>Ga0209226_10000546_pt1 | contig 19890 bp, 16 predicted proteins | sample BarGraNGADG00212_2_FD_184497 | JGI IMG/M metagenome (GOLD analysis project Ga0209226, IMG submission 184497) | Arctic peat soil microbial communities from Barrow, Alaska, USA - Barrow Graham LP Ref core NGADG0011-212 (SPAdes) (version 2) | ecosystem: Environmental > Terrestrial > Soil >...
CAAGCGGGATAAGCAATTATTCACTTATGAGCAACCTTACATGCGGCAAAAAATACTATGTCTCAAAACACTTTTACAGGTTTATTCGTCCGGGAGCGGTGAGGGTCAAATGCACCTCCGATGATGCAGGGGTTTTTGCTGTTGCATTTGAACATCAGGGTAAGGGAACAAATACAGTAGTGATAATTAATTCAACAAGTGAAGCCCGTTCAGTATCCATTCAGGGTTCTGGTCTTCCGGAAACCTATACCATATATCAAACTACTTCAGGTGGCAATAATTGCGCTGAGGCAGGGAGTGTAAGGTCAGGAGGTGAAAACAGATTTGATCTCCCTGGAAAGAGTGTTGTAACACTTCAGGCCGGCGGAACTCCCTTATGATTATCAAAGTTTCTTTATCTAATTTGATAAATTTAAGATTTTTAATAAATTCATTTGAAATGAAGAAATCAAAGCTCATTTTAGCATTGCTGTTCATTTGTGCAACCTTGAACTCCCAGACTGATTCCAGAATACTTCTTCTGATTCGTGGTGATGATATTGGCTCAAGCCATTCATCAAACCTTGCATGTATAGAATCATACCGGAATGGGATTATGAGATCGGTAGAACTGATGGCTCCCTGCCCATGGTTTCCTGAAGCGGTCAGATTTCTAAAGGAGAACCCTGGGCTGGATGTTGGTGTGCATCTGACTTTTACAAGTGAATGGAGCAATATCAAATGGCGCCCTCTGACATACTGTCCCAGTCTTGTTGATGAAGATGGATATTTCTACCCGATGATATGGCCGAATCAGAATTTTCCTCCCGGATCAGCCCTACATGAGGCCAGGTGGAAAATTGGTGAGATAGAACAGGAGATGAGGGCCCAGATCGAGTTGATAAAAAAGCATATCCCGTGGGTTAGTCATCTCGGATGCCACATGGGATGTGAAAGCTGTGCGCCCGAGATCGCTGCTCTGGTAAAGAAGCTGGCAGCCGAATATAAGCTTGATATTGACCCTGAAGCCATGGGATACAAATATCTTTCACTCTGGCAGCAGAATGACACAACCGCTGAACAAAGAATTAAATCGGCAGTGAAAACCCTGAACAATCTAAAACCCGGCCGCTATCTTTTTGTTGACCACCCGGGAATGAATACCCCCGAGATGCAGGCTATCGGTCATAAAGGTTATGAAAAGGTAGCTATTGATCGCGATGCTGTTACCAGGGTATTTACCAGCAGTGAGGTAGCGAAAGTTATCAATTCTAAAAAAATCTCTCTTCAAAGTTATAAATCCGCAGCGACTGAATCTCAGAAATAATAGCAGCAAATGAAAAACACCGCATCAATAAATGGATTTATTAAGATTATAGTGTCCTGCATTCTTGCATTGTCATCGAGCCTGTCATTTGGCAATCCCACTACTTCGCAATGGGCAGTTTTTGAGCAATCATTCGCGGCAAAATTCGAAGGTAACCCTTTTCGGGAAGGGAAGCTGAAGGCAACCTTCAGTAATGGAGACAAGGTACTTACTGTTGATGGATTCTATGATGGAGGCGGGATTTTTAAGATCCGGTTTATGCCTGATGCTTCAGGTGAGTGGTCATTCATAACTGAAAGCAATATACCTGATCTTGACAAAAAAACAGGCAGCTTCACATGCGTCCCCTCCGCTGGTAGTGTACATGGAATGGTGCATGTGAGGGATACATTTGAATTCGGCTATTCAGACGGCACTCCTTATTACCCGGTCGGGACAACATGCTATCAGTGGGTCTTCCAGGGAAATCCGAAGCAGACATTGGAGACTCTGTCAAAAAATGCATTCAACAAGATAAGGATGTGCGTTTTTCCGAAAAATTACGATGTTTATATAAATAATGAACCCCCTCTCTACCCATTTGAAGGCTCAAAGGAAAAGGGGTGGGATTTTGACCGGTTCAACCCTGCTTATTTCAAGATGCTTGAAGAAAATATCGGAAAGCTGATGGATCTTGGGATTGAGGCTGATTTAATTCTTTTTCATCCCTACGACTGGGGGAAATGGGGATTCGATAAAATGCCCCAGGATAAAAGACTTCAATATGTTGAATATATTGTCGCCAGACTGGCATCTTACAGGAATGTCTGGTGGAGCCTTGCGAATGAATTTGAATACCTTGGATTCAGCAACGGTGAGTGGGAACAGCTTTTCACCCTGATTGAAAGCAAGGATCCGTACCACCACCTGAGATCAATACACAATGGTGAGCACTGGTACGATGTATTAAAACCTTACATAACCCATCTTAGTGTACAAACAACAGATTTCTTTGATATCCAGGACTGGCGTGAAAAGTACAAGAAACCGGTTATAATAGATGAATGTGTATACGAAGGAGATATACCCTCTGACTGGGGTAATCTTACCGCAGAGGAGATGACTTCGAGGTTCTGGCAGGTGTACTGCAGGGGAGGATATTGTACTCACGGTGAAACCTATATCGATTCCCGGAATATACTTTGGTGGTCAAAAGGTGGCATTCTAAGAGGACAGAGCCCCTCCAGGATAGCTTTCCTTAGGAAAATAATGGAGGAAAGACCAATCTCAGGAGTAGTCCCTTTTCATAACCTGTGGAATAAAGAGATGTACCTCTTCAAACCAGGCGAATACTACCTCTATTATTACGGGAATACCCAGCAGAAGCTCGCACGGTTCAAGATGCCTGGAAACATAAAGTTCAAATTTGAGGTCATCGACACCTGGAACATGACAATAACCCCGGTGGAAGGAACCTTTAGCGGATCTACTGAAATTAAAATGCCAGGCCGACCATGGATGGCAGTGAGGATCAAAAGTTTTATGACTTCTGAATAACCTGTCAATATTCGTGACAGTTATATTATTTTTCCAGAAAACATAATAACCTACACTTATATATGAAAAAGACATTATTCATCTTTGCTGCTCTTATGCTGACTTCATGTTATTCATTGGGTCAGAATGCCCCAAGGATTTTTCCCGGAGCAGATGAAAAGACTCCATCCAGATCTGAATATTTCTCATGGATAAACAATACCAATGAAGGTGCCACTGCAGGCCAGTCGATGATCAATCTCGATTTTTTTAAATGGCTTAACCAGACATATGGGATGAAACTCGACATTTATGCATTCGACGCGGGAGCAATAGATGGAAGGGGATTTTACGGGAAAATGCAATCATCCCGGTTTAGACGGCAATTTCCTGAAGGATTCGGGCCTATATCAAAAAAAGCTGCTTCAATTGGTACCCGGCTAGGGATATGGGGAGGCCCTGATGGGTTTGGAGATACCCCTGAAGAGGAAAAACTGCGCACTGAAACTATGGTAAGCTTATGCCGCGACTTTCATTTTGAACTTTTTAAAATGGATGCTGTTTGCGGTCAGCTTCGACCTGAAAAATATGATGCATTTGACAAGATGATGACAGAATGCAGAAAATATTCTCCTGACCTCGTTTTACTCAATCACCGTCTCGACCTGGGCAAGGGGACTGTCCATTCAACTACTTTTTTGCTTGGAGGAGCAGAAACCTATATAGATGTACACATGGTAAATAATGTTACCGCACCCCACCACAGGGCAGAGGCACTTGCCAGGGAATTGCCCCCAAATCTGACAAGACTGACAGAAGATCATGGAGTCTGCCTTTCTTCATGCCTTAACTACTGGGAAGATGATCTGATCCTTCAGGCTTTTAACAGGAATCTGATCCTTGCACCCGAACTCTATGGAAATCCCTGGCTGCTGAGTGATAACGAATACCCTATGCTCGCCAGAATCTTTAATCTTCACCGTAAATACCGCGACATACTGGTATCAGGTATGATACTTCCAGAAGAGCAATATGGATTGAATGCTGTATCCCGGGGAGACGAACATACCAGGTTTATTACGCTGAGAAACCTGAGCTGGAATCCAATAACCTTCAATGTTAAGCTTGACGGTTCTGTGGGATTGAAGAACTGTAAAGAGATAAATGTAAAATCTTATCACCCGACTGAAAAAATTATAGGGACTTTCCAGTTCGGCTCGACTGTAAAAGTTGAAGTTTTGCCCTTTCGCTCGTGCCTGATCAGGCTGGCTGATTCCGGGCAGGAAAAAGAATTTGGCATTAACGGAATTGATTACCAGGTGGTCAGAGAAACTGAGGGTAAGCCAGTGATCATTAACCTTCTGGGAATGCCTGGCACAGAGAAAAAATTCTCACTATCAGGTGAATATGATGCTTTTAGATCAGCAATAATTAACGGAGAAAATGCTTCAGAACTTTTAAGGGGTAAGACTGCTTCGATCAGATTTGAAGGAGAAAAACTTAAAAATCCTTACCACCGTAAAATCGGAGATATGGACTTATGCCCGATACCCGAAGATGCTGAAGCAATATATGAGTCCACCTGCTTTTCAGCTGACAATAATGCTCTGGAGGTTCGCGAATTAAATAGATCCGGGGAAACAAGTATCAGCCAGGTTAAGGAAGCACGGAATGCTTTTTTTGAGCAGGAGATGTTTGTAAAGCGTGAACTGTGGGATAAATACCTTTTTGACGGAGATCCCAAAACAGCATTTTCCGTAAATATGCGCTGGGGAGGGTTCGAGCCGGATAAAGCCGCTTTCCGGCTTGACCTTGGAAAATCAGTCGAACTCGATTCACTTGTAATTTCTACGATCGATGAATTTTCTTTACAGCCGCTTAAGTCAGAAGAGGGTGAGTATGCCTTGATATCCAATGATTTAAATAGCTGGAAAGGAATCTTATTCTATTCCGGCAAATCAATGAAAATTGATCTGACAACCTCTGGCCCGATAAGGTATGTAAAGTTACAACCGGCTCCACTTAGAATCTCAGAGGTGACAGGTTACAGAAACGGCAGGCAGGTTGAGCGCTCATTATGGAGGGCTTCAAATCTTTTCAGGCCGTATGTACGGGATTACTGGAGAAGTGACCTAAAATTTTCAGCTCAGAAGGCATGGTCGCTGAAGTTTAAACTCGAAGAGATTCCTGCCGGAAGTTACCTCTGCATTGCCATCAATGGCGAACACGGAGTTGACGGAGCATTTGCAGGAGCAAAAATTGACGGGCTATATACCGGATGTCCCGACAGGGCTCCGTCTTTTAAAAGCAATTCATGGGAAGTTGGGGTACGCTCATCGGGAAAGAATTATACCTACTACCTCCCCCTTAGCAAAGAGATGATCGGTAAAGAGATTGAGGTCTTCGTGCTTGGCTTCAATAAAGAAAAAACTGAGCTTCATCCGGAGGTATACATAACCGCCTACCCTATCCCTTTCGAGAAGAAGACACTGGTTCTTGAAAGAAAGAGCAAATAAAAGCCTGAAAATCATAAATATGACTTCAAGAAGAAAAGTAATTGGCACAATCGGACTGGCCGGCTTAGGTTCCCTGATCCAGACAGTTCAGGTTCCCTCACTGAATCAAACTTCCAGCTTCAGATTCTGTCTGAATACAGCAACTGTGAGTAAAAATCCACTGTCTGTTAAAGAATATATTCAAATAGCTTCCTCTGCCGGATACGATTCAATTGAACTATGGATAAGAGACCTGAAGAGTTACAAAGAATCAGGCAACAGCTTCGGAGAACTGAAAAAATACATCGCTCAAAAAGGTCTGACTGTTCAAAATGTGATAGGTTTTGCACCATGGATGACAGGAGGCGGTGAAGGATTCAGGCAGATGAAAGAGGAGATGGAGATGGCTGCCTTGATAGGCAGTAAAAGAATCGCAGCTCCTGCCGCCGGTGTTGATGAATCAAAACCACTCGATCTTTTCATGGCAGGATCAAAGTACCGCGAACTCATTGCTCTTGGAAGAGAAATCGGAGTAATGCCGCAACTCGAGTTCTGGGGTTCATTCATACCATTCAGCCACATTGGTCAGGCGCTGATGGTTGCTGCTGTAGCAGGAGATCCTGATGTACGTATCCTTGCGGATGTCTTCCATCTTTTCAGGGGAAATTCAGGGTTCGAACCCCTGAAAATGCTTAATGGCAGAATAATTGAAATTTTCCATATGAACGATTATCCGGCAGGGATCCCGAGGGAAAAGCAGGAGGACCCCGACAGGATCTTCCCTGGTGACGGTCTGGCCCCTTTTAAACAAATACTGACTGACCTCAGGAATACAGGTGGCCAGAAGATATTATCGCTCGAACTTTTTAACGAGTCATACTGGAAGGAAGACCCTCTGGCTGTGGCAAAAAAGGGACTTGCTAAAATGAAAAAGCTGGTTGATTCAATTTAATTCAAATTAGCCAATATGAAAAAGCTGACTGGAATACTGATCGTTCTCATTCTTTTACTTTCAGCCTGTTCGGAAAATCATCATGTAGTTGTGAGAATTCCTGCAATATCAGGGAGTACTGAAATTCTTGCAGCTAAAGAGATCAGGAAATACCTTTGGCTGAGGACCGGTGTCCTCGCCACCATACAAAACGGCGGAGAAACCACCGGAAAAGAAGAAGCAATAGAACTTTTACCCGACAGCACCCTCGGGGACGAAGAATTTATTCTCAAAACAGTTGATAAGGCTGGAACCAGAAGTCTGTTTATAAAAGGAGGATCACCCCTGGCCATGCTTTATGCCGCATATGAGTTCGCGGAACAACTCGGAATTCGCTTCTACCTCGACGGAGATGTCATCCCCGATGAAAAAATGCCATTCACACTGCCTCTACTCGACATACAAAAGAAACCGTTGTTCTCAACCAGGGGTATACTTCCTTTTCACGATTTTCCGGAAGGACCCGACTGGTGGAACGAAGCTGACTATAAAGCAATTATTGCCCAACTACCGAAACTGAAGATGAATTTCATCGGATTACATACCTATCCCTGGCGCAGCGATTTTAATGGCGAAGGGCCCAAGGCCGAACCGCTTGTATGGATCGGAGGCCCGGAAGAGATAAATCCCGATGGAAGTGTGAACACCGCTTATCCTGCTACGCATTTTAACACATCCGACAGTACCTGGGGATACAAGCCTGCAAAGACATCAGATTTTACATCGGGTGCATCGCAGCTTTTCGAAGCTGACAATTTCGGAGCAGATTACATGCAGGGCATTTCTCCATGGCCACATACCACCGCAGAAAACATAAGAATATTCAACGAATCTGGCAAACTCTTCTCCTCCGCATTTAAGTTTGCACACTTTCTTGGCGTGAAGGTTTGCATAGGGACTGAAACTCCCCTGGTTATTCCGGAAGAGATCCGGAAAAAGCACAATTATAAACCCTTCTTCGAACCTGAGATAAAAGATCTATATAAAGGCATATTTACAAGGATCCGGAGGTTATACCCGGTAGATTATTACTGGTTATGGACCCCTGAAGACTGGACCTGGAGCGGGGTATCAGACAAAAAAATAGCAGATACACAAATTGATATGCTTCTTGCCCGGAGCGCCCTTAATGAAATTGGAAATCCTTTTAACCTTGCTACCTGTGGCTGGGTTCTTGGGCCGCCGAAAGACAGGACTCAGTTCGACAGGGTGCTGCCTTCTGAAATGCCATTCAGCTGCATAAACAGAGGTGTCGGATATACCCCGGTTGAAAAAGGTTTTAGCGCCATCAGTGGCAGGCAAAAATGGTCCATACCATGGATGGAGGATGACCCTGCACTTCTTACTGCTCAGCTCTGGGCTGGAAGAGTAAGGAAAGATGCTTACGACTCGTGGAAATATGGCTGTACAGGGCTGATAGGCATTCACTGGAGAACCAGGTCAATAAGTCCGAATATAAAAGCACTGGCAGAGGCTGCATGGAATTGCGATTCATTTAGCACATCGGGTACTTCCCGGGATCTCCCGGTTGATGATTTTTATTCCGACTGGGTAAGGACAGAGTTTGGGCTCACTGATACCGGGCTGGTAAAAATCTTCACGTCGATCGACAGTAAAGGGAGCGAACTGAAGGAAGGATATAAAGGAGATGCCTTCCTCAATGCTTCAGACTGGATCACCGGGCCTGGTTCGCTTATGACCAACCGGGATACGGTGGATCTTAAAGTCAGAATAAAAAGATATGATTTCCTTGAAAGACTTGAATCTTACAGAAAAGCTATTAAGGGAACCGGCAATATTGAAAGGTTTGATTACTGGATGAACGCCCTTTCATTTAACAGAGAAGTTTTACGGACAACGCTTATTCAGGTTGAATTAAACTCAAAGATGAACCAGGTAATAAATGAAAAAGATGAGCTGAAAAAGATTACCCTGGCACGGGATGAGGCGCTTCCTCTTCGGATCGGACTTGCCGCAGCGTGGAGAAAGATGAATGAAACTTTGCTAAGGTTTGTAAGTACAACGGGAGAGCTTGGTACGATAGCGAATCTGGAAATGCATAACATCAGGAAGAATGGATCACTTTCAGCTTACGACGAACAACTGAAATCAATGCTGAAAACCGATCTTCCGGAAAATGCTTATTTAACAAAAAACTATAGTGGCAAAACAAGGATCATTTCGACCCCTGAGCCTTCAATCATTGAAAATGGGAATGACTTTTACCTGAAAATAAGGGTACTCTCTGAGAGAAGCAATATTAAGGGTAATATTTATTACAGGGAGATCGGCACAAAAAAGTATCTTTCCTGCGATATCAAAAATATATCACGCAATGTTTTCGAGATTAGAATACCTGCTTCTTCAGTGAAAGATGATTTTGAATATTATATTGAGTTAAACGATGGTGCTGCAGTCGTAGACTACCCGTCTCATGGGAGGATGAACAAAGCTGTTATTGTAATTTGATATCTGATTACTTTCTAATTATATTAAAATGAAACAAATACCTGCAATCATTCTGATTGATCTGATATTTCTGACAGGCATTGCCTCCGGGTAGGCAGATTCCCGGAAGCCCGGCGAAATATCCGAACCTGATTTTGGAAATTTCTCGCCCCGCCCTCCGATGGGATGGGACAGTTACGATTGCTTTGGGGGAAACATGACAGAGGCTGAAGTGAAGAAGAATGCAGATTACATGGCTGATAAGCTTAAGCTATCAGGATGGGAATATATAGTTGTTGACATTCTCTGGTACTGCGATGACCAGACTTCGTGGGATAAATTTTCCAATAGAAGACCTTTCCAGTATATTGATGAATTCGGACGACTTATCCCTTCGCCAAAAATTCATCCCTCATCAGTCGGAGGCAAGGGATTTAAACCACTTGCCGATTATGTTCATTCAAAAGGACTTAAGTTCGGAATTCATATAATGCGGGGAATTCCCAGGCAGGCGGTAGATAAAAATACTCCTGTGAAGAATTCAACATCGCGAGCCGCCTATCTCTTCTTACAAACAGGGAAGCTTTGCGTGTGGACCAGTACTCTTTTAAAAACAGGGAGTTAAGCTTCCGTGATGGTATTAGTATCTTGGTATCTGAAGACAAACAGGAGCCGGTTAAATACCTTGCTGTTCTAAATACAACTGATAATGAAAAGATACTTGATCTTCCGGTAATTTCGTGCGAACTAAAAGGAGCTCTTACTGTAAAGGACCTATGGGCAAATAAAATCCTCTCATCTTCTGGTGATAAAGGACATTCAGTAACCGTGCCTGCCCATGGCGGTAGGCTGTACTCAATGTCTAAGAAATGATCCTCAGTAAAAAAAAATTAAATATATTGAAAGAGGTATCTCCTGCTTAACTCCAGGGATTCTTTGCGCTTTTCAAGCGACCCTTCAAAAGCCCTGTCCTCAATTTCCACGCATACAGGCCCATCGTATCTGATATCATTCAGGGCCGAAAAGAATCTGCCCCAGTTTATATCACCCATTCCCGGAAGCTTTGGAGAGTGAAAATCATTTGGCGCTGCCATAATCCCGACGTCATCAAGCTTTTCCTTATAGACTATGGCGTCTTTAATATGCACATGGAAAATTTTATCCCTGAATTCATAGAGTGGTTTCAAATAATCTATCTGCAGCCAAAGCAGATGTGAAGGATCATAATTCAGACCGAAATATTCGCTCTGTATCTCATCGAACATCCTTCTCCATATTGCAGGAGTTGTTGCCAGGTTATTTCCGCCCGGCCATTCGTCTTTTGTAAAGATCATCGGACAGTTTTCAATTCCAACCTTTACTTTTCTCGATTCAGCATATTCAATAAGCGGATTCCATATGCTCCTGAACTTATCAAAATTCTCATCAACCGACCGGTTCTTGTCGCGACCAATAAAGGTGTTAATTCTGTTAATGCCAAGAAGAACAGATGCATCTATTACCTTTTTGATATGCGAAACAAAAAACCTGCTTTTCACATCATCCGGATCAAGAGGGTTGGGATAATAGCCCATGGCAGAAATTTCCACACCTTTATCTTTCAGATACCCGTTTAAATATGCCGCCCTTTGTTCATCGAGTGTATCGACATCAATATGAGTTACTCCGGCATATCTTCTTTCAGCCTTTCCAAGGGGCCAGCAGCATAATTCTATGCATTTGTATCCGGATGATGACGCGTAGGAAACTACTTCCTCAAAGGTCATATCCCCGAAAATCGCACTTACAAAACCCAGTTTCATGTTTAACTTCAGTTAAAAATCTGTTTATTTTCTATTATGATTAATCTGTCAATCCTGCGAGTGCGGCACCGATTAGACTTGAATCAGGTACCTCGGCAAATTCCAGGAACCTTTTTCTATCCCCGCTGAGAAAGCCATTAAGATAACCTTCAAACCTGTTTTTCAGGTTATGCAGCTTGTAAAATGCCGTCCCCTCAATTGTTATCAATATGGGTTTGTTGCTGTTTCTGCCCTTACCGCATTTCAGTACAACTGCTGCCATGTTTGCCGCCGAAAGGCAGGCAGCGCGATCGATCAATATATCGATAATGAACCTTGTTTTAACTGCCTCTTCAGGTTCCGTAAACACCTGGTTCAGTAAGGATTCACTACCCTCTGTGAAATCATTAGCCATTCCTGATGAAAGGTCCGAAACTGTTGAAAGCTTTTGCATGGTGGCAGGCGAGAACAATCCCTCTGATGCTGCCGCGTTCAATACAGAAAGGCAAAGTCCTCCGAAGTATCCTCCGGCAAACATTTTTTCAAACGCGTATTTTCCGGGATCCATTGTTGTGCTGTCAAACAGAATATCAATATCCGTGCGGGTTGCTTTACCGAATGCTCCAGATTCAATATTTATAATCTGCGATCCGGACTGGTCGAGTTCCGGATTTTTAAGAATATTTTTATTTTGCTCTATGTAACAGGTATTTGTTCCTGTGCCAAGTATATAGCCAATATATGAGTCGTACGATTTACCAAAAGAGGCCGACTTCCCCGCAAGAAGTGTAGCAACTGTGTCGTTGAGAAGAACTATTTTCTTTTCCGGAGCGCCTAAAGTTTTAAGGAGGGTCCTGCCAATAAGTTGTCCTACCACTTCAGGTGCCTGAACCTCTTTGCAGAACTGCAGCAACCTGCCATCCTTATCAGGGAAGATCTCTGTCGGATAGGAAAAACAGAACCCGATCCTGTTTGTTTTCCCTATCATTGATCGAATATATGAAGCGATAGTTTCAAAAAATCCCTTGCAGGATATTTCACCGTCAATACCCGGCATTTTGAACCTCTCAATTTCTCCTGTCTGAATCTTCCCGTTACTCCCGAAAGTTATCAATGCGGCCCTGAAGTTAGTCCCTCCGGCATCAATTGCCAGTACCGGAGTATCTTTCAGAAATTCGTTTTCAGCTTCGATATAGGTTGGTATCATTCGCAGCGAGCTGTTCTTACCTTCAAGTCCACTGATCATTTCATCTGTAAATATACCAACCAGATATCCGAAATCTATATCGGCAGCTCTGAGTTTATGGTTCTTTAAAAAATCTTCTGTGTTCTTCATAAGGATATTATCAAAATTAAAGCTGTTTCCTACCGAATCTTCTTGCTGCCTCTTCAAGCATCGCTTCAGTTGCTGTTGCTCCAGACCGTGTTGCACCTGCTTCTTTCATTTTCAGCAGATCGTCGAGGGTTCTGACACCGCCGGCACATTTTACCTGAACCATCGGGCCTGAATGCCTGCGCATAAGTTCAACATCCTCAATTGTTGCACCCTTGTAATTATAGGAACCGTCTGGCTGCTTAACATAGCCATACCCGGTGGAGGTCTTCACAAAATCGGCACCTGCAATAGTACAGATCTCGCATAGCCTTATCTTGTCCGAATCTTTTGTTACATAGTCGGTTTCAAAAATTACCTTGATAATAACGTCGTTCTTGTGACAGGTTTCTGTCACTATCCTTATTTCATTTCCAACATAATCCCAGTCTCCGCCAAGAGCTTTGCCGATATTGATGACCATATCAATTTCAGTTGCGCCATCCTTACATGCCTGCTCTGCCTCGAATACCTTAACTTCTGTTGTACTGTTTCCATGCGGGAAACCTATAACACAGCCCACCTTAACATCGCTCCCCTTTAGGAAATGTAAAGCTTTTTTGACAGCATAAGGTTTGACACATACAGAAGCAACATTGTACTTTTTTGCAACCTTACATTGCTTTTCAAGATCAGCATCAGTGTATGTAGGCTGCAGGATCGAATGGTCGATCATCTTTGCAAGTTCTTTAATTTTTTCCATTCCAAATAGATACTTGTTATTAATCGTGGTTTTTTCGGTATACAATACTCCAGAAACTGTTTATCCAAAATAAGCAAATCTTCTCTGAAAATCTTTCTGAACACCTTAATATTTTAATTAATTTTATTTCCGATCTGATCCTTATAAACAAATTGTACTATGAACAGATTTATACTTATTCTGATTTTTACATCCCTTCAGGCAGGGTTATTATCACAACCGTGGATTGAACATGGCGGCCTGATTGTTGACAAATCAAATCCTCATTATATCAGCTATGAGGACGGAACCCCTTTTTTATGGTTCGGCGATACAGGATGGGAAATGATAAACCGTCTCAGCCGGGAGGAAATTAAATACTATCTGGAGGACCGTAGAGCTAAAGGATTCAATGTCATACAAACTGTAATCCTGAGTGAGTTCAACAAAATTAATCCTGTCAATTATTATGGCGACAGCATTTTCTTAAAGAATGATCCATGCCGGCCAGCTGTCACACCGGGCTCTGATCCCATGATCAGCGAGGAATATGATTTCTGGGACCATGTTGAGTTTGCGGTTTCAACTGCTGCTTTAAAAGGTTTGTACATCGCACTTCTTCCCACCTGGGGAGAATGGGTAATCCCGCGTGAGGGAAGGGCAAAATTCAATACTCCCAAAGAGGCCTATAATTATGGCTGGTTCGTAGCAGACAGGTTAAAGGGTTATAAAAATATTATATGGATTCTGGGAGGCGACAGGCATCCCGATGAACGCAAGGGAGGAACTGATCTCTGGCGGTCAATGGCTGAAGGAATTGCCGATGCCACCAATTCAGTAAAATCATCTGACGGAAGAGCGGATTACACAACTACACTTATGTCATATCACTCCTATTCCTCTTCATCGGAATGGTTTCACGCTGATCCCTGGATCGACTTTCATATGTGGGGATCATATCATGCAGATTACTACATTCCCAGAGCATGGCAGCTTGCAACATCCGACTGGAATCTGAATAATCCGAAACCAACAATCAATGGAGAACCAAATTATGAGGATCATCCTGTAAACTATGGTATTGAAAGTAATGGATTCTTCACTGCAACCGATGTACGTATGGCTGCTTACTGGAGCATGTTTTCGGGTTGTGCGGGTATTACTTACGGAGCCCACGCCGTTTGGCAGTTCACTGACCATAGCAGACCACCTTACAATAAGATCACATTAAAGACCTGGCAGGAGTCAATCGATCTCCCAGGTGCATTAGACATAATCCTTCTGAAAAAGCTGATGGAGTCTTATCCAATTAAAGGACTTATTCCTGATCAGACAATGATTATAAGCGGACAGGGTATTGCTTCAAATTATGTATGTGCAATCAGAGGTGAATCACATGCATTCATCTACGTTCCGACCGGATCAGATATTACTGTAAAAATGGGTGTTATCGCTGGTAGTATGATCGATGCGTCATGGTTCAACCCGAGAAACGGAGAATTTAACCCTGTTGGTAAATTTGAAAACACGGGTATAAAAAAGTTTTCGGTGCCTGAAGTATCAAAGGAATTGTCATGGCTCAGAACCGGAAGAGGTTGCGACTGGGTGCTTGTGCTCAAGGGTTCCTGAACAGCTGTTTAATACAATATTGCCTGCTGTCGGATGTGAGGTAAATATTCATTTTCAGAATAATCGCAATGGATGATTTCTGTGTCATTCAATTAATAATAGTTCAATCATTCCAGAAAGCCATAATAAAAAAAATAAGGCAATGAGAGTCATAAGTATAAAATATGCAGTACTGCTTTTTATTAGTGCCCTTTGCGCCGGAGCTGCAGGTCAGGAAGTTTCCGGTAATGTCACTTCATTTAAAACCATCCCTCTCAGGAACGTAATTATTAAATCGTTAATAACGGGGAAATCTGTTCTTTCGGATTCACTCGGCAGGTATCATATAGAATCTGCTGCTGATGAAATACTTTTATTTACTGCATCAGGTTTCAGTGAAAGAAAGATCAAAGTCAGGAAAAGCACCGTTGTGAATGCTGAACTGAAATATCTGTTCAGCGAAACCAGTTATTACGATGCTGTGGGGAATAATCACATCGGGGCAATAGAGCTGAAAAAAATTCTTTCAAAATACCCATCAAAGGTGGAAAAGGATTATTCACATTATCAGAATATCTTTGAACTGATAAGAGGTGAAATTACGAATGTCAGGGTTGCAGGAACAGCTGTATATTCGATAAAAGCAATATCCTTTTCATTATCATCCCAGGTACTCTATGTTGTGGACGATACAGTTATTTCTGATATCTCATTTATTTCGCCTGTAAATGTGAAAAAAATCGAGTACCTCGAAGACACCTATGCTGCAGATTATGGTATGAGAGGTGCTAATGGGGTTATCCGCATCACGCTTAAAAATAAATGACTATTTTAGTTCATTAAATTAAATCCTCCAATGAAAACAATTAAACTTCTGATTGTACTTATGTTAGCAGGCATTTCATTAACAGCTCAGGAATATAAGCTTCCCCTGTATTCAGGGACAATTCCCAATTCAAAGGTTACAGTTCAGAAAGAAAAAATTGAAAAAACCGACATTACTGTTGTAAGTAATGTTCAGGTACCTGAAATTGCAGTCTATCTTCCCACAAAAAAACTTGCCACAGGACAAGCTGTTGTGATCTGTCCGGGAGGAGGTTACTGGGTCCTTGCTTACGACCTTGAAGGAACAGATATTGCAAGGTATCTCAATTCGATAGGAGTTGCAGCAATTGTACTAAAATATCGTCTGCCAACATATGGAAATACTGTTGAGCCTCATAAGGCACCGCTCATGGATGCCCAGCGTGCAATGCGCCTGGTTCGCTCAAATGCTGCTAAATTGAATATTGATCCCCACAAGATAGGTATCATGGGTTTCTCGGCAGGAGGACATCTTGCCTCAACACTCGGAACCCATTTTGATTACGGTAATCCTGCATCTGTTGATTCGGTTGAAAGATTAAGCTGCCGTCCCGACTTTATGATACTGATGTATCCTGTTATAACATTTACCGATTCATGCATGCACAGGGGATCAAGGGAAGCGCTTATAGGGAAAAATCCTGATCCGGCCCTTGTTAAATTATATTCCAATGAGCTTCAGGTCAGAGATGATACCCCACCGGCATTCTTTGTACATGCAGATAATGACACTGGTGTTCCGGTTGAAAATACGCTGCTGATGTACAGGGCGCTCAGGGCTAAAAAGATCCCGGCAGAACTGCATATAATCTCTGAGGGAGAACATGGATTTGGTCTCGGAGGGAAAAATGAGCATGTGGCATCGTGGGGGAACAGTCTGAGGCTATGGCTGGGATGGCTAAACAATCCTAAATAGCCCGCATGTTAAGACCCTAACAGGTTCAGATTTTTATACTTTGATCTATCTCTGAGGCTTTCATAAATATATCCTTATGGTCAAAAGTATTAAAGCCGCATATTTCTGTCAGGACTGAATCAATGCCTCTTGAATACACTTCTTCAAACTCTTTGTCATCAGGTAGCATCATCCCATTCTCGTCCGCAGCCCTGAAGTGAGTTGCACATACAAGGGCATAAAGTATCCTGCTATAGGGAAGTCCCAGTTCGAAACCAAGCCGTATGGCTCCAGCCAGCCTGTCATCCTTTCCAAGCTTTCGTCTGAGATCGCATCCCACTCTGAAAATTGTATCGCCAAGAGCTCTGTTCTGAAAACGTTCAAGAAGGTCATCGATATGGTCTCTAAGGCTGACACTAGTAAATTCTTCGGGATAAATTTTTAAAAGGATTCTTGCAGCCTCCATCATAGTTTCCCGAACTGCAATAAATATCTTTTTCCTAGCCAGAACCTCATACAGATAAATAAATTCCGGGTTTTCCAGGTAACCAATATAAGCTGCTGAGGCATGACCCAGGTTATGAATATATAATTTCCTGTCGACCCAGGCTTTCATATTATCTTTTGGAGCCAGGCCATCTATTGAGGGAATTGGATTCTTAAATGCTTTTTTATCAAGAATAAGAGTGTTATAAGGCTCGGCAAATATCTGGAGGATATCAGCTTCGGTATCTCTCTTAAGCATAATGGGAACCATTTTGCCAATACTGGTCTCAACCAACCCCATTAACCTGTCCACAGGGTAATCACCAGGTAAGTATCCGGTCAGCGAAGACCTGAAGTATGCCGATGCATCACGCATATTCTCTGCAATAATTATATCAAGCGGCTCATTTGGAAAAAGCTCATATCTTTTTATCAATCCATAAGCGATAAGAGGTATGATTCCGTGTAAATTACTCAATCCTGCGGAAACTGACATTATTCCGGCCGATGCAATCTCTCCGGCAACCTTAAGATGGTCATCTGAAGAAACCCCCCTTACATTGTTAACCCAGATTGTTTCATCTTTAACGGATTTTACAATTACCGGGTACCTGCCCCGACGAACCAGTTCTTCGATCAGGGCCTTGTTGATATCGATAAAGACCACCTCGTATCCTCCAAGACTGAAAAGCTGCCCGATGAATGATCTGCCTATTTTCCCGGCACCAAAAATGACTATTTTATTTTTATTTATCTGATCCATCCTTCCCAAGCTGATTGCTGTAATCTTCGATAAATTTCACTATCCTGCCGCGCTTTTCATACATGGATTTCTCAGTAAAAGTTCCACCAAGATATGAACAGGCGAAACCACCTGCAGCAATGCCCCTTGCAACTGCGTGAACCATATCCATGGGTTTTTCTTTCCTGATTTTTCTCTGGATAGCAATTGACTCAATTATGCCTCCTGCAAAATTATCACCACAACCCGTTGTATCTCCCCTTTTCCTGATCTCTTCTGTAACCATCCGCGAAACGGGGAATTTATTCCGGACCGGTTTTTCAAAGAGCCTGCCATCAGTAAAAACGATGACATCTCCAGCGCCATTTGTAATAAAAAAAGAAGATATCCCTTTCTGGCTGAAATATTCAAATGCATCCTGTGAAGATGAAGTTCCGCTTATTTTCAGTGATTCCTCCAAATCCATTATCAGAACGTCGATAAGAGAGTAACCGTTATCATTATCAACAAGAGGCCAGGGTTTCAACGGATTAGCCTTTTCATTCCTGAAATCAAAAACTGTATTAACAACTGTAACGCAATTGTTTCGCTTTCCCTTTTTAAGAAGAGTGGTAAGGTTATCGTGAATAAGAGGCACCAGTGCAGTGCCGCCAAAACAGACAATATCGGACTGGAAAAAATTATCAGGCAGCATTCCCGGATTGTAATCCGACGCTGCTCCAATATTGTTTATAAATGTGCGTTCACCATGGCTGTTATTGAATAATGGATCAGAAAAGACATCAGTGAACGGGGAGGTTTTATCACTTGCAGCCAGGAAACCTGAGATATCCAAAGGCGTATTTCCTGCCCCGGATCTAATCATTAACCCGATTTCATCCTTACCGAGACCTCCGAAAAATCTCACATCAAAATCATCCCTGCCAAGCACCTGTGCAACATGGATCATCGGAACAAGGCCGGGTCCGCCGATATTTATCCCATCGGGTTCTCTTCCACCTGTAATATCCTTAAGAATACTGGGATAAGAGTTGTTTGCAAACTTTTCAAGTTCATTTGTGAATACCAGCTTTCCAGGGCTGAGTCCGCCATCGCCAGGTTTTTCTGAGAGATACTTCTTAAATGATTCACTATTGAAATTTATATTTGAATAAAGAAAATCTGCCAGTGCGCATCCTGTGCCGGAGATCAGAATCTTATCCTTATCCATAATTACAGATACTTGAAATAATCCGACACAAGCAGGTGAAGCGGTTTCTCGTCTTCATCAACTTCAGGAAATCTTCCCACCACCTCAAGGAAGCGGTTATCGGAAGTATCATCATTTACTGCGCTAACCTCTCCGACAAGCACTCTGCCTTTCCCGGGTTCCCCGTAAAACCTGTGATAAACACCCTGTTCGAGGCATATACTTTCACCCGGAGTTAAGACCACTTTACCACCAGATGGGACAGTTCGTCTTACCCCATCTAATCTTATGCTGACAGGATTTTCAGAAATTTTTTCCTCTCTGTCCGAACTGAACAGCTCAATAACCAGGTTACCTCCTCCTCTGTTTATAATGTCTTCCATTTTATTCCAGTGAAAATGAGTGGGTGTCTCCTGCATCTCACCAACTATCATTGCTTTTTCGGCATAGCTCTTCTTATCTTTTTTAAAATTACCGTTGCGAAGAGTGAACAGGATCAGCCCCCGCCTGCTAAAATCACCGCTTCCGAAGTCTGTGAGATCCCATCCAAGCATATTATCGACTATTTCACTACAGGAAGAATACTTTCCTTTCCATTCTTCAGGAGTGCGGAATGCCCATCGTGGCAGGTAGAAATTCATCTTCCTGAAAAACAGGACCGACCCATAAATCAACCCGTTAATTTCAGACCTTTTCATTCAATACATTTTTCATAAGATCATCAATTTTCAGAACAGGTCATTCCCTGTAAAAACAATCTTTGGTGTCTCCTTATCACTCCAGGTGATTGTGTAAGGTATCCCGGGAATCAAATCAAAACAGTTGTCACTTACTTTACGTTCTCCGCCGGTATCTATACAAGCACCCCATACAAACGCATCAGAAATAAAAGTTACAGAATCCTTTCCCCTGACTATCTTCACAACCGGTTTAGAGAAGATCATATCCCTGAATTTCTCCGAAAAAAGGCGGTACTGGGCAATAGGGTTGCCGTTTTGTTCAAGGAGACTGAAAGCACCACTTAGTTTCACATTCTCCTTATTCCATCGTTCCACGGGTAAAGAGGCAACCATTAAAGATGTATTGGCTGGAATACTTGCATTTATACGCATATCCAGGGGCACACCCCCAGCAAGTCTGAATAATCCGTACCTGACAGTACCCTGCCACGATACAGGGCTGTCGTTAATTCCGAATATCTTTACAGTATCATTTTCAAGAGCCACTACTGTCGTTACAGGTCTGAAAGCCCTGCTGACAGGGAAGAATGCCAGTTTTTTCCTGAGATAATAATCCACGATAGTCCATCCGTGAGTAACTGGCCATGAATCGTCAAACATCCAGAAAATAGCAGAGGAGGAACTGAACATTCTCCTGCGGTAATTACTGATATACTCTGTTAGTCCTTCAGCCTGAAGCAGGCCGCTGGCAAGGGCGTATTTTTCAAAACCAAGATCCTCTGCTTTCTTACCGGTCCAGAACTCTATTAGCCTGTAATTAATTCCTGGCCCGTTGT
>Ga0209226_10000547_pt1 | contig 19862 bp, 15 predicted proteins | sample BarGraNGADG00212_2_FD_184497 | JGI IMG/M metagenome (GOLD analysis project Ga0209226, IMG submission 184497) | Arctic peat soil microbial communities from Barrow, Alaska, USA - Barrow Graham LP Ref core NGADG0011-212 (SPAdes) (version 2) | ecosystem: Environmental > Terrestrial > Soil >...
GGCGTGATGACCGGCCTCCCGTACTACGGCTGGTGGAACGAGGCGCTGCACGGCATCAACGCGGAGACCATCAACAACGGCGGCAACGCGACCACGCTGACGAACACGACCTCGTACCCGATCGACCTGTCGAGAGGCGCGAGCTGGGATCCCGCGCTGACCTACGAGGTCGCGAAGGCGGAGTCGGACGAGGCCCGCGAGGTCATGCGCCAGAACAAGCTCGACCTCGACTTCTACTCGCCGACGGTCAACCTGGCGCGCGACCCGCGCTGGGGCCGCAACGACGAGTCCTACGGCGAGGATCCGCTGCTGGAGGCGAAGGTCGCCTCGCAGTTCGTCAACGGCATGGAGGGCAAGGACCAGAACGGCCAGCTCCTGCCGGACGGGAACGGCTTCTACAAGGCGACGACCACGCTGAAGCACTACACGATGAACAACACCGAGGGCACCTCGTCCAGCGACCCGAACGGCCGTCTCAACGGGTCGTCGGACGCGGACGAGCGGTCGATCCGCGAGTACTACACGATGCCCTACCGGAAGATCGTTCAGGCGTCGCAGAACGGCGCGATCATGAGCTCGTACAACGAGATCAACGGTGTTCCCTCGCCGGCGAACTCGTTCCTGAACGACACGCTGATGCGGGAGACGTTCGGGCTCCAGGGCTACTTCACCGGTGACTGCGACACGGTCAACGAGATCAACGCGCGGCATCACTGGCAGCCTGCGGGCCTCGGGCACATCGCGACGGTGTTCGAGCAGTTCGCGTTCACCCTCGCCTCCGGTGAGGACGCAGAGTGCAACGCCGGCTACAGCGGCACCGGCAACTACAAGGGCGCGACGGCGGCGAGCACGACCGTGGGCGGCGCGAGGAACGCGGCCGGGCTGCAGATCACGACGCCGAACGGGACGATGAACCAGAACGACATCGACATGTCCGCGACGCGGCTGTTCACGAACCGCGTGAAGCTGGGCGAGTTCGATCCCGACTCGACGGTGCCGTGGCTGACGCAGGCCGTGGCCCGCGACAAGTCGTACGGCGTCTTCCCGTGGGTCAACACGACCGCGCCGACCCAGACCGCCGACCGGCTCGCGCTGGCTCGGAAGTCGGGTGACGCGTCGCTCGTGCTGCTGAAGAACGCGACGATCACGCGCAAGGACAGCACGGTCGGCAAGCTACTGCCGATCTCGGTTCCCCCGACGGGCGCCTTCAAGGTGCTCGTGCTGGGCTCGTACGCGAACAACGCGAACTTCTATCTGGGCGGCTACTCGAGCATCCAGAGCGCGGCCGGCCAGGCCAACGAGGTGACGCCGTACGCCGGGATCCAGGCCGCGATCCAGGCGGTCAACCCGGCGGCCCAGGTCGACTACCTGAAGGGCTTCACGGGCACCGGCACGAACGCGAGTAACTGCTGCACGGCGATCGACCCTGCAGCCGTGACCGCGGCGGCGGACTACGACTACGTGATCGTCTACGCCGGGATGGACTCGACCTCGGCGTCCGGGACGACCGGCACGGAGGATCGCGACCGCTCGTCGATCCTGCTCCCGGGCCTCCAGGGCCAGCTGATCAGCCAGGTCTCCGGGGTCAACCCGAACACGATCGGGGTGATGGAGACGATCGGCCCGCAGGACGTGACGTCCTTCGAGCCGACCACCCCGGCGATCCTGTGGAGCTCGTACAACGGCGAGCGCAAGGGCGAGGCTCTGGCGGACGTGCTGCTCGGCACCTACAACCCGAGCGGGCGCACGCCGGAGACCTGGTACCAGACCGTCGACCAGATCCCGAGCATCTACAGCTACACGATGCGGCCCGTCGGCCCGAATGGGCGGACGTACATGTACTACAACGGGCCGGTCTCCTACCCGTTCGGGCACGGGCTGAGCTACACGACGTTCGGGTTCTCGAACCTCGTGATCGACAAGCACAAGCCGACGGCGGACGACACGATCAACGTCAGCGTCCACGTCACGAACAGCGGCTCGGCGGACGGCAACGAGATCGTGCAGTTGTACGTGAATACGCCGAACGCGGATCCGTCGCTGGAGCGGCCGATCAAGCGGCTGGAGGGCTTCCAGAAGGTCTTCCTCGCCGCCGGCAAGACCAAGACGGTGACGCTGCCGATCAAGATCGCGGATCTCGCCTTCTTCAATGAGGCGGACGGCCGGTTCGAGGTCGACAAGGGCGTTTACGGCATCCAGATCTCGACGTCCAGCGCGGATGCCGACATACAGGCCTCCGGCACGATCACCGTGAGCGGGACGCTGACGCCCAAGCCGAGCGTCCTCACCGCCAAGCCGAGGATCGATACCACCGACCTCGACCGCGGCATCAGCCAGCGCGTGATGTTCCCGGAGGGCGTCGTCATCGACCCGGGCCTCACCGTGGCGATGAACGACGACACCCTGTACGGCTTCATCGAGCCCGGCCAGAGCAAGCCGTTACCACGCGGCATGAAGCTCAGCTTCAGTAGCGATCGGCCCAACGTCGTCACGGTCGACCACAAGAAGGTCACGCACCGTCTCGAACGGCGCGGCGACGGTCACCGCGACGGCGACGTACAACAGGTCATCCGCACCGTCTCGAACGGCGCGGCGACGGTCACCGCGACGGCGACGTACAACGGCAAGAGCGCGTCGACGAAGTTCGTCGTCCGCGTGCTCTCCGACCTCGGCGACCTCAAGGTCAACGGCGTCACGGTCAGGGACTTCAACCCCGACGTCTTCAACTACGACGTCACTCTCCCGCCCGGCGTCACCGAGGTGCCGCAGGTGAGCGCGACGGCGCGGACGGGCACCGTCGCCGTCACGCAGGCGGCGTCGGTTCCGGGCACGGCCACCGTCACCTCGACGGGACCCGACGGCATCGTCGCCACCTATACGGTCAACTTCGCGCAGCCGGCCCAGAGCGACGAGTTCAACAGCGCCACCCTGGGCTCGCAGTGGAGCTTCGTGCGGGAGGCGCCCGCCGACTGGAGCCTTACGTCGAACCCGGGCTCGCTGGTGATCACGCCGAAGACGGGAGACCTCCTCACGACGACCAACACGGCTAACAACCTGCTCCTGCAGCCGGCGTTCGGCGACTGGACGATGACCTCCAAGCTCACGTTCAGTGCCGTTCCGAACGCGGCGACGCAGCAGGGCGGGATCATCGCCTACCAGGACGACGACAACTACCTGAAGTTCGACCTGGAGGCCACCTCCGCGACGAACATCCAGTTCAACACGACGCTGGAGGACTCGCTCAACAGCAACCCCGCGGTCGCCACCCCCACCAACCCCTCGGGCACGGTCCAGGTGGCGCAGACGCTCAACACGACCAACGCCAACGCGATCCTGCCGGCGGATAACACGATCTGGCTGCGGATGTCGAAGACCGGCTACACGTACTCGACGTTCTACTCGGTCGACGGCGACACGTGGGTGCCCGTCTGGACGACGGGGGCGACGCTGAAGAACCTGAGGATCGGGCCCTTCGCGTTCAACCGCGCCGGCACGACGACGACGCTTCAGGTCGCCTTCGACTTCTTCCACGTCACCGTCGCGGCCGAGCAGCAGATCGAGTCGCTCAGCGACTACGTCGGCTTCCTCGACCTCAACAAAGGGCTGACGCACGACCTCCAGAGCAAGCTCGACGAGGCGCTCAAGAGGCTGGACAGGCACCAGGACGCATGTGACCAGCTCGACGACTTCCTCGTCGAGGTGCTCGACCAGGCCGGCAAGAACAACCCCAAGCTGACGGTCGAGCAGGCTCACCAACTGCTCTACGCCAACGAGATCGAGATCAACCTCGGCTGCCTGGACGCCGGATCACCGGTGCCGGCGGCCGAGCACGACCTGCTCGACCTCGGGCAGACGATCGACGGACTGGGGATCAAGAAGGCCGTGGCGGACGATCTCGGCAACAGCGTCCGCGAGGCGAACGAGCACCTCGCCCAGGGCAAGCTCGCCAACGCGTGCCACGACCTCTCCGACCTCACGAAGAAGATCAACAACGACCAGCACAAGGGCCAGCTCACGCCGGCCCAGGCGGCGCAGCTGACCGCTGAAGTGGCCACGATCAGCAGCTCCCTGGGCTTCTGACCGCGACGAGACGCGTTCACCGGGCGGCCTCCTCGGAGGCCGCCCGGTGAATTGAAGAACATCTGGTTTGCAGGGTTTCTGCGATGTGGAGCATCTGGGGCTGAACTACGGGCCACCGACGTGTGCACCTTGCGGGGGCTGTGCAACCCCACCTCGCCGGCTCAGCCCGCCTCGATTTCCGCCCGGCAGTTCGCGGTAGTGCAGGTACGCGTCAGGTCAGGAGTTCGACGGGCTCGGTCCACGACCGTCGCGATCGGCATCCAAGTTCGTCCCCCACGGCAACACTCGTGTGGGGGCACCGATGGGGGCACGCCACGCGCAAACCCGACATCTCCGGCATGCCTGTCCCGCTCAACCATGCGGTTTGCGCGTGGGGACAAGTCGCGAAATGGCACCTAACGGGCAGAAACTCCCGATTCAGAGGTCGGGGTTTGGACGTGGCACTTTAGTTGTTCTCGTTTCCCCCGTAAAACGGTGGTTTGGAGCCAGGCGGGTTCGAACCGCCGACCTTCTGGCTGCCAGCCAGACGCTCTCCCAACTGAGCTATGGCCCCGGGCAAGCATTAATTGTAGCGTCGAAACAAGGGCGATCGAGCTAGCCTGTCGCGACCGTCTCGAGCTCGACTTTGGGCACGTCGCCCCAGAGATCCTCGAGGGCGTAGAAGCGGCGCGTATCGGGCGCGAAGACGTGCAGAACGACGTCCAGGTAGTCGGCGATTATCCAGCTACCTTCGCGCTCGCCGTCGACGGAGCGAGGCGTGAGCTTCTCGCGCTTCATGCCGGCGTATACCTCGTCGGAGATCGATTTGGTCTGGCGCGCGTTGCGTCCGGAGCAGATGACGAAGTAGTCAGTGAAGTCGCAGACCGAGCGCATATCGAGCACGACGATGTCTTCGGCCAGCTTCTCGCCTGCCAGGGCGGCTATACGGCGTGCTTGCTCGAGCGGAGTCAGTGAGATACGTCAGTCCTTGGTTGCCTTCTCTCCTAGTGTAGCCGGGGCGGGTGCCGGAGCCGGTGGCGGTATCAGCCCGTATAGAGACCGAGGCGATCAATCTCGGCGGCGACCGGGGCCGGAACTAGATCGTCGATCGGTAGCCCGTCGCGGACTCGAGCGCGTATCTCCCGCGAGGAGATTGGATAAGCGGGAATCGGAAAGAACGAGACGCGCTCTGGCCGCTCGAGCGCGGCTAGGACGGGTCGCAGCTCTTCGTCGTCGTAGTCGGGCCGGCTTGCGACGGCGAGCATTGCCAGCTCCAGCACCCGGTCGGGCTCGCGCCAGCCGAGGAAGCCGGCGAACTGGTCGGCACCAACTAGGAGAGTCAGCTCGTCGTAGCTCTCGCGCAGGCGCAGCAGCGTGTCGACCGTGTAGCGCGGCCCGCCCGGCTCCAGCTCGAGCGGCGAGATCTCCACTCCCGGGATATCGCTAAAGGCGAGCCCGGCCAGGCGGGCGCGGATCTCCGCCGGCGTGGCCACCTTCTTATGCGGCGGATCGCCGGCCGGTAGGACAAGGACGCGCTCGAACGCAAAACGCTCAAGCGCCGCGCGAACCAGAGCGACATGACCGAGATGAGGCGGATCAAAGGCGCCGCCAAAGACCGCGACAGTCACCGCCTATCCCCCTTGCCGGCGATCTCGATCACCGAATCGCTGCGCGCGCCGGCCTGGGCGAGCGCCTCCGTCAGCTCCTCGTCGTCCGGTACCTCGCCGACGACGCGGAAGCCTCGATCGGTGCGGTAGATGCGGAAGGAATGCCTACGGCGTGGCCGCGGCCGATAGACGAGGTAATCGACCAGGCCCTGGGCTTCGAGCTCGTCGCCTGCGCGCGGCTCGGGACGCGGCGGGCAGAGCAGGAAAAGCGCCCGCTTTAGCTCATCCACCCCCTCCCCGGTGGCGCAGGAGAGCCGGACGACCTGGACGATGCGCTCGTCTTGGAGCGAGAAGGAAGGCGATGCGCCGAGATCGACCTTGTTCAGTACGACGATCTGGGGACGTTCGTCTAGACCGGCGCCGTAGGCGGCGAGCTCGGCGTCGATCAAGCGGAAGCGCTCAAGCGTATCGGTTTCCGAGCTGTCGATCACGTGGATGAGGAGTTGCGCGCGCTCCAGATGGGCCAGGAACTCGTGCCCTAGACCGTGCCCCTCGCTGGCGCCCTCGATCAGCCCGGGCACGTCGGCGACCGTCAGCTGGCGCCCGTCGGGGCCGTCAACGGTGCCGATAACCGGCGCCAGCGTGGTGAACGGGTAGTCCGCCACCTTAGGCTTGGCATTCGAGATACGGCGTAGGAGCGAAGACTTGCCCGCATTCGGAAGCCCGGCAAGAGCGGCATCGACAACCAGCTTCAGGCGCAGCTCGAGCCAGCCTCCTTCGCCCGGTTCGCCAATCTCGGCGATCCGGGGAGTTCGCCTGACCGGGGTTGCAAAGTGACGGTTTCCCCGCCCCCCGTGACCGCCGCGTGCAACTACGGCGCGCGCCCCAACGCTGGCAAGATCTGCGACGAGCTGATCGTTCTCGTCGTAAATCTGCGTTCCAATCGGCAGGTGCAGCTCCACCGCCTCGCCGTCGGCGCCGTGCTTGTTGCGACCGCGCCCCGGCTGACCGGAGCCGGCCTTGAACTCGTGGCGAGAGCGCAGCTTGGAGAGATCGCGTAGCTCGGCGTCGGCGATCAGCACCACGTCGCCGCCGTCGCCGCCGTCGCCGCCGTCGGGCCCGCCCCTGGGCACGTACTTCTCGCGCCGGAAGGAAAGGCTGCCGTCTCCACCCCGTCCAGCCAGGACGTAAACGCGCGCCTGGTCGTGGAAAGGAGACTCGCGCGTTGCGTGCTCGCCTTTGTTACCGCCTGCGCTCATGTTCAGAGCCTATCCCGTCAGAGCAGCGCGCCCACAAAGGGCCTCGAAATCGAGCGCTCGAGAATCGAGCTACTGAGAGTCGACCGAGATGGTGCGACGAGTGCCCGAACGGTGGAAGCCGACGGTGCCTTCACGCAAGGCGAAGATGGTGTCGTCGCGCCCGAGGCCGACACCGGGGCCCGGATGGAACCTGGTGCCGCGCTGACGCACGATGATCATTCCGGCCTTGACCGTCTGGCCGGCGAAGATCTTCACGCCGAGCCGCTTGGAATTAGAGTCGCGACCGTTTCTGGATGAACCGAGACCTTTTTTATGTGCCATGGCTAGCTTTCTGCCTTCTTGCGCGGCGCCGCTTTCTTGGCAGCCGGCTTCTTCGCTGTCTCAACTTTAGCCTTCGTAGGCGCCTTGGCTGCGGCTTTCTTGGCCGTGGCCGGCTTCTTGGCCGCCGGCTTCGCTGCCGTTGCCTTGGCTACCGGCTTCGCGGTGGGCTTGGCTGCGGCCTTGGGCGCGGCCTTGGGCGCGGCGGCGGCGGGCTTGGCCGCGGCCTTCACAGGCGCCTTCTGCTCGGCCTTAGGCGCAGCAACAACCGGCTTGGCGGCCTTCGGCTTGGCGGGTACTTCGGCGACGGTCTCGGCCTTGGCAGCGCTAGTCGCCTTGCCGGCGCCGATCGCTTCGATCTGGATCTGCGAGAGCTGAGCGCGGAAGCCCGTATGACGGCGGTAGCCCTTCTTGGGCTTGTACTTGCCGATGCGAATCTTCTCACCGAGCGTGTGCTTGAGAATGCGCGCGCTGACCGCGCCGGCGCCGGGCTTCAGGTTGGGCGTGCCGGCATCGACGAGCAGGACGGCAGGCTGGAAGAGGGCCCCCTCATCCTGGGCAAGCCGGTCTACGAGCAAGCGCTCGCCCTCATGAACGACGTACTGTTTTCCGCCGACTGCGATTACTGCGTATGCCATCTCGTCCCTCGACGCTCAAATCGCGGGCAATCGCCCGCGAACCGGGGCGCATACTACCAAGAGCGGCCTGCCTATGCGCTTTCGCTCGGTGCGCTCGGCGCCCGCTCGGAGCCCGGCCTGCTCCCCGCGCCCTGTCCATCTCCCGCGCCCGGCGCGTTCCCGGGGCGTACGCCTGCCTGCCCGGGCTTGCGATGTCTGCGACCGCCGCGCGAGCCGCGGCGCGTGCGCTTCTTGGGTCTCGGCGGCTCGTCTCCGCTGGGCGGAGACTGATTCGGGTCGGCCGCAGCAGGCACAGCGCCGTCCTCTAGCGCCGAAGCAGTGGCTTTCGCTGACGGGCCGGCAGCTGCCGGGCGAGGTTGACGCCTCGCCGCCGGTGGGCGCGATCGGGGCTTCTCCGCCCGCTCAGGCTCTGCGCTCTCGGTGCTCGTTGTCGAGGAGTCAGACGCCTCGCCTACGATCGCGGCAGCGCCGGCTGCGTCGCGCGCAGTCGCACCGTTCGCCCCCGCCTGAGACGGCTTGTGTCGCCTACGACCACCGCGCGAGCCGCGGCGTGTGCGCTTTTTAGGCGTGACCGGAGCTTGATCGGTTGCCGTATCGCCGCCCGGCTCGGAGGCGAGCGCAGCTCCCGTTGCCTCCGCCTCGGCGGGGGCGACCGGCAGCTCGAGTTTCTCGGCGGCTGCGGGTGCTTCGACTTCTTCAGCGACGGCCGGCTCGGTGGCGGGCGCCGGTTCGACCGCTGCCGTTGCGGGCTCGACCGCTGCCTTGGCGGATGCCTTTTTCGCCGGCGCCCTAGTCGGGCGCTCGGCCATGCTCTCAGCCGTCAAAGGCTTGTCTTCGTCCCGATCGGATCCAGCCAGACTGGCGTAGGCGCCGGCGGCGAGCGCGCGCTCGATGCGGGCTTTGACTTTCTTGCCAACGAGTGTCGCCGACTTGGGCACGTTCACCTCGTAGTCGCCGACCTTGCCAACGGCCGCATGACTGTCGTAGAGCCCGACCTCGACCAACGTCAGCTCCAGCTCGGCGCCCTCCTCGACGGGCGTCTTCGGCTTCATATCCTCTACCTGACCCTCGGCGAGCACGACGAGATGGTCAAGCGGCTCGCTCTCAACCAGCTCGAGGAAGAAACGGCGCTTATAGCGCTCTTCGATCTCCACCAGGCGGGCGGCAGCAGGGCCGATCAACTGGCTCGCCACCTTCGCGTTCACCTCGATGCGGAAGGCCTTACTGCGCGAGCCAATCGCAAGCTGGCCAAGGCGCCGCTCGAGATCGATGGCGGTCGAAGCCTCCGAGTAAACGATCCCGTCACCGGCGCAGACCGGGCAAGGCTTGGTCAGGATCTCGCGCGGCCCGTCGGTGACGTTCTGGCGCGTCATCTCTACCAGTCCGAGCGGCGAGATCTCGACCACGTAGGTCTTCGTGCGGTCGCGCTCCAACTCGCTTCGCAGAGCTTCCTCGACTGCCGCCCGATTCTTCGGATTGGCCATGTCGATGAAGTCGATGACGATGATGCCGCCAATATCGCGCAGGCGAAGTTGGCGTACGACCTCCTTGACCGCTTCGAGATTGTTCTTTGTGATCGTGTCCTCGAGGCGCGCGGAAGAGGTGCGCGAGCGCGAGCCGACGAAGCGGCCAGTGTTGACGTCGATGACGGTAAAAGCCTCGGCGTAGTCGAAGACGAGGTAGCCGCCCGAGGGAAGATCGACTCGCCTGGAGAGCGTCGAGCGGATCTCGGCGTCCACTCCGTAGGCCTCGAAGAGCGGTGTGCGCTCCTTGTAGCGGACAACCCGCTCGACCATGTGCGGCGAGGTCTTCTTCAGGTAGCCGACGACGCGTTTGTAGGTGCGCTCGTGATCAACGTAGGCCCGCTCGAAGTCGCCGGTGAACAGGTCGCGAATGACGCGCAGCGGCAGCTCGGCTTCCTGGTAGACGAGCGCCGGCGCCTTAACGCGCTTGGCCCGGTCTTGAATCGACTTCCAGAGCCGCTCGAGAAAGACCAGGTCGCGCTCGATATCCTCGGCCGAGGCGCCTTCGGCGGCGGTGCGGACGATCACGCCACCCTTCTTGCGCTCCAGCGCCTTGACGATCTCGCGCAGGCGGGTGCGCTCCTCGTCGGGCAGGCGCCTGGAGACGCCCAGCCCCTCGCCGTTGGGAACGAACACGACAAAGCGTCCGGGCAACGAGATGTCCGTCGTCAGGCGGGCGCCCTTCGTTTTCATCGGATCCTTGACCGCCTGGACGAGGATCTCCTGGCCGCGCTGGACGAGATCCTGAATCTTGCGGCCCTGGCCGCGGCCCTCGAGCTCGGGAATGACGATCTCGTCGACATAGAGAAAGCCGTTCTTCTCCAGTCCGACCTCTACGAAGGCGGCTTCCATGCCGGGTAGAACGTTGTCGACTATGCCCTTGTAGACGTTGCCGGCGATCGAATAGCGTTCGGGGCGCTCGAGATAGACCTCGGCGACCTTCTCGTCCTCAAGCACCGCGACGCGACGCTCACCGGCGTCTACCGATACGAGCAGCTCGCGCTTGGCGGCCGGTAGGGGCACCCGCCGCGGCGCAGTGCGGCGACGGCCACTACGGTCGTGGCGTTGCGACGCTCGCCGCTCGGCCGCCTGTGACTTGGTCGCCGGCTCAGGCTTTTTCGCCTGCTGCTTCTGATCTGGGCGCGCCTCGGACGACGGCCGCTTACGGCCGCGGCCGCCACGACTTCCGCGGCGACGCGGGCGCTGCGCTCCCGCTTGCGCGGGTGGCGTACTTTCAACTGGTTTGGGAGGAGCTTCCGCCGGGCGGGCGGAATCCTCCTTCTTCTCTGGAGCTTGCTCCTTGTTGCGTCTGAACCAGCGAGGCAAGGGAAACCTTCTCTCTCGAATTAGTGCGCGCGAGCGGCACCCAGGAGGTGGGCGCGCGGGTCGCGCAGCACGGAGGAATGAAAAACGTCATCTCGCCACTAAGGCTACCAGGGTTGGGCGCTACTACCCCGGGGGGCGCCTCGAAGAACGACTTGCCGCGCCAATGCGTCGTCCGAAAGCGAACCTAGGATCGATCGCGCAGTGGCTGCTAGCGCAGAATCCGTGAGTTCGCTCGGCTCCTTGCAAGACCCTACCGCGGGTCAAAGGCGGCGTCGTTGATGGTGAGTCGAGTGAGAGACGACGTCCGTGAGCTGCTCGAGATCGAGGAGGCGGACGCCTGGTTCGAGTATATACAGGCGACGCGCGAAGCGCCCGCTTCCTGTTACCCGAACGTCGAGCGCTGGGCCTGGTCGAGGCTACGCGGTCGTTTGAGCTCGATCCGAGCGAGGCGCTCGAGGCTTGTTCCCGCCGCTTGAGAGGCTCTAGTCCTCGCCCAGCGCCGAGAAGAAGCGAAGTGCCGCATCGCCAAGCGCTCGCGTGCCGGCATAGGCGATCGTGCTCTGCAGCGCCCAGGCCGGGATAAGCGTCTCGTTTCGAACCCGGCGGGCCAGCCGTCGCAAGCCCAGCCCGGCCGCCAGCACGGCGGCGATCTCGGCTCCCCGGATCGGCTCGAAGCGGCGATCATGGGCGTAACCGAGCCTCAGTATCAGGCGCGCCTGCTCGAGGAAGAGGGCCGGCAAGTCGGCCGCCGGAACGAAGGTGGCCGCACCGATAGCGCCCGCACGACGGGCCGAGTGCTGAATCAGCTCGTCGCAGACACCCGCACGTAAGGCCGGGATACGGGCGGAAAGCGCCGCAGCGCGCTCCTCGAGCCGGCGGGCAAGCAGCCGGCCAAGCTCATCTAGGGGCACCGGCTGACCACTCTCCAGCTCGATGACATCGGTCGCGAGCACACCCGGAAGTGGAGCGCGGTCGCCTCCGATCTTCACGCAGATGATCGGGATCCGCGCCCGCTCGGCTGCCCTCAAGCGGCGCAGGTCTTCGCTTTTCGGCCGGCCGCGCAGTAGATAGACGAGCGCTTCGGCCCCCCTGAAGTCCTCACCCTGCACGACACTCTTCGGCGCGGCGGCTCGCGAGAGCTCGCGGGCCAGCGCCGAGGCCGGCCTGCGTGCCCCGGCAAGAACGAGCGGGCCGGAATCTTTGCTCTCCAGCGCGCGCTGCTCGTTTGCCAGATTAAGCAGTGCGCGCGGAGACAGCGACGAATGGCTACTCACGGCTACTTCAGCCTCCGGCGAGTGCCCTCGCCGCGCGCCTGAATACCGAGCAGAACGCCGAGCGCCGCCAGGTTCGCGATCAGCGAGGAGCCGCCGACGCTCACCAGCGGCAAAGGGATGCCCGTGATCGGTGCCATGCCCATGGTCATACCAACATTGACGAAAACCTGGAACACGAGTGTGGCGACTATGCCACCAATGACCACCGCTCCGTAGCCGTCTCCGGCGGCGGCGAGCGCACGCAAGGCGCGCCAGACGACGAAGAGGTAGAGGGCAAGCAGGATCGAGGTGCCGACAAAGCCGTGCTGCTCGCCGATCGAGGCGAAGATGAAGTCGGTGTGCTGCTCGGGCAAGAAGCCGAGGACGGTCTGAGTAGAGCCCGTCGTACCGCGCCCATGTAGGCCGCCGGCGCCCAGCGCCACCTTCGACTGCGCGACGTTGTAGGTGGCGTCGTTAGGATCGAAGCTGGGATGGATGAAGCCGGTCAGACGCTGGGTCTGGTAGGGCTTGAGCACGTGAACGCCCAGAGCCGGCAAGGCCCAAACCAGGAGCGCGGCCCCGACCAGAGCCGTTGCGGCCAGGATTCCCAGGTGCGTCCAGCGTGTGCCCGCGATAAGCAGCACGGCCGCGGTGACACCCGCGTAGACAAGCGCGGTACCGAAGTCCGGCTGCATGAATACGAGCGCTGTCGGAATCGCAACCAGAATCAGGACGCCGAACACCGTGCTTCGATCGCGCAGCGCACGGCCTCGCTCGGCCAGGAATCCCGCCAGCGCCAGCACCACGAGGAGCTTGGCGAACTCCGAGGGCTGGAACTGGAAGGAACCGATCTGTAGCCAGCGGCGAGCGTGACGCTGCGCGACGCCGAGCAGCGGCACGAGCAGTAGCGTCAGAATGGCGACGAGGTAGAGCACACGCCAATAGCGCCGGTAGAGCTCGGGGTTTAGCGCGGCCGCAATGACCAGCGCGACCGCGCCCACCCCGGTGTAAAGCTCCTGCTTGGCAACGTAGTAGTGAGGCTGCCCGGGAATCTCGTGGCCGGTGACCCCCGCGACGGCCCAGAGACCGTAACCGACGAGTGCGGCGATGCCGATCACCAGTAGCCAGTCGATCTGGCGCAGGATGACCGCCAGCGGAAGCTCGCGCGTCTTCGCCAGCGGTGTACCGAGTGGTTTTGCACTCTCGAGCATCAGTCTGTATGGGTCGCTGACGTGTAGGTGTTGTTATTGACTTTGAAGAACTTCTGGAACACCTGGAGCGCCGCCGGCGCCGCCGCCGTACCGCCGTGGCCGCCGTTCTCGATCACGGCGCAAACGACGATCTGGGGCTTGTCGGTCGGCCCATAGCCGCACCACCAAGCCTGATCGAAGTAGCGCTGGTAGCGCTCCGACCACTTCTCGGCCGTTCCGGTCTTGCCGGCAATCGGAATCGGGAAGTTACCGAAGACGGGCGTCGAGGTTCCGATGGAGGGATCGTGAGTCGCCATGAAGAGCCCGCTACGGATGACGTCCAGCTTCTGGCTGAAGTCGGAGCCAGCGCCGATCGTTTTTGGCGCTTCCGAGATACCGGCCTTGATAACTCTCCGATCGCGCTCGACTGAGGCCAGCAGGTGCGGAGTGACGAGCTTGCCGGTGGCAACGGCCGCGTAGAGGCGGGCCATCTGCAGAGGGGTGACCTGAAGGTCTTTCTGACCGATCGAGAGGTTGATCGAGTCGCCCGGCTTCCAGGTGCGATCCTCGGGCTTGTAGCCGGCGGCAGCTGTGTAGTGGTTGCGCTGCCACTTCTTCGTCGGGACGACGCCGGCGTAGTCGCCGATCTCGATGCCGGTGTGCTGGCCGAGGCCGAAGATCTTGGCCCATGTCTGGATCGGCTCGCCGCGGTCGGGCGGCAGGCTCCAGATCCGCTGGCCGAGCTGGTAGAAGTAGGTGTCGCAGGAGAGCGCGAGCGCCGTCGGCAGGTTGATCCAGCTGTTCGCGTTCGGGTCCCAGTTGTTGAAAGTATGGCCGTGGTCTACCAGCTTCCCTGTGCAATGGATGTTCTCGCTGGGATTGAGCACGCCGCTTTGCATGGCGGCTATCGCCGTCACCGGCTTGAAGGTCGAGCCGGGTGGATAGAGACCGCTCGTGGCGCGGTTGATAGACGGATAGTTGGCATCAGGCGCAGTCAAGGCCGTCAGCCCCCAGCGCGCGAGCTTGCGATTGGTGACGTGCCCGGAGTAGATCGCCGGCGAGTAAGTCGGATAGGAGGCAAGCGCCAGCACCGAGCCGTCGTTCGGGTTGAGCGCGACGATCGCGCCACCGTTGGCATTCCAACAACCGCTGCAGAGCGAGTTGCGCCCCGCCTGAATGCCGAACTTGAGCGCCTTCTGAGCCGCCGACTGGAGGTCGGCATCGAGCGTGAGACGCACCGTATCGCCGGGCTGCGGCTCGGGGTTGGCCACCAGCTCGCTCCGTACCCGGCCCTGCGAATCGATGCGCTGTGAAGCCACGCCCGGCGTTCCGCGCAGACTATCGTCGAACGCCGCTTCGACTCCCGATTGCCCGATCAGATCGCCGGATTTGATTGAGCCGCTGATATCGGCCTTGATCTCCGCCTCGGTGGCCGAACCGACGTAACCGAGCGTCTGAGCCGCCAGCCAGCCCTTCGGATAGGCGCGAACGTAGCGCGAGCCGACCTCGACGCCGGGGAACTGATCGGCGCGCTCGAGGATGTAGTTGCTCTGCCAGCGATTGACATCCGCCTTGGCAACAACCGGGTTGAGGGGATCGCTCTTCCTCTTGTCGATCTCGCGATAGAGCCGCTGCGGCCGGATGTTCAGCACCAAGGCCAGCTTCTTGAGCACGTCGTGGCGGGTCGGCCGAACACCCTTGCCGGGCAACTCTGCGTACCAAACGCGCACCTCGCGGCTGAGTCGATTCGTAACCAGGGCCGTGCCCTTCCGATCGATGATCGCGCCGCGCGGAGCCTGGAGGCGAACCGTTCTGACCTGGTTGTCCTGAGCGATACGCAGGTACTCGTTACCGGTGATGATCTGGAGCGCCCAGAGTCGGACTATCAGCGTCACGAACAGTGCGATGGCGATCGCGCCGAGAATCCCGGCTCGCAGAATCGTCTGCTGGTCGACATGCCACGGCTCGTGGGTGCGCGGATCGCCCGGTACGAAAGAGCCGAAATCTCCGTGCAGATCAGGCAATGACCCTCACCTCGGTGTTGCGTATCTCATCGCCTTGCTTGCCGATCACGCGGCGACAGAGGACATAGACGGGCGCGATCAGGATCAAGTTCAGCACCAGCTCGCCGGGGAGAGCTCCCAGGACAAGTTTTCCGAAGGGCGCCGGTTCGCCGATCAGGAAGCGAACAACAAGCCCTCCCAACTCGTAGAGGCCGGTGATGACGGCAACCGAGAGGAAGGGCGCATGGGCCCGGTCGCGTCCTGTCGTCTCGCCGTAGCGACCCGACCAGAAACCGGCGAGCGTGAGCAGTAGGGAGGTAAGGCCGAGTTGACCGTAGGTTGCGATGTCGTAGCAGAGCCCGGCCGCGAATCCCGCGCTGGTGCCGAAGACCGCGCCGCGCAGCAGCGCAATCGAGACGACTACGACGAGTAGTAGTCCGGCGCTGCCGTGCCCGAGCGAGAGACGGTCAAACCAGCTGCTCTGCAGGATCGCCGTGACGAAGACGATCGCAGCTGTCTTCAGAGTGAGACTCACGAGCTACCGACCTGCCTGTTCTTCGCGATCAGCACGATGACCGCGTCGAGCGATGTTAGATCGACGCTCGGTTCGACCTGAATCTGCTTGACGGGATTGACATCGGTCTGGCTGAAGCTGGTGATTTGCCCAATCGAGACCCCGGCCGGGTAAAGCGAGGAGAGATCCAGCCTGCGCCAGCCCGAGGTGATGATCGAGTCGCCTACTCGGACTTTCTTGTCGAGCTTGACGCCGTCGAGAATCAGCACGTCGCTGCCGGTCGCCGGATGGCGGACGATTCCCTCGACGCCGGTACGTAGATCGCGAGCCGAAGCCGCGAAGCCCGGGTCGCTCACCAGCGTCACCTTGGAGGTCGTCGGGCCAACCTGGGATATCCGCCCGACCAAGCCGTCGCCGACAACGACGGGGTCGTTGAGGCTGATATCGCGATTCTGCCCGGCGGCGATCACGATCGTCTGCTCGAAGGTGCCCGTGGCCGGAGTCATTACCTCTGTGTTCACCTTTCGATAGTCCTGCGGAAAGCGGGGCGAGCGCTCGTAGTTGAGCAGCGACTCCAGCCGCTTCATCTCGACCTCGGCATTTTTCTGCCGCGCCCGTTGCTGACGCAGGTTTTCCAGCTCCTGGTGCAGCTTCTTGTTCTCGTCCTTGGCCCGGAGCAGACCGCGGACCCAGCCGTAGGCGTCCTGGAAAGGCTGAGCAACTCGATCGGCAACCACCTGGAAGGGCTTCGCAACCGTGCTCCCGTAGCCCTGGAAGCGATGCAACGGCCCGTTCGGCGATTCGCGGAAGGAGATCGTAAGGAGCGCCAGCGAGAGCAGCACGAGCACAACGACGACGATTCGACGCCGAATTGTCCTTCGATCCCGAGCCAAAGATGAAGAGGCGGACGGTCGCCGCTCCGCCGAGCCCAGGACCCCGAACCGTGGTGTGCGGTTACGAGGCACGTGGCGAACCATTTTAGAGAGCCGCGCGAACCTAGGCGCCGGTCACGGGCCGGAGGCGCGGGAAGCGCGGGCCCGGTCAGCGCCTGTTGTTTCGCCGCCGCGAGCGCTCACTGCGGTGAATGACGTCGAATTCCTCCAGGCTCTTGCCCGATCCGATCGCGACGCAGGTGAGCGGTGATTCGGCGACATGAACGGGCATGTGCGTCTCGTGCCGGAGCCGTTCGTCGATCCCCGTCAGGAGCGCGCCGCCGCCGGCGAGGACGATGCCCCGGTCCATGATGTCGGCCGCCAGCTCGGGCGGCGTGCGATCGAGCGTGCCTCGAATCGCGTCGATGATCTGGACGACCACCTCGTCGAGCGCCTGACGAACCTCCTCGGAGGAGATGACGACCGTCTTCGGCAGACCGGTGAGCATGTCCCGCCCGCGCACCTCAGCCTGCAGCTCCTCGCGCAGAGGATAGGCCGAGCCGACCTCGAGCTTGAGCTCCTCGGCGGTCTGATGGCCGATCAGGAGCTTGAACTCGCGCTTCAGGTAGTTGACGATCGCGTCGTCCATCTCGTCGCCGCCCAGGCGCAGGCTCTGCGAGACGACGATCCCGCCCAGCGAGATGATCGCCACCTCACTAGTGCCGCCACCGATGTCCACGATCATGTTTCCGGCCGGCTCGGCGACGGGTAGCCCGGCACCGATCGCGGCCGCCATCGGCTCCTCGATTAGATAGGCCCGGCGCGCACCGGCGGTGAGCGTTGCCTCCTCGACGGCGCGCTTCTCTACGCCGGTCACGCCGCTCGGCACACAAACGACGACCCGCGGATGGGCAAAGCGATTCTGGTGCACCTTCTGGATGAAGTGGCGCAGCATGGTCTCGGTCACCTCAAAGTCGGCAATCACGCCGTCCTTGAGCGGGCGAATAGCCGAGATCGTCCCCGGGGTGCGACCGAGCATGCGCTTGGCCTCGACGCCGACTGCGTGCACCTCGCCCGTGCGCTGGTCGATTGCGACCACCGAGGGCTCGGAAAGGACAATGCCACGACCTCGTACGTAGACGAGTGTGTTAGCCGTCCCAAGGTCGACGGCCATGTCGCGGCCTCCAAAGCCGCCAATCGAGCTGAAAATGCCCATAGCGACGTGCGAGTCTAGCTGTTTTGGCGTTTCCGGGACGGCTTCGGCCGTTCCCCGGCACGCCTAACCGAGCCCGTAAACGCCTGGAAAACGCCGCGCGAGGAGGTCCACGAGCAGCGCCGCCGGGAGACCAACCACGTTCAGGTAGTCACCGTCGATGCGAGCGACATGACGCGCGCCGAGGCCCTGGATAGCATAGGCGCCGGCCCGTCCACGCCACTCGTCGCCTGCCAGATAGGCATCGATCTCGCCCGCACTGAGACGGCGAAAGGTCACGCTCGTCGTCTCGTGCTCGAGCTCCTCCCAACCAGTGGCGATCAGGCAGAGGCCCGAGATCACCTCGTGCGTTCGTCCCGCCAGGCGAGTCAGCATGGCCCGCGCCTCGCTCTCGTCCGCCGGCTTACCGAAAATCTGCCCGTCCAGCAAGACGGCCGTATCAACGCCCAGTACCGGGCGCTGCGCCGCTTCGCCAACCAGCGAGCGCGCCTTACCGAGAGCGTGCGCACGCACCAGTTCGATCGGATCGGCCCCGGGCGCGTCCTGCTCGTCGTAGCGAGGCCGGGCGACCTCGAAGGGAATTCCGAGTTGACTGAGAATTGCGCGCCGCTGCGGCGAGGTTGAGGCAAGTAGCAGCGGAGTGGGCGCGCCGCCGCTCACAGCTTCCGCGCGACCCAGATCTCCTCGGCCGGCCAACTCTGAGCCCACTCGGGAGTGACGAAATCCCAGAGAGGATTTGCGACCGCTCCTTCAGGCGCATACAGCTCCACTAGGCGCTCGACTACGAAGCCGTTCCCATGAAGCAGATCGATCCAATGCCCGTGTGCCAGCTGGAACTCGGTGCCCTCGCCGGCATCTTCCATCCAATCGATGCGGTACAGACCGGGCTGCGGCCGTACGAGATTCTGCTGAACGAGCCCCTTCTCGTCACTACAGAGCACCAGCAGGGTCGAGTTGCGCAGGAAGATCAGTAGGCCTCCCGGCCGCAGAAGCCGCTTTGCTTCGGGCACCCACTTGTAGGGGTCGCACCAGGTGCTGGCTCCGTACTCCGAAAGCGCTAGATCAAAAGAACCGTCCGGAAGCGGGACATCCTCGGCGCTCGCCTCAAACAGCGGGAACTCGAGCTCGAACTCGCGCTGGAAGCTGCGGGCCCGCTCGAGCTGATCGTGGTTCACGTCGACTCCGACCACCCTTGCGCCTCGCCTGGCCAGCCAGGCCGAGAGGTACGCCGTCCCGCAGCCGAGCTCGATCACATCGGTCTCGTAGAGCCCGGGCAGCACTTGAATGTCATTCTCCGGTCCGCGGAAAAGGCCCCAGCAGATGTCTTCTGTGGTCCACTGCTCGCGGCCCCATCCCTCCTGATCGCGGCCGTAGGTCGACCAGAGGGTCATGTTGTGCGCCGCGTAATCAGGCAGATCAGACGGTTTCATAGTTCGTCACTCGAACCAAAGTGCCAACTCCCGCGCGGCCGATTCGGGCGAGTCCGAACCGTGCACGAGGTTGTCGGGCATTGAGAGCCCCAGGTCACCACGGATCGTTCCCGGAGCCGCCTTCGCCGGATCGGTAGCGCCCATGGTCGCGCGTACGACGGTCACCGCCGACTCGCCCTCAACGATCAGGGCGAGCGTCGGGCCGGAGGTGATGAAGGAGACGAGCCCTGCGAAGAAGTCCTTTCCGCGATGCTCGGCGTAGTGGGCGCCGGCCAGTTCCTCGTCGACCTGCAGCAACTTGGCGCCGCGAAGCATCAGGCCTCTGCGTTCCAGGCGCGCAATAATTTCACCGCTAAGGCCACGCCTGACCGCGTCGGGCTTAACGAGCACGAGTGTGCGCTCAATAGCCATCAAGCCGCAAGTCTAGTTAAGCGACCTAAAGGAGAGCTTCGATTGCGGTAGTTTCACCCAGCTGAGGGAGAGATTCGTCGTCTCGTATAGCCCAAGCGAGTCAGTAGAACGACCGATCAGCGTGAGCGACGCAGATTCGGCGGCCGCTCCCAGGTGTCGTCGGCGACCGCTTCTTGCGGCGCAACCGGAGCCTCGCAGTAGGGGCAGATCTGCCAGAGCGGCTCAAGCGGTACCTTGCAGCGCACA
>Ga0209226_10000548_pt1 | contig 19862 bp, 20 predicted proteins | sample BarGraNGADG00212_2_FD_184497 | JGI IMG/M metagenome (GOLD analysis project Ga0209226, IMG submission 184497) | Arctic peat soil microbial communities from Barrow, Alaska, USA - Barrow Graham LP Ref core NGADG0011-212 (SPAdes) (version 2) | ecosystem: Environmental > Terrestrial > Soil >...
TTGAGTGCTATGCAGGAGCGATCGGGGAATTCCGTGGAATCTGTGACTATCCAGGTGGGTCGGGCTGGCAAAGACGTCTGACCGCGTCGCGCGCGTCGCCTTCAGCTATCACGACAAGAACGTCGTCGGCCTTGAGTACTGTATCTCCGTGCGGGACTATGACCTGCCGGCCACGTTGCTCAGGAACCTTGGTACCAGGAGCGCGAATAGTAAACGAAAATCCCGGACTGTGATGTTGAGCGATAGCCCGCAGATTACGACTGAAATACTTCTGCTCGAACCTGGCGATCAGCTCAGGTCGAGACGCCACCTCCTTGGCTATGCCCAACTCTTTGCTCTAGTTGGCGTAGATGTTCAGGACGAGCCGTTCGTCTACCACACACAATCCACAAATCGCCAGGTGTGGGGTTTGCGCCAGTTGTATCACGACACCGGCTGCAGTTTGAGCGGGCAGCGATCCATCCAGCCGTACGAGAACCGTGTCGGACATGTATTGGCCCCCACGCTGGTGCGTCGTCAACCGCAATCAAGGCTCTTTGAGACCTGCCGTAGGCAGGCCAGATGCCGAATCGTCACCCACCGGGTTTGCCGGTGCCTGATTGCCGCTCACCAATATCCGGCGTAATTCATCTGCCACGTCCATTTGAGTGAGAGCGACCACGGTATCGCCTGGCTGGAGCAACGTTTCGCCATGGGGAATGAGAACCACATCGTCGCGCCTGACACTGATGATGAGCACTTGTGGTGGAAGTTGCAGATCCCGAATGCGCTGCCCGACAGCCGCCATACCCGCTGCAAGAGGGATCTGAAAGACCTCAGTATGTGTCAGGTGACCCAGCGACAGGCTTTCATTTTCGTGCTGCGTCTCTAGCTTGTGCAGTATTGCATGGCGATAGGCACGCACAATGTCCTCGCGCCGCAGCAGGCCCACCAAATGCGTGGGGTTCTGTGGGTCGACCACGGGTAACCTGCCAAGCTCTCGGCCACTCATCATCATCAGTGCTTTCGACAACGAATCTTCCGGGTACACGGTCACCACATCGCGATTCGTGATGTCGGCCACGGTTAGCCCCTGGCCAGCCCCTTCAGCAGTGGCCAGTTTCAAATCATCATAAGTGACGATGCCCAGTAGGTGTTCGTCACGGTCGAGCACAGGGAATCCGTGGTGACGCGTTTGAATGAGGGCGTCGGCGAGATCCTGCAAAGTGGCGTCGCCGTAGATCACGTCGGGGTCGTGAGTCATTACCTCGCCGACCCTCAGCCCGCGCATGATGTCCACATCGCGATCACGTTCGAGGGGCACATTGCGCTCCATGAGCTTAAGCGTATAAATCGAATAGCGACGCAGGCGCTGCGAGATCAATGTGCTAAGACCCACAGTGATCATGAGTGGCAAGATCAACCGGTAGTCGCCTGACATCTCGAAGACGATAAGAAAAGCGGTGAGTGGCGCATGAGCGGCAGCCGCAAAAACCGCAGCCATGCCCACCAGGGCATAGGCCCCCACTCCGCCGGTAAAAGCGGGGAAGAGAGCATGCACCCAGTAGCCAAAAGCGCCGCCAAGCATTGCTCCCATGAACAGCGACGGCGAGAAGATACCGCCCGAGTTGCCGGAACCCAATGTGAACGACGTGGCTAACAATTTGGCAAAGACCAATGCCAGAAGCAGCGTCCAGGGCAGTGCGCCTTGCAACGCTTGCCCGATGCTGCTCAGACCCGTGCCCAGGGCCTGTGGATACAGAAGAGCAGTAAGGCCCACCACCACTGCACCCGCGGCCGGCTTCACCGCGTCAGGCACATGCCAGGTGTCGAAGCGGTCCTCCAGGGTGTACAAAATGCCCACGAATGCCCAACCCAATAGCGCTGCCAGTACACCCAACACGACGTAGAACGGCAGCTCCCCGGCGCTGACTAACTCGTATGATGGTACGACGAAAGCGGGATTCGTTCCCAAAAAGTGGCGACTGACAATACTCGCCGCCACGGCGGAGACTACGACCATGCCAAAGTAGTGGGTTGTGAACTCCCCGAGGATGACCTCCATGGCAAAAACCACCCCGGCAATTGGGGCATTGAAGGTGGCCGCGATGCCGGCTGCCGCTCCGCAGGCCACCAGGGTGATAGTCCGTTCCGTTCCCAACCCCAAGATCTGGGCGGCGGTGGAGCCGAGAGCCGCGCCCACCTGGACGATTGGCCCTTCACGACCGGCGGAGCCGCCACTGCCGATGCAGAAGGTAGAGGCGATCGACTTCACCAGCGCTACCCGCGGCCGGATGCGGCCGCCTCTCAAAACGATCGCGGTCAGAACTTCCGGGACACCATGGCCTTTGGCTTCGATGGCCCAAAAGGCAATCAGCGGCCCGGCGATGAGGGCGCCGAGGATAGGGACAACTATAATCCAGGCCGGTCCCATGAATGCCAGGAGTTGGGGCAGGCCTTGTTGGAAAGAGAAATTGGTCACTAAGCCTATGGCTTTGATGAAAAGCACAGCGGCCAGACCCGTACCCAGGCCAACGATAATGGCAAGGGTCATGAGAACAGCCGTGCTTTGAACGTCGATTCTGGCCCAAATACGCCGCTTGCCCGGCAAGGCTGCGGACTCAGACGAAGCTGGCTTGAGAACAGAGAATGGCATATGCGGATCTCCTGATTTGTCCGGCTCGGTGACTATCTGACTCGCTTACTTCTCTTCATAGGCTGGATCATTCGACATCTCTGGTATTATGAAACTGGATTTTGTTGCTGTCAACTCAAAGAAGGTATGTTTTGTCATTCGCGCGCAGTGCTACACATAATCATTCGAAGGCGCTCGGAGCGGCTCTATGCCGCCCTCTCCTTTTGCGAGCCAGCAGCCGGCCGGTCGCCCTCCCGAACCCGGCCCAGCCATAGGTCACGGCCAGAAGCAGCGCGAACCCGCCTGCGAAGCTGAGAGGGATAAGAGCAATGGTGAAAACGATCAGCACGTAGCGATTTCCTTAAAGAAATGCGATTTACCAGGCGAATTTATGAACTCGGGTCAACTTGGCCGTTACCAGCGGCTATTCTTCACGTCTATTATTGCGACAACAACGATCAAAGCCAGATTCGATTCAGCAGACAGAGGTACACGCAGATGGCCATCGGGAAGTTTGTGATCAGGGAACCCTTGCTGCCGCAGCAGTTGGACGGCAAGCGGGAGCGCGGCAAGGTTGAGCGCCGCGAGCGTCTGTACGAGGCCGCTCTGACCCTTTTCCGCAGCCAGGGATACGAAGGTACGACGGTGGCGGATATCACGCGCCGGGCCGGACTGGCCAAGGGTACTTTCTTCAACTACTTCCCGACCAAGGATGCCGTGCTGCGTTACCTGGGAGCACGCGAGGTGGGCCGGCTGGGCGCGTCTACTCTCGCGGCCAACGGCAGCTCTTCTCTGGCCAAGCTAAAGCGCCTGATGAGCGCGCTGGGCGCCAGCCTGGAAAAGGATCGCGATCTGGTCAGTCTCATTTTTCGCAGCGGTGTCACCGTGCCGGAGTTGCTGGCCGGCGATGCGGGTGGTTTCAGTATTCAGCCGGCCGCGTCGCTGCTCATCCGCCAGGCCCAGCGCACCGGTGAGATAAACCCCGACTTCGATCCCGATATGCTGGCTGCGGCGCTGGATGCTCTTTACTTGCAGCAGCTTGTCCGCTGGTGCGAAAGCGAGCAAAGCTATCCCCTGCCCGAGCGACTGACCGGCATCGTCGATTTGCTGCTGCTTGGCATCACGCCGGCCGGCCCCAAGCGCTAAACGGCGCTACCGATCCCACCGGTTCGATCGATTCATTAGAATGCGCACTTCTTCTCCTCCACGGGTAGGAAGTGCGCATTCTAATTGCCGTAATGGTATAATCAGTGCATGGAGAGATTGGTCGCCGGAGCAGCGCAGATGGGTCTGGCGCTGCTCCCCTCGCAGATAGCCGCCTTCGAGCAATATACCAGTGAGTTGCTGACCTGGAACGAGCGATTCAACCTGACGGCTGTAACGGACCGCGAGCAGGTCGAGTTGCGCCATTACCTGGACTCGCTGGCTCTTTTGCCTTCGCTGGCTGCCCTGGAGGGGACTACGGTTGCTGCCCTGCTTGGGCGCACCTTGCGCGCGGTAGACGTCGGCGCCGGGGCAGGATTGCCGGGCCTGGCTCTGCGCATTCTCTGGCCGCGCCTGCGGCTGACGTTGATCGAGGCGACCGGGAAGAAGGTGCGCTTCATGGAGCATGTCGTGGATCTGTTGGGGCTCAGCGACGTGCAGGTGATCCATGGCCGCGCCGAAGAGTTGGCGCTGCGCGAGCCCTATCGCGCCGGCTTCGATCTCGTGCTGGCGCGGGCAGTAGCGCCGCTGCCAACCCTGGTTGAATACTTGCTCCCGTTGGCCCGGCGCAGCGGTCGCGTGGTGGCCTACAAGGGCTCGGCAGCCCACGAAGAAGCGCTGTCAGCCGAGCCGGGCATTCAGGTGTTGGGCGGGCATTTGCGCAAGCTGATCCCGGTCGAAGTCCCCGGCCTGGCCGAAACGCGTGTCCTGGTGGTCATCGATAAGGTTTCGCAAACGCCGGAAGGCTACCCTCGCGGGCAGGGCTTGGCCCGCAAACAACCCCTGGGCGGCAAGATGGCGGCAGAAACCGCGGAAGAGCAAGACATTTAGGCGGCCCGGCCGTCGTCCGGATTCGCTGCACACAGCACTCCGGCTTCTACCCGCAGCGTGCACGCCTGGCGCAGCAGATCGCCGCTGAAGTCATTCCAGTCCGTCGTAGTCGCAATCACCTGCGTGAGTCCACCCAACGCGTCCAATAAGGTGCGCCGGCGCGCTGCATCCAGTTCGGACATCACGTCGTCGAGAAGCAGCAGCGGGTCGTCCTTGGTCTCATCGCGCATCAATTGGACTTCCCCCAGTTTCAAGGCCAACGCGGCAGTGCGCTGCTGCCCGCGCGAGCCAAAAGTGCGCAAGTCATGTTCGTTGATGGCGAAGGCCACGTCGTCGCGGTGCGGGCCCAGCAGGGAAGTACCTGCCGCCACGTCTCGAGCATGCGTGTGCTTTAGCTGGGCCAGGAAGCGACGGTGCAGCTCTTCCGGCGCCAGCGTCCAGTATTGGGGTCGGGCTTCCGTCAGCCTGCGCCTGGCCTGAGGGGCGGGCGCCCACTCCTTGTGCGCGCTGCCTTGGCCGAAATCGGGATTGATGCCGGGCAGGTAGGCCAGACGCAGGCGCTCGCCCCCGCCGGTCAGGTCACGGTGGCGTTCGGCGGCGATGCGATCCAGGGCCTGGATGGCGCGGCTGCGCTGCTGGAAGATCAGGCTGCCGTGTTCGGCCAACTGAATGTCCCAAAAATTCAGCTGCGTGCTGTCACCGCCGCTGTCGCGCAGGCGTCGCAGCAGGGCGTTGCGCTGGCTGACTGCCCGGTTGTACTCGCTGAGCGAGCGGCAGTACACAGAGGATATCTGGCACAGGGCAATATCCAGGTAGCGACGTCGCTCGGCCGGCGCGCCAGCCACCAGGCTGACGTCTTCCGGCAAGAACAGGACCACACGCAGGCGGCCGACCAGGTCCAGCGCCCGCTTGGGAGCACCGTTGATGCGCACTTGCTTGCGCACGGTTGGGCCGTTGTTGCCGTTGGCGGCTGGCTCCAGCACCAGCTCCAGCTTCTGCGCATCTTTCCCCGTGCCGATCTCACCGGCCAGCCGCGCGTAGGGCAGCGAGCTGTCCAACGCCAGCCAGTTGATCAGCTCGCGCTCGGCGACGGCGCGCGGCGACCGGGCCGTGGCCAGCAGGTGGATGGCCTCCAGCAGATTGGTCTTCCCCTGGGCATTGGCTCCCTGAACGACTGTAAGCCGATCGCTCAGGTTCAGCTCCAGGCGGGCATAGTTGCGGAAGTTGGTCAGCGAAAGGTAATTCAAGTGCACGAGTCGATCAGTCCGCCAGTCGCCTAGTCTTTCTGTTGCGCGCTCGCGCTCTGTGCGCAAAACGCTCGGTCCTATCAAGCAAGCGAGCAGCCAGGCTGCTTTGTGGGGGCGGCTGGCTGCTCGGCAGGCTGCAATATCTGGCCATGCGGCGCGCGGCTTCTAACGCGTCAGTTGCATCGGCATGATGACGTGTGTGAATTCTTCCGGCCCAGTACCGACCGGGCGGATGACGCCGGGGCGCATGGATTGGGTGGTTTCCAACACCACCGTCGGCGTGTCTATCACGCCCAATACGTCCATCAGGTAGCGGACGTTAAATGCGATCTCCACCTGGTTGCCCTCTACCAGCGCATCCAGCTCACAGACGTTGTCACCCATCTCCGCCGAATTAGCCCGCACGACAAGCTGGCCCGGCACAGTGTCGGAGCCGGGCGCAACCTGCAGCTTCACGTTGTTAGCCGAGTCGCGGGCAAACAAGGAGGCCACGCGCGAGGCCTTGGCAAAGGCCGCGGTGTCCAATACCGTCCGGGTGGCATAATTCTTGGGGATGATGGCATTGAAATCCGGGAACTTGGCGTCGATCAGTTGTGATACGAGGTCCACCTGGTGAAAACCGCTTTGTTCCGCGTCGCCCTTGCCGAAGATCCGGAAGAGCATCTGGTTGCGCGCGGAAGCCACCGTCACTTCCACGTCTTTGTCGGGGTTGGCCTCGCCGCTGATCCGGCTGACCTCGGCCAGGGAGCGGGCCGGGATGATGATCGCCAAGTCTTCGGGCGCCGGTCGCGGCAACATGGTGCGCCGCACCGATAGGCGGTAACCGTCGGTGGCGGCCAGGGTCAGGCGCTCCCCTTCGAATCGCGCCAGCACTCCTGTCAAGGCAGGGCGGCTCTCGTCAGTTGAGGCCGCAAAAACAACCTGGTCGACCATTTTGCGCAAGGCCGCCGGCTGCAGGCACAGCGCCCCTTCCCCGTCCGCCGTCGGAATCAGCGGGAACTCGCTGGCGTCGATGCCCTTGATGTTCGACTCAAAGCGGGCGCACTTGAGGTTCAGGCTCATCGTGCGCACCACCATGTCCAGACTGATTTTCTCGGGCGGCATAGAGTTGACCCAGTCGGTGAGCAGGCGAGCCGGCAGAGTGATGGCCCCCTCATCCTCCACCTGTGCGCCCAGCCAGCAACTGATACCGATCTCCAGGTTCGTAGCCGCCAGCTTCAGACGGCCCTCATCGGTGCTGAGCAGGACGTTGCCAAGCACGGGTAGGGTGCTGCGCGACGAAACGGCCCGCCCGACGATGGACAGGCCCTTGGCGAGGTTTTCTTGCAGTACTGAGACGCGCACGGTGGGACCTCCTGGCACAAATCAGCGGCTAAGCAATACTCCACAGACAGTATACCATTATATCAAGTAGGACTCAAAGGCCCTACGCAATCGCAATCGTCGTGCTCCTGCATCCAGCCGTTCTCCAACTGCGCGGCCTCGAACGCCCCTAGCGCCTCGTCGTACTCTTCCGCCGTCACTTTGCGCCCGATGACGGGGTCGCCTACGGCCTTGTGCGCCGGAAAATACTGATCCATGAGGCTGATGTGCACGCGCGGCGACAATGCGCGCGCGATCCAATCCATCACTTCGCCTGTAGCTGCCAGTCCGCCGGGCAACACCAGGTGACGAATGATCATGCCGCGGCGCGCGATGCCGTCCTCGTCCAACACCAGCTCATCGCCCACCTGGCGGTAGATCTCCAGCAAGGCCGCCCGGTTATTCTCTACGTAGCGCGGGAAACCAGACAGCCGGCGGGCGACCTTGTCGTCGGCATACTTGGCATCCGGCAGCCAGATGTCGACCACATTCTCCAGCAGGCGCAGCGTCTCCAGCGTCTCATAGCCACTTGTATTGTAGACCAGGGGCAGGCGCAGCCCCTGCCCGGCGGCGATATTCACTGCGGCCAGGATCTGCGGCACGAAGTGCGTCGGAGTGACAAAATTGATGTTGTGGCAGCCGCGCCCTTGTAACTCGAGCATCATCTCGGCCAGCCGTTCGTTTGTCACGTGGTTGCCGTAGCCGAACTGGCTGATCGGATAGTTCTGACAGAAACGGCACTGGCCGGTGCAGCCCGAGAAAAAGATCGTGCCCGACCCGTTTGTCCCGCTGATGGGCGGCTCCTCCCAGCGATGCACGTTCCACGACGCGACCACCGGCTCCGCCGCGACCTTGCAGACGCCCTGCTCCCCGGCCAGCCGGTCGACACCACAGGCACGCGGGCAGAGCCTACACTGTGCCAGCGAGGCCAGCGCCGCCTGGGCCCGCGCGGCCAGGTCTCCGGAGCGGTGTAGAGCGATATATGAGGGTTCCCAAGTCATGCCAATCATTTTACTTGATGTAGCCCATCTCGGCCAACGCGACCCACGAACCGGCACGCAACTGAGGTTCTGCGCCGGATGTATGCCATCCCCTGCCGGCCGGTCCAGACCATCGTCAGGCCAGGCGCAGCAAAAGCATCTTCAGGTAGGGCTCTTGCCCCGCAGGGGTCGGAAAGTCTATCTGCGGCTCATGGTACACCCCCGCCACCTCCGCGCTGCGCCCGGCCGCCGCCAGCCCGGCCAGCACGCGGTCGCGGAAGGCGCGCCAGGGCCACTCGGCCATATTGGCGCAGGCCAGCAGCAGCCCGCCCGGCGCGGTGAGTCCCGCCGCCAGCCCGGCCAACGAGCCGTAGTCCTGCCTGGCCGAGAAGCGCCCATGCTTGGTTTTGGAGAAGCCCGGCGGGTCGAGGATGACCAGGTCGAATCGCTCGTCGTGCCGGGCCAGGCGTCCCAGCCAGTCGAACACGTCACCGAAAACGAAATCGTGCGCGTCCGGCGCAAAACCGTTCGCCCGGTAGTTCGCTTGACCGCGCTCGAGCACGGATTTGGACAGGTCCAGGTTGAGCACCCGTTGCGCGCCCCCCGCCGTCGCCGCGACGCCGAAGGCGCACGTATAGGCAAAACAGTTGAGCACGCGCCGCCCGGCTGCCCACGCCCGGACGCGAAAACGCGTCTCGCGCATGTCGGGGAAAAGCCCTGTGCTGAAGCCGTCTCCCGGCCGGACCAGATAGCCCAAGCCTTCCTCGCGCGCCACGAACTCGGGCTGATCGGGGCCAACCAGTGGCTGCCGTGGCGCCAGCAGCGTCAGCTCGTCCTCGCTGACGCGGTTCGCCTGGCGCGGCCGGTTCTTGACATAGATCGCGCTCACCCCGCTGACCCGGGTCAGCGCAGCCGCGAACTCGGTCGGCAGAGCTATGCTCCCGTCCCATCCGCCCGATGGCGGCCTGGCAGCAGCTTTTGCCCTCCGGCCGGCGGAGGCCCGAGCATCAAGCGCCTGGCCCTCGCCGTACTCTTCGTCCCGCTCCCTCCCGCCTCCGCCCTCCCTCTGCTCGTCGTAAACGCGTTCGTCATACACGCTCACCACTGCCACATCCCCATAACGGTCTACGGTGATCCCCGGCAGCCCATCCGCCGCGCCATGCACCAGCCGGTAGATGGTAGTGGCCGGATCGGCGGCCAATGGGGCGCGGCGCGCTATCGCCAACGCCAGTAATTCGTGTAGCGCGAGCGGCCGGGCGCCGGCCGCTCGCCCAGCACCGGCCGGCCGCTCACTGCCGGGCCCCCGCGGCCCATTACCTTCTGCTTGGCCCAGCACCGACAGTCCCGCCCTCACCTGCTCGAATAGCGCCGGAGGGGGGGCAGTGAACGTCATCAACTCGCCGCTGCCCGGATGTGGGAAGGTGAGTTGGTACGCGTGCAGACACAGGCGCAGCCCCAGCTCGGCTTCCGGCCACTCGTCCGCGCCCATGTGGGTGGGCGTTCCTAGCGGCAGTGCTTGCCGCCGATCGTTCGACAGCACCCGTTTGTCGTCTTGTGGGCGGCCACGATCGCCTCTGCGCGGATTTATGCTCCGCTCGTCTGGCTTACCGTACAGCCTATCGCCCAGCACCGGCAAGCCGATTGAGGCCAGGTGGACCCGTATCTGGTGGCTGCGCCCGGTCTCGGGGACTACCTCGAGCAGGCTGAAGCGCCCATCGGGCGACGCTGCCAGCAACCGGTAGCGCGTGTGCGCCGCCTGCCCCAGCCGGTCTTTGACCGTCGTCACCTGGTAGCGCCCGTCATGCCCGCGCACGATCGGCGCGTCGATGACGCCGACCGGCCGGCGCGGCACGCCGTACACGATCGCCAGATACACCTTGCGCACGGCTCGTTCTTCGAATGCCGCGGCCAGCGCCGGGTTGGCCTCATGGCGCGCGGCAAACAGCAGCACCCCGGAGGTGTCCGCGTCAAGCCGTTGGTGCATGCCAACGTAGCTCAGCCCAAGCTGCGCCTGTACGATCCGCACGGCATCGCCGGGATACGGATCACCCGGCTCCGCTGCGTGCGTGGGGATGCCGGCAGGCTTATCGACAACGACTATATCCTCATCCTGGTACAATATCGGCATGCGCATAGGTCACGCCCATCCAGCAACCAACCCATTAACCGGCTAAGCGGCCGGCCAACCATCACGGCGCCAGCCGCGTCAGATCCCGGGGGAACAGCGTCGCCAGGCGGATATTGTCTAGCCCGAGCAATTGCATGATGAAGCGCTCCAGGCCGATCGCGAAGCCGCCATGCGGTGGCATTCCGTACTTGAAGGTCTCGAAGTAGGTCTCGAACGCCTTCAGGTCCTTATAGCCGGCACGCGCTGCCGCGTCCAGGTAGTCCTGGTACAGGTGGAGGCGCTGCCCACCGGTCACCAGCTCCGTGCCGCGAAACAGCAGATCGAACGAGTTCGAGTAGCGCGGGTCGGCCGGGTTGGGGTGGGTATAAAAGGGCCGCTTGCTCATCGGATAGCCGGTCACGAACAGGAAGTCGCTCCCGTGCTTCTCCTTCGCCCACTCGCCCAGCCAGCGCTCGTGCTGTGGCGCCAGGTCCGGCTCGCCTCTCGCGTCCTCGCCGTGCAGCGCGAGGATCAACTCCTGGGCTTCCGGGAAGTAAATGTTCGGTATCTCCTCTGGAATCACAGGCAGCTTGACCTTCAGCAACGCCATCTCCGGAGCGTAGGCCGTCTGCAGATGCTCCAGCACGCCCCAGATGACCCGGGTCAGGATGGCCATCACGTCGTGGTGGTCGCGAATGAAGCCGATCTCCGCGTCCAGGCTGACGTACTCATTGATATGGCGCACCGTATCGTGCGGCTCGGCCCGAAAAACCGGCCCCACCTCGAACACACGCTCGAAGATGCCCACCATGATTTGCTTGTAGAACTGCGGGCTCTGCGCCAGATAAGCCTTGCGATCGAAGTACTGCACCGCAAAGACGTTGGCCCCGCCCTCGGTTGCCGACTCCACCAGCTTCGGGGTCTGGATCTCCGTAAAGCCGGCCTGGTTGAGGGTCGCCCGGAAACCGCCCATCACTCCTGCTGACAACCGGAAGAGCGCCCGCTTGCTGGGATGACGCAGCCCTACCACGGCGTGGTCGAGGAATACGGGCAGGTTGAGTTTCATCACCGGTTTGTTCAGGGTCAGCGGCAGCGGGTCACGTACGGGCGAGAGCACGGTGAAGGCCGGGTTGCGGATTTCGATGCCACCGGGCGCCTGCGCCTCGGCCACTGCGTCGCCCTCCACGCTCAGCACCGTCTCCGGCGATAATCCGGCCAGTGCCTGCAGCGCTTCTGGCGTATCGAGCACAATCTGGACGGTCCCACGCACATCCCGCAGCACGAGGAAATTGATGCCACCGAGCCTGCGCAGCGTGTGCAGCCAACCGGCGACTTGCACCCGCTCCCCGATATGCTGCCCCACCTCGCTCGTGTATATTCGATCCGGCATGTCAACCCCTCCAAGTGTGGCGACGAAGAGCGACTTGAAGGCCGGCTTTTGCCCTCATCGATCTGCCTTCGCCAAATAAAAACGCCCGCCATCGTCCAAGGACGAGGGGGCGCTCGCGGTGCCACCTTGGTTTGCCGGGACCTCACGGCCCCGACCTCAACGGTCTCGTGTGACCTGCCTCGTAACGGGAGGCGCCGGCCTGGACCTACTTCCGGCTCACGGGCCGGGCTCGATCCTGCAGCTCCGGAGTGTCTTTGGGGGGCCGTACAGGCGGTGTTCGCAGCAGCTAACCGTTCTCTGGGCTGGGGACAGGCTCCCTACTCTCTCCATCATCGCCGATCAGTCTGATCGTTGGATAGAAACCGGGTTTCTGTCAGAAACCCGGTTTCTTCCGTGGCCAAAGAATACCATGCCCCGCCGGGTATGTCAATCTTGCCGGATGCGAGCCCACTTGTATCTGCTTCGTATGCGGCTTATACTGTTTGAGGAATCGATAGCACAGGATCGCCGGAGCATGGGGCGTCGAAACCAGGGCCGTTAAAGCGTTGAGCGCCGGGGTTGCCCTTACCCCGGCGCTCAAAAAAAAGGAGGAGAAGGAGAGAAGTCTTCTTACGTTTGCTCGTGAGTATCTTAGCAGATTGCCGGCCCGTATGCTGGACGGGCGCCCCATTTATTGTCTACTATATTTGTATGTTCGCTCTACACTAAACATACGCTAATCTGACGGAGGGAACATGCCGGGGCCAGAAACAAGATCACCGTCACTGCCGGAGGCCGAGATCGAGACGGCGTCTGTGTCTTCGTCTCGGCCCGAACCCAGGCGGTGCGACCTGGAGGAGGCCGATTATCCCGCGATCGTCGCGCTTTGGGAGCGCGCCGGCTTGCATATCCGACCGGCAGGACGGGATTCCGCCGCAGCTTTTGGCCAACAGATGGCCCAGGGTCAGCAGCGCATAATCGGCCTGCGGGCGGGATCAGATCTCGTGGCGGTTGCAGTGCTGACTCACGATGGCCGCAAAGGCTGGATCAACCGCCTCGCCGTCGACCCGGCCTACCGCCGGCGCGGCCTGGCGGCGCGTTTGATCGCCGAGGCCGAGCGCTGGTTCGTCGAGGACCAGGGTTTACAGGTATGGGCGGCGCTGATCGAGGCCGAAAATGCGCCGTCACGGGCGTTATTTGATCGTCTGGGCTACTGGCAGGGCGACGTGGTCTACGTTTCCAAGCGCAGCGCCGAAGATGCGTAGCGCCTATTTGCAGGCCGGCTACGCCGCCGCTACAACCCGGACTGCCGGATCAATCAAGGTTAACTGATGTCTGACTGGCTGGATTACGCGCAATACCACCCTGGTGGCAAGCGCACGGTCGCCGGCACCCTGAAGGTGCTGGCGGGGTTGTCCAGCCCGCAACTGGGCGACGCGAGGGATATTCTCGTTTACTTGCCTCCGTCGTACGGCGACGCCGGCCGTCGCTTTCCGGTGCTCTATATGCAAGATGGGCAAAACCTCTTTGACGAGGCGACGAGTTACGCCGGCGAATGGCAGGTCGACGAGACGCTCGAGCAGTTGAGCCGGGAGGGGATCGAGGCCATCGTCGTGGGCGTTGCCAACGCTGTGGGCGTTGCCAACGCCCCTAACCGCCGCTACGCGGAATACACACCTTTTGCGGATGACCAGGGTGAGGGAGGTGAGGGCGACCGCTACCTGGCTTTCCTGGTCGAATCCGTTAAGCCTTATGTCGATCGCGCGTTTCGCAGCGCGCCGGGCCGCGATCAGACAGGCATCGCCGGCTCTTCACTGGGTGGCCTGATCAGCCTGTACGCGTTCTTCCGTTACCCGCAGGTTTTCGGCCTGGCCGGGGTCTTCAGCCCCGCCTTCGAAATCGGCGCTGCCCGCTTCTACCCTTTCATGGAGCAGGCATCCTTCAGTGGCGGCAAGATCTATATGGACGTCGGCACGCTCGAAGCGCGCGGCCTCGAGCCCGATCCGGATGTCATGCAGGAGCTCTCAGACCTGTATCTTTACGATGTGCGGCGCATGCGCGACCTGCTGCGGGCCAAAGGCTATCGTGAGGGTCAGGATCTGCTATACTTTGAAGAGCAAGGCGGGATCCATCACGAGTCAGCCTGGGCCCGCCGCTTGCCCGCCGCGCTCAAGTTCCTATTTATTCGTTGATGGGAGATATTTATGGATGATCTGAGGCATGATTCAAACATGGGAAAGCCGGCCAAGGGCCGTTCGCCCTGGCCGTGGGTTGTCCTTGCGATCGTGCTCACGCCGTTACTGGCGCTTATCGTCGCCGCCGTGATAACGCTGGGCGGCGCACTTCAGACCTGGCACACGGTGCAAAATCTGCTCGCCGGGCGGCTGGTCATGCGCACCGAGCAACCGCCGGTCATTACCCAGGTCCGCCAGCTAAATCGCCTGGAGACGATTAGCTTCACGATCGAGAAAGTCATCGAGGGCGGCCAGGACCAGGGCAACCCATTGCTGAACGACCTGCTCGGCGACCGTTTGCTTTTCATCGCGCACGGAAGCGTCATCGCGGGGGTGGATTTCAGCCAACTGCAGCCGGACGACGTCGTGACACAGGCCGACGGCAGCGTCAGCCTGCGTCTGCCGCCGGCCCAGATTCTCTCGCACGCCCTCGACAGCGGACAGAGCCGCGTGTATGACCGGCGGGTGGGGCTGTTGACCAAAGGGGACCCGAACCTGGAGAGCCAGGTGCGCGAGGAGGCGGACCAGGAGATCGTGACCGCGGCCTGCCAGGGGGGTATCCTGACGCAGGCCGGCGCCAACGCGCAGACCCAGGTGCGCGCGCTGTTGGAAACGATGGGCGTGAAACAGGTGACCTTCCTGCCAGCGCGCCAGGCAAGTGGGACGGGCTGCGAAACCCCGGCTGCAACTTTGTTGCCGGTCCGGCGTATAGTGAGTTAGATGTTGACGAGGAGGGTAATAATGTCTGCGACACATCGCCGGACCCCGTGGATTCTGTGGCCGTTCGTGGCCCTGGGACGCCTGGTAGCGGGTATCATCGGCCTCACCGGGCGCCTGGTGGCGGCCGTGATTGGCCTGGTGTTGATGATTGCCGGCGTGGTTCTGACGGCCACGGTCATCGGCGCGATAGTGGGCATCCCGCTGCTCATTTTCGGCTTTATGCTCATCGTGCGCGGCCTGTTCTGAAAGAGGGCCGTTACACCGGCTACACCCGATTAATGACAAAATGCCCTGGTGGCAGGCCAGGGCATTTTCTTACGGAGAGAGATATTTACTTCTGCAGCCGGCGGTAGGCCGCCATGGCTGCATAGGCCAGCACGCCGCCCGCCAGCGCAGTCGCCAGTTGCGGCCATTGCATCATATTGACGATGGACGTCGGGAGCGCCAGCGGCTTGGCGCCGCCTGCTAGCGCGATGCTGATCGGCCGGGCGACCAGCCAGGTGACAGTCGCGAACAGCAGGCCGAACTTGGACACGGCGGCCACGCCCACGCCCAGCCAGTAGGGACGCACGCGCAGGGCGCCGAAGATGCCTGCGAACAGGGCATTACCCAACGCGATGAAGGGGATCATGACCATCAGCGGCAGGGGCAGGACGCCGGCCAGTAAGGCGTTCAGCGGGGTTACCATGCCGACCAGCATGGCCGCGCCGACGCCCGTTGTCTCGACGGCGATGCTCAGCAGCGCGTTGACGACCGGTCCGGTCACCGGCTGTGGCAGGCCCAGGCGATCTCCACTAACTGGGTCATCGGATCACTTGCCATCCTGCCGCGACTCTTCCATGAGGCGCGCTAACTGGGTCAGCAGAACCTTGGTTTCCGCCGTCGTCTCGCCTAGCAGTCCGGCGATCTCGTGGGCTACCCGCATCTGTTTGTTGATCACTTCCTGCGAGCGCGCCAGCGCTTCCGCGCGGATGCGCTCCGAATCCTTGCGCTGCTGCTCACGCTCGGTCACGTCGCGCAGAATTGCCACCATCATGTGCTGCCCGCGCACGGGCACGATCGTGACCTCCAGGGTCAACGCCGATTGCCCCCGGTCCGTGGCTGCCGGTACCTGTACGAGCTTGTTGAGCACGGAAGCGCCGGTCCGGCTGACGCTCACGAAATCTTGTACGGGCGGGATGATCTCGGCCAACGCACGACCGCGCACCGCCAGGCGGTTACAGCAGAACGGTCTTCCGGCCGACGGGGAGATGTCCTGGATGCGCAGGTCGTCATCAACCACGAGTATCCCGTTAGGCGTCGCGTCCAACACCACGTTGTTCAGCGATTCGGCCCGCGCCGGGGGAGCAACGCTGGCTACGACGGTCCGTCCGTCCTTCAGCGCCTGCTTGACCGCGGTCATGCCATCGCGCACCACCTTAGCGCTGAGGGCAGGCGCGCACCCAGCGATAGCAGTCACGGCAGCGGGCGGGATTGGTGCTGATCAGGCCGGCGCCGCCGGGCCAGGCCTGGCTCAATGCGTTGGCTCCGGCCTCGAAGGGCGGTTTCATGCTCACCTGGCTACCTCTGCAGCGGCCGCTGCAGCGGCCGCGCTCACCCGAGGCATGACCTCGTCATAAAAGAAGCTTTCGACGTTTTCCAACTGGACGCTGCGGTAGACCCAGTTGCCCACCCGGACTGAAACGCCCATCGAACATTGTTCCATGCAGAAGGCGCCGGTGAACTCAACCCTGCGCCAAGGCTCTCCCGCTCGACTAGCCGCTGCAACGTCTCGCCCAGCTTCTTTGACCCGCGTACATAACATGAGCTTCCGACGCAAACGGTGATGGTTAGCAAAGACAATCGCTCCATGCGGTCTAAACTCTTATTTGTTACTGCCGGTCCGGCCGGCTGCTGTCCACCTGGGCCGCGGCCGCCGGGTCCGGTTCAGCGGCGCTTGCCGGCCGGTCGCCAAAGGCGATCTTCCGCCGGGCCACGTGGTACGACAGGGTTGCCAGTTCGCAGGCCAGGTCTTCGTTCTTGACGAACACGTCCGCCGGCACCGAGAGCTTGCAGGGCGCAAAATTCCAGATGGCTTTGATGCCTGCGCTGACCATGGTATCCGCCACGCTCTGTGCCGATTCCTCAGGGACGGCCAGGATGCCGATTTGCACCTGCAGTCGCTGGACCAGGTTGGTCAGTTTCTCAATCGGAAAGACGATGCGGCCATTGGGCAACTCGCCAAGCCGGGAAGGATCGCTGTCGAACAGGGCCACAATCTGCAAACCGTAGCGCTCGAAGCCTTTGTAAAGGGCCAGCGCCCGGCCCAGGTTCCCGGCTCCGGCCAGCACGGCCTCTTTGTCATTGACCAGCCCCAGGAAATCCTCCAGGTCTGCAGCCAGCGCGCGCGCCTCGTAACCGACGCCGGAGCGCCCGTACAGCGACAGGTAGGACAGGTCCTTCCGTACCTGGACCCCCGGCACTCCTGCGCTCGCCCCCAATTCTTCGGAGGACACATAGGCCACACCTGCCTCTACCGCTGCCCGCAGGCGGCGATAGTAGATCGGCAGGCGGCGCAGAGCAGGCTGGGGGATACCGCCTTGGACCTTCACGTTTTCTTCCTTGACTTCGCTACTTTTTTCACGAATTATAACCCGCGTCCCGAATGTGTCAAATTTCACATAGGCCTTGCATTGCACCTCGTAAGCGCAAGCGGTATAATCGCGGCGTTGACATCCTTCGCCTGCCCGAGCAACCAGAGGGACAAATGGCCGTTTCGAACCTGCTGGAAACCAAGTACTATGGTGATGTCGGCTTCCTCTACCCTTACGACGTGCGGCACGACGCGGGCGACCGCGCCTTCTGCAACCCGCTGCCCGATGGGCGGGTACAGTTTCGTCTTGTGACGCAGCACGGTTTTCGGGAAGCCACGCTGGTCTATAACGACGGTACTGCCCAGGGCGCCCCGCTGGAGCTATACGCGCGCGATAGCCGCTTCCTCTATTGGGAAACCATTATCCGGCCGGCCGATCCACTGGTTACCTACTCCTTTGCCCTCAAAACGCTGACGGGCCAGACCGCCTACACCTGTAAGCATGGCGCGGACCATGCCGTCGAGCCGTTAGACCGGTGGGTGTTGGACTTGACCGCCGCCCGGCCGTTCACCATACCCGGCTGGATGCACGGCGCAGTCGTCTACCAGATTTTCCCGGACCGCTTTGCCAACGGCGACCGGGCCGATGACCCGCGGCCGCTTCTGGCTGCCGGGCAATACATAGGGGGCATAGGCCGGTGACGATAGCTGTGTTGATCTCCGCCGACGCCGAATGGCGTGTGGTGCGGGAAGTGTTCTCGGGGGCGGAGCGGCAGTCCTCGCCATTCGGCGAGTGGTTCACGACCATATTAAAGGCCGGGCCGGGCAGTGAGCCGGTGCTGTTTTTTCAGGGTGGTTGGGGAAAAATCGCCGCGGCGAGCTCCACCCAGTACGTGATCGATCGCTGGTTTCCCCAACTGCTGGTCAACCTGGGCACCTGCGGCGGTTTCGACGGCGCGATCGAGTGCTACACGCTCGTGCTGGCCATAAGGACGGTTGTCTACGATATCGTCGAGCAGATGGGCGACTACGATGAAGCGATCGCGCATTATGCGACGGATATGAGCCCCTCCTGGCCGGGCGAAGGCTCCTTGCCTGACGTCTGTCGCACTGTCCTGGTTTCGGCCGACCGGGACATTCTGCCGGCTGACATCCCGGACCTGCGAGCCCGCTTCTCCGCCGTCGCGGCGGATTGGGAATCCGGCGCCATCGCCTGGGTGGCGAAGCGCAATCACGTGCCCTGCCTGATCTTGCGTGGGGTGACAGATCTGGTTGGAGCCGGCGGCGGCGAGGCGTATGGGAACATGGAAGCGTTCAGTCGGGCGACTGGAGTGGTCATGCGGCGCTTACTGGACGCGTTGCCCCAGTGGATAAAATTGGCGACCACGCGGGCGCCAACGTTATAGCATTCAATGCATGGGACGATGACCGCCCAGCGGCCAAATAGACTTCCAGCCCTGCCCGGGTTACCTGCTCATAGGCTGCCGCAGTACTGTCCTCATCTTCTCTGCGGCAGCCTTGCGGGGATCGCTCAAGTAGATCTCATGGTGCTTGCCACTGCGCCGGAAGCCAGCTGACGCTATGCTCTCGTGCAGCCGGGCGATGGTCGGCGCCTCGGCCTCGTACGGCCCCTGCTGCATGATCTGCGCCCAGCGGCCCTCTTCGAGTTTCTTGAAGCGCAGCCTGGCCAGGGCGGGCAGCGCCTTTTTCTTGGCCGTTTGCGCCAACACCTCGGCAAGCAACGTCTCGTCGACCTCGGGCGGCTGCGCGATCATCATGGTCCAGCGCCAATCGGCCTTGTCCGCCATCGAAAACCGGTCCATGTCGCCGGCCCACCACAGACCTTCAGACGGCATGACCACGTAGTCGATACCCCCGGCTGCGCGCTTGAGCGTGAACTTGAGCGCGTACGAGGCAGCGTACATGCCCTCTATTGCCACCTGGTAGTCGGCTGACAGGTTCGGATCCCCCGAGCCGTCGATCATCAGGAAGTTCATCGGCGGCACATCCAGGAACACGACCTCTGTTGCCGGCGGATTGTACAAATGCTTCAGTTCCCGTTTGAGATCGATGGCTGTCCTACTCTCTCCCATAAGAAGTCGTAAGCCCGGCGCCCACTGACCATGTGGCGCCCTTCGAACTCATCCAGCTCGACGTCCCTCGCCGGGTCGCCGCTCAGGACCGTGCACACCTGCCGGGCGCGTTCGACGCTGGCGCGGACGGTGGCGATCGGAAAGATCGGGTCGCGCGTGGCGGCCTCGAGCAGCATGGGCCGGGGCAAGATCAGACCGGCCAGGTCGCACATCTCGCCGATGTTGAGCAGGCCCGGCACGAAGTTGCAGGTGCAGTGCTGCATGGCCAATATGCTGGCGTGGAAGCTGCTGTAGTAGCCGCTGATGACGCAGGCTTGGATGCGCGGGTCGACCGCGGTATGGAAAAAGGTCAGCATGCCGCCGCCGGAGATGCCCATCGCCCCCAGGCGAGACGTGTCAGCTTCGGGCAGAGAGGATAGGTAGTCTACCAGGCGCATGCCGTCGCGCACCCGCATCCCCGCGACGGATTTGCCGAGCATGATCGCATAGGTGGCGGCGTTGTGGCACGTAGACGGCTCCTCCTGGCCCAG
>Ga0209226_10000551_pt1 | contig 19796 bp, 15 predicted proteins | sample BarGraNGADG00212_2_FD_184497 | JGI IMG/M metagenome (GOLD analysis project Ga0209226, IMG submission 184497) | Arctic peat soil microbial communities from Barrow, Alaska, USA - Barrow Graham LP Ref core NGADG0011-212 (SPAdes) (version 2) | ecosystem: Environmental > Terrestrial > Soil >...
GGAATGTGGACCGCCCAGGAGAGGGGGGCTTTATCACCCCGCCGGCTGTGACGCGGCCTTCGCCGTCATACAATACAAGGCGCTGACCGGGGGCCGGCGCGAATTGTGGTTCATCGAACCGGACGCTGATGCTCGACGTATCCGCCTCCGTCAGCACGCACCTCAACGGCTCTCCCTGCGAGCGGATTTTGCCGTAGAGCTGCTCCAAAGCTGGGGCGGCTCCCGATTCTGGGAGGGGATTTGAAATCCCCCCCCAGAATCCCCAACTTCGGGGGTGCATCAGCTCAGGGATCAGGACATTCACGTTGCCCGCGCTGACCTCGCGGCTCTCCGCCTGCTCGCGCGTTCCCAGAGTGATGCTGTTGTCCGCGCCGGAAATCGCGATCACATAGAGCGGTTTGCCCGCCGCGATGCGCACGCCTTTGCGTTGGCCGATGGTGTAGTTGGCTATGCCATTGTGCTGGCCGACCACGTTCCCCGCCGCGTTGAGGATCGGGCCCTTCGCGGGCCGCGAGTCCAGCGCCGCGCGATAGTCTCCTTCAGCGGCAAAGCAGAGCTCCATGCTGTCCTGGCGGCGCGCGACGGGCAGTTTTGCATCCCGCGCAAGCCTCCGCACTTCAGGTTTGCTCATCTCCCCGAGCGGCAGGTGGAATCGCTCCAGCCGCGCACTCGGAATGCCGTAGAGGAAGTAGCTCTGGTCCCGCGACCTGTCCTCACCTCGCATAAGAAACGAGCGGCCCTCGGAATGAACCACGCGGGCGTAGTGGCCGGTCGCCAGGTTGCCGACGCCGAAATGGCGCTCGATGAAGTCCCACACCAACCCGAATTTCATGAGCGTGTTGCAGTCCACACACGGGCTGGGCGTGCGGCCCTGTTCGTAGGCCCCGCGAAAAGGCTCGATCACGAGTTGCTTGAAGGCCTCGCGAACATCGAGATAGTAGTGAGCTAACCCAAGATCGCGAGCCACGTAACCCGCCTCCAAACCGCAGCAGGACCGCTTGGCGTCGCAGTTCTCGGCGACGGGGATCTTCATCGTGATCCCCAGCACATTCCAGCCCGCGTCGCGTAGGAGCATAGCCGTCACGCTGCTGTCCACACCGCCGCTCATTAGCACAGCGATGTCGCGCTCAGGGTCGCTTCCCTTGCTCCACGGCGTAGTAGTCGGAGCGCTGAGCCGGGTATTCAGCTTATCGACGTCAATTTGCATGTTGGTGTCAGGTGTCAGGTGTCGGGTGTCGGTCCCTGAAACCTGACACCCGATACCCGTCACCTATCCCTGGCTCTTCGCCAGCGCCTGGTCGAGATCGGCAAGAATGTCATCGAGGCTCTCCAACCCAATCGAGAGCCGCACGAAGTCGTCGCTGACGCCGGTCGAGAGCTGTTCGGCGGGCGTGAGCTGCTGGTGAGTCGTGGATGCCGGATGGATGATCAGGCTCTTGGCGTCGCCGATGTTGGCGAGGTGGGAGAAGAGTTTGACCGAATCGATGAGCTTGATTCCGGCCTCGCGTCCGCCCTTGATCCCGAATCCAATGATTCCGCCGAAGCCGTCCTTGAGAAACCGCTTGGCCTTGTCGTGATCGGGATGGCTCGGCAGGCCCGGGTAGTTCACCCACGACACCGACGGGTGCTGGGTCAGCCACTGCGCGACAGCGAGAGCGTTCTTGCAGTGCTCTCTGATACGCAGAGGCAGCGTCTCCAGCCCCTGTATGAAGAGCCATGAGTTGAATGGGGAAATCGCCGGCCCCAGGTCGCGCAGAAGGCTTACACGAGCCTTGATGATGTAGGCGATGCCCTGTACCACTGCCTTATCATGAAGACCGAACGCCGCCCAGAAGCTCACTCCATGATACGAAGGATCCGGCTCGACTAGCTCCGGGAACTTGCCGTTGTTCCAGTTGAACTTGCCGGAGTCCACAATCGCTCCGCCGAGGCTCGTGCCGTGACCACCGATGAACTTGGTCAACGAGTAGACCACTATGTCCGCGCCGAGATCAAAGGGGTTGAGGATCGGCGGAGGACTGACGGTGTTGTCCACGATGAATGGTATTCCGTGTTTGTGAGCAACCGCGGCAATCGCCGGGTAATCATCGACGTTGTTCTTGGGGTTACCGATGGATTCCGTGTAGACGAGCCTGGTCTTGTCGTCGATCGCGGCCTCAATGTTGGCCGGGTCGGACGAGTCCACGAATCGCACCTCGATACCAAACTTACGCAGCGTGTAGTGAAAGAGCGTATAGGTCCCGCCGTAGAGAAAGCTCGTCGATACGATGTTCTGGCCGGCCTGCGTGATGTTCAGCACCCCAAGCGTGATCGCCGCCATCCCCGACGCAACCGCCAAGGCCCCCGTGCCGCCGTGAAGCTCGGCAAGACGCTTTTCGAGAACGTCCGTGGTCGGGTTCATAAGCCGAGTGTAGATGTTGCCGAACTCCTTCAAGCCGAACAGATTCGCCGCGTGTTCGGCTGAATTGAACACGTAGGACGTGGTCTGGTAGAGGGGCACCGCCCTCGCGCCGGTCGTCGGATCGGGCACCTGCCCACCGTGCAGCGCAATCGTCTCTATTCCTGGTCGCTGATTCTCACTCATTCTGATTGCCTCCTGAGAAAATGGTCGAAAGTCAAAAGTTGAAAGTTGAAAGTTCAGAGACCCCGGCCCTGAGTCTCCAAATACAAAAAGAGACCGAGTGAATACACACTTACAGCGCGTTCACCGGCCTCCGGTTATCCGGTCAGCTAGGTTATCACTTCCGCGCGGCTCAACGCCACACCTCCATTATGCACAGGCGGGCAGGGCCTGTCAATAGGCTTAGTGCAATGAGGCACTATGTTTTTTCAGCGAGCCCCGCATCTGTTGATGATACCCCGCTTGCGGATGGATGGTTCAGAGATCATGCAGACGTGCGAGCTCAGTCTTGCGGGAGCAGTCCACACCGTATGTGCTGAGTAGATCGGGGCTGGCGACCGTATCGAAGCACCGTGGAGACCTGACCGCCCTTCGATACACTCGTGCCTCGTTACTCAGGGCTAGCGGGTTCGAGATTCCCGCTCAACTGAGCATTACCGTGCAGACCGTCTTTGTGGAAAAACGAAGCGCCCGGGAGTTGCCTCCCGAGCGCTCGTCAACATCCGTGTCGCCTACCCGCATCCTGCAAAACGAAAGCAGCGCCGCGCTGCTATCTGTTAATGACCGGGGCATCCGTGCCCCGGCCCCCGCAACGTCCATGTCGCCCAACTGCATCCTGCAAAAAACGCCCCCGTCACCGGGGGGGAGTAATACCCAGCCCTCCCCCTCAGTGAAACGGAGTGGGTCGCCCTTGTCCCCTGCTGGGAACCAAGGAAGCCTTTATCCGCACTTGCTGAACCCACAGAACCGGCAGACCACGCAGCCGGACTCGTGCTCCACCGCGCACCCGCAGTCCGGACACGCGCCAAGCAGAACATCGAGCTTGCCCGACTGCTTGGATATCTCGTCCGTCGCAACGCCGGTGCTGCGCTCCCTCAGGTAGTGCTCAATCACAATCCCAATCGCATCCGCACAGCTCAAGACCGTTCCGCCGTTGCCCCACGCCGGCGAATGGCACCGAATCCCGCGTAGATGCTTCTGAATCGATCCCGGATCGACCCCGGCCCTCAGCGAGAGCGATATCAACCGCCCAATCGCTTCAAGCTGGCTCGGCGCGCAGCCTCCGGCCTTGCCCATGGCCGCGAAAACCTCGCAGAGGCCGTCCTCGTCCTCGTTGATCGTAACATACATGTTCCCACAGCCGGTGTTGATGCGCTCGGTGGTGCCGTGAGTGCGCGCGGGTCTCGCCCTGGGTCCGCGAACCACCCCCGCCTGCCCCTGCGCGCCCTTCTTGTCTTTACCCGAAACGTTGAGCACCTGCGCGTCCCGGCTGCCATAACGATAGATCGTGCAGCCCTTGCAGCCCTCGCGATATGCGAGTTCGTAGACCAGCCGTACGTCCTCGGCGGAGGCATCCTCGGGGAAGTTTACGGTCTTGGAGACGGCGTTGTCGGTGAAGCGCTGGAACGCCGCCTGCATGCGAACGTGCCAGACCGGAGCGATGTCCAGCGCCGTGCAGAACACGCGCCTCACGTCCTCCGGCACTTCGGGCATATTGCGCACGCTGCCGATCTCGGCGATCTTGCGCATCAGTTCATCCGAGTAGAACTCTCGCTCGCGAGCCACTTTCTCGAAGTGCGTATTGGCCTCCACAAGCTCCGCGCCATCCATCACGCGCTTCACGTAGCTGATGGCAAACAGCGGCTCGATCCCGCTGGAGCACGACGCGATAATGCTAAGCGTGCCGGTCGGGGCGATGGTGGTGACGGTGGCATTGCGGATCTCCATGCCATCATCGCGGTCATATATGCTGCCCTTGAAGTTCGGAAACACCCCGCGCTCCGCCGCAAGCTCGCGCGAGGCCTTCTGCGCCTCTTTGGAGACATAACTCATAACCTGTTCCGCGACCGCGATGCCCTCCTCGGAGTCATACGGCACCCCAAGCTGGATCAGCATATCGGCGAAACCCATCACGCCCAGCCCGATCTTGCGGTTCGACCGCGTCATCTCGGCGATCTGTTCCAGCGGGTAACGGTTCATGTCGATCACGTTATCGAGGAATCGCACCGACACGCGGACGGCGCGCTGGAGCCGGTCGTAGTCGATCTCGGACTTGCCATCCTGGGTCACGATCATGTTCCCCAGGTTGATGGAGCCCAGGTTGCAGGACTCGTAAGGCAGCAATGGCTGCTCTCCGCAGGGATTTGTGCTCTCGATCAAGCCGATGTGCGGGGTCGGGTTGTCGCGGTTGACACGGTCAATGAAGATGATCCCCGGCTCGCCGTTGCGCCACGCCATGTTGACGATCAGATCGAACACTTTGCCCGCGTTGAGGCGCTTGACGACTGCCCCGTTGCGCGGGTTCAGGACATCGTAGTCCTCACCCTTGGCCGCGGCTTCCATGAACTGCTCGGTGACGAGCACGCTGATGTTGAAGTTGGTGAGCCTGGTCGTGTCCTGCTTGCAGGTAATGAAGTCGATGATGTCGGGATGATCGACCCGCAGGCAGCCCATATTCGCCCCTCGTCGGGTGCCGCCCTGCTTGATCGCTTCCGTGGCGCCGTTGAAGACCTCCATAAACGAGATCGGGCCACTGGAGACGCCGTTGGTGGAGCGCACGGAGTCGTTGGCCGGTCTCAGCCTGGAGAATGCGAATCCCGTCCCGCCGCCGCTCTTGTGGATAAGGGCCGTGTGCTTGATGGTCTCGAAGATCGAGTCCATCGAGTCCTCGATAGGCAGCACGAAACACGCGCTCAACTGCCCCAGCTCCCTGCCCGCGTTCATGAGCGTGGGGCTGTTCGGCAGGAAGTCGAGATTGCTCATCAGCTCGTAGAACTCGGACGCCAGCCCCTTTACGTGCTTCGATGACTTCCCATAGCTCAGGTCGGCCTCGGCTATCGCTTCGGCCACCCGTTTGAACATCCCCTCGGGATCTTCGACAAGATTCCCTTCCTCATCCTTGCGAAGGTATCTTTTTTCCAAAACTGTCAGCGCGTTCTTCGTCAGCATCTGCCCGCCCTCCATAGCGATACAAGTTGAAAGTTTACAAGTTACAAGTTCAAAGTTGGAAATGCCAGCCAAAGCCCCAACTTTCAACTTTCAACTTTCGACTTTCGACTCTTCTTTCTGCCAAGTCCCTCGACTATCTTCTTAAACTGCCCGACATCCTCGAACTGCCGGTAGACCGAAGCAAACCTCACATACGCGACCTGATCCACTTTGCGCAGTTGGTCCACCACCATCTCGCCGATCTTCGCCGACTCGATTTCCAGACCGCCCACATCGACGATCTCGCGCTCGATGCGGTCGGTGATGGCTTCCAGGGCATCCATTGGAACGGGCCGCTTCTCGCAGGCAACGGTCATGCTCCGCAGCACTTTGCCCCGGTCAAACGGCTCGCGCCGCCCGTCACGCTTGACGACCATGACCCGGACTTCTTCGATCTGCTCGAACGTGGTGAATCGTTTTGCGCAGGCCAGACACTCGCGCCTTCGCCTGACGGCCTCGCCGTCCTTGACGGTGCGAGAATGAAGCACTTTATCGTCCAGACAGCCGCAAAACGGGCATTTCATGTGTCGACTCTCAGGCACTACATATAGTAGCACTGGGAAGTGTAGCATACTAGATATGCTGTGTCAACGTCTTTGGCGGCATTTTGCTGGGGTATTATTCCCCTAGCTTCCAGGCGCCTAAATCCTGTGACATCTCCATGCTTGCTTGTCACGATTATTCAGCATTTGCCCGATAATAATTCAAGATTACTATGGACAGCTCAGGTTAGAGCATGGTAATCTACAACGGTTAAACTCTCGCGGCCGCGTGGGGAGGGTTTTGGCGGTGGAAGCGAGACAGCAAGGTCTCACGGTGAACTCAGAGGGTAGGAATCTCGAAGTCTCCAACGGGCTCGTGCTTGTGAGGCTGGTCATGCGCGACGGCGGCTACGCCCAGGAGTTCCACGCGGTGAACGCGAAGGGCGAATACCGGCTCGTGCTGTCGTCCATCCACAAGGACATCATCGCGTCGAGTGAGCACCGCGCTTGCGCGTCGCCGATGATCTCCGGCGCGCGCGCGCACCTCTTCGCCGTCTGCCGCGAGTCGCTGCGGATGGTTTTCTCGGAGGCCCGACTTCACCGCCCCGACGATTACCGTGTGGTCGTCCGGCTCTCCGGCTCGGCGCAAGGACATTCTCTGGTGACGCGCATCACGGTCGAGGCCGGGAGCAATGTGATCCACGTCGCCACTGAGGACAATGCTTCAGACTCGCATCCCGTGCTGGAATACCTCATGAGCTCCTACGCGTTCCTGCCCGGTGGAACAACCTTCGCCGCGGGTGAAGAACCGGAGTTCACGTGGGCGCCAAACCTGAGACCGGCGGATGATGCCGTGATCGGGGACCTGGCGTTCTTCTCCCCGGCGGCCATCGCCCAACACGGGCGCTATGCGGCGGCCCTGATACCGGACCTCGACGCCCTCAGGCGCAACAGACCCATGCCGACCGCATTGGACCTGGACTTGACGAACGGATTGCTCTTCGCGCCGCTGCTCTCGTATGGATTCTGCGACTATGAGCCGGCAGCCGGCGGCAGATACTTTCGGCACGACATCACCATGGCGCGCAGACTCGACACCAGCCGCCTTGCCTACGGGTTCTACCTCATGGTCGATGCCGACTGCAAGCGCAACTCCGCGCACAAGCAAGTCGCAAGGTTCCTGTGGAGCAAGCACGGCTCCGGCATCGCTCCCAATCCCAATCCCAAATCTGAAATCTTAGATCTCAAATCTCAAATGGCTCCCGATGCCCGCGCCGCCTACGGCCTCTGGGCGGAGGGACTGCGAACCGGCCAGGACGGCCTGATTCGGGGCGCAAGGGCGATGCGCGACGCGGTCCTGTCCGCGCCTCAGCAAAGCGGACTATTCCCTACCCGCTTCGACACGGAGATCGGGTTCTGGCGCGGATGCTGCTTCCCTGCGGAGCAGGGCCACTACTCGACAGCCGAATGCTCGACGCAGCTCTACTGGCTGCTTCGGCTCCACTCCGACTTCGAAGCGCACCCAGGTATTTTGCCATATGCGCGGCACTACGCGGACCATCTTATCGCTACCCGACTGCCCTCGGGCGCGATCCCGTGCTGGTATGCGGATGACCTGACGCCGGTGTCGGCTCTGCGCTCAGGCGCGCCAACCGCGGCCTCAGCGCTTTTTCTTGCCGAGTTGACGAAGCTGACCGGTCTGAAGAAGCACCTGCAGGCTTGCGAGCTTGCGGCGCGGTTCGTGCTGGGGGAGATCGTGCCGCGGAGGCTCTTTTTGGACAACACCTGTATGGGATCGTCAGGCACGGTCACGCTGGAATGCGCGGACCCCCACACCGGCATGCGGTCTCAGAGCAGTCAGGCGATGCTGTGGATCGCGCGGCTGTGCCTCGAAATGCACTCGCTGTGCGGCGGGCGCGCATATCTCGATCGTGGGCTGGATGTGCTCGATTTGCTGTGCCTGATGCAGTCTGTTGGCAAAAAACCGTGGATGCGCGGCAGCGAGGGTCTGATCGCGCGCGGCAACACCAGCGCTCAGCTCGACCCCGAGCTTTCCGCCGATTTTGCGCTGTGCGCGATGCGGTATGGCGCGGCGACCGGGCGGGCTGAGTATTTCGAGCGCGGGGCCGCCGCGTTGCGAGGCGCGCTGAGCGCCGGTGGAGATGATCTCGCCAAAGCCAGGATCGCCGCCAGCGCCGCGATGGTTCGAGCGGAGTTCGGCTCCGTTTATGTGTCCGTGGCCGGGAAGTGGAGCGTGGAGATGGATGGTTACCGCGTGGAGCGGTTCGGCGCTCGCGGAACCAGGGCATCGATCGACCTGAGATGCCTGGAACCTGGTCACAGTGACGGACGCGTGGTCTTCGGCGGCCTCCGGGGAGATTCGTATGAGATAGCCATCAACGGCAATAGCCGGTCCTACTCGCGCGAGGAGATGGAGGCGGGCGTAACGATTCCCTTGTAGCGACCGATCAGCTTCCCGCCGCCTGGGAAATGCTGTCCCGCAGCTTGGGCTGCCGCGTGGTTCTGATCTGCTCCCCGACCGCGGCCAGCTTTCGAAGATTCTCGATCTCCTCTTGGACGTTCACCTGGTCGATGCCGCGGCTGTCGAGGGCCTGGATGATACGCTCAGCCACGCGAATCGCCCCGAGCACCAGCATTTCGTTGGAGTATTCGACATAGACGTGGAACCGCCCCTTGGGATCGACTCTCCAGTTCCACTGTGTCTCGCCTTTCAGCGTCCCTGACTGCAGCACCTGTCCCTGAAGCTCGATTATCAAATGCTCCAAGAGGTGCGGGATCTCGGTTGACCGGCACTCCTGGCGGAAGCTGAAGCCCTTGTCATTGTCGCAGCGGTGATGGGAAAGGTGAGGAAACAGCTTGAAAAGCAGCTTCGGAATGTGCGGCGCGTGTTTCGTCGAATAGCAGTTAGGGTCCGGCATCTCGACGACAAGCTTCACGCGATTGCTATTGTAGAACAGGATCTCAACTACTCTCAACTCCGCCACTCCCCGATGTTCGATTATTTTCATTCTAACACCGGAACACGTCGCTGTAAAGAGGCAGGCGCGGATTTGTCGCAATTGTTTACCAAGCAGTCATCAAGCTCAGCAGTAATACGCGACACCAGCCCCCGAAGCAACTATTCGGGAGCTTGGTGTGTCGTGTGATCGTCTACGGATAGAAGTACGGATACGGAGCCACAAACCCCGGCATTCTCGGCACGGCGTATTGAAACCTCAGCAGCCGCTGTGCATCCGTTGAAACCCAGCCGGGCGGAGGCGGAGGCTGCGGGAACCGCCCAAACACGGTCGGTCCCGATCCGATGCTGAGCGGAGCACCGAAGTAACCGCCCTGATACGACATGCCGCCGATGTTGTAGAACGGCGGATACGGATACCCGCCGCCATTCGACGGCGGACCGTAGTTGGCTGGAGCCGGTGTGGTGACGTTGTTGTTTACCACGACCTGAGGGGGGGCCGGCTGGGGCTGTTGGCCGCAGGCCGTTCCTCCCTTCGGAGTCCGCGCCTCATCCGGCGGAGAAGGCGCGGTCGGCTGCGCCGTTGGTGTCCTTTGGGCCGATTGGGCTCCGACTTTGCCCGGACTGATAACATAGGCGCCTTCTTGGACGGTGTAAGTAAAGCCCGCCGCGTCGCCCAGCGCCTTCAGCCCTTCCTCAAACGTAATCCCCTTCAGCCTCAGCTCGACAATCCTGCCCTTGACTCCGGGCTGGATGTAATAACTCAATCCCCTACCCTCGAACAGGGTATCTATCGCCTGCTTCACAGGCACGTCCTTAATGTCCACGTCCAGAAAACCCGAGGTCGTGCCGGCTGTCTGCGCATAAGCCGACATCGACACCACAAACACCCCGATCAAGGCCAGGGCAACCACAACAGATGATCTCATCTGACCCGCCCTCCATTTTGCTGGTGCGCCAAGTGTGCGCTGTCCCACAGACAGTATACCCTTGCGAGGTGTCGGGTATCGGGTGTCGGGTGTTGGGTATTAGCGGCGCTCGGAGTTCGCGATCACCGCCAGGCTGAGAGCGCGCTGGGTGCGCAGATCGAGGATGAGCTTCACGCCCGGCGCGGACTGCTCCGTGAAGCGAATCGCATCGGCAATCGGCTTATCGTGCTCGTCGAGCGCTTCGAGTTTGAGCACGGCGATGTCCCTGCACGATGATTCGACCGCTTCGACGAACTCGAACGACAGGATGAACCGGCCGGGCTTCATGACCGCAGGCTGCCGAGAGGAGCCGATCAGCCGGCCCTCTTTGTCCAAGACCAGAAGACGCGCCTGGCTAACGCTGGTCTCGAGCAGTTCCGCTGGAACCTTCAGGCCCGTAAATGCCTGCAGCTTCATCGGGGTCTTTAGCTCAATGGAACCGTTATCGGCGAGCTTCGCCTCGGCGGGCGGCAGCGTTACGACAGGGAGATTGTTCAGAAACTCGTTGACGTAGTCGAAAAACCGCTGGGCACCGATTGCGTTCCAGTTGTAGCTGTTGTAGAGATCGCCGCCCATCATGTAGTCCACGCGCAGGTCCCAGAGGTGCTCGTCGATGTGGCGGCCGTCGTTCTCCTCGCGGTTGATGTTGGCCCACCGGCCCCACTCGCGGACTCGGCTGAAGTCCGAGGGCTGGGACCACATTCCCTCGACCCCGGAGCGCGCGCCGGTCGCATAAGCCCATTCCGAGGCCGGATGGCCTATCGACTCGCCTGGGAACATGTCCCTTAGCTGGAGTGAGTGGGTATAGACCGGCAGACTCGGCGGGAAGCCGTTCTTGGTCAGCGACTTGTTCACGGCGTCCGCGCACTCCTGGTTATACCTGCCCACATTGCGATGGAGCCAATGAAGTTCATCGTTAGAAAGACCATCGGCGGGGTTGAGATCGACCCCGTCGCGTTTCGCGTCCGCAACGGCCAACGGGTTGAAGTCGGCCCACAGAGTTCCGGCGTGGCGCTTGTCGTTGCCTGCCTCACACTTAGTATCCCAGTAGCGCGGCTCGTTTTCGAGGAAGATATTGTCGATCCACTTATTATCGCCCTTGCTGATCTCCTTAAGCATCGCCACAGCCTCGTCCATGCGCTTGTAGCGGTAGGCGTTGAGCAGCTTGCTGTTCATCGTGAGCCACGGCGTGCTCGACCACTCGTTGGGAACGCTGAGGCAATAGTGGCGGTTGTAGCGGTCTCCGAGCAGCGCCTTGAGGCTCGCGTCCTCGGGCTGCTCGGTATCGGGAGCGTAGCAGACCTGCTGGTATTTCACGTCACCGAAGCGACCGCCCTGCCCGTCCGGCTCATGCAGCGGCGTTCCGCTCCACCAGGAAACCAGCCCGAGCATCGCGGGAATCGAGTACTGTTTGGACCACTTCGCGCAGTCCTCGAGTTCGCGCCTGACACGTTCCGCGGGCTGGTTCGCGCATCGGATCTCCGCGCTGAAACCCGTGGATATGTGATACTCCGGCTTCGCGGGGATGTTCTCCGAGAGCATTTTGACGAGCTGTTCGCCTTTGTCGTCACCCGCCGGAACCAGACCGAGGATTCGGAAGCTGTCGTTCGCGAGCAGCTTGTCCAACTCGGCCTGCCTGACGTCCCAGATTGAGAGGATGCGGAAAGAGTGCTTGAGATCCCCCGAAAAGAATATAAAGCCAGCGGGGCCTCTCCTAATGCGAACAAAGTACGTTTCAGGGCCAAAGCCGATGCCCCGGTGGCGGCGCTCATAAGCATCCAGCCAGTTGGCGGATATTGTGTAATGGTATTCGGCGCTGCCCGGAACGTCGGGATAGACCTCGGTGATTGCGAGGTAGTCGCTCGTATTTCCGCCGTGGAACTCGTCCGCCATCGGAGTCGTCACGGTGAAACTGCGCTTGTGGCAGCCGATGTAGCCCGTGAGGACTGTCCCAGCCTCAACAGACGCGCATAGCGCGCATACGAGCGCCGCGAGCGGCAAAGCGATCTTCAGAAACTGCATTCTTCCCCCCAAGCCCGTGGTCTCTGCCCTTCGAATGAATTCGAGGCAACATGTCACGAAGTCCACCTACGTGGACTGGGAACGCAGTCGGCGGGAGCAGGTTCCCGAATCGCCCATCCCCATCACCCGACACCCGACACCCAACACCTTTTCCCTACGGCCTGCCGGGATTGACCGGGTGGCCGTTGACGCGCTTTTCGAAGTGGCAGTGAGGGCCGGTCGAGTAGCCCGTGCTGCCCGACTTAGCGATGACCTGCCCGCGCTTCACGTCCTCGCCAACACTCACCAACAGCCTCGAATTGTGCCCATAGAGCGTCGAGACGCCGCCTCCGTGGTCTATTACGACCTCGTAGCCGTAGGCGGGCATCCATCCAGCGATAATCACCGTCCCATCAGCGGCGGCGTGAACCGGAGTCCCTGTCCGGACCGAGATGTCCACGCCCGTGTGAAGCTTGTAGACGCCGGTGATCGGATGCACTCGATAGCCGAATGTCGAGGTTATTCTCCCAGAGACCGGGAACGAAAGCCCCCCGTGAAACGCCCTGGCTGACCTTTTCATGCCAGCCGGTGTGCTCTGGATCCGCCTGATCTGTTCCTCGATGGAGCGCGACTCGGCCTCCAGTTCGGCCAGCGCCTGCTCCATTAACCGCGTGTCGTGCTCGATGGCATCTATCTGCCTCTCCTTGCTGTCGGCGAACGAGGAGACCTGGTTGCGCTCCGAAACAAGCTGCCCCTGGAGCGATCCGATCTGCGCAACGCGGCGCGTCTGACGCGACTTGTCGGCCTCGATGGACGCCTTGAGCGCACGGACTTGGGAGATCAGGCTCGTATCGGCCTTGAGTATCTGTTGGAGGTAGTAGGCGCGGCTGAGAAACGTCCACATGTTTGTGGAGCCGAGGACCACATCGACATAGTTCAGGTCGTCGCCCTCGTAGATGTCCACAATTCGGCGCGTCAGAAGCGTCTGTCGCCTGGCGAGCTGTTTCTTGGTGTCACCCAGCCGATTAATGGTGGCTTTGAGGTCCGTCTGAGCGTCGAAGAGCTTGATATTATTCGAGGTCAGCTTGTCCTGCGCGTTGTCGAGCTTAGCTTCGACGACAGACAACTGGCCGACGACGGTGCGCTTCTCCTTCTCTTTGACGTGGATCTTGTATTGGACCTGGTTGATCCGCCGGTTGACGTTGCCGAGCTTCGTCTTGAGCTGCGCCGGCTTCTTCGCGCCGACAGCGCAGACCTGCAGCAAGACCACCGCCGCAAGCGCCATCGCGATAATCGCCCGTCTTCTCCTGTCCGTCAAAGCAGAACTCCCTAGTCGCGCAAGAAACGTCTTATCGAAACGAAACTCCCCGCCGCGCCGATGGCAACTCCAAGCGCGATCAGCGCGAAGGCAAGCGTCGAGGGCTGTATATCGCTCGAAAACTGCGCCATGAACGGCATTTTCGCGACCGACTGCGACACGTAGCTCCCGCCAAGCCTCAGCAGCAGCCATGCGGCGAATGCGCCGACCGCCCCGAACACAACGCCCTCAATGATGAGCGGAACCCGCACGAACCAGTTCGTCGCCCCCACAAGCTTCATGATCCGAATCTCACGGCGGCGGGCATAGAGCGTCAGCTTGATCGCGTTGCTTATGATGAACACGGCGGTGAGTAAGAGTATGATTACGCCGGCGATGCTGACCCCCCTCACCACACGCGCCAGCGCCATCACGCGGCCCAACTCCTCGCGTCCGTCACGCACGGCGCGAACGCCCTTCATGGCGCGAACCTTGTTCGCGATGTAGGTGGTCCGCGAGGCATCGGAAACCTTGATGTCAATCGAGAATGGCAGCGGGTTGTTCTGCAGGCCCGCACTCTCGATGTTCGGGTTTGAGCGCTTGAACCGTGCCCACTCTTCTTCTTTGGAGAGCACCTTCACGCTCGCCACGTCCTGCATCTTGCCGATCTGGTCAGCCAAGGCCTGGGTCTGCGCCTGGCCGGCCTCGTTCGACATATAGACCGCTACCTCGAACTTGCCGATCTGCGAGGCCGTGAAATGGTTCGCGCCCAGAGCCACGAGCACGAACGCGCCCAGCACCCCAAGCGAGAGGGCGATAGTGGATATCGACGCAAACGCCATAAGACCGTTGCGCCGAATGCCCGTGAAGGCTTCCTGAACGAGAAACTCGATGCTGCTAGGATTCATTTTGTTGATAAGTGCCTTTGTGTTGATCGCCCGTAAGGAAACCCGCGTCGAGCCGAATGACGCGTTTCTTCATGCGATCGACAATCTGGTTGTCGTGAGTGGCGACGAGCACCGTCGCCCCGCGCACGTTGATCTGCTCCAAAAGCTGCACGATCTCCCAGGAGGTGTCGGGGTCGAGATTGCCGGTCGGCTCATCGGCGATAAGCACGGTGGGATGGTTCACCAGCGCCCGTGCAATCGCCGCGCGCTGCTGTTCTCCGCCGGACATCTGATGGGGAAACGAATCACAGCGGTGAGTCAGCCCCACCATCGCGAGCGCGTCACCTATCCTGCGGCGAATCTCCCTGGGCTGAGCGCCGATGACTCGCAACGCAAATGCCAGGTTCTCCCAAAGGTTCTTCTGGGGAAGCAGCTTGAAGTCCTGGAAAACAATTCCGAGCTTGCGGCGCAGATATGGGACTTCGGACGGCTTGAGCCCAGTGACGTCCTCGCCATCGACCTTTACCGTCCCTTTGCTCGGCAGCATTTCGCGGTAGAGCAGCCTCAAAAGGGTGGACTTGCCGCTCCCCGTCGGTCCGACGATGAACGCAAACTCCCCTTTTGCGACAGACAAACTCACATCGTTGAGCGCCCGCACACCATTTTCGTATTCGACGGACACCCCATCGAGGGAAATCATAACTTCTATGTCCACGCTGCAATTATAGCTGAAGAGCAGGGAATAGGGAAGGGAGTTACGAGTTACGAATTGCGAGATGCGGGATTGCGCGCGATCCGATGGATCCCGGCGCTCGGTCACTGTTGCCTGTAACCTATAACCTGTAACCTATAACCTACTCCCCCGTGTTATAATTGAATCGGGCTCACCAATGAAGACACTTGATAAATACGTTGCGCGGGAGATGGTGGTTCCTTTCATCGCGGGGTTCTCCGTGGTGCTCATCCTGCTCGTCGGCAACATAGTCTACAACAACATAGCGTTGATCGTGAGCAGGCTGGCGCAGTGGCCGCAGGTGCTCTACTACATACTGCTTAAGACGCCGTATTTCGTGATGCTCGCCCTGCCTGCCGGAGCGCTTTTCGGCTGTTCTCTGGCGATCAGCAGGCTTGCCCAAGACAGCGAAACCACGATGATGCGGATGGCGGGAGTGAGCGTAAAGCGAATCCTTCTGCCGGTATTCGTCGTGGGGGCGCTGATCTGCTGCGTGGCATATCTGTTCCAGGAGAAAGTGATGGTCTGGGCGGAGCAGGAGAGCACGAAGGTCTTCAGCCGGATCTGGAGCACACCGGGACCTCTGCCAATCGAGGCCAAGGTGGTCTTCTGGGCCGACAACTACTGTTTCTACGTCAACACCGTCCAGCACGTCGGCAAGCAACTGGTGCTGGGCAAAGTGCTGATCTACGAGCCGCCCACCACTGTCAGCGGCTTCCCCACCCTCACCACCGCCGAGTCCGCCACCGAACGCAACCGCGTGTGGACACTGCGCAACGGCACGATATTCCGCATGAGCGAGTCCGGCGACCCGGAGCTTGTTGGACGGTTCGAGTCCATGAAGCTCGACCTGCGCCACGCGCTCGCCGACTACCTCAAACAGTCCGTCAAGCCCACGGAGGCGATGTCTATCGGGGAACTCCGCGAGCAGATGAGAATCCTCCAAAAAAGCGGCCTCAAGTCCGACCGCTACCGCCTCGAATATGGCTATAAGCTCGCGGTCCCGCTCAGCTCCCTCGTGCTGATGCTCTGCGTAGGCCCATTGTGCATGAGATTCGGGCGAGGCGGGGGATTCATGGGCGTGCTGATCGGAATAGTGGTGCTGTTCTTCTACTGGAACGTCATCCTGTTCAGCAGGGTGCTCGGAGAGACCGGTGGTTTGTCACCGGCGCTCGCGGGCTGGAGCGAGGTTATCATCTTCTCCGTGCTGGGCGGTTTGCTGCTGTGGAAGACAGAATAGGAGGTTAGAAGGTTAGAACGTTAGAAGGTTAGAAGGTTGGAAGGTGAAGGTTGCCTTCCTAACGTTCAAACCTTGTAACCTTCCAACGTTCCAACCGAAGGGAGCCGCGCCCATGCGAATGCTGACAATATGCTTCATACTGGCATTCGTATATACAAGCGCCTCTTTCGCCGCGGAAGTGACCCTTCCCGGGGTGCCCGCTCCCGGCACCGAACCGCCGACCATCACCGCGCCGCCGCCATCCGAACAGGTCAAGCCCGTGGAACCACTGCCCGGCCCGCTGATCCAGGCCCCATCGCCCATCGAGCCCTCGGAGCCCATAGGCCCGGTCCCGCATCCGGAGCGCATTCCCGAACAGCCCGGCAACAGCATCGCCTTTTCGGCGGACTCGGTCAGGACCACTTTCGAGAACGACAAACCGGCGCTGACGACGGTCTCGGGCAATGTGACCGCGCGCTACAAGGACATGCTGGTCACCGCCGAAAAGGGCCAGGTGGACTACAAGACCAACCTCGCCGTTTTCGAGGGGAACGTCGTCTTCAGGATCGGAACTCAGGAAGCCCGTGGCGACCGCATCGAGATCAACATCGAGACTCTCGACTGGTCGGTTGCGCCGGCGAAAACCACCATCACCCCGGAGTTCGCCAAAGGCAAACTTCGCGCGCCTGTTTTCGCTTCGTCCATGAAGATAACGGGTGTGCGGGATCGGCAGGTCTCGGCATACGGGTCCACCGTCACCACCTGCGACCTTCCGCACGAGCACTATGACATCACGACCCGGGAGTTGACCGTCTACCCAAACGACAAGATCGTTTTCAGAAACGCCACTTTCATTGTGCTCGGAAGGAAGGTGCTGACTCTTCCCAGATTCGTTGTGCCGATCAAGGACATTGCCAGAAACCCGAACCTGATCCCCAGGTTTGGGCAGTCAGCCGAGGAGGGCGCTTATGTGAAGCTGGGCTACTCGGCGCTCGCCACCAAGTCCCAAATGGCATTCCTGCTGGCCGACCTGATGCAGAGAAAAGGTATCGGCCTGGGGATTCAGGATTACTACAAGACCAGAGGCGGGTTCGGGAGCGCGTATTTCTACGGCCTCAACGATCGGAACATCGGTCAGAATACGCTCACCGGCCGGTTCAACCATTCGCAGAAGTGGGGCACCTTGCAAATGGACGCCTCAAGCAACTTCCGCTCCAACAGCTATCTCTACGCGCCTCAGAGCAAGTCGCTCGACAATAGCCTGTCGTTCACGCGCGACCGGTCCGGCGCGCGCTCGTCGCTTGTTCTCAACCAGTCCATAAGCAACGTCTTCCAGCGCACCACCACCCTGGCCGCGAACCTTGGGCACAGGCAGGACTTCGACCCCAAAACATATCTCAACGCCAGCTTCGACTACACCGGCTACACGGCTCAGGCTCAAACGCGCGCGCGGCTCGTCTCCCAGATGCTCTTCTCCAAGAAGGAGGATAAATTCGACTGGGACCTCTCCGCGCAGAAGCTCACCGACCTCAGCGACGAGGCGTTCGTGGGCCAAGGACAGTTCGGCGGGATAGAGCGCCTGCCGGAGATGTCGATCTCCTCGGATACGGCGCGTCTCGGGCACATATTGCCTTTCAACCTGCCGGCGCGGATGCGATTCAGCTACGGCAGGTTCGTCCAGCTTCCGATGGCCGAGAATGATAGAGCGTTTTTGGACATCACTTCCCCCAGCACCCATTACTCACTCTCCAACACCTGGTCGGCGGTTACGGGGGCGGGTTTCAAGCAGTTCGCCTACGGCGATAACACGGCACAGTACTCAGTTGACGCCGATGCACAGTTATCTAAGAAGCTCGGGGATACTTCTACATTCGCGCTCACCTATCGCTACCAGAGGCCGCGCGGGTTTACGCCGTTCCGATTCGACTATGTAGGTAAGTATAATATTATCAATGCAAGCTTGGACTTGGCGGATCATCAGAAGTTCAAGGTGAGCCTGGTCGGTGGCTATAACTTCGAGCAGAGCCAGTTCCCATGGCAGGATTCGGTGCTGCGGTTCAGCTATCAGCCGACGAGCAGCGTGCTACTCTACACCGCGACCGGCTACGACTTCAACCGCTCGCAGTGGCGGCAGGTGATCAACCAGTTGAGGATAAGGGCTGCGGACACGTTCAAGCTCGACATTGGCACCCGCTACGACCCGCTCAGCGGTAAACTCGCGACGGCAAGAGGCCTGCTCGACACTCGCATCGGCAGCAAGAACCACGTGCAGGCGATAGCGGGTTGGAACGGGTTCACTAAGACATTCGACTACCGGGGGCTTTCGATAACGCGCGACCTGCACTGCTGGGAGGCATCGCTCACCTTCGTTGACCAGGGCGGGTTCTATACAAACAAGGGCATCTATTTCAACATCCGAATCAAGGCATTCCCGCTGCTGGACAACTTCGGGATGGGCAACTTCGGCCAGGCGCTGGACACGAGCGTGGGACAAGTTTATTAGAGGTTGGAGGTTAGAAGTTAGAGATTAGAGCGGGACCCACATGCTACGCGGCTTTCTTCACTCGTTTGGTCTTGGGCTCCGCTGCCGCCTGCATCTTCGCTTCCTCGATCTCCAGACGCTCGGCCAGCCATAGCTGCATCAGCGTCTGGTACGGGACGCCGAGCTTCGCCGCGCGGCGCTTGACGCCGACCAGGACAGGCTTGGATACGCGGATAGATATCTGTTGCGCCTGCCGCTTCTCGCGCGCGGCCCTGGCCCGAGACGCGTCGATCTCGACTTCCTCGCCCTCGAACATGAGGTCTGCGGCGTCGTGAGTGCTCCAGAACTCGAATTCTTCCTCTTCAGACTTGAAATCAGGGACTCTCATAGGGCTCACCTCCCGGCTATCCAATTGCGATAGCTCGCCTTCTCGCGCGGCGTCATCAACCTCGCACTAATAACCCGCACCGTGTACGGCTTGGGCATGCTGAAGACAATGAACAGATAGCAACCATCCTCATCGACTTGAGCCCAGCACCGGTACTTGCCTTTCTCCGCTTTGCGAGTGATCGGCGAAGGATCGCTGTTGAGAAGAGCGCTTTCCACTGCTTCCGGTTCAACTCCGTGCTTCACAGCGATCTTCTCGACTAGCACCTCGGTCCACTCAAACTCATCTATGCGCAGAGTCACGGCATCAGCCTCTGTATATTCAGTGTATATACATTCATTATATACCACATCGTGAGCATGTCAATCCCCTCTCCCCGCCACAATCGCCGCGCCCAGCGCTCCCACGATCTGCGGCTCCTCCGGCACGAGCAGCTTTGCGTTCAGGCGTTCCTCCAAAGCAGCAACCACGCCGGAGTTCTTGGCAACCCCGCCGGTCATTACGAACGGCGCTTCCGCCCGCAGCCTGGCAACCATCGCGTAGACACGCTCCGCAACTGACTTGTGAAGCCCGCGGATGATGTCTTCCTTGGCCGCGCCCTTCGCCACGAGAGCGACCACCTCTGACTCCGCGAAGACCGTGCACGTGCTCGATATACGAACGTCTGTGTTGGAAAGCGCGGAGAGCATGCCCAGCGACTGCAGATCGGTATCGAGCGACCGCGCCATCACCTCGAGGAACCTTCCCGTGCCCG
>Ga0209226_10000552_pt1 | contig 19792 bp, 17 predicted proteins | sample BarGraNGADG00212_2_FD_184497 | JGI IMG/M metagenome (GOLD analysis project Ga0209226, IMG submission 184497) | Arctic peat soil microbial communities from Barrow, Alaska, USA - Barrow Graham LP Ref core NGADG0011-212 (SPAdes) (version 2) | ecosystem: Environmental > Terrestrial > Soil >...
TAGCAAATAAAATGTTCCTCTTTAAATTTTTATTCGTATCCAACCGGTGATCGCCAGGAGGAATTATTTTATTTTTCATTATGATTGGTTTTTTTGATTTCCTTAATTTTGACTTTTTTAATACTGCGTTCATCGGCGTTTTCTATCACGATATCCAATCCATTTATCTGCAACTTTTCGCCGGTTAGGGGAATCCTTTTTGTAAAATTTAATATCAGACCACCGAGTGTTTCATATCTTCCTCTTTCCAGACTGATATTAAGATACTCCTCAATCTTTTCAATTTCTGTCCGGCCATCCACCGTTATTGATCCGTCGGGTAACTGGGAAATGCCATCAGCACCAGTATTCGCCTCGTGCTCATCACGGATTTCTCCTACAATTTCTTCGAGCAGATCTTCCAGCGTCACCAAGCCGGATGTCCCGCCGTATTCGTCAATTACAATCGCTATGTGTCTTTTATTTTCTTTTAATTCATAAAACAACAAATGGGTGTTTTTGGTCTCAGGGATATAATATGGTTTGATAAGACTTGATAAAATATCTTCCTTAGTGATTTGTTGCGACCAGAATTTAAGCAGATCTTTGACATTCAATATGCCAATGATATTATCAATTGTTCCACGATAGACGGGGATACGTGTATGACGGGATTCAATTACCTCCTGAATAATTTCCTCAATAGTCGCTTCCGTGCTGACAGCAACTATCTGTGTGCGAGGAATCATTATTTCACGAACCAGAATATGGGTAAATGCTAATATATTTTCAATCATTTCGCGCGATGACGCATCGACAAAACCATTTCTTTGCGCTTTCATGAGCATCGCTTCAATTTTTTCTTCAATATATTTTTTATTGCGCCAGAAAAAAATGTTTGAAATAATTTTCATAATTTTTCTAAAATACACCTAACTTATAAACCACGTAAATACTCCGGTCTGATCCGTTTCATATCTTTTTCATCAATGACTGAACTAATCAGTTTTAAAACATTTTCTTTTTGAAGCGGTAAATAAGCCTTTATTGGTAAATAATTAGAGGCATGATTAGAAGTGAAATAGCAATTAGTAAAATTTGAATTTGCTATAATTAGATATAATTCACGGATAAAACCAAATTTATCCGGCAATACAAAGCGACCCGCCATATAATCTTCATATAACGGTGTCTGAGGTACAAGCATCAGGGTAAGTGCGCCGGCATAGTCTGGATCCATGTCAGTCAATATTTTTGCCGTATCCAAGGCATGCTCAACACTTTTTTCAATTCCACCCAATCCCAGTATCACAGTCACTGAAAGGGCAATCCCTGCTTCTTTAACACGGTGTGCTGCTTCCACCATTTGTTCATATGTTGCACCTTTATGAATCTTTTGCAGTAATTCAATATTTCCTGTTTCTACACCAAGATATATTATCTTTAAACCCAATTCTCTTAATTTTTTCAATTCATCAACCGATTTTCTTAATATGCTTTTGGCATTGGCATAAGTTCCAATTCTCTCTATAGTCGGTAGGTTAAGGTTAATTAATTCAAGAAGTTCTTCCAGCCTGGGCTGCGGTATAATCAACGCATCTCCATCACACAAAAATACTTTTTCCACACGTCCATAAGACCTTGCTTCGGTTAGATCTGTTGCGATCTGTTCCATAGGCTTAATTTTAAATTTTTTTTGCCGGTATGTTCCACAAAATGTACATTTATTATGCGAACACCCGACTGTGACCTGCAAAAGTAAGCTATATGCTTCACTTGGCGGTCTTATTATTAGTCCTTCATAATCCATAATTAATTTTTCTCTCTAAACGAATATATATTCCGGGAAGTGATTATAATTATTAAGAAGTTTATATCAACAATCGTTAAAAAGCAAGCCATGGTCAAATAAAAAGGGAGCCACCATACTGGCTGACTCCCTTGAATTTTCTGGCGGGGCCGAGGGGACTTGAACCCCTGCCCTCCGGCGTGACAGGCCGGCGTTATAACCAACTTAACTACGACCCCAAAAAATCTTTTTTTATTTTTTTCACTTCCCCAAATTATCAAATGGTAGGCGGAACAGGACTTGAACCTGTGACATCCACGGTGTAAGCGTGGCGCTCTCCCAGCTGAGCTACCCGCCCGTAATGCCAAAAAAACGCTTTGAGGCTTCTAGCAATATTGATATTTCTTGTCAAGCAAATATAAATTAAAGACCACTCAATTGACCGGCGAAGCATTTACCAGTACATCATGAGCGGCGGTTGCACCAAATTTTTCTTCTTCTTCTTCAAAGGCAATCTTAAACACTTCATCAACATGATCAACGAAAACAATTTTCAACGCATTTTGTACATTTTGTGGTACTTCTGCCAAGTCTTTTTCGTTATCTTTGGGTATAATAACCATTTTAATGTTACCACGATGAGCAGCCAGAATCTTTTCTTTTAGACCGCCTATAGGTAAAACCCTTCCTCTTAACGTAATTTCACCGGTCATTGCCATGTCGGAACGCACTTTTTTCTTCATCAGCGCCGAAGCAATAGAAGTGACCATAGCAATTCCCGCTGAAGGACCATCCTTAGGAATTGCTCCTTCCGGCACATGGACGTGAATATCAATTTTATTATAAAAATTCTTGGGCAAACCGAATTGCTCCGCTCGAGCACGAATGTAAGTCAGGGCTGCCTGAACAGATTCCTGCATTACATCGCCTAATTTTCCGGTCATTACCATCTTGCCTGTACCTTCCATAATGGAAGCTTCTATAACCAGAAGTTCACCGCCAACTTCCGTCCAGGCTAATCCAATCGTGAGACCAATTTCACTCTTACCCTCGATTTCACCATGGCGGTATTTTGGCACACCCAAATATTTGGGGATCGACTTGGAACTAATTATCAACTTCTTCTTGTTGCCGTTATTGACGATTTCTTTAGCTACTTTACGGCAAACAGAAGCGATTTCCCTCTCCAGATTTCTAACTCCAGCTTCCCGCGTGTATTGCCGGATGATCCTTAATAATGCTCCTCGCGAAAATTCAATGTTTTCAGGAAGCAAGCCGTTAGCTTCCCTTTGTTTTGCTACCAGGAATTTTTTCGCTATTTGCAGTTTTTCCAATTCCGTATATCCGGCAATCCTGATTACTTCCATTCTGTCCTGCAGAGGAGCAGGTATAGTCTGCAAAACATTAGCCGTAGTAATGAACATGACATCGGACAAATCATAGTCGACATCAAGATAATTATCATTGAATGCTATATTTTGCTCCGGATCAAGAACTTCGAGTAGTGCTGAAGATGGATCTCCCCTAAAGTCGGAGCTGAGTTTATCAACTTCATCCAAACAAAAAACAGGATTATTCGAACCAGCCTTTTTTAATGATTGGATAATTTTCCCCGGCATAGCTCCAATGTAAGTCCGGCGGTGACCGCGAATCTCAGCCTCATCACGAACACCTCCCAGAGAAATACGAACAAATTTTCGGTTTGTTGCTCGAGCCACTGATTTAGCGATTGATGTTTTCCCCACGCCAGGCGGACCAACCAGACACAAAATCGGACCTTTGTTTTTCTTTGCTAGTAATTGTACGGCAAGATATTCGATGATACGTTCTTTGACCTTTTTCAATCCATAATGATCTTCTTCAAGGATATTTTCTGATTCCATCAAAGTGAATTTATTTTCTGTTTTATCCGCCCATGGCATATCGATCAGCCAATCAATATAATTTCTTACTACTGTAGCTTCTGCCGACATCGGCGCCATCATTTGTAATTTTTTTATTTCCTGCCGGACTTTCTTCGTTGCTTCTTCCGATAGTTTCTTTTGTTTAAGACGTTTTTCTATATCCACTATCTCATTGCGAAATTCATCTTTTTCGCCCATTTCTTTTTGAATCGCGCGCATTTGTTCATTGAGATAATAATCCTTCTGCGTTTTCTCCATTTGCTTTTTCACGCGCCGTTTGATTTTTTCTTCGACTTGCAAGATTTCAATCTCGGAGAGCATCAGCGAATAAATTGATTCCAGACGTTCGCCGACGTTAAATATCTCCATAATCTTCTGTTTATCTTCCAATTTTACATTGAGATGAGTTACCACGACATCGGCAAGTTTAGATCCATCTTCAATTGCTACTATTGTTCCCATCATCTCGACGTGAACCTTCTTGCTGAGTTTCAGATAAAGCTCGAAGGATTCCTTAATGCTGCGCATTAGTGCTTGTTTTTTTATATCGTTTTGGCCGTCAACATCTTCTATCTCGCTGACCTTGACGAGGAAATAATCATCATTCTTTAAATATTCTTTGATGGAGCCGCGCACTTTGCCTTCGACTAAAACTTTTACTGTTCCATCCGGCAATCGCAATAATTGAATAATAATTCCGATGGTACCCACCCGATAGATATCTTCTTGAGAGGGATCGTCTTTCTTGGCATTTTTCTGAGCAACCATGAAAATACTTTTCTCATCCTTCATGGCCGATTCCAATGCAGCAATGGACTTCTCTCTTCCGACAAATAATGGCACAATCATGTGCGGAAAAACGACAACGTCTCTTAAAGGCAAGAGAGGTATCACAAACTGTTTATTTTGATCATTAAATTCTTTGTCTTCAAACATGCATTTATCCCATATATTTCTTAAGCTGATTCAGATTTGTTTTCATAAATTAATATCGGTTTTTCTTTATTAGTGACAACTTCTTCACTAATGACGCATTCCTTAATGTCACGCTGCGAAGGAATGTCATACATTACTTCCAGCATTGTATTTTCCAATATGGAGCGTAAACCTCGCGCTCCGGATTTTCTCTCCATAGATAATTTAGCGACCGCCCGTAATGCGCCATCGGTAAACCTCAAAGTCACATTTTCCAATTCAAATAATTTTTTGTATTGTTTAATAATAGAATCTTTTGGTTCGATTAAAATACGGACTAAAGTCGATTCATCCAAATCATCCAGTGTGGCAATAACCGGCAGACGGCCGATGAACTCTGGTATTAATCCATATTTTAACAAGTCTTCCGAACGCACTTCAGCAAGCACCTCCCCAACTCTTTTTTCCTTTTTACTTTTAATTTTAGCGCCGAAACCAACGCAGTTAGCACCCAGACGCTTGGAAATAATACTTTCCAGATCATTAAAAGCACCGCCGCAAATGAATAAAATATTCGTTGTGTCAACTTGAATAAATTCCTGCTGCGGATGTTTGCGGCCACCTTTAGGCGGGATATTGGCCATCGTTCCTTCCATAATCTTCAACAGCGCTTGTTGAACACCTTCGCCTGATACATCCCTTGTTATAGAAGGATTACCTGATTTTTTGGCAATTTTATCGATTTCGTCTATATAGACAATACCTTTTGAGGCTCTGGCAACATCATAATCGGCGTTTTGCAGTAAACTCAAAATTATGTTTTCAACGTCTTCGCCGACATATCCGGCTTCTGTAAGTGTTGTGGCATCGGCAATTGTAAAAGGAACATTGAGAAATTTAGCTAGTGTTTTCGCCAGCAGCGTTTTCCCGGAACCAGTCGGACCGATTAAAAGAACATTGCTTTTTTGAATTTCAATACCATCAGAATCAATATGGGAAAATAACCTTTTATAATGATTATATACGGCAACAGACAATATTTTTTTTGTTTTATCCTGGCCGATTACATATTGATCCAGGAATTTCTTAATTTCTTTCGGTTCCGGTAGAACTTTTTTGGGCCCTTTTTCTACAGATTTTTCTTCTTCTTCCTCAACAATGCACCGACAAAGCTCAATGCATTCATCGCAAATATATGCAGTTGGGCCGGCAACCAGTTTTCTTACTTCACTTTGCATTTTCCCGCAAAATGAACAAAAAAGCATGCCCTGACCCATTCGATTGTCTTTACTTCTTTTTATCACTTATTATCTCCTTTATTTACTGGCAAGTGATGATGGCTTTCTAATTATAATGTCGTCAATCAAACCATATTCTTTAGCTTGATGGGAAGTCATAAAGTAGTCACGTTCCGTATCGTTCATTATTTTGGAAAGCGACTGCCCGGTTAAATCAGCTAGAATCTGGTTTAACTCTTCCTTCAATCTTAATATTTCTTTTGCCTGGATGTCAATATCTGTCGCCTGCCCCTGAAATCCTCCCAAGGGTTGATGGATTAATATGCGTGAATGAGGTAGCGAATATCTTTTGCCTTTTTCACCTGCCGCTAACAGTATTGCCGCCATACTGGCAGATTGACCCATGCAAACTGTAGAAATGGGAGACTTTATGTATTGCATTGTATCATAGATTGCCATACCGGAGCTCACATGCCCGCCGGGTGAATTTAAATAAAAAAATATTTCTTTGTCAGGATCTTCAGACTCCAAATATAGCATCTGCGCGACAACTACATTGGCCACATTATCATCAATCGCTGTTCCCAGAAAAATTATCCTGTCCTTTAATAAACGAGAATAAATATCAAAAGCTCTCTCCCCCCGTCCATCCTGCTCAACCACCATGGGAATTAAATTCACTATTTACCCTCCACAGCTATACCAATTTTTTCTACAACCTTAATATTGGCTTTTTGTTCAATAAAGTCAAATACCTTTTTTTGAATTAATTCAGTCCTGAGATTATCTTTCCTTTCTTCCTTTTCGAACGCATTTCTTATTTGCTCATAATCCCGCCCGTGTTTTGCAGCTAGTTCCCGGATATGCTGATCTAAATCTGCTTCTTCCACCCCAATAGCTTCTTTTTGGGCAATCTTTTTAATCAGGAAGAATGATTTAACGATTTTTTCAGCCTCTTCCTTGAATTTATCATGCATTTTGAAGCTTAGTTCCATGGCATTTTTCTCATCCATGCCGGCAGAGGTCATTCTTTTTTGAGTATCAGCCATCATATAAAAAATCTGTTTTTCGATAAGCGATGGCGGAACTTCAAAATCATTCTCTTTAAGGATATTTTCCATTATTTTATTTTGCAGATTAGTTTCCGTCAGGCGTTGGCAATCCTGTTCCAAAGTTTTACGTGCGTCATTTTTTAACTCATCCAAAGAATTATATTTGTCAAAATTCTTGATAAAATTTTCATCAATCTCCGGCAGTTTTTTTTCTTTAATATCTTTAATCGTTACTGTGAAAATCACATCTTTTCCCGCAAATTTCTTTTCATGGTAATCTTCAGGGAATTTTACGTTAATTGCCTTTGTTTCGCTATTCTGCATTCCGACCAACTGCTCCTCAAAGCCGGGAATAAATCTGTTGGAACCAATCTCCAGGAGATAATTATCGGCTTTCAGTTCCTGATGCAATACACCATCAAGACTGCCAGAAAAATCAATGGTAACGTAATCACCAATTATTGCTGCCCGGTTATCTTTAACTTCTTCCATTGTCGCAAACATTTGCCTTATTTCTTTGAGCCTGTTTTCCAAATCACTTTCAGTTATTTGAATTTTTTCCTTTTCCAATTCAATTCCATTATAACCTTTCGGTTCAAAATCCGGCTCTGTTTCAAAAGAAGCCGTAAAAGAAAAATTGGTATTATCCTTAAATCCGTCTTGTTTAATATCTGGTCTGGAAAGAGCCATTATTCCCTTATCTTCGAGTGCTTGCCAATAAAATTTATTGATAATATTGGTAATTGTTTCTTCTTCGGCATGGTCTTTAAAATGACTTTCTAATACCTTACGGGGAACTTTTCCCGGACGAAAACCTTTAATTTTTGCCTTTTTACCAAGATCACGATAAACAGCATCAAGTTCTTCCTTTACTTCATTCCAGGGTATTTCAAACGACAGTTTTTTCTTCACCAGACTTATTTCTTCCATTTTTATTGCAACTTCGCTCACTCCACCTATCTCCTTTGTCTTTAAAATATTAAATAATTACGCTAACTTGGTGCGAGAGAGGGGATTTGAACCCCTATCCGCGTAGGCGGGCTGGATCCTAAGTCCAGTGCGTCTTCCAATTCCGCCACTCTCGCTTGGATATTTCAATGATTATATATTCATTACGCTACTAAATGTCAACGCGGATTGTTACCAATCATCTTCCCAATGGATTTTATACTTGTGAAAAAAATGATAAAGATGGTCGGGGCGAGTGGATTTGAACCACCGGCCCTCTGAACCCCATTCAGATACGCTACCAGACTGCGCCACGCCCCGACATGCTGCAAAGTGTTGAGGTGATTACCATCATACTGAAATCATGTCAAGAACAAACGAAAAATGACAATTATTTTTAAAAATATTAAAGAATATGACTGGCCTGTTCGATATATTAAGATAATATTATTAATTGCGAGTGGCATTGTTAACACATTTGTATGATCATGATAGTGTTGTTAACCTGAAAGACGTTGAATTTATGTTTAAAATAATCCTTGAACTAAAAGTGCCAATGAAGTAAATTTAACTATGCAAACTTATTCGAACATAGACTTTATCAAATTCTGCACAGCTTTACTTTTAAAGTCTGCTGTTGTTTTTTTTGCGTTAATCGTCAGCACATCCAATATTGCGCATGCCGATATTTATAAATACGTGGACAATGAAGGTGTTCTGCATTTAACCAATGTACCTTCAATTCACAAGGCTAAATATGTCCTCGTTCTCAAAGAAAAACGAATTCTTTTTCAACCCTATATTGATGTAAACAAATACGATCAGATAATCAAAAGAGCCGCGGAGAAATTTAAAATTGATTCAGCCCTGATTAAAGCAATTATCAAAGCGGAATCAAACTTTAATCATCAGGCTGTTTCCCGGGTAGGAGCACAGGGTTTAATGCAGCTGATGCCAGCAACTGCCTCTTCCCTGCAGGTAGAAAATGCCTTTCATCCGGAAAATAATATTGAAGGAGGAGTGCGCTATCTTCGTTATCTGCTCAATAATTACGGGGGTAATTTAACTCTTACTCTTGCCGCGTATAATGCCGGAGAAGGAAATGTCGCCAAATATAATAATAATGTACCTCCCTTTCGGGAAACCCAAAATTATATAAAGCGTGTTTTGAGTTATTATAAGTCATTCAGTAAATAATAAAATAAATTTTACTGCTTTTCAACATATAGATATTTGCGGAGTTTTGCCAGCTTCTTTTCTTTAATTCCTTTAATTTCAGTTAATTGTTCAATATTTTTATATCTGCCTATTTTACTGCGCAGATCTAAAATCTTCTTTGCTGTGACTTCACCAATTCCATATACCAATATCAGATCAGATTCTGTGGCCCGGTTAATATCGAGTGGCATACCCAGGGCAAGCCTCTTGGCTGATTCGATCTCGGCAACAGTAACATTCTGATTTTCTGAAACTGAACTTATTGTTATTTTCATTCCACTATCAAGTAGAAAATCTTCTTTGGCCGGGTATTCAATGCCCATTGATTTTAATAACTGATTGGCTGAAGTCTCTGGAGCAACAAAATAAATTCCTCTACTTTTGCCGTCTTCGACAACCTCTACAGCGATTTTTTCTGAAAACTGATTGGCTAATTCCGGGATCCTATAGTTTACTTTTGAACCGGAGATGAAAATAATAAAGGGAATAATCGCTAAAGCTATACAAATGGCGATTATTCCCTTTATTTGCCTTTCGAAAAAAATCATTAAGTATTTTTCTTTTCCAGCCCGAAAGCATCATGCAGAACAGTTACAGCAAGCTCTGTATATTTTCGTTGAATAATACAGGATATTTTAATTTCTGATGTACTGATCATCATGATATTGATACTTTCGTTGGCCATAGTTTTAAACATTTTAGCGGCAACACCGGAATGACTAACCATTCCTACGCCAATTATCGATACCTTTGCTACATCATCATCAACTTCAACTTTTTTGGCTCCAACCGCTTTTGCCGTGGCATCTACTATCTTCTGGGCTTCTTTCATTTCTTTTTTAGATACAGTAAAAGTAAGATCTGTAAAACCATCCGCACTGGCATTTTGAATAATCATATCGACACTGATATTGTGCTCCGACAAAGGCGTAAATAAACTGGCTGCCACGCCCGGCTTATCCGGAACACGCACTACCGTGATTTTAGCTTGATCACGATCATAAGTTATACCCGAAACAACTTCTCTTTCCATTTCTTTATCCTCCTTAGTCACAAGTGTTCCTCCCTCGTCGGAAAAGGTTGATTTCACATAAACAGGAACATTATACTTTTTTGCCATTTCTACTGAACGAGGCTGTAAAACCTTCGCGCCGGTCATGGCCATTTCCAGCATTTCATCATAAGATATTTTATCCAATCTCCGTGCTTTACTGCAAATATTGGGATCAGTAGTATAAACTCCATCAACGTCTGTAAAGATATCACAATGATCTGCCTTTAAAACTGCCGCGAGAGCAACCGCGCTTGTATCAGAACCACCGCGACCGAGAGTTGTAATATTGTTGTCTTCATCAACACCCTGGAAGCCAGCTACAATAGCAATTGTTCCATGCTGAAGTTCTTTTTGAATTGCTTCCGTATCGATAAGTGAAATTCTTGCTTTCTTATAAGCTTTATCTGTTAATATTTTAACCTGGAATCCCAAAAATGATCTTGCCCGATAGCCCAAAGAGTTTAAAACAATTGACAGCAGGCTTACGGTAATTTGCTCACCGGTCGATATTAAAGAATCATATTCTCTTTCGTCAGGAGATTCGGCAGCTTGATGAGCCAAAGCGATAAGCCTGTCCGTTTCACCCGCCATTGCGGATAAAACTACAATGACGTCATTTCCAGCCTTTTTTTCCCGGATCGCTTTCGCAGCTACAATTTTAATTTTTTCAATATTCGCCACCGATGTTCCACCAAACTTCTGAACAACCAAAGCCATATTAACTAACCTCCATTTTCTTATCTATTGCCAACTCACTTAGTCTGCTTGTCAATCCTCTTATAATCATTTTCCTGCTATTTTCATCAACATATTCAAAATTGATAAAAATACTATCGCGAGGAATTAGTTTAGCTATTTTTTCAGCCCATTCAATCACAACAACACCATCGCCTGATAAATACTCCTCATAACCCAAATCTTCAAGCTCTGAATAGCTGTTTAATCTATATACGTCAAAGTGGTAAAGCTTACATCGGGCCGGATATTCGTTAATCAAAGTAAATGTCGGGCTGGTTATCTGATATTCATCGCTTACACCAAGACCATGCGCTAAACCTTTAGTAAAACAAGTTTTACCGGAACCAAGCTCACCCGACAATGCCAATAGATCACCATCTCTTAATTTTTCACCAATAAGTCGCGCAATTTCAAAAGTCTGCGCTGCGCTATTCGATATTATTTCAATTTTTGAGGTTTTCCTTTTCATTTATAATTAGTTTTTAGTTAGCATTTAATTTATTATTTTTCCAATAATACAATAGCTGTAGAGTATTTTTTAGTATGTGTTAAACTCAAATGAATTCTTTTAATTTCCCTTTTCTCTATTTGCAGATGGGCTTCATCCCGGAGTGAAAGATCAGGTTTCCCTTTATCATCATGCACTACCTCGATTTCGCGCAACTTAACCCCCATACCCAAACCGATACCTAATGCTTTCAAGAAAGCTTCTTTCGCCGCGAATCTTGCTCCGTAATGTATTGATGCCTGGATGTGCCTGCCGCAGTAATTTATCTCTTCTTCAGAAAAGACCCTTTGTAAAAATTTTTGGCCCCACTTGCTGATTATTTTTTCGATGCGCTCATTTTCGACCAGGTCTATGCCAATTCCTTGTATCATTATATCCCTCTAAGCACTGATAATCGCATCCGCTACAGCACAAACCTTCTTCATGGCCGCGACATCATGCACACGAACAATTTGAGCTCCATTAATAATTGCCGCGGCCACAGCCGCTGCCGTACCTTCAATTCTCTCATGAGGCTCGCCACCAATTACTTTCCCGATAAATGATTTTCTCGATGGACCGATCATTATTGGAAATCCGAGTCCTTTCAATTCTGAAAGATTCTTAATAATTTTATAATTATCTGCCGCAGTTTTTCCAAAACCTATGCCGGGATCAATGACCAAACAATTTTTATTTATACCTGCGCCCATAGCCTTTTCACTGCTGGTTTTCAAATAAGATATAATTCCCCTCATTAAATCATCATAAACCAAATTATTTTTTTGCATGCTTTGAGGATTTCCTCTCATATGCATCAGAATTACAGCAGCGCCCGCATCTCTGATAGTTCTGGCCATCTTTTTATCCCCACTTAGCGCGCTTATATCATTTACTATTTCAGCACCTGTTGCAAGCGCGTGCCTGGCAACTTTCGCTTTTGTTGTATCAATGGATATCGGTGTATTTTTTTTCTTTATTAGTTTTTCAATTATTGGAATAACCCGCTCCAATTCAATTTTTGCATCAACTGATTGGGCCCCGGGACGACTGGATTCACCGCCGATATCAATTATATCAGCTCCTTCGTCTATCATTTGCAGGCCCCGGTCAACAGCGTTTTTGGGATTGTAAAAAAGGCCGCCATCGGAAAAAGAATCAGGCGTTACATTTAAAATACCCATGACGATGGTTTTCTTACCTAAGATAATTTCACGCTGTGATGTTTTTAAGATATATTGGTTCTGTCGGTTATTATTTAATATTTCCAATATATCCTGGGCGATTAAATTCAACCCGAAAGGCTGCTTCTCTATTTTCTTGATGAGCGCTGAAATTTGTTTAAGCGTACCCATTATTAAAACATCAGTGGAAGCAATTGAACAAGCGATAGATCCGCGGGCAACTGCAGCGTCTCCGCCAATCGACAACATTTCCTGTTTAATAATATTAGCTATTTTACATGGTTTATCTTTAAGCAGTATATTGATGTTGAGAGTTTTTGGCGCCATTGCCTCAATACCGTAAGGATCAACGCCAATTTTCTGAAATATTGTTACAGCTTCTTCCAAATTGTTTATTTTTATTATTTTCAAACTATTACACCAATATCAAAAATTGTGTCGTAATGTCATTGCGGGTATAATGACCGAAGCAATCTCATAAGTATTGGAAAATATTTAGATTGCCACGTTCACTGTCGTGAACTCGCAATGACAAATTAGGATTCCGACACAGTCTCATCAGACAAGTCACAAAAGAAATATTAAGATATACTTTTTGAATCGGCCGGTTGATCATTGGGCAAAGCGCTGCCAATGATGACATCTATTTCCGCAGTGTTTAAAACTTCCTTTTCCAAAAGTTCCGTAACCATCTTGTGCAGTATTTCAATATGATTATTTAGAAGATCTTTTGCCTTTTCATAATTGCGCTTACAGATAGAAACAACCTCAGCGTCAATTTGCTTAGCCGTCTCTTCACTGTAATCCTTGTGAGTGGCAAATTCCCGGCCTAAAAATATCTGCTCTTCTTTTTTACCGTAACTCAAGGGTCCCATTTTTTCACTCATACCCCATTCACAGACCATTTTTCTGGCCAGATTGGTAGCCCTTTCGATATCATTGCCGGCACCAGTAGTAAAGTCATGCAGAACTATTTCTTCGGCAGCTCGTCCGCCTAAGAGAATGGCTATATTATTGTCTAAATATTCGCGGGGATAGGTATGCTTTTCATCAATTGGCAGCTGTTGCGTTAACCCCAGTGCTCTGCCTCTGGGGATAATCGTTACTTTATGAATAGGATCAGTTCCGGGAATCAGCCGCGCAACCATTGTATGGCCAGCTTCATGATAAGCCGTATTGCGTTTTTCCTCATCGCTAATCACCATGCTCCTTCTTTCCGTGCCCATTAAAACCTTATCTTTGGCAAATTCAAAATCGATCATGTTGACTTTATCTTTATTTGCTCGCGCCGCACTAAGTACTGCTTCGTTGACAAGATTTTCTATATCCGCTCCGGATGTTCCGGGGGTTCCCCGGGCTAAAATAGCATAATTGACATCTTCGGCTATAGGCGCCTTACGAGCGTGAACTTCAAATATTTTTTCCCGTCCTTTGACATCAGGCAGAGGTACTATTACTTGCCTGTCAAAACGCCCGGGGCGTAATAATGCCGGATCAAGAACGTCAGGACGGTTGGTGGCGGATATGAGTATGACTCCCTCATTCGATTCGAAACCATCCATCTCTACGAGAAGTTGGTTTAGCGTCTGCTCTCTTTCATCGTGCCCTCCCCCAAGGCCTGCGCCTCGATGACGGCCGACCGCATCAATTTCATCAATAAATATTATGCAAGGGGCATTCTTTTTTGCCTGGCTGAACAAATCACGAACACGCGAAGCTCCCACACCTACGAACATTTCCACGAAATCAGAACCACTGATGCTTAAGAAAGGCACATCAGCTTCTCCGGCAATTGCTCGTGCCAAAAGCGTCTTCCCTGTTCCCGGAGGCCCAATAAGCAATAATCCTTTGGGGATTCTGCCGCCCAACCTTGTATATTTTTTTGGATCTTTCAAGAAGTCAATCACTTCTTCCAATTCGGCCTTGGCTTCATCAATTCCGGCAACATCGGCAAAAGTTACTTTCTTGGATTTATCGGTAATCAAGCGGGCTCTGCTTTTGCCAAAAGCCATTGCTTTGCCGCCACCGGACTGCATCTGGCGCATAAAGAAGATCCAGACACCGATAAGAAGAAGCATGGGGAACCAGGAGACTAAAAGGGTCATGTACCAAGGAGAATCTTCCAGTGGTTTAGCGGTAATTTTCACACCTTTCTCTCTAAATTGTGTGACCAGTTTATCATCCTTTGGTGTATATGTTTTAAAATCATTACCATTGGTCAGCTTCCCGTTGATATTATCACCTTGAATAGTTACTTCACTGATCTCGCCTTTATCCAAATGGGCGATCATCTCACTATAAATTAATTCTTTCGAAGCTGTTTTCGGTTGATTAAAAAGCTGCCAAACAAGTAAAGACACGAGCAGCACAGTAAGCACAAGAGCAATATTCTTCTGAAACGGATTCAAGATTTTTCTCCTTAAAATTAATTATAACATCAAAATATACCATTTCGCTTTCAAAGGATAACGAGGCGACAGCGAACTGCTATAATCTTTATAATAATATCTAATATAACTCAAATAATTTCTGACACTCACTCACAAAGTTAAATTAGTCAATATTTCATATTCTTTAAGAGTTTATGATTTCCAGGGCAAGAATATTTATTGTTTGAGGGGAGATTTTAACTCGCTCACTCAGGTGTATATTTTCTATCCAGATCACAGAGTTCCGATCTACAAGCAGCATGACTTCATTGCGCTTGTTCCGTGGAATCTTCTGATTAATAAATAGCGATTTTATTTTTTGCCGTCCTTTCATGCCTAGTGGTTGAAACCTGTCTCCATCTCTTCTGTTGCGCAATATAACAGGTTGCTGAATTTTATCTAAATCCAAATATACTTTATTTTTATTGTGCTGATCAATTTTATCTCTGAATGTTTTTTCTATACTGATCGTCCGGTTTGTTTCTTTAACATGAATTATACCGGGAATGTTAACAGGATATTCATAGTCAACTTGCTTCAAACAAATTTTATCCCGCTCCAGGATTAAACTATCATACTCTCGCTTCGCTTCTATTCCGAGAGGAAGGGAAATTCTTTTCCCCGACTCTGTTACCTGCGCCAATCTCTCCAGAGCCTTGATATTGCTAAACGAAAAACCATTCTTTTCCGGATTCAGGCTTTCTAATATTTTTTTAAACAACCGCGACCGGATAGCTGGTGCCAATCCCTTTATATATTCAATATTTAAAGATATTATTCTATTGGACTGATTTTGAATATATGTTGATTTCAAGGCTTCCTGGACAGAATTGCGGATATATTCATCGTCCTGACGCAGTATTTCAGCCATTTGCGCCAGATTTTCTTCAATTCTCGGATTAAATTTTTCTTTCAAATATGGAATTAGTTCGAAGCGTATTTTATTGCGCAGATAAATCTTGCTTTCGTTAGAGCTATCCTGACAATAGGATATTCCTGCTTCACTTAAGAAGGCAATAATTTCACCTCTGGATACTTCAATCAGAGGACGGATGAACTTCCCCTCACGCATAGGGAGAATACCCTTTAACCCCCCTAACCCGCTGCCACGCAATAGATTTAACAAAACCGTTTCGGCTTGATCCTGAATATTGTGGCCCAGCGCGATCTTTTGCGCGTTGTAATCTTCGGCAACTTTGTCTAAAAATTGGTATCTCTGTTGTCGATAAAAATCCTCCGGTGATTTACCTTTCTGCCGCAGCTTCTGGTCCATTTTTCCTGATACGAAAATCAATCCCAACTTTATGGCTAATTCTTGAGAATATTTTTCGTCTTCATCCGAGCTTGTTCCCCTCAATCCGTGATTGTAATGGGCAACAATAATACTAAAATCCAGTTGTTTTGCTATTTGAACAAGAGCTACCAAAAGCGCGGTGGAGTCCGGTCCTCCAGACAGGGCGGCAACGACCCGATCTTCTTTGTCAAGCAACTTATATTTTTCTATGGTTTTTATAACTTTTTTTATCATATCTAACAAAACAAAGTATTTACTTCCAAAAGATTTTCAACGTAAAAATCGGCATTCAGGTTTAACAACTCCTGTCTTTTGCCCAGGCCATTCAGATAAGCGCAGCTTAATATTCCTGATTTTTTTGCCACAATAATATCATTTACGCCATCACCAATGATAACGGTTTTTTCTTTAGCTGTTCCATATTTATTCAATATATAATCAACTACACGGGAATCCGGTTTTCTATAGGGTGTGGAATCAGCGCCAATAATTTCTACAAAATATTTTTCAATATTTAATCCTTGCGCTATGGCTAATGTGAACTTATATTGCTTGTTTGTCAGAATTATCTTCGTCTTATCTGTGTAATTTATTAATACGTCTTCGGCATGCTGATACAGTTTTGTATTGTCCAGTAGATGAGTACTGTAATATTGAGTGAAAATATCGAGAGCTTCTTTCTGATGCTCAGCATTATCCTGCCCCAATGCTTTCTCGATGAGATTATTAATTCCATCTCCGACGAAACTGATAATTTCCTTTTTCGTCCGTTTTTGAAGATGCAAAGTTTTTAACATGAAATTTACCGCTTGGGCTAAATCAGTGCCTGTCTCAGCAAGAGTACCGTCGAAGTCAAAGATGATCAAATCTACTTTTCTCATTATTTCACCTTGGATACATATAGCGAACTGACTCGTTAAACACAAGTTGGAATTAAATATAGTTTGACTACCATCATAAGCTGTGTTAGTTTGACATCAACCGCTTGGATCCCTTATATCGACTGAGACGGGCTTATTAATTAACTGTCGGATAAAGGTAAAGGTCTTCCTCATCGCGGAAGGCCTTTTTTATTTTGAATATGAAGAAAAGACATTTGAATAATTTTGCCATAATAGGCGCCGGCATGGTGGGAACAGCCATCGGTTATTTATTAAAAAAAGCTGGCTACGAAATTGTGGCTATTGCCGATAAATCCGCCGCCGCTTTGCGAAGGGCGCAGTCTTATACAGGTGGGAAAGCTTGCCGCAAACCGCAAGAAGTTTTACGTGAAGCCGACTGTATCTTAATCACTACTCCTGACGATATTATTTTATCAGTATGCAAGGATATTGCGCGCTCTCCTTTAATAAAAGGTAAATATATTTTTCACATGAGTGGCGCGGGCGGCCTGGATCTTCTTGATCCGGCAAGAAAAGCCGGCGCGGCGGTTGCCAGTATTCATCCTCTGCAGAGTTTCTCTTCCATTGATAATGCCATACAAAATATCCCTTCCAGTTATTTCGGAATTACAGCGGATGCAAAAGCCAAAACACAGGCGGAAACCATAGTCCTTGCTTTAGGAGGTAAGCCCATTTATATTTCCTCCCAGCAGAAATCTCTTTACCATGCCGCGGCCTGTGTTGCCTCCAATTATTTAGTTTCTTTGCTGAACGTTGTAGAATCCATTTATCAATCTATCGGTATCAATGAAAACGATGCAAAAAAAGCATACTTGCCGCTTATCTATGGCAGCTTGAAAAACATTGAACTTTCCGGCTCTGTTCAGGCGCTGACCGGTCCCATTGCTCGCGGCGATTCCGGTACTATTCAAAAACATGTTGACGCAATCAATGCCAATCTTCCTCAGTACGCTTCTTTATACTCGTCGTTAGGACTTGTAACGATTAAGCTTGCCAGGGCAAAAGGAACTTTAAATTCGCGACAGGCAAAAAAAATATCGAACATTTTGAAAGGAATTGTAAATCATGAGCACGCAAAATAAGGACAGCCGTAAAACAACATCAGACATAAAAAAAATGAAAACGCTCGGGGAAAAAATTACAGTGCTCACGGCTTATGACTATGAAATATCATCTATCCTGGATGACTGCAATATTGATATGATTTTGGTTGGCGATTCATTGGGAATGGTTGTCTTAGGTTATGATACAACTCTGCCGGTTACTATGGAAGATATGCTTCACCATACCAAAGCTGTAGCCCGTGCCGCCAAGAAAGCTTTGATCATTGCCGATATGCCGTTTTTATCCTATCAAATCTCCCCACAGATCGCCCTGGCTAATGCCGGACGTTTTTTACAGGAAGCTGACGCGCAGGCGGTAAAACTGGAAGGTGGAAGACAGTGCGCGGAAACTGTGCAAAAAATTACTGCGGCGGGAATACCTGTTATGGCGCATCTGGGTTTAACACCTCAATCCATTCATCAAATGGGCGGATATAAAGTTCAGGGTAAAAAAGAAGACTCCGCTCAGAAAATTATCGAAGATGCTAAAATTTTAGAAGAGGCAGGCGCCTTTTCCCTGGTTCTGGAATGTATTCCGGAAAAGCTCGCACAGGAAATAAGCGGATTTCTTTCCATTCCGACAATTGGTATCGGCGCCGGTGTCCACTGCGACGGGCAGGTTCTGGTAGTTAATGATATGCTGGGAATGTTTGAAAAATTTACGCCAAAGCACGTAAAAAAATATGCCAATTTGAATTTAGAGATTAAAAACGCGGTCAAAAAATATATAACTGAAGTGAAAGAAGGATCTTTTCCTGACGCGGAACATAGCTTTAAATAAATTATGTTATTTTGCGCAGGTATTGAAGAAGCTCAATCTGTTCTTCCATCTGGGGAATTTTTGTTTCTGTATTAATTTTGGATCCCGTCATTTCCAGTAGGGAAAGAATCTCTGCCAGAGCATCAAACATGTCAATTTGAGAATATACGGTCTTTGTAAGATAATTAACCAATTTAAAAGTTTTAAATCCATCAAACCAATCATTAAACTGATGTCGAAGTGTCTTTTCTTCTTTTGCATTGCGGCGTATCCTTGACCACGCTTCCGCAAAACGACTATCCACCAAAAATGATTTTAACGCCGGATTTATTCTGTGGGCCGCGGTTAAAATTTCGTCCTCAGGCATTAGAAGTGCATTATTCATAAATTCCAGCCACTCCGATATAATAGTAAATATTTTTGGATTATATAAAAGATACTCTTGTTTCTGACCGGATAGAAATCTTTCTATTGACTTACCGGTTCCAAAAGGAACGCGGGAAGAAGAGCGAGCGGAAGGAAAAACGCATGTATTCCTGATATAATCGATGCTGCCAATTTTAGCCAGCTTGTTGAGAAAATAGAAATCTTCACCTGCCTCGCGCCTGTTCATACCCCTTACTTTCAGGTAAGAATCGGTTGAGGTGACGATAGTTGATCCGATGGAATGGAATGCCCATGGGGATTTCGCGTATTTAAGTCCTAATACCCAATAGCGCAAAAATATTTCATAGCAGCAAATCGCCGCCTGTTCCTCATAATTCACCGGCATTTGATGTTCATAAGCAACGATTGCCG
>Ga0209226_10000553_pt1 | contig 19788 bp, 21 predicted proteins | sample BarGraNGADG00212_2_FD_184497 | JGI IMG/M metagenome (GOLD analysis project Ga0209226, IMG submission 184497) | Arctic peat soil microbial communities from Barrow, Alaska, USA - Barrow Graham LP Ref core NGADG0011-212 (SPAdes) (version 2) | ecosystem: Environmental > Terrestrial > Soil >...
GCTTTTTGAATATTGCTAAACAAATCATATTCAGCAAGGAAACTGATAATTATGCCGGTTTTTCCGGGAGGAACCAATTCGGGATCTTTAAGTCCGGGAATAGAAATTTCGTAAGTGTTTAATCTGGTGAATTTGTCAAGCCATGCGAAAATTTGTTCTTTTTCAACTTTTTCAAAATTACTCAGCAGATAATCAAGCTCCTCCCTGTGAGTTTCACCTAAACCTAGTTTTGAGGGGGTATAAAAGAAATGTCCATGGGCAATTTTCCTGAAACTTTCAAGAGGCTCGTCTACTTCTAAGAACAGAGAAAAAACGGAATCTCCGCCTCTGTTTTTCATCATATTGTTTTTTACATCCTCGAATCCGGATCGTATCTTTGGCAACAGACCTTCGGTTTTTGTAATTTTATAAAGTGTTTTTAAATCAGCCGCCCAGATAAGATTGTCATATTTATAAGTTATATTATTCTGGTCTCTTGCAAGACACTTCTCAGCCACTACTTCAATAATTTTTGTCTCTGTCTTTATTTCTCCTCCACATTCTATTATTTTGTTTTTCAAGGCTTCCGATAGTTTTCCTACTCCACCTTTGGGATAGAAATAATCGAGGTATAAGGAAAAATAGCTTAGTGCAAAAAAAGCAGGCGTATTTTTAAAGAAATGCTGCGAAATCATATCCCGGAGTGAAGGATTTTTTACAATTGTTTTTAAATATTCCTCAACCGGCATGTTCATCCTGTTTATTTTTCCAACTGTAAAAATGAACTTTGGCAGCCAGGGCAATAGTTTTTTTAATACAAAGGTTCTGTCCCGTTTTAAATCTTTAAACACAGGATTCTCTATACCATAGAGCACATCCATATGTTTCATTACTTTCCGTATGCTTCTTAATACCTCGTCAATTTCGTTAACACTTTCGGGGTATAATTTTGTTAGAAGCTCCCTGTATTCATTCAAGCTATCTAAATTCCCTATATGTATGATTTCGTTTTCAATACCCAGAGAAACCGGACTTTTAACAACTTCGAGCTCAATGCCTAAATCCTTTATCATCGGTAAAATAATACCTGCATCTATCAGGGCTCTTACTCCGGCATCAAAATGAAAGCCGTCACGGGTAAAAGAATTAACCAGTCCTCCGCATTCCTTGTTTTTTTCAATAAGCAATACTTTTTGTCCTGCCCGTGAGAGATAAGCAGCAGATGTCAATCCGGCAATGCCTCCTCCGACAATGATAGCATTGTATCTGTTTTCAGACATATTCTTTTAATTCAGATATTTCAATAATCTAATTTTACAATGGCATTTACTGTTTTGACCCTTGCAATCTACCTAATTCCAGACTTTTTTCCCAAAGTTCATATGCAACTTCTTTATCCAGAGCCGGTGGTGCTGGTTCTTCCAGAGTGGTCAAATTAAAGAATTTTCCGCTAACCGCTTCTAACTCTTTTGAAACCCCGAGATAATACAGTGTTTCAGCAGAAATTTCAGGGGATTTTAATGTTTTGTCAATAAAATTCTTTTTAAACCAACGGTAAACCGGACCGTTTTCCTGGCCTGTATCAGTTTTTACAGCTCCCGGATGCATTGCATTAATTGATACCCCTGTTTTTTGGAAATGTTCATTAAAAACTATCATCGATAAAAGCTGTGCAAGTTTGGCAGAACCATAACTTTTCAGCCCGGAATAACGACGTTTTTCCCAATTCAAATCGTCCAGTCTCAATCCCCAGGCAGCAAAACGGTGACCTTCGGAACTGACCATAATAATTCTGGCCTTTTCCTGGGATTTAAGCTTATCCATTAATAGATAATTTATGATGAACGAAGCTAAATGCTGAATCACAAAGACCTTTTCAAGACCCTCGGGAGTTAATTCTTTTTTTGTCAGGTAAATACCAGCATTATGTATCAGTACATCAATCGGGGTATTAAGCTTTAAAAGTTCTTTTGCCACTTGATGAATATCCTGCAAATTACTCAGATCAGCTATTTTGTATTCGCACTTGACTCCAAATTCACTTTCAATCTCACGGCATAATGCTTCTGATTTTTGTAAATTACGATTTATACAAAATAAGTTAGCTCCATTAGCAGCATATTTTCTGGCTGTATAATAGCCTATACCTGATGTAGCTCCGGTAATAACAACAAGATTTTTGTTAAAATCTTCAGTGCAAATTTTGGGGTCTAAACGATTGTTTCTAATCATTGCAAATATGTTAGACCACTGATATTCTTTAAAATATTTAAAGAATTTCTTATTTTTCCCCATAAACACTAATTATCCAAACTTTCTTATCATAAATTTCCTGTAAGCTTTGCCGAATCCTGGAATATTGTCAAAGATATCTCCCCATAAATCATAATAATCTCTTTGTTCCTTGATTTTACCTTCTTTATTTAGTGTCAGCCGGCTTGAGCCATATAATACTGAACTCGGATTTTTTTTAAACTTAATGGTCATTTCCCATTCGATAAAAACAATATTCTCCTCCATAACAGCCTGTACGATATTCATTTTCAGGTCTTTTGAGCGTCTTGTCAGACGTTCCGTCATCGCTGTAAATTCTTCGATTCCATGTATTTCCTGAATAGAATCCCTGAAATATATATTATCATCGTAATAGGGAAGAATGTGCGACCAATCGGGTTTCCCTTCAGTGTTGTATGTTTTGCTCCATAAGTCGAGTACCAAATCTTTTGTCAGCATAGAATATGTTGTTAGATCCCCGATTTAAAAGTATTACTCTGTCGAAGGTTGTGTATTTATCTAAAAGTAATCAAATATTTACATTATCAGTTCTTTTTAATAGAAGACAGATCTTTAGAGCTTCATCTGCATGACGTTGAGTCTCTGTTTGTGAATCGAAAATATAAACTACTTTACCGGAACGGTCGGCGACATAAGTTACTCGTCCGGGAACTAATCCGAAAACCCTGCCAGGAACACCGAATAATTTTCTTATAATATTTTTATTATCACTTAACAGGGTGTATTTAAATCTGTTTGTTTCTGCAAATTCTTTATGGCTTTCAACTGACTGGCTGCTTATGCCAATAACAATCGCATCTGCCTCCTCAAATACATCAGAGAGATCCCGGAAATAGCAGGCTTCTCTTGTGCAGTTCAGGCTGCCATCCTGTGGGTAGAAAAATATAACCAGTTTTTTCCTGCCCAGCAAAGAGGAAATATCAAAATCATTACCATTCTGATCTTTAAGGGCAAAAGAGGGAATCGTATCTCCAACCTGAATTTTGTTCATAAATATTTTTTTATTGAAGTTCCTTTAAAATCCTCAGTGCTTCATCCACATGCTTTGTGGATTGCATTTGTGAATTGAATACATAGATCACTTTCCCTGTTTTATCTGCAATGTATGTTACACGGCCCGGCAATAAACCTAACAAATCGGAGGGCACGCCAAATTGCTTCCGTATTTTATTTCCTTCATCGCTCAACAAGGTAAAACTGAGTCTGTGTTTCTCGGCAAATTCTTTATGGCTTTCAACGGATTGGCCGCTGATACCAATTATCACAGCATCGGCTTCCTTAAAAACATCAAACTGATCGCGAAACGAACAGGCCTCTGTAGTGCATCCTGGGCTATCGTCTTTTGGATAAAAATAAATCACAAGATTCTTTTTACCAAGGACAGTATTGATGTCGAATAAATTTCCGTTTTGATCAGGCAATGTGAATGCCGGGATGCTGCTTCCGATTTTGATTTCGTTCATATTATTTTTTTGACTAAAGGTTAAATAAGATGTAAATAAGAGCAGGTAAATGATTAGATAAAAACGATAGAAATTCCTGAGTTTAAGATAATTTCGATTATCAGGATACATGTTTCCAAAAAGGGCTTTCAGTTCTTTCATAAAATAAGGTTTGATGTTTATTGTCCACTTATCGGTCTGGTAAACTATCTTACGAAATTTGCTTCGATACATAGTCAGAGGCAACCCCCATGCAATGAATAAAATAAGCCAAATATTTTTAAGTAGAAACATAAATTTCTAATTTATTGATTTTTCCCCCATTCGACTGAAACAATGATTTCATTTCTTCTGCCAATAAATTGGAATGGAGGGTTATACCCAAGAAATCTATAATTCCCGAAGGAGGTGATTCCATTTTCTTTCAAAAGATTCTGAAGTTTTTCCGAATAGAATTTCAGATCTTCATCAGAGGCATATCCGCCAAATCTTATTGCTGCAACATATTCATCTTCCGTGTTTTTTATACGGACATTGGGGTCATTCGGTTTTGGAAGGTTATCTTTTGTATATGCAGAAGGCATTACGAAGCTCATCGTAGAAACAGAATCATTGATATCCATTTGGACAGGGGAGGTCATTGAAATTTTTGAATTAGACTCATTGCCGCCAAAGATATAGCCTGCAAGTTTCCGAAATCCGGGACCCGAAAGATCTCTGTATGTTTTTGCATTCGAATTAATTGTTGCAATAGTTGTGGAGGGATAAAATCTGATTTCAAAATCCTTGTACTTATGAATGATGCTATACTTTTGCTCTTCAGTTTTATTTGTTGACATAATTGTAAAAGATTGAAGTAATAGAGTTAATAAAATAGTTACAACTAAAATTATGATAAACATTTTCATATTTACTTGATTTAATGTTAATTTATCGCAAATTTTCTATGAATGACGAAAGAGCCCCTGAGTTGTTTATCAGCTCAATCTGTTTATATACCAGTTCAGCTCGTTTTTCATTGAACTTAGATCGCTCTTTCTGAAAATCGATTTCATCTGTTAACAAATCGTATGCATTAATCTGCCCTTTATCAAATCTTTCCTGATTCAATGAAAGGTTCTCCTCATAAAGCGCTATGTTCTGTTTGGATAATCCAGCCTGATATTCAATCTGCTTTACCTCTTCGGTGAGTAAAAGGCTGTTATTGCTTACACGGTTCATCTCATCCTCAAGCCTTGATTTCAATCCTTTTTCCTCCAGTTTCAACTGGTTGACCCTGTTCTTTGTACTGCTTCCGGAAATTATCTGAAATCTGAGACTCAGTCCCATGTAGCTGCTTCCATACCAGCTGCCTGAAAGAAATGGACTGAAGGTATCTGTATATTGGTTTGCGCCAAGGAATCCCTCAAAACCAATGATGGGAGTATGTTTCATTCTTTCCGACTTCTGCTGCTGTTCAAGAAGTTCAGCCCTGAGCCTGAGGCTTTTCACGGAAGGAATGGAGTCTAAGAGAGGATCCGCATTACTTACGTTCAGAACGTCATCCGAAAAAGGCGAAAAGTCAAACTTGCCATCCAGCAAAGTCTCAAGTGAAATTCCCGTTAGGAAGCTCATATAAATCTTTTCCCTGGTGAGGGATGACGAAACAGCAACATAATCTGAGAGAGCATTATTATGGTTCAGAATGGCCTTATTGACTTCTGTTTTCAGCACCTTACCTTCTTTCGACTTTACCATGAAAAGCTCTTTTGTCCTTGATGTATGAAGTGTATCGAGTTCGGCAGAACGAAGCTGTTCCTCCCTGAGCCATATATTTGTAAAGCTCTTTATGACTTCCAGTTTAAGATCCCTTTCAGCGGCAGCAGCATCGGTATTCTTCAGTTTCTCGTTAATCCTGCTTTCTGCAACCCGGCTCTTTATCGAAAAGTCGATTATAGGCTGATACAGATTTAATCCTGAATTCTGCTGCCATTCGGTACCGAATTTTATAGGTCTTTTTTCATCTGAGAGTATCTGGCTGAACTGCCCGACAGGAATTATCTGTGTCGGAATTATAGGATTATATCTGTAGTTATAGCTCAATGAAAGGTCAGGCAAATATTTCTGATAAGCCGATGAAGTCTGAAGCTTTGCTATCTCTATATCTGTCCTGACCGCCTGTATATTTCCCATATTTGCTAGAGCAGAATCGATACAGGTTATAAGTTTTATCTCCTGCCCTGATAGCCCATCTGATAAGCTTATGAGCAGAATAATTACTATTGATAGTATTATAGATTTCATTTTAAAATTCTTTTAATTTTTCAGCCGCGGAATACGGCAGCCGGTTCAACATTGTTGATTGTGCGTATGGAGAAGAAGAGAGAACTGCCAACCGAGATAAATACTGTTACCATAAAGAGGACAGCGTATTCAATGATTGAATAGCTGAATACAAGGCCGGCATTGGAAACTCCTGCCCTGAATCCTTCCAGCAGTATCATTGCAATTATAAAACCTGTAGCTGCGAACATAAAGCTCTGTGTGAGAATAAGTCTTGTAATATACTGGTTCGTTGCACCAATGGCCTTCAGAGTTCCATAATCCCGTATCCTGTCAACAGCTGACGAATATAGCGTAAGGCCGATGATAAAGAATCCGCTGATTACAGCAAAAATAACCAGTGAACCGATGCTGGTTCCAATGTTTGACGATATGGTGATATAGCTGACTGTTGTTTTTCTTAGTTTCTCAGCATTCCATGCTTTAATACCATAGACCGACCTGTTTATGTTATTGACAACATCATCAACAGCAAAGCCGGGCTTGACCTGAATTGCTATTGTGCTTACTTTCGATTCGGGGAATGAAGTATAATAACGAGCCTTCGATAATGTTGTATAGAAAAATGAACCTGCAAAACCCCTTGCGTTTTTTGTCTGCAGCTTGATGGTGGCGCTTTTACCGTTAATCTCAACTCTTGTACCAGGTTTTACAGGGTAATCGAATACCGACTGGTCGTAAAACTCAGCTGACACAGCTTCATCATCATTAAGCGAAAGAAGGTCACCTTCGTTTATTGATTCTAGTTTCGGGCCAGCAATAAACAGTGGTGATTCGCTGCCAATAATGAGCACAGGTGCAAGCTTGCCGTTCTCAAATTTGACCGATGCACCTGAGACTACTATCGGATATGTATTCATGACCCCCTCTATGCTCCTTAGTTCTCTTACAAGGCTCTCATTGAGTTTAGGAAGTTCATTCGCATTCCTTGTAATATTATCGACAACCCAGATCTGGCCAATCTCCTGCCTCGAATTACTAACCAGACCGCCCATTAATCCGGTAAGAAAACTTAGAATACCTATCTGCTGACCAATCAGGAAGATGCTGACCACGATACCGATAATTACGCCGATGCTCTTTACCTTGTCATACCTTATGAACCTGTATGCAGTTGCGATCATAACTGGCTGTTTTTAAGTTTAATTACACATTCAACCTTGGAGTTAAGAAGAAGACAGTTTTCCCCGTCAAGTTTTATTCTTACTTCCCTTACAAGCCTGTCTTCCTGTTCATTTGCTTTTTGCGAGAATAGCGACTTCTTTTTGAGGTAGGGGGAAAGGAAGATGACTTTTCCTCTTGCTACTACCGAGTCGCTGCCTACAAATCTGATATCAGCATCAAGCCCTTGCCTGAGCCTGCCGGCAAAAAGCTCATCAACTTCAGTTCTCACTGTCATTGGTCCGGAAGGGGCAACCTCTGCATATTTCTCAAACTGGTTTACTGCACTTCCTTTTTCAATATGCATTTCGAGCATAAGCCCCTCATAAGGTGAACGCAATATCTTTTTCGATGCTTCCGCTTCAGCATATCTGACCTGTTCAGCCAGCTCCCTTAGCCTGCTGGCAGAAAGTTTTACTGAGGCGTTGTCCTTTTCAACAGTAAGAGAAAGGGTAGTGACCTCTGTCTCAAGATCATCGAGAGTCTGCTTTGTTTCCGCTCCTTTTAATGCAAGAACTCTTACAGATTCCAGGAGCTTTTTCTTATTGGCAAGCCTTGCCTCCGACTCCCTCAGGTTAAACTCATCAATCTCTTCCTGTGATTTCTGCGAGTTATACTGGTTTCTTAACTGAGATACCCTTATCAGTTCAAGCTCATCATCCAGTCTAACCAGAGGCTCATCTTTTTTGATACTGTCGCCGTCGTTACTGTAGATCTCCTTAACAATACCACCAGTTGTAGCTGCAAGACTGATTATCTCTTTTTCAGGTTCAACTTTGCCAACCCCGACAACTTCAGAAACGTCAACTATTGCACTGTTAACTGAATGCGATGCAGTGCCTGATTTTTCTTTATTTTCCTTATTGCCGCTACAGGCTGTAATAATCAATGGGACTATAACCAGGTAAATTTTTTTATTCATTGTCTTAATATTAATCTTCTGATTTATTGATCTTCTGATTTTTAATTATGAAATATTTCATCCTTTGAGGGCTTGTCGGAGGCGATCCCGTTGTTCACATAAATGATCCTGTCGGCAAACGGTTTCAGTCTCAGGTCGTGTGTTACCACAATTACCGATTTTCCTGAATCTGAGAGCATTTTGAGTTCTTCCATTACTATACCAACACTTCTGATATCGAGTGATGCGGTAGGTTCATCACAAAGCATTATCGTTGGTTCGGTAACAAGTGCTCTTGCAATTGCAACTCTTTGTTGCTCTCCACCGCTAAGGTTTTTCGGCAGGCTCTTCACCCTGCTTTCCATGTTTACCTTTTTAAGCGCTTCCTCAGCCTTGAGCTTTGCCTCCTTTTTGCTGATTCCCGAAAGCCTGAGAGGATGCATAACATTCTCCAGTACATTTAGAGGTGCAAGCAGGTTGAAGTTCTGGAAGACAAAACCGATGTTTTTCAGTCTGACCCTGGCCAGTTCCTTTTCACTTAGATTATTCACCAGGAGGTTATCGATATATACTTCGCCTGAAGTTGGAAAAATCACACATCCCGTAAGAGAAAGGAGAGTTGTTTTACCTGAACCTGACGGGCCTATTATAAGTGTAAGCTCCTTCTTCATAAAATCGAAAGTTGTTGGCTGAAGGGCAGTAATCACAAATTCGCCTGCTTTGTACTCTTTACTTGCTCCCCTTAAACTGGCTGCTATTTCCATATTTACTCTGTTCGTTTCGACTATTAAACAATAAAAGAACATATATGTTCAATATATCAATATATAATACGTAAATGAACTAATAAAGATTAATTTTGTTTTTAGACAGAAAGGATAATTGTTATGAAAAAGAATGAAATACTTACAACCCTGATAAACAATTTCTTTTCCTTTGATGCTGAAAGGGGCAACCAGGAAGAGTATTCAATAGATGATTTTATAGGTTATCTGAATGCAAAATCTGGCAGACAGGAGTTGGGGATGAGAGAAATATCCGGAGAGAATAAAGGGTGGTTTAAGGATGAATACCGCAATACTACAAGTGATATTTCAATTTTAATTGTTTTAATGAATCATTATGCAAAATGGTATATTAAAAAGGTACTCAGGGAGAGCCATTTACAGACACCCGATGAGTTTTCGTTTCTAATCACCCTCATGACTTACGACAGTTTAAGTAAGAGTGAACTGATCACAAAGCAGGTAATGGAAAAGACTTCCGGATCAGTAGTCATAAGTCGGCTTATTAAAAGAGGATTGATAGTTGAATCCGCAGATGAGAATGATAAGAGAAGCATAAGGGTTTCTATAACCCAATCCGGAAGAGAAGAGATACTCAGGATACTTCCGCTTATGAGCAAAGTGACGAAAATTGTTGTAGGGAATCTCAGTTCAGAAGAGATCAACACGCTTTCATACCTCCTGAAAAAACTCGATTATTTCCACAACGACATTTATATCAACAAAAGAGGGCACCCTTTGAGTGATATATTAAGTGGAATTACAAATAGAAAAAATTGATCCATAAATAGGAATTTAGAAGCTATGCATATTAATACTAATCTATCTCGCAAAATTTGATTAATTTTATTGAAGTGTAAATTATAATTAATGCAATGTTTATAAAACTATTTTTGATTGCGTTACCGGTCTTTTTTGTAATTGATATGGTTTGGCTGGTACTTGTAGCAAAAAAGTTCTACCAGAAACAGATTGGTTTTTTGATGCAACCAAATATTAATTGGTTTGCTGCAATTATTTTCTATTTATTGTTTATTACCGGATTGGTAATATTTGTCATTTCGCCGGCTGTTGAAAAGCATTCATGGGTTCATGCGCTAATATTTGGGGCATTATTTGGTCTTATAACTTATGCTACTTACGATTTAACAAATCTGGCCACTTTGAAAGACTGGCCTTTATTAGTAACGGTTGTTGATTTAATCTGGGGAACTGTGCTTGCAGCTTCCATTTCTGGTATAACATATTTTATCGCTAGCAAAATATAGAATAACTGGAAACTATTTATCAGCAAGAATCAAGTTCTTGTTGCTCGTTAAATAATGGGATTGTATTATGACACTTGGATAGAAACTCTCTAAGTCGTAGTACATAACAAATAAAAATACAACTACAATGGTAACTTGTCAAGTGGCATAAAGATCGTCTGCTGTAATCCACCTTATGTCATCAATCCCATAAACGACCTGATATGACTGGGCAATAACCAGAATAAGGGCACAATCCGATGATAGCATGAAGGACTCCATTTCGGGATGTCGCTTCAGATGTGCCTGGTAAGCCTCTTCATTCTCTGCTATACTGATCTCTTCCGTGTGTCCGATAATTGTCAGCACGATGCTTTTCTGAAGGCCTTGCATATTAGCATCTCGGCTTTCAATGAGAACTGACACCTTGCTGTTATGTGCAAGATTTCGATACTTAAGTGTATTTCGATAAGTCGCAAAGATCAGTTGCCGGAAACTTCCAAATGGTGTTATCGCTATCAAACTCGTATGCGGCTGTCCATTACCCTCTGTTGCCAGAACAGCGAACCGGCTGGTCTGGAGGGCGACCTCGATATATTCCTTTATTGTGCTCTGTTTATTTATATTACCTTAAAACTGGTGAGCTGGAATCCTGATTTGAGTGTTTTGTTAGTTCCCGAGCAATATTTCTTATCATTCCCCTGAAAATAAAACCATGAAAAGGCAGAACGCTATACCAGTATAACCTTCCCCATAAACCCAGAGGCCTGAATGTTGCAGTTTGATGTAAAACATTATTATTGTCTATTCTGAATTCGAGCCAGGCCTCCCCGGGTAATTTCATTTCAGCAAAAAGCAGTAATCTTTTTTCTGTTTTATCGGCTATCAGAACTCTCCAGAAATCGAGGGCCTCCCCCGATGAGATTTCAGTCTGGTTTTTTCTGCCCCTTCTTAATCCAACACCACCGAATAGTTTATCAATAAAACCACGGATTCCCCAAAGCCAGTCTGCATAATACCATCCGTTTTTTCCTCCTATTGACCATATCTTTTTCAGTGATTCTTTACTGTTACTGACATGAAGTTTCCTATGATCAAAAAAACGCCCATATACCGGTACTTGTGCATATTTTGATATTCCATCATTCAAAGTATTGGATGTACGAGCATCTTTCCAGCTCGACGGAACCTGGTTCAACTCGATCTTTTTAAACGCCTCTTTTATTGCATCCTCATAACTTACAGGTATAATTCCAAGGATCTCTTTCAGGTTGTTCTCTTTACACACCACCTCAACTTTCATGCTGTCGACGAGGTTTTGAGCAAGCGAGTATGAAGTTGATGTAATAAAATAGAGCCAGTAAGATGATAATTTTGGTGTCATGACCGGAACAATCCCTATCCATCGCTTAAGCCCCCTGACCTTTGCAAATCTTAACAATATCTGCTTGTAGGTCATAATGTCAGGACCACCGATATCATAGCTTTTATTAAATGTTTTTTCATTGAGAAGCACACCTGAAATGAATTCTATAACATTACGAACTGCAATAGGCTGTGATTTTGTATCAAGCCATCTTGGAGCAATCATTACTGGCAATTTCTCAACCAGATCACGGATTATTTCAAATGAAGCACTCCCGGAACCAATAATGATTCCGGCCCTGAGTGTTGTTAATGAGTAAGACCCTGAACCGAGTATTCTTTCTACATTCCTTCGACTGGTAAGGTGCTTAGATAGTACTTCCTCATTAACTATCCCGCTTAGATAGATTACCTGACGGGCTCTTTTTTGTTGAATATAATTTTTAAAATTGATTGCAGATGTCTCTTCCATTTTTTCAAAATCACCTGTTGAAGTTGACATGGAGTGAATAAGGTAATAGGCTGCATCAATGTCAACAGGAATATTCTGAAGAGTTTCTGCTTTTAAAAAATCGACTTCAATTACCGATAAAGATGCCGAACTGTACTTTTCAGAATCAAACCTGGCTTTGTCGCGGACACAACAAATTACCTCATGACCATTGCCTAATAAGACAGGCAATAATCTTTGAGCTATATAACCAGTTGCACCTGTTAAAAGTATTCTCATTTGATTTTACTATTTACCATAACAATCATCCCTGGGGAAAGGTTCTGATTGACTTCCGGGTTTGCTGATAATAGTAGTCAGATTTTAATAAAGGTATGGGTTTTACATATCAATAGACCGGAAATTTAACAGTGAGGACTATCGTAAATTGTCTGTGAATGACAAAATTGAAAGCAGACAAAGATATTACCCTGGTCGCATCTTTGCTGAAAAACTCATTTTGGAGACAAGGAACCCCGCTTTGCAGGGTGACGAAGTTCCGCGCAGCGGAAATGGGAGAGTTGCAACCAGTACTATAACTTCGTAAATCTTAAATCGTTAATCCTTGTTCTTAAATCGATTGAATATTGAACAAGGAACAAGGATTTAAGAATAAAAAAAAGGTCAGATGACCTCTTTCTTAGTACCCCGAACGGACAAAAGTTGCAACCTTTTATTAATCTGTTTCTATAATTTTGCGACCCGCTATTAAGAGCCAGAAAATAAGTACGACTTCTCCGATAAAAGTGAACGCGGAGATAGTTATAGTGTAATTTGAAGTAAGAACTTTCCCAATACCATCGGCCATATAACCCAGTCCCGCTATTATTACAAGAATACCCAGGATATTTTTCATGTAACCTGCCCTGAATAGCAAATATCCAAGAAGCAGCAGATGAATTCCAAATATTGTCATGGCGAAATTCCACCCTTCTGTGAAATTATTAACAGATAACATCACCTGGGCATGTAACTGATCTGGTCCAAATGCCGAAAGGTATCCTGCGCCGCTGATAAGCTGTATAACATTTATAAGATAGTATGTAACGATTCCCAGCATTGCTGCATATATTATCCTGAACCAGGCAGCTAGAAGAGATATGCTCCTGTTAACAGGCTTCAGAAAAACATAGAGTGCCCAGGCAACAATTATATCGAGTATTGCTGTTGTCAGGAAGAGGATTATGCAAAGACGAAACTGTCCTTCAGAAGCTGCAATATTGCTGAATGTCCTGGCTGCATCATCAGGTACTACAAGTCGCTGAAGAATAGAAAAGTTGGCAATCGGGGCCAATATAGCCATAACTAAAAGTCCTATTCCTGCAATTATTGCTGAAGTACATACTGTGATATCCTTACCGCCAGATAATGTATTGTTTGAATTCATATTCTTTAATTTTATTCTGTTATTGTTATTTTTACACTGGTGCTGTTAGTCTCAACCCATTCCCATGCATACCAGACAATAAATATAGTGGTTAAAATCTCAATTGTGCCGCAGAATATGTAGTATGGAGCAGGCATTCCCATAAACATTGTCAGTGTCTGGACGATGGTCATAATTAAACCTGCAATTATATTTGCCAGGCGATTGGCTTTATGATTTAATACGCGGGAAAGAATAACCATACCGATCGGTATTTCCATTAGTATGGCAGCCGCAAGTAAAAAGTTTCCGTTAATACTCATTCCGTTTACAGTCCCTGACAGATATTGTTTTAGGATAGGAGGGTCCATCAGCGACATTACATCGCAATAGAGATAATTTAATGTTACAAAGATCCATAAAGTCGAAAGAATCGGCCTTCTGTCGTTTGACTTGTCGGTTAGCATTTGAGTGTCCATTTTTTTGATAATGATATTTTTAACATGCAGTATTAAAAATCCTGGAATATGAGATTATAATTTTTCTATCGGTTTGCCAAAGTCAAAATCAATTGATTTCGATTTGCATCCATCAACACACGATCCGCACAAAATACATTCACTGTTCTCCATTTTTTTTGTATTTACCATCTCTTCGACAGGTGGGAAAGCCAATTGCCCAGACCACCTTTAGCCGGAATAAATTGACCACTAAAAGCCGGTTTTAAATGCTTGTTATATAGATATGTATGTCAAGCGTAATAAGACCGACCAGTATTGGTCAATAGTTTCGTTTTTTGCAATAAGCGAGTTACCAAATCTTTCGTCTGGACCTAATAGATATATTGTTAGAATAAGCGGCAACCAATAGAATACAAACTGTTTGAAGTATGTTTCTTTTGATGCTGATTTTTTTGAAGGAATACCTGAAATTATCCAATAAAGTATCAGATTGCACCAGGCAACATTCATTGCAGTATTTATTTTGTCACTCAAATCTTAACTATTTATTATCATAGGATGAAATCGAAGTCTCGAAGATATTAAATTTTAATAAAGTGGTTTGTAAATTTTGAGAAAACAGAGCGAGAACAAGATTTTTACCTCGCTCTCACCCTCGCTCATTTTAGTACCCGGAGCGGATAAAAGTTGCAACCATTTTTATGAATTTGTTTCAGTCGTGAAAAAAAACTATAATTTTAACTGGAATGAATTATAGGTAAGTAGACGCAAATGCCCAAAAAATCAGCTTTATGAAAATTTCATTTTTTTTCCAGTAGTATTTATTATCTCCCTTATTCTTAATCTGGAAAGTAGTGGACAGTCTGTTCATAAGGCTCTTCCAGGGTCAGCAACTCCCTTAATGGATATTCTTCATCTTTTTACTAAACAAGATATACCTGTCATTGGACCAGCTGAAACTAAAGTTGATCCCCTGAAGATTGATCTGGCTCCTGTTCCGGAAAACCTGCCTGGTAAAGGATTGGCACAGCACACCATGATTTATTTTGGTGAATGCTACAATATTATCTTCCTGGTGAATAGAGGCAAAATCATATGGACTTACTCTACCGGACCAGGATGTGAGTACGACGATATATGGATGATGTCAAACGGCAATATTCTTTTTACACGGATGCAGTACATCGCGATCGTAAATCCCAAAAAGGAGGTAGTTTGGCGGTATGATGCACCTGAAGGCACTGAAATATATGGCTGTCAGCCAATAGGTTCAGACAAGGTATTGTTTGTACAGAACGGTCAGCCTCCCAGGCTTCTTGTTATGAATATTAAAACCAAAACTGTTGAAATGGAACATACTTTGCCGGTTGACACTTTGACTGATAGAAAGTACATTCATGCCCAGTTCCGCAGGGTACGTTTCACAGCTCAGGGTACTTATCTTGTACCATTTCTGGAATTGGGGAGGGTTGTTGAATATGACAAGAACTTCAATGAGATATGGCGATACGAAATCAAAACCCCCTGGGCTGCAATCAGGCTTAAGAATGGCAATACGCTTATAACCGACGAAGCAGATAAACTCACTCGTGAGGTAAATCCAAAGAAAGAAACTGTCTGGGAACTTAGGCCGTCGGATTTGCCGGAGAAATACAGGTTTATAAACACGCAATGCTGCACCAGGTTATCTAACGGCAATACAATAATATGTTCAAGGGGCAATAATGGGTAAGGACCTCAGCTTGTTGAGGTAACAAAAGATAAGAAAGTGGTTTGGGTTCTATGGGACTGGAAAAATCTTGGTCCTGCATCAGGGGTACAGATTCTGGATGACCCTGGAGTTCCCGAGATTCCTGGTGAATCGGAACATTAATGATTGATAAGTACTATAGCATAAAGTTATAAAAAGTTTAATTCGGGCTTACTCGCTCATATAACCAAAGGAATTTCAACCTGAAATATTTTGGAAAAAGATTCCATCTATATTGACTTATGAGGAAAATATTTTCCGGGTAACTGTCTTTTTGTTTGCTCTACTTATGCCAATATCTTTTTCATCCATAATACAAAAAAAAGGTCTGGTACTTTATCTATTAGGCATGATTTTATACTTTGCTTCGTGGCTACTAATAATTTATTTACCTGATAGTAAATGGAGCAATAGTATGTTTTGGTTTCTTGCTCCGGTTTATACCCCATTATTTTGGCTAATTGGAATCGGATTGATTGGAAATTCATTTTATTTCAACATTCCATACAGCCATTGGTATTTCATATCAATCTCAATTATTTTTCTTCTATTTCATAATGCTCATGCATTAATAATTTACTTTAGAAAACATTGACAGCGAGACATAAAATGCCGTCTTTTCTATAGTTCTCCATATAATTCTATACAGACATGCATGATATTCCTTTTTTTATATGAAACAAGGATTTCACTTTCTGGGGGAAATGTAACAATCTTGTAATCATAAAACTAATATTAGTGTGAATTGCATAATCTAAATTTGTGATACTTCTATCATCATTAATTATTATAAAGTGAAAAATGGGATTCAACAAAAAGAGGAGAATGATGAACATACTGACCCAAATGAAGTTTACAGTCACATGTTAGAACTATATACCATGCTCCCACCTTTCCCCTTCAAGAAGAAGAAGGAGGGTGATTCGAGTAATCAAAATCGAACCATAAATAACGGCATTTCAGAAAAGTAATACTAAAACTTCCATTGTCGTTAGGGAAATAATTAAAAGAACTTACAGTGAAAAAGTCAATGGCTTTAACTATAGTTTGTCAATCTTGATTGACCGGAAAGAATTGAAATTAATAGGTTGTAAATAAATCATAAACAAACGAATTTCCGTAAACGATAATACTTTGGGAAATAATCAAAAAATATTATCTCCCACAAAAAACACTCCAGAGGTTATTCTTGACCCGAAAGGGACTATTAAATTGACAGGTCGGCTAATTCCTGAAAATGCCAAGGACTTTTTTAAACCAATAGAGGAATGGATAAATGAATATTTTCGTAATCCTGCTGAAATTACCTGTGTTGAAATTCGCCTTGAATATATTAACTGTGCTGGTACAAAATACTTACTTGATATGATTCATAACATTACAGATGTTCATCTAAAGAAAAATACGAAAAAATTCATAATTAACTGGTACTACGACGATGAAGATGAAGATGAAGATATGCCCGAAAATGGAAGATTTTTTTCTTCGGACTTAGATGTACATTTTAACTTTATTAATATTCGCTAAAAATTTTAATTTTCCATTTCAGTACGATTGCGAGATTATTTTAATGAATATTTAACAACCTGGAAAAGCCAGTGACTCTGACCACCTTTGGCCGGAGTAAATTGACCATCCTTTGTCGGAATTAAGTGCTTGTTATTAAATTATTTATGATAATTGCAATTGAACTGGCCAGATGTGGTTAAGATGTACGGCTTTTACACTTGCGCTTCCAACAATATTTTGGGTGATGAGCGCAAATGACGTTGATCTTTATATAAACAACCCGGAGAACCCGACATTTTTGAGTATCGTTAATGATCCAAGGCTTGAGAGAATAAACGCCCCCTTTATTTCTGTTATAATAAGCACGGCAATTAATAGCATGCAGATCAGGAACCGGCCAGCCAGTTTTCTTTTGTTTGATGAAGGGACAACTTTCTATATTGATGGAATTTCCAAGATACCGGCAACGATGCGAAGCTATAATATAGCTACTGTATTTTCAACACAGGATAGGGCGCTTGCAAAAGAAAATTACGGTGATGTGATAACAAGCGCCCTGCTTGCTAACTTGTCATATCAGATGATAGGTAAAGCCAATGATCCGGATAGTGTTAGATATTACAAGAACATAAGCGAGGAAATTGAAAAGAGGACCGTTTCCAAATCCTTTACTAATTCCGTTATTGGAGGTGATACCAGAACATCGGAGGGAACACGGGAAACATCCAAGTATAAGAACCAGGATTTTACAGGACTAAAGCAGGGGCAGTTTTTTGTTTTCGCAGACGGAAAGGATAAGCTTTATAATTTTGACCTGTTTCCTTTTAAACGATTGGAGTTAAAGGTGAAGCACCATATATCTGAAAAGGATCTGAATGATAACTTTAACCGGATAATGGAAGATGTAAAAGATATAATCTAAAATTGAAAAACCCCAAACAGTTAACTCCGGCTTATGGTGGTCAATCTGATCAGGCAAGATGAGGTCAAGGCTACTGGCTTTTCCAGGAAATTGTCTCGTCCTAGAAAAACTGTCTCGTCCTAGAAAAACCTTACACATTTGGTTAGTAATCCTGATTCCACTTTACAGATTAATAGCTGTTTACCGGCTCGATATATATGCACGATCGACTATCGAACTCTTACTGGAAATCCAGAAATTGGTTAAAAAAGGTATCGAATTTCATTCACTAAGTGAACAACTTGATTTTGGTTCAGCATCTGGAAGACTTCACCTGGCAATTCTTTCTGCTTTCGCTGAATTTGAGCGTAGTCTCTTAAGGGAACGCGTGATTTTAGGCCAACAAAGGGCGAAGCAGCAAGGAATTAAGATTGGACGTCCCGTGAGGAGCACTGATAAAAGGAAAAGGAAAAACTCAGGTTATCTTGAAAGAGGAAAAAAGAAGCGATTCATGAAAGAATATCAAAAAATTCTCCCCCCAAACAATTACGATTTTTTAAATCATTGATATTTAGCTAATTAAAAATCAAACCTCCCCATAAATTTAGTCACCAAAAAAGGAGTTACTTTTTTGGTATTTACTTACCTCTTTCAAAAGTCAAACTCTATTATAGTATTGTCATTATAATAGTTCTTTATCCTCTTCATCATTTCATTTTCAAAGTAGTCCCAACTTAATAGCCACCAGATGCACGGATAAATTTCTCCGATAATATGGCTGATAGGGTAAATTTTATTGGTTTTCAAATCTTCAATTAATAAATGAATAAATCCATCTTCAAAATGGACATTCAAAATTTTGATTGAATCAAAATAACAGCCCTCTGCTTTTAAATAAATTCCGTTTTGCTGAATTGTTCTTGTAGGAACGGTCAGAAAACAAGGACTGTTTACATAATAAGAATTATCTGACAATCTTTTAGAAACGATTGTGTTACCTGAGTCTGAATGTACATTACATTCTTGTTGATTTATCATGGCTTATTTCTATTTGTTGTTAATCATAATGTACAAAGTATATTTTTGGGGTGGGTATCCCCCTCTATAACGATATCTCCCTCTCCCCGGGTAATTATCATTTGTGGGTGCTACACAAATAAATACTCACTAAAATAAAATCCGGATACATTTTTAAACTTGGAAAATATAAATGTTAAAAAAAATCCAGAATTTTTTTTAATTCTTTGAAAATCAAGGTCTCAAAAAAAATTGGGGAAAAAAATAGTATTACAGCCACAAAAACCATGAAAAAACTAAGAGATTAAATAGCTTAGGGTTGTTTTTTTCTGACACAATCGGAACGGTGGTGGTTGGAGTGAAGCGGCTTTTTGATTTTGTGTGTTGGAGTAGCTCTTTGCAACCGTAATGGAGTGCAACGGAATGAGGATTGCAATGTGCTACTGCGCAAGGGCATCGCAAAAAGTGTGACCCCGATAGGGGCAAGCCACAACGGGGCGCAGCAGAAAAAAACAACAGAAGGGAAGGTGCGGGGAGTACTGCAAACTACTGGCACATAAGGTAATGCAAGGCAATCATTTGACGTTTAATACCTTGTACGTTGATTTGACTGAAGAACTTAATTCTTTTTAACCAATAATTTAATATTCTAAATAATTCTAACTTTGAAACTATGAATTATCTTTTATGAAAGATTTCATTTTATATAGTGATGAAGAACTGATGCAGGAAATTACGGCAGACAATATGTTTGCTTTTGATCATCTATATAAAAAGTATAGTAAAAAGGTATATAA
>Ga0209226_10000554_pt1 | contig 19762 bp, 14 predicted proteins | sample BarGraNGADG00212_2_FD_184497 | JGI IMG/M metagenome (GOLD analysis project Ga0209226, IMG submission 184497) | Arctic peat soil microbial communities from Barrow, Alaska, USA - Barrow Graham LP Ref core NGADG0011-212 (SPAdes) (version 2) | ecosystem: Environmental > Terrestrial > Soil >...
CGTGATTCCGCCGGCGCCGATGACCGGGATAGAAACGGAGCGCGCGATATCGAACACGCAGCGTAGGGCCAGCGGTTTCAGGGCCGCGCCCGAAAGCCAGGCGTGACCGTCGGGCGTGTCAAGCAGGAAGCGCCCGCTCTCGACGTCCAGCGCGGTGACGGGACCGAAAGCGTTTGTAGCCGTGATGGCATCCGCGCCGGCGGCCTCGATCTCGCGCGCCAGGGCGCCCATTTCGCTGCTGCCCAGCGGATTGACTTTCACGATCAACGGTTTGTCGGTTGCCGGTTTGATCGCCCGGATCGCATCCAGCACCGGTGACGGTCCGCGCGTCCAGGTGCTCACCGGCTGGCGGTGAACCAGCTCCCCCTCGGTCACCGGGTCTGTCAGCAGGCCGGGTTCACCGTGCATCATGCTCAGCTCGAAGGCGTCGGCGAAGGGCGCCACGCGCGGCGCCAGGTACGCGACTTCTTCCGCCGTGTAGCCAATGCTGACGATCAGCGGGATACCGGCCGCATCTGCCGCCGCCCTGGCGCGCGGGTATTCTATCTCGAGCCACTGGCTGAGCGGCAGTTCCGACCAGCGGGGCGTGTTGAGCACGCCGCCCCGTATTTCGGCATGCCGCGGCGGTGCAGTAGCCGGCGCCACCGTGACCGTACGGGTCACCAGTCCGCCGGCCCCGCCCGCGGCCACCGCGGCCAGTTTCAGGCCATTATCAACCAGCGGGCCCGCTCCCGGCAGGATCGGGTTCGGGAACTCCAGCCCCGCAATCTCAACTCTCATTTCCGCCATCAACACAACTCCGTAACCGGCTACTTTACCAGGAACCCCAACGACTTCTGCACGCCGTCGAGGATCACCGCCATTTCGGCCGCTTGCCGCAACGAGATAGTGCCCGGGAAGGGCTGCTTGAGGGTCAGCTCGCGGACCTGAAAGTCCGGCGAGAGCTGCGCGCGCAGCGCTTCATTTTCGTAGACCAGCAGGCCGTCTTGTTTGGAGAGCCTTGACTCCCGTCCGCCCTCGCGCCGCAGGAGCGTGTTCTCCCGGATGTGGAACGCATTGCCGGCTTCCAGGGCGAAATCACTTTCCTCCAGGAACAGGCGCGGTTTCTCGGCGTAGGGTTTGCCCTGGTGCACGCAGAAAGTGGCGCAGTTTCCGCATTCGTTGCAGAAATCGTCGACATGCAGGATCTGGCGGCCCTGTGCCACCGCGAACGACTCGCTGCCCACGACCTTCAGGCCACCGTCCTGGCAGGCGAGTTGTGGCAGCATCCATTGCGCCGGCGAGGTGAGATAGGTGTAGTTGGCCCGGTTGGGACAGACTTCCACGCATTTATCGCAGATGCTCGAGCACTGCAGGCAGCGGGCCGCCTCGCGACGGGCGACGTCGTCACTGAACGTTCCTTCCACCAGGTCGAAACTGTCTCTGAGCGCAATGGGCAGCGCCGGTTGCTTGTGCTGCGGTTCCTTGCGGGCACGCTCGATCTTGACCAGGTTGATGTCGTGGTCCGAAAGCACGGCCGGGCGGGCGGGCAGGGCTGCGAACTGGATGCCAAAGCGCTCGCAGATGGCCTCGGCCGCCCGGCGCCCGTCAGCGCAGGCCTGGATGATAATGGCCGGCCCACGCACGGCGTCTCCGCCCGCGTAGACCTCCCCGGCGCCGGCCCGGCCACTGGCCGCGTCGACCGCGATCGCGCCGTTCTTGCGCAGCGACAGCGCGCTGCCTTGCAGGAACACCAGGTCTGCCCGCTGCCCGATGGCGACGATGATTGAGTCCGCTTCGAGCGTGAACTCGCTGCCCGGCACAGGGATCGGTTCGCGCCGCCCGTCAGGTCCGGGCTCGCCCAACGTGCTGCGCAGGCATTCGAGCCCGACTACCCGACCATCGCGAACGACCACCCGCTTGGGCGCAGACAGTTCGACCAGCCGGTTGCCCTCGTCCAGCAGATCCTGGACTTCCTCGACCGTCGCCGGCATCTGGGCACGCGTGCGCCGGTACACCACGGTGCTCGGGCTGCCGGTCAGGCGCCGGGCAGTGCGGGCGGCATCCATGGCAGTGTTGCCGCCGCCGATCACCAGCACCTTCGTGCCCAGGTCAATCTTCTCGCCGCGCGCGGCCCGTTCGAGCACCTCGAGAGCCGGATAGACACCCCTGGCCTGGGTGTTTTCGATGTCCAGGCGGGCGTCGCCGGGGAAGCCGCAGGCAACGTAGACCGCGTCAAAGCCCTCGCTCAGCAGTTGTTCGGGTGGCGCCATGACCGGGTGGGACAGCTCGATTTTCACGCCCAGGCTCGTGATGCGCTCGATGTCTTCGCGGATCACGGCCTCGGGCAGCCGGAAAGAAGGTGCGATAGCCAGCATGCCGCCGGGACGGTCCTTAGCCTCAAAAACCGTTACTTGCACGCCGTTCAGGGCCAGGAAGGAAGCCGCGGCCAGCCCCGACGGGCCGCTACCGATCACCGCTACCTTCTGATTGCCCGTGGCAGGCACAGGCATGCGCACCCGGCCGCGCTCTGTGGCGACGCGCTTGAGGGCCCGGATGGCGACCGGTTCGTCGTAATTGTTCCGCGTGCAGCGCGCCTGGCACAGATGCGTGCAGACGTAACCGTTAACGCCGGGCAGCGGGTTGCGGCTGAGTATGACCTCCAGGGCGCGGTCGTACTCCCCTTGCACAATCAGCCAGGCGTACTCGGGCACATCCTGCGCCACGGCGCACGCTTCCACGCAAGGGGCAGCGATGCAGTCGAACAGATCCAGGCCGGAGCTCACCTTGGGCAGGTCAAAGGGATGATAGGCTTTCTTGTAGCGCGGGTTTTCCAGCGCCTCGCCGGCGGCCCATTTCAGGTTCGCCAGCCGATCCCTGGCCAGCTCGTCCAGACTGCCGGCGCCGCGCTCCTGCATCTCTGCTTCCAGCTTCTCCAGGTATTGGCGCAGGCGGGCGTAACCACCGGGCTTGAGCAGGTCGGAGGCCACCGTGACCGGCCGCGCCCCTGCCGCCAGGATGGATGATACGTTCAGGGCATCGGCGCCTGCCGAATAGGAAACGTTCAGCTCGCCGCCGCAATCCTGCACGAGCTTGTAGAACAGGTTCATGGTGACCGGGTAGAGCGGCCGGCCCGACATATACATCTCGTCGCCGGGCAGGGCTCCCTTGCGGTTGGTCATCGCCAGGGTGTTGCTCAGCTTGACGCCGAAGGTCAAGCCCTTGCGTGCGGCGACCAGCTTGAGCTCTTTGATGAGCTCCAGCGCAAGGTCATAGCACATATCGTGCTCGAACACGCTGTCTGGGATGTAAAGCTCGCTGAAGCCGAGGTCCTCATGGAGGATGCGCAGGAGCGCTTCTTTGCCGATCAGGGTCGGGTTAAGCTTGATGGTGGTGTGCAGGCCACGCTCCTCGAGCATGTAGCGGGCGATGCGCTCCACTTCGTCGGGCGGGCAGCCGTGCATGGTCGAGAGCGTCACGCTGTTGCTGAGCTGAGCGGGGATCGCGATATCGGCAAACTGCGGGAACTCCGCCTGCAAGATCGCCTTGATCTTCGTGAGCTCCTCTGACGCATCGGCCATCTGGTTCATGAAGCGCTGCATGGGCGGGCTCTGGACGCCCTGCAGATTGTAGCCCACGCTCATGTTAAAGATGGCGCCCAATGGCGCCTGGCCTTCAAACCCCAGCAGACGCGGCAGGATGTGAATGACGGCCCAGGCATTGATGTACTCTTGGGCCGACTGCGCCAGCCTCAGTTCCTGCGACCATTCGACGTTGTATCCCTCGTCCTCCATGTCGATGCACGGCCGGGGGATCGCCAACTCGTCCATGATCTGGACGGTTTTAAGCTCGATGAACCGACCACCACACAGCCAGGCCGAAATGATGTTTTGCGAGAGCTGGGTGTGCGGACCCGCCGCGGGACCGATAGGAGTTGCCAGGTACTGGCCAAACAAGTCCGGCGTGGCGTAGGGGCTATCTGGTTTCGGCGTGTAGAACAGGGACTCGTGAATGCCGAAAATCGAGCGGTTCTCCTGGTATTCGGCCAGGATGCGCCTGAGCAGCGAGTCGAATGGTTGTACTTTCATCGTGTCGGACATTAGTTCCACCCCTGGGCAGCCACCTCAGTGTGGCACATTATGTTTGTGCGCCAGTCCACGGATCTCCGTGATGCTGGCGTAGCCGTGAGCGTCGAGACAGTCGCCCATCTGGCGGGCGATCTCGCCGTAGATATGGTTGCCGCGCATGATGGCCGCGGTGCAAACTTCCACCGCGCTCGCGCCGGCCATGATAAACTCGATTGCGTCCTCACCGCGGCTGATGCCGCCAACGCCAATGATCGGCAGGTCGACGGTAGCGGCGATATCGTACACGCAGCGCACGCTGAGCGGCTTGATCGCGGCGCCGCTCAGCCAGCCGTAGCCGTTGTCGCCTCCCAGCAGGGGAAAGCCGGTTTCCACATCCAGGCCGAAGGTAGGACCGAAAGAGTTGGTAGCGACGATTCCGTCGGCGCCGGCATCCTTGGCCGCCTGAGCTGCGGCACGCATCTCGCGGCCCAGCGGGCTCATCTTGACGAAAACCGGGCCGTGGAAACTTTGCTTGGCCGCGTCGATCGCTTCGATCATCGGCGTCGCGTCCTCGCCCAGATAATGTGTGCTCAACTCCAGGGCATCAGCCCAACGGTTCATCTTCGGCGCCAACTGGGCGATCTCCTGGCCGGTGTAGCCTAACGAACAGATCAGTGGGATGCCCGCCTCGTCGGCGGCCGCGCGACAGATGGCGAATTCCGTTGCCAGCCAGCGCTCGGGCGGCATCTCCGACCACAGCTCGGTGTTGATGAAGCCGCCGCGTACCTCGGCCATATGTGGCATGGGGACCGGCGCGGCGTCGACTGAGATGGTCTTGCTCAGGGCCGCGCCACAGCCGCCGTGAACTGCCTCGAGTACGCGGATCCCATCGCGCACATTGGGCCCGGCGGCCGGGATAACCGGGTTGCGAAAGGTCAGCCCGTGGATTTGCACGCTCAGATCAGCCATGGTTCATCACGCTCACGCCGGCAAAGGTTAGCGGACGAGCACCGTCCGCCTCGAACTCGGAGAGGGCCAGCTCTACCAGTCCTTCCCGGCCACCGGCCAGGCGCAACCGGTAGCGGTTCTGGCCTGCCAGCAGTCGATCACGCAGCATCTGCGCCGCTGCGCCCGCTTCAACGATGCCGCCCCAGGCGCCGGGCGCCCTATCCGCCCAGACGACAGCAGTCACATCGATCGCGGACCCCTCGCCCTCAGCAGGCAGGAGTTGCCCGCGCGGGCGTACTGTAAGTGTCATGTCAGACCTCGTTCAAAAACCGCGCCCAGACAGCGGGAGCCAGCTCGCGCGCCCGGGCCATGATCGCCGCTTCGTCCAGGGTGCACAACTGCCGGTCCCGCATCAGCACCTTGCCGCTGGCAATCGTATGCGTCACATTCGCCCCGTCAATGCCGAAAATGATGTGCCAGGGCAAGTTGCCCGGATTCAAGTCGGTGGGTGGGTCGTAATCCAGGAAGACAATATCGGCGAAGGCGCCGGGGCTCAGCTCGCCCACCGGCTTCGGGAAAAAGCGGCCGGCTACGACGGCATTGTTGGCGTAAGCCATCTGCATCACGGCATCACCGGGCATCGTGCGCGGGTCGCCGTTCTTCAGCTTGTGCGCCATGTAGGCGGCTTTCATCTCGCTGAACATATCGTTGGAGAAACCATCATTGCCCAGCCCCACCGTGATGCCGCGCTGCATCAGCCCGGCCACGTCCGGCAGCCCGACCGCGTTATTCATGTTCGAGCGCGGCTGGTGCGTGACCAGGGTGCGTGTCTCGGCCAGCATGACCTTCTCGCGCGTGTCCAGGTGCACGCAGTGAATGGCGAGCGTCTGCGGACCGAGAATGCCGAACTTGTTCAGGCGTTCTACCACCCGCATGTTGTACAGGCGCAGGCTCTCGGTCTCGTCCGCGGTGCCCTCGGCAACGTGAATATGGAAGCCGCTGCCCAGGGCCCGGCCCGCCTCGCTGCAGGCCGCCAGGGTCTCGTCGGATAGGGTCAGCGCTGCGTGGAGGCCGAAGGAAGCGCCGAGTTGCGGGTCCTGCTCCTGTTGTGTGCGCTTGATGAAGCGCACGTTCTCCGCAATGCCCGCCTGGGCCCCATCCTTGCCGTTGCGGTCGGTCACTTCGTAGCACAGGCTTGCCCGCAGCCCTGCTTGTTTCACCGTCTCGGCGATGATATCCAGGCTGCCCTCGATGGCGTTCGGGCTGGCATGATGATCGATCAACGTCGTGCAGCCGTGGCGGATGGCATCCACCAGGGGCACCAACGCGCTGTAGCGCACGTCCTCAGGCAGCAGGGCTCGGTCAAGCCGCCACCAGAGCTTCTCCAGGATCTCCACGAAGTTGCTGGCCGGCGCTCCGGGGATGTCCATTCCCCGAGAGAAGGTGCTGTAGAAGTGCGTGTGACCGCAGATCGAGCCCGGCAGTACGACTTTGCCCCGGGCATCCAATTGCTCGCCGTCCGGGTGCCGGGCGGTCAGCTCTGCGCTGTCCCCGATCTCGACGATCGTGTCGCCCTCGATGTAGACTGCCCCATCCGGGATCAGCGCGTTACGCCCGCCCAGGGTGAATACTCGGCCGTGCGTAATCAGGAGACCGGAGCGCTCTTGCGTCGAAGCCATGTTTACCCCTTTGCAGATTCAGTTGGCGCGGCTGCCGGCTGCTGTTCGTCCGGCTTAACGAGGCAGTGCTCGTCCAGCCAGCCGATCATGAACGCGAGCACCTCGTCCTTTTGAAACTCGTTGTGGGTCTCGTGATACAGTCCATCCCACAGCTTCAAGGTACAATCGGCCGACACCTTGCCGGCAAATTCCTGGCTGCCGGACGGCGCCGTCAAGCGGTCGGCGCCGCCATGGAAGATCAGCAACGGCAATGTGAACTCGGCCGCATGGTCCAGTGCCCACTGCCCGGCCGCGAGCATGCTCAACGCCATCCTGGCCGTTATGCGGTCATGAATCAGCGCATCACTTTCATAGGCCCGGATGACCTGCGGATCGTGTGACAACCCGGATCGGTCCAGCCCGTTGGACTGGCTGAAGGTCGGCCAGATCCGGTCCAGCACCCGGCCGATCGCCAACTGCACGGCAGGCGGCTCGAAGGCCAGGCGCAATGCCGGGCCGCTGGCGACCACACCGGCGATCGCCGGGCGGCGGCGAAGAGCGTGATTCAGAACCAGGTTGCCGCCCAGGCTATGCCCGTAAAGAAAACGCGGCAGGCCGGGATAGCGCTCGGCGGCCTTGTCCAGCAGGGTTCCGATATCCTCCATCAATGCGTCGTAGGAGGGCGTGTGGCCGCGCTGGCCACCGGACCTGCCATGGCCGCGCAGGTCAAAGCCCAGCAGGGCGTAGCCGGCTTGCGCGAGAGCCGCCCCAACGTGCGCGTAACGCCCGCAGTGCTCGCCGATCCCGTGTACGAGGCAAATGACCGCCCTGGTCTCGCCTTCCGGCTGCCAGCCCTCGAAGCACAGCTGCACTCCATCGCTCGCCTGGCAGTTAAACTGGATGTGCTCCATTGCCGATCTCCCCTTGCAATTGACTCTCGGTGGCTTCCATTCTACCACCACTTGGGCCAATATGGAACTAAAGTTGCACACCACCGGGTAGCATAAAGGGTGATACACCCGGTTGTGCATCACCCCTGTGAGCGAACCCCGGCGCGGCGCGCCAGAGTCACGTTTTAAATCAGGCCGACCTGGCCGTTGAATTCTGCGATCAGCGCGTCAATCGCGTCGACCTGCTCGTGCACGCAGCTCCAGTAATCTTTCTGGTACCACTGGGCCTGGATCTCATCGTAGGTCTTGCCCTGCTGCTCGACCCAGGTGTAGTACTTCAGGTTGTGCACCCGCTTGCGCGCCGGGTAGGTCAGCTCCTCGACGTTGTCGGTGCTCTGGCCCATCAGGTACTGATGGTAGGCTACGGCGGCGTCGCGCGCGCTGAATTCGCCGCGCTCGGCCGTCAGCTCACGCAGGCGGCTGCCGTACAGTTCCATCGAGTCGGTCAGGACGGTGACGACCGCGTCGCCCTCGCCCCATTCGTACCACTTGGCCATCTTGATCGCCGACAGGATGTTCGCCGCGCCGGAGATGCCGATCCAGGATAGCTTTTCGATCAGGTCTGCCTGGACGCCCATCTGGGCCAGGTATTTCTGCCCTTCCGGCTCGTTGAACAGGCGGATCATCTGCATCGGCGCCTCGTCGTCGATCGCTATTACCATGTCGGTGTTCCGCACATTATGGATCCACGGCACGTGCTTGTCGCCGATGCCCTCGATGCGGTGCGAGCCGAAGCCGTTGAGCAGCAGCGTCGGGCACTGGAGCGCTTCGCTGGCCGCCAGCTTGCTCTCCGGGAAGACTTCCTTGAGGTAATCGCCCGCCGCAATGGTGCCGGCAGATCCGGTGGTGAAGACCGAGCCGCGCAGGGTCTCGCCAGGCCGCAGTGCCTTCTGCAGCACTTCTTCCATCGCATGACCGGTCACGTCATAGTGCCACAGGTGATTACCGAACTCTTCGAACTGGTTAAAGATCATCAGGTCTTGACCCGAGCGGCGCAGCTCCCAGCACTTGTCGAAGATTTCCTTGACATTGCTCTCGGTGCCCGGCGTGGCGATCACCTCGCCGGCAATCTTCGCCAGCCATTCGAAGCGTTCCTTGCTCATGCCTTCGGGCAGGATGGCGATGGATTGGCAGGCCAGCAGGGCCGAGTCGTAAGCGCCGCCCCGGCAGTAGTTGCCGGTCGAGGGCCAGACGGCCTTCTGGGTCGTCGGGTCGAACTGGCCGGTGACCAGGCGGGGCACCAGGCAGCCGAAGGCCGCGCCGACCTTGTGGGCGCCGGTGGGGAACCACTTGCCGACCAGGACGAAGATGCGGGCATCGACGCCGGTGAGGGCCTTGGGCAGCTCCAGGTAGTTGACGCCGCCGAACCCGCCGCCGCTCGCCACCGGCTCGTTGTGCCAGTTGATGCGGAACAGGTTGACGGGATTGAGGTCCCACAGGCCGACGCCCTTCAGCTGCGCCTTCACGCTGGCCGGGATGAGGGCCGGGTTTTTCATCTGTTTGTAAGTCGGGATGACGATTTTGCGCTCGCGCGCGCGCTGCACTGCACGCTGCAGCCGATCAGGATGGATAGTCAGGTCGATCATGTTTCTTTACCTCGTAAGGATAAGCAGAGCCAGGTCCAAGAACCTGATGCCGGCGGCCCCAAGAAGCGTACCGGTTACGTTGAGTATCAAATCGCCGATGTCGGTCACCCGGCCGGGTACTGCCAACTGGGCCAGCTCGATGCCCAGGCTCAGGCAGAAGCCGGCGGCAAAGATCCTGAGCCACCAACGTCTACCGTGCCGACCCGCCGGCGTCCGCTGCTCCCCCGGTAGCGTGGCAACGGCGAGCGCCGCCCCGTATGGGACGAACACGGCCAGATTGCCCAGCAAGTCGATCGCGACGATAGAGCGAGCCGCCCGGTACCAGGAACAGCCGGCGGCCAGGCAGACGATGGCCGGCCATTTCTCGCGGAAAGGCACAAGGTTGATGTGATCGGTCGCGCGGCCCGGCCACAACGTCATGCTGAGCAGCCAGGCCACGACAAGCGCCACCACCAACCAGGCTACCACGGCCAGCCTTGGGAAGCGGGGGAGTGGACGCGCCGGCGAAGGTCGGGGTGCAGGCTTCGCCATGGCCTCGTTCTCCCGTTCTCCCACTCGCCCGTTCTCCGGTCCTACCATCCTGCGGCGATCTGCTTGACCGCGCTCAGGTTCGCGTCCACGACGTAGGGCTCGCCGGCGGATTTACGGGCCGAGGCAATGTCCTTCAAGCCGCTGCCCGTGATCATCAACACGATGCGTTCCTGCGGGTCGATCTGGCCTTCGGCCACAGCCTTGCACAGGCCGGCATAGGCGGCAGCCGCGGCGGGCTCGGCAAACACGCCGGTCAAGCGGGCCAGCACCGGGATCGCAGCCAGGATCTCCTCGTCGGTCACCTTGACGTAAGCCCCGCCGGTCTCGCGCACGGCCGCCAGTCCCTTGATACGGTCGGCCGGCAGCCCGGCCGAGATGCTGTCCGCGATCGTTTGCGCATCGATCGGTTTCATCGCCATCGCGTCGATGCCTGTGCGCCAGGCCTCGTACAGCGCCGCCGAGCCTGCCGCCTGCACGCCCATCAGCTTGGGCATGCGCTTTATCCAGCCCAGGGCCAGCATGTCTTTAAGGCCCTTGTGCAGGCCGCCGATCACGCAGCCGTCGCCGACTGACACGAAGATGCGGTCGGGCGGGTCCCAGTACATCTGCTCGCAGATTTCCAGGGTCGCGGTTTTCTTGCCTTCGGTCATGTATGGGTTGTAGCCCGTATTGCGGTTATACCAGCCGAATTCCTTGGCGGCCTGCAGGCATAGCTCGAAAGCATCGTCGTAGGTGCCGCGCACCAGCATGACGGTGCTGCCGAACACCAGCAACTGCGCGATCTTTGCCGGCGGCGCAGTCTGGGGAGCGAAGATCACATTGCGCTGCCCCACGCTGGCGCACAGCCCGGCCAGGGCTGCGCCCGCATTGCCGGTGCTGGCCGTGGTGATGACCTCGGCTTTGCGCTCCCGGCCCTTCACCACCGCGATGGCGCTGGCGCGGTCCTTGAAGGATGCCGTCGGCTGCCGGCCATCGTCTTTCACCCACAGGTTCTTGAGCCCCAGGCCGGCGGCCAGCCGGTCGGTCCGGTACAGCGGCGTCCAGCCCACGGAGAGGGGCGGAACGGGGCTGTCCGGTTCGATCGGCAGCAGCGGGCGGTAGCGCCAGATGGTATAATCGCGGTTCTCGGCCAGCGTCGCTGGGCTGATCCGGCCGGCGATGAGATCGTAGTCGTACTGGACGTCCACGATCCCTTCGTCGCCGTGGTGCGGGCAGACGTACTCTATCTCGTTCGGCGAGTACTCCCGGCCGCAGATCAGACACTTCAATGACTTAACGTGGTCCAATGGAATGCTCCGTCTCCGCTCCCCCGTCGCTCAATCGTGTACGATCCAGGTGCCTGTCTTGCCGTCCAGGGCGTCTACGATGTGCGGCGGGTCGGTGATCAGGCCTTTGCCGGTCGGGTTGGCTTCCATGAAGGCGATCATGGCCTCAATCTTGGGGCCCATGCTGCCCGAGAGGAAGTGGCCGTCCTTGTAGTATTGCTTGGCCTGGCTCAGCGTGAGCTGGTCCAGCCATTGCTGGTTCGGCTTGTTGAAGTTGATGGCGACCTTCTCGACTGCAGTGGAGATCAGGAACACGTCCACCTTCAGCTCGGCCGCAATTAGGGCGCTCGCGCGGTCCTTGTCGATCACCGCGAACACGCCCTTCAACTGGCCCTGTTCGTCTTCGACCACCGGGATGCCGCCGCCGCCCACGCCCACGACGATGAAGCTGTTCTGGATCAAGGTCTTGATCGCAGGAAGCTCCACAATCTTAAGCGGGATGGGCGAGGCGATCATGCGGCGCCAGCCGCGGCCGGCGTCTTCCTTCACCATCCAGCCTTCGTCGGCGAACTTCTGCGCATTCTCCCTGGTCGTGAAGCCGCCGATGCCCTTGGTCGGGTTTTTGAAGCCGGGATCGTTGCGATCGACCACCACCTGGGTCACGACTGCGGCCACCGAACGCTGGATGCCGCGCCGGGTGAACTCGTTGTCGAGCGCCCGGGCAAGCATGTAGCCGATCGCTCCCTGCGTGTCCGCACCGATCACGTCCAGCGGGGTGCTGTGCACCTCACCGGCGGCCAGCTCGTTGCGGCGCAGGATGAAGCCGACCTGCGGGCCGTTGCCGTGGGTGACGATCACATTCCAGCCGCGCTGGATCATGTCGGCGATGTGCTTGCTCGTTTCCTCGACTGCCACGACCTGAGAAGCGACGTCCTCATGTTGCTTGTCCAGGATCAAGGCGTTGCCGCCGACGGCGACGACCGCCGTTCCGATGGCTTGTACGGACATGGTGGACATGGTCCTCAACCTCCCTACATCGTCAAGGCCATGACGGCCTTCTGCGCGTGCAACCGGTTCTCGGCTTCGTCGTAGACCACGGACTGCGGGCCGTCCATTACGCCGTCCGTAACCTCGATATTGCGGTCTGCCGGCAGTGGGTGCATGTAGATCGCATCGGGCTTGGCAAGCGCCATCCGGCGCTTGTCGGTGATCCAGCTTTCGTACTTCTTGATGATGGCGGCGCCCTCGTTGGCATCGGGCGTGTGGACCATCGCACCCCAGGACTTGGCGTAGATGATGTCGGCGTCTTTGAAGGCCGCGTCCATGTCGTCCACGACCTCAAAGCCGGCGCCGAACTTGCGCGCCTGCTCGCGGGCCTGGTCCATGATCTCGGGCATCAGCCGGAATTCCGGCGGATGTGCCAGCACTACGTCCATGCCGAAGCGCGGCATCTGCAACACCAGGGACTGAGGCACCGACATAGGCTTCTGGTAGGAAGCCGCGTAGGCCCAGGACACCACCATCTTCTTGCGGCGTAGGTCACGGCCCTTCTTTTCGATGATGGTCATCAGGTCGGCCAGGCACTGGAAGGGGTGGTAAATGTCGCACTGCATGTTCAGGACGGGCACGCGCGAGGCCTTAGCTACCGCGTTGAGGTAGCCGTTGCCGATGCCCCAGTCCACGTGGCGGATGGCGATGCCGTCGAAGTAGCGGCCGAAGATCTCGCCGATCTCTTTCGGTGTATCGCCGTGAGAGATCTGCGTGGTCTTGCTCTCGATGAAGGCGCCGTGGCCGCCCAATTGGGCCATGCCCGCTTCAAAGGAGCCGCGCGTGCGGGTGCTGCTGAAGAAGAACAGCATCGCCAGCACCTTGTCGCGCAGGTACGGGTGGGCAATACCCAGCGCGCGCTGGCGCTTCAGGTCGAAAGCCACGTCCAGGACGGTTTCGACCTCTTCCTTGCTGAAATCCAGGTCCCCGATCAGGTCACGATTGTGAAGAAAAGTCTGCATGAGTTAGCCTCCTCGTAGCCAACCAAAGGGCTCACCGCCGTAATCTACGACTATTCGACGCCGCCCAGAACCAGGGCCAGCAAAGCCATGCGCATGACGACGCCGTTGAAGGCCTCTTGCCAGTAGCGCGACCAGCGGGTGATGTCCACATCGGGCGGGATCTCGTCCATGCGGGGCAGCGAGTGCAGCAGGATAGCATCGGACTTCGCCTTGGTGCTCAGTAGCTCGCGCGTGATCTTGTAATTGTCGGGGGTCATGCCGTGCTCGCCGGCTTCCTGGCGGGACTTAGTGTAATCGGGCTGCACCACGGGCTCGACGAGGATCACGTCGGCGTCGGCGATACACTGCTCGATATGCTCGGCTTCCTTGAAGTTCAGGCTGTAGGCCGCCAGCTCTTCCTTGAATTCGGGCTTGAGGTTCATTTCGGGCGGGGCCACGAAGGTGATCGGGCAGTCGAACTGAGTGAGGGCGTAGGCTAGCGAGTGCATCGTGCGCATGCGCATGTCGCCGACGGCCACCCACTTCAGGCCGTCGATGCGGCCCTTTTCGCGCAGGACGGTGTACAGGTCGGTCAGGATCTGGGTCGGGTGCTCGCCCCAGCCGTCACCGCCGTTGATGATCGGGACTGACGCCCACTTGGCTGCTTCCATGGGCGCGCCTTGCTGGAAGTGACGCATAACGATCACGTCGCCATAGAACTCGAGCATCTTGACGGTGTCCTTGATGCTCTCCTGGTACCAGTCGCCGGCGCGGGTCATCTTCGCGTCCGAGAAGCCGGTCACGTGCCCACCCAGGCGGTGCATGGCGGCCTCGTGGGCCAGGCGGGTGCGGGTCGACGGCTGGTAGAAAGCCGTCACCATCGTCTTTTCCTTGAGCATGTCGACGTTGCGGCGATTGCGGGCGATCGGTTCCAGTTGTTCCGCAATCTCGAAGACCCGGAAGAACTCCTGGCGTTCGAAATCTTTCAGTGACAGGATGTCACGTCCCATAAAGCTGCGCATGTGTAGAATCCTCCCTGAAGGTTGAGTAGATGGTTAAGATCGGTCTGGCCGGGTCTATCCGACCCGCCTGACTACATGAAATCGGAAGTAACCGGGCACGAAGTAGCTTAGCGAATAGTCTACGACGCGCCCGTCCTGCGCGTAGAGGTGCGCTTCCAGCTTGAGCAGGGGTGCGCCCCGCTGGAGATGCAGCCAGCGCGCCACGTCGCCGTCGGCAGCTTCGGCCGCCAGCTCGGTGCGCGAGTGCGCCAGCTGCGGCCAGCCGCGCTGCAGGAAAAGGTCGAGCACGGAACCGTGAAAACCCTCTCCCAACTCGGCCGCCCGCAACTGGTCCTGCGGCACCACGTCGGTCAGGAAGGCGACGCGCTGGCCATCGGCCACGATCACGCGCGTGACGACAGTCACGCCCGTGACCGCGGTCACCCCCGTGACCGCCGTCACCCCCGACGCCTGCGATCCTGCCCGCACGGTCTCTGCCGGAGCGCTGTCGGCAGCCAGAGCGCGCAGCTCGGTCGGCGTGGCGGCCCGTTCCACGATCGACGCCTCCGCCATGCGAGTGCTCAGCCCGCGCCGCTCGGCCATGCGCTCGATGCTCTCCAGCACTTCCAGCCCGCCCTCGATGACCGGAACCGGCTGCGCGACGAAGGTCCCCACGCCATGCCGGCGCAGGATAGTGCCTTCTTCCTCGAGCATGTGCAGCGCTTCGCGCAGGGTGGGGCGGGAGATACCGAGGCGCTCCGATAGTTTGATCTCAGACGGCAGCCGCTCGCCGGGCGCATAACCGCCGCTGCGCACCAGTTGCCTGAGTGCGTCTCTGGCCTGCACGTACAGCGGGCGTTGATCGGCCCGCAGGCGGCTGTTGTGGTGCGCGCGCGAGGCACTTGCCGGCCGATCGACTTCTAAGGCGCCGTTCGTCATCCTAGTCAATCCTAGTCACCGCTAATAATTCACACAACCACAAGTTGTAAGAGGTCTGACAACTGGGGTTCTAAAAAATGGGCCCTTGCACTCGACCCAGCGCTATTATAGGCCAAATCGCCCTACCGTCCAAATTCGCAGACTCAAAATATGAATGGAATGAAGAGCTTGCTGCGCTGCCGGTAGGCCGCAAACTCCGGGTAGCGGGCCAGCGAGCGGTCCTTGCGCCGCATGTTCGGCAGCCAGTAGGCGGCGACGAACAGAGCCAGGATGACCAATGGCAGCCAGTGCCGGGCCAGCAGAGCGAAGGCCAAGTAGATCAGCAACTCGCCGAAGTAGTTCATGTTACGCGTGCGGGCCATGAGGCCACCGGTAACCAGGCGCCCTGGCTGAATTTGCAGCGAGACATACTTCTGCATGTCGGCCGCGTAATGAAAAAAGATGCCGAAAGCGTAAAGGCTGACGCACAGCCCCAGGTACCACGGCGGAGCCTGCACGCCGCGCGACATAAGCAGCCAGGGCGCGATCCAGTAGAGGGTCAGCCCGCCCCAGATCACCAAACCGTAGCCCCAATTTGCCCGCGCTTTCCAGGACTTATCCGGGAAGATGCGGCTCTTGAGCACCCACAGGATGCCGTAAGTGCCGTGCAGCGCCAAGTAGATCCAGGCGGTGGTATTCTGCCATTGCCCGAAGATGGCCATCATCAGCAGGACGACGAGCCCGGTTGCCGCTTTGTGCGAATCGATGAAGTATTTCTGTTTCAACGGTCTGCCTTCTCCGGTTCGGCAAAAATGTTCTCCCATTGTACTGGAGGATGCCCGCAAACAAAAAAAGCTTCCGAAGGCACGGGCGGAATTCCGCCCGTGCCTTCGGAAGCCCATCGTTCAGCAGCTCCGGGTGACCCGGTCATCGGGTCATCCGGTCACCGGGTTACCAGTTTACCTTGTACCCGGTCAGCGCCTTCATGTAGTTGGCGCGTTCGAAGGCTCCGGGCTCGGCAACGCAAGCCTGGCTGAGCGCGCCCTTCATCTGGCCGACCGACTCGTACTCGTGTTGCTCCATCCAGGTCTCCAGGCCCTTGACCAGGTCGGCGATCTTGCTTGGGCCCTCATGCAACAGCAACGAGCAGACGTTGGCGACGTCGGCGCCAGCCATGATGGCCTTGACGACGTCTTCCGGCGTGTGGATGCCGGTGGTCAGCGCCATGGAAGCTTTGACGTGCCCGTACAGGATCGCGATCCAGCGTAGCGGCAGCCGCAGCTCAGCCGAGGTGCTCAGCAGCAGATTCGGCTCCACCGACAGCTCTTCCAGGTTGAAGTCGGGCTGGTAGAAGCGGTTGAACAGCACCAGGCCATCCGCTCCGGCCTCGTCCAGCTTGTGGGCCATGTTCGGCATGGCGCTGAAGAAGGGACTGAGCTTGACCGCCACCGGGATGTGCACGTAGCTCTTGACCTCCTTCAGAATGGCCAGGTAGAGCCGCTCGACCTCGTTGCAGTCCATGTCGGCGCGTGTCGGCAGGAAGTAAACGTTCAGCTCCAGCGCGTCGGCGCCGGCCTGCTCGATCTTGCGCGCATATTCGACCCAACCGCCCGGCGTGACGCCGTTCAGGTTGCCGATGACCGGCACCTGCACGGCCTCCTTGGCCTTGTGGATCAGCTCCAGGTAGCCATCCGGGCCGCGATTGTAGTCGGCGGTTTGCGGGTAGTACGCCGTGGCCTCGGCCGAGACAAACGTGGCCTGCTCGATGAAGTGATGCAGCGACAACGCTTCCATGTCGATCTGCTCTTCAAAGAGCGAGTACATCGTGATGGCCGCAGCCCCGCTATCTTCCATCTGGCGGATATCGCTAATCTTCTTCGACAGCGGCGATGCGGACGGGACCACGGGATGTTTCAGGCTCAAGCCCATATAAGTAGTTGTCAGATCCATCTGGGTCATCCTTTCCAGTCTCTGCTCAGGCGGTCTTCGCCTCGCCATTGGCCGCCGCTAACTGCTCGTATTGCTTCCAGCGGTTCAACACGTCCTGCTGGGCCAGCGCTAACAGCATTTCGGCCCGTTCCTCGTCGACGCGCGCCAGCGAGCTGTAACGCGTCTCGTTGTACACGTAATCCTTAAGCGGGATCTTCGCTGCCTTTGAGTCGAGGGTCAGCGGGTTCTTGCCCTGGCCGGCCAGGTCCGGGTTGAAGCGGTAAAGGGGCCAGGCGGCGCTGTCGACCGCCAGCTTCTGCTCGGTCAGGCCCGTTACGGTGTCGATGCCCTGTTGGATGCAGTGGCTGTAGGCGATGACCAGGCTGGGGCCGTCATAGGCCTCGGCCTCCAGGATGGCGCGCACGGTCTGGCCGTCATTAGCGCCCATGGCCACCTGGGCCACGTAGATGTTGCCGTAGGTCATGGCGATCATGCCCAGGTCTTTCTTGGGCAAGCCCTTGCCGGCGGCGGCGAAGCGCGCTACGGCAGCACGCGGGGTCGCCTTAGAGGCCTGGCCGCCGGTGTTCGAGTAGACTTGAGTGTCGAGGACCAGGATGTTGACGTTGCGTCCGGAGGCCAGCACGTGGTCCAGGCCGCCGTAGCCGATGTCATAGGCCCAGCCGTCGCCGCCCATGATCCACACGCTGCGCTTGACCAGCATATCGGCGACGCTGAGGAGATGTCGCGCCCAGCCCTCGCTGTTGCCGGCCAACCGGCTCTTCAGCTCGGCCACGCGCGCCCGCTGCTCGGCGATGCCCTTCTCATTGCTCTGGTCGGCGGCCAGGAGAGCGTTGGCCAGCTCGTCGCCCACCACGTCCCGGTGAGCCTGGATCATCTCACGCGCGAACTCGTTCTGCTTGTCGATCGTCAGCCGGAAGCCCAGGCCGAACTCGGCATTGTCCTCGAACAGGCTGTTGGACCAGCTCGGACCGCGCCCATCCTTGTTCACGGACCAGGGCGTGGTCGGCAGGTTGCCGCCGTAGATCGAAGAGCAGCCGGTCGCATTCGCCACCACTGCCCGGTCGCCAAAGAGCTGGCTGACCAGCTTCACATACGGCGTCTCGCCACAGCCGGCGCACGCGCCCGAGAACTCGAACAGCGGTTGGAGCAACTGCGAATTCTTGACGTTGCTCAACGGGATGATCGTGCGATCGAGCTCGGGCAGGTCCAGGAAGAAAGCGAAGTTTTCCCGCTCTTGGACCCTCAGCGGAGGCTGAGACGCCATGTTGATCGCCTTGAGGCGCGGCTCGCTCTTATTCTTGGCCGGGCAGGCTTCGATGCACAGCCCGCAGCCGGTACAGTCCTCGGCGGCTATCTGAATGGTGTACTTCCTGCCGGGCAGGGCGCGGTCTTTGTAGTCCGTGAATTTGAAGGTCGCCGGCGCCTTTTCCAGGTAGCTGGGGTCATAGACTTTGGTGCGGATCGCGGCGTGCGGGCAAACCAGGGCGCACTTGTTGCACTGGATGCAGACGACGGAATCCCAGACCGGGATCTCCAGCGCGAGGTTGCGCTTTTCCCACTGGGTGGTGCCGGTCGGAAAAGTGCCGTCGGCCGGGAAGAGCGAGACAGGCATGCTGTCGCCCTTGCCGGAGATGATCGGCGCGGTTACCGACTGCACGAACGCCGGCGCGTCGACGGACACGACGGGCGGCAATTGAATGTCGCCGGTCACGTGGTCCGGATACTGCACCTGATACAAATGAGCCAGGGTGTGATCTACCGCCGCAAAGTTCTGTTGCACGACAATGTCGCCGCGGCGGCCGTAGGTCTTGCGGATCGCTTCCTTGATCTTCGCAATGGCTTCATCCTTGGGCAGGATGCCCGAGATGGCGAAGAAGCAGGTCTGCATGATGGTGTTGATGCGCACGCCCATGCCGGTCGCCTTGGCGACCGCGTAGGCGTCGATCACGTACATCCTCAGTCGTTTTGCGAGGATCTGCTCTTGTACCTTGCACGGCAGGTGGTCCCACACCTCGTCGGGGCCATAGATGCTATTGATCAGGAAGGTTGCCCCATCGGCGGCGTTGGCCAGCATGTCGTAGCGTTCCAGGAACACCCACTGGTGGCAGGCCACGAAGTTGGCCGAGTCGATCAGGTAGCTGGAGCGCATAGGCTTGGGGCCAAAGCGCAGGTGCGAGATGGTGAGGGTGCCCGACTTCTTAGAGTCGTAGAAGAAGTAGCCCTGGGCGTAATTCGGGGTTTCCTCGCCGATGATGCGGATCGAGTTGTGGTTGGCGCCCACAGTGCCGTCTGCGCCCAACCCGTAGAACATGCAGCGCACGACGTCGGAGCCTTCAACGCGGAAGGTCGGGTCGAAGTCCAGGCTGGTCATGCTGACGTCGTCGTTGATGCCGACGGTGAAGTGGTTCTTCGGCGTGGCGGCGGCCATGTTATCGAACACGGCCCTAACCATGGCCGGCGTGAACTCTTTGCTGGCCAGGCCGTAGCGGCCGCCCAGCACGCGGATGCTCCGACCGGCCTCAACCATGGCCGTCACGCAGTCCTGGTACAGCGGCTCGCCGATTGCGCCTGGTTCCTTGGTGCGGTCGAGCGCCGCAATCACCTTGACGGTTGCCGGCAGCGCAGCCACAAAATGCTCGACGCTGAAGGGGCGGTACAGGTGCACTTTGAGCAGGCCGATTTTCTCGCCTTGGGCCAGCATGTAATCGACCGTCTCGTGAGCCACATCGGCCCCCGAGCCCATGACCACGATCACGCGCTCGGCGTCCGGCGCGCCTACGTAGTCGAACAAGTGGTACTCGCGCCCGACAATCTGGGCAAACTTGTCCATTTGGGCCTGGACCATAGCGGGCACGGCCACGTAGTAGGGATTGGCGGCTTCGCGGGCCTGGAAGAAGACGTCAGGATTCTGGGCTGTGCCG
>Ga0209226_10000557_pt1 | contig 19695 bp, 15 predicted proteins | sample BarGraNGADG00212_2_FD_184497 | JGI IMG/M metagenome (GOLD analysis project Ga0209226, IMG submission 184497) | Arctic peat soil microbial communities from Barrow, Alaska, USA - Barrow Graham LP Ref core NGADG0011-212 (SPAdes) (version 2) | ecosystem: Environmental > Terrestrial > Soil >...
CGTCGTTCGTGTCCTGTGGCACCAACTTCCCCTCGCAGGCCGCTTTTAGCACGGAAGCCTTATAGCTGTGCAGATTAGCCTGCGCGCGCTTGAGTGCGGCGACCGCGGCATCCAGGCGCGTGAACTGCTGCTGCAACACTTTGAGGATACGCACTTGCTCTTGAAGGGGGGCCAATGGTATTGCGGCGTTCTCGATGAAGCCCGCTGATACGCGCAATTGCCCCGCGGTGCCTGTCATCGCCCGTTTAGCATCCTTACGGAAGGAGATCCGCCTGACGCAGTGGTAGATCCACTCGGGAAGAACTACCACAGATGGGCGTAACACGTGGAATTCAGTGGATCCCAACCCGATCCCATTCCGCATCCCATGAACGACGGCTGCCTTCCCGTTCTCCATGCAAGGTGTGATCTTGGCAAAGATCACGTCGCCATTACAAAAGCGTTTGTATCCCTTCCAGACCTCGCGGATTGGCCTTCCCTGGGCCTGCACGATCGCTCCCGCCACATCGTCTACCCCAGCCATCGGCACGAAACTCACCGGCGTTTCCTCACTGAATCCGTCAGGCCACGGCATTGTGGGGTTGATCGCACAAATGTCACCCAGCTTTGTCCATGCCCACCCGCCGGGTATACGTGGGCCGTCCTGCTCGCTCGCAGCGAGAGGAGAAGGCAATATTCCCATTGTCATTTCACCAACGTCGCGTTCAGCTCATCTAGCACAACCGCCCACCCCTGCCCAAACTGTTTTTTCATCCCGATGCGCCCGCCCCGCTCAGAGAACTCGCCGTAGTCGAGGTCGTCGGCCGCCACGGCCAGGTTGACGCCGATCTGCGCGGCGATCTTATCCAACCACCAGCGCTGAGCCGCCGTAAACTTGCGCCCGCCGGCCTCCTGATCCGCCAGCCATTCCCGGTAGCGGGCCTGCACACAGTCGGGATAGGGCACCAGCTCGTCGTCCAGTTGCAGCGCGTGGCGCACCAGGGACACCACGTCAGTCAGCACCCGGTCACGCGCCGCCCCGCGCACCCGGTCTTTCTCCAACTGCACGTACGCCCACCACAGCCCCTCGGTGGTCCAGCCGTTGGGCGGCCGCTGCAGACGCTCGGCCAGCTCCTTCACCTTGTCATAGGTCAGGCGCTGCCTGGCGTAGGGTTGGTTGAAAATGACCTGAAGCGCGGTGATCTGATCCTTGTTGTCTTCGATGAACTGCCGGAACGACTTGACGGTGGCCCGTGCCCGTTCCGTGTCGGCGGCGCTGTAGCCCGTCTCAGTCAATATGTCCTGACTGCTCGTGTCGATGGTCTGTTCGTTGCGCTGCTGGATGGCGGCCAGGGTCTGGCGCAGCCTGGGCAGGGGGACGATGGGCTGCACAGCCTGCGCCAGCAACTGCCCGGCAGCCTCTTCCACCTGCTCTGCGGTGGGCTCTTCCCCACCGTTGGCCGCCTGCGCAACCTCAAAGGCTTTGTCGGGGTCGAGCGCATCCACCAGGGCGCCCGCCAGTGCCTTGAGCGTCATGCCACCGCCGGCCGCCGCGATCTCGTACTCGTCTTGCGCGGTCAGCCTGCGCTCCAACCGGGCCAGCCGCCCTGCCAGCGAGGACAGTGTATCCTCATCCCGAGCGCCCAGCGCCACCGCTTCCAGCAGCCTTGCGAAGGGTACCGTTCGCTTGCGCTCTAGGGATTGGCTGTCGGTCTTGGCACGCTCGGCCAGCCCGACCGCGTCCACAATGACAAAGCGGTCCTTAAAGCGGGCATCAGGTGTGACGGCCTGCAGATCGGTGGGGTTAATGACGCGCGTCCCCCGCCCGATCATCTGCTCGAAGAGCACCCGGGAGTCGGTCTGGCGCAGGAACAGCAGGCACTCCAGCGGCTTGATGTCGGTGCCGGTGGAGACCATATCGACGCTGACGGCGATGCGCGGATTGAAGCTGTTGCGGAAGGCCGCGATCAGATCCTCCGGCTTGATCCCGGTCACCTTGTAGGTGATCTTCTGGCAGAACTCGTTTCCCTTGGCGAACTCCTCGCGCACGATGCGCACGATATCCTCGGCGTGCGAGTCGTCCTTGGCGAAGACCAGCGTCTTGGGCACTTCCGTGCGCCCGGGGAACAGGTCCGTGAACAGCCGGTCTCGGAAGGCCCGCACGACCGTGCGTATCTGGTCCACCGCCACCACGTCCTGGTCCAGTTGGTTGGCCGCATAGGCAAATTCCTCGTCCAGTTGCTGCCAGCGCACCTGGCGGGTGCGCCTGTCACGCTTGTCGACATAGTAGCCCGCCTGCACCGTGCTGCCCTGCTCACTGATCTGGGTGCGGATGCGGTAGACCTCGCCGTCCACATTCACGCCGTCGGCCACCGCCCGCTGCCGGCTGTACTCCATCACCAGGTTCTGGTTGAAAAAGCCCAGGGTCTGCTTGGCGGGAGTGGCGGTCAGGCCGATCAGGTTGGCGTCGAAGTACTCTAATACCTGGCGCCATAGGGTGTAGATCGAGCGGTGACACTCGTCTGAGATGATGAAGTCGAAGTACTCGATCGGGATCTTCGGATTGTAGGCGACGGCCCTGGGCGGCAGGCTGCCCAGTACCTTCTCCAGCTCGAACCACGAGCGCTCTTCCTGCTCCGGTTCGGGTTCGGGCTCGCCTGAGAGCATCGAGTACAGACGCTGGATGGTAGTGATGCACACCCGGCTGACGGGATCGAGCACATTCGAGGTGAGATGCTGGACGTTGTACAGCTCGTTGAACTTGCGCCCGTCGTCCGGGGTGACGTACTGCTGGAACTCCCGCAGCGCCTGGCGGCCCAGATTGTTGCGGTCGACCAGGAAGAGCACCCGGCGGGCACTGGCGTGTTTGATCAGGCGGTAGACGAAGCTGACTGCGGTGAAGGTCTTGCCCGAACCTGTCGCCATCTGGATCAGCGAACGGGGATGGTCCTCGGCAAAGGAACGCTCCAGGTTGGTGATAGCCTCGATCTGTGCCCCCCACAGCCCGGCTGTGATTAACGGCGGCATCTGCTGCAAGCGGGCACGTAGGGTGGGCAGCTCCGTCGCCCACTTGATCAGGGTCTCGGGCTGGTGGAAAGCGAAGACCCGGCGGCTGCGGGGCAGCGGGTCCAGATTGTTGGCGAGGAACGTTTCTTCCCCCGTGCTCTGGTAAAGGAAGGGCAGGGGCAAGGCCCAGGCTTTGAGGGCAGTGGGAAGCCCGCCGCTGTACTTGGCCGCCTGGGGCTCGACGCCGCTCAACGGGGTGCCCTCCGGCTTGGCCTCCACCACGCCGACGGCCTTCTGGTCGGCGATCAGCAAGTAGTCGGCAAACCCGCTGGACAGGGGGAACTCCCGCACGGCCACCCCACGCGCGGCGCTCAGGTTCAAGTCCGCACGATCCTGTACCTGCCAGCCCGCCGCTTCAAGCAGTTGATCGATGTTGGCGCGGGCAAGTTGTTCGGGGGACGGCATTGTCTTTTTCTCGATCGCGGGGCGATAAATCGACGAATCTCGGATTGCTGTAGCGTTTCGCTTCAGTTACAGCATATTCTATCACAGGCGGGCATGATGGGGTTAATGTGAGCAACGCCAGAGTCCCGGCGGCTGCAACCTTAACCAGAAGTCCAGCGGTTAGTTCGAACCAGCCGTTCAAGTCAAGCCTGGCGGCCTGCACCAACATCTCATGTAGTTGGTTAGCCGGCGCCAACAGCAATACGTCTGCGTCATCTGCGTCATCTGCGTTCCAGTGAGGCCGTGGGCTTACGACGGAACGCTGATGACGCAAGGCGACGCAGCGTCGCACTAACGCTGATTTACGCTGATCCGGAATAGGTTGACGCTATCTGCGTTGATATGCGTCATCTGCGTTCCAGTGAGGCCGTGGGCTTACGACAGAACGCTGATGACGCAAGGCGACGCAGCGTCGCACTAACGCTGATTTACGCTGATCCGGAATAGGTTGACGCTATCTGCGTTGATTTGCGTGATCTGTGTTTCGGTCCAAGCCACGTTCGTTTCCCAGACGCTTGCCATTTGCGCAAGAGCTTGAACCACACTCGACCACTTTCTGGCTCTTGCGCAAAACGTTTGTTCTGTGATACACTGATGGTGTGAGATCATGCCTGCGCGTCGCCACTGCTCGTAACTTCAGCAAAATTCCGCCATACCGTCAAACCGTCATAACCGTCGTACCTTAATATTGTCATACTGTCATATTGTCAAACGTCAAACGTTCACATCGTTGAGACTCTTGGAAAAGGTCGGCGAAACTCACATTTTTCTTGCAGTGACCACATTGAAGCCATCGGCAAGCGACCAGGGACTGGCGGGTGGCAATGGCAGCTCGTCACGGCTGACATCTTTTTATCGCCCTGAAGGACGAAACCGGCCTGGCCAATCTGATCATCCGCCCCGATCTCTACCAGCGCGAGGAAGCCGTTCTGCACAACTCGTCGGTCCTCCTGGTCGCCGGTCTCGTCCAGCGCGAAGGCAAAGCCATCAGCCTTCTCGTCCGGCAAGTGCTCCATTTCCCTTGAGCGGCCCTCGCCCGTGGCTGCCAGACGCTTTCACTGCCGCCCGCCCCACGAACCTCATTTCACGACGTGCTACTCTGTCTGCGCGCGATGCTGCCCCGACTGATCCTTGATCCAGACCGTCTTTATGTTCTGAAACTCCCGTATCCCGTACTCGCTCAGCTCGCGCCCGTACCCCGATTGCTTGACACCGCCGAACGGCAGGTTCGGGTCCGAGGTGACCATGCCGTTGACAAACGCCATCCCGGCCTGGATCTCTTCGATGAAACGCGCCTGCTCGCCTTCGTCGTTGGTCCAGATGCTCGATCCCAGCCCGAACGGCGTGTCGTTGGCGATGCGTAGAGCGTCGTCCAGGTCGTGTGCGCGAAAAAGCGAGGCGACCGGGCCAAAGATCTCGTCCCGCTGGGCGGGCGAGCCAGGCGGGATGTCAGCCAACACCGTCGGCGCGTAAAAGAAACCCGGGCGCTCCAGCCGCTTGCCGCCCGTCAGCAAGCGCGCCCCCATCTTCAGCATCTCCTGCACCTGCTCGTCTACGCCCTGCCGGATCTGTTCGGTCGCCAGCGGCCCCACCTGCGTCGTCTCGTCCAACGGATCGCCTACTTTCAGCGACTCCATCGCCCGCACGAAGCGCCGCTCGAACTCATCATAGATGCGCTCGTGCACGATGAATCGCTTGGCCGCGATGCACGATTGGCCGTTGTTGATCGTGCGCGCTTGCGCGGCCACCTTCGCCGTCTGCTCCAGATCCGCGCTCGGCATAACTATGAAGGGGTCGCTGCCTCCCAGCTCCAGCACGGTCCGCTTGATCGCCTTGCCCGCCTGGCTAGCGACCTGGCTCCCTGCGGGCGTGCTGCCGGTCAGCGTCGCCGCGGCCACGCGTGGGTCGTCCAACAACTGAGGCACCTTTTCCGAGCCGATCAGCAGGGCCTGGAAAGCGCCTTCAGGGAAACCTGCGCGCCGCAGCACGTCCTCGATGGCCAGGGCGCACTGCGGCACGATGGAAGCATGTTTGAGCAGCCCCACGTTGCCGGCCATCAATCCGGGCGCGGCAAAACGGAACACCTGCCAGAACGGGAAGTTCCAGGGCATGATGGCCAACACCACGCCCAGGGGTTGGTAGTGGATGTAGCTGCGCGTGGCGTCCGTTGGCACGACCTCGTCGGCCAGCAGGCGTTCGCCATGCTCGGCGTAGTAGCGGCAGGCCCAGGCGCACTTGGCCGCCTCGTCGCGCCCGGCCTGCACCAGCTTGCCCATCTCTGTTGCCATCAGCCGCCCGAGTTTATCCTTCTCGGCTTCTAAAATGGCGGCTGCCTGGCTCAGGCACTGTGTCCGTTGCTGCAACGGGGTCCGCCTGTATTGCGCGAAGGTATCGGCCGCTCGCTGTAGTTTCTGCTCGATCTCGCCATCCGATAGGGGCTGAAACGTGCGCAGCGCCTCGCCCGTCGCCGGGTTGATTGTTGCGATAGCCATTTCTCACGACCTGCCTTTCCTGGTTCTCACGCGGAAAACCGCGTTCTCCGAAGGAATGCATTCCTCAGGATCGTTATCCTCAGGATCGCTTTTCCTCAGTGTGGCCCAGGTTCGGCGGTGGCAATGTATTAGGCAGTACAAAGATTGGTATAGACTGGTTGCGCTCAGTGCGTGCGCCGGAAGGTGATCACGTAGGAGAAATGTTTGTATGGCGGCAGCGGGCAATTGTCGACCGTGGGGCATGACTCGACATTAGGTCTCCTATTTTTTCTTCACGTACAACAGCTTGTCTACGTGGGCAACCGCTTGCCCGGCTTCGTCGACCACGTCCACCTGAAAGGTTGGTTGACTCGTGCCTTGCGCTTCCACTTCCCGGCGGACCTCCTCGACGCGCGCGGCCGCCACGACGAACGTGGCCGTCACGCGGCCCTTGCCCGGCCGCAGGAACTGGATCGAAGCGGCCTTGTCCCACACGATGAAATCTTTGCCCAGGGCGCGTAAGAGGATCAGGGCGAAGAAAGGATCGCACATCGCGTACAGCGAACCGCCGAAGTGGGTCCCGTAAGCGTTGCGGTTGAACCAGCGGAGGGACAGGCAGACGCGCACGGTAAGAGGATCGTGCGGGTCAAAATGCACCCGGATGCCCGCGCCCATGAACGGTGGGTACCAACCGATGACGCGCAGAACGTCCACAGGCACCTCCCAATCGCTGAATCAGGCCGCAGCCGGTAAAGCGGGACGCATCTGCCCGGTCGCGCCGCTACTTCTTGCGCCCGGTCTGTGCCTCGTGCCCTTGCAGCCGGCGCCTGAGCAGGCCCGAAAGCCCGCGTGTCCTGGCTGCTTCGGCCAGTTCGGCCGAAAGCCGCCCGGCTTGGGCCTCGCTGGCCTCCTGCGCCGCCGGATGGATGACGATCTCACCCTCGCGCAGCTCGAGGCGCACCCGGCCTTGGATGTTCAAGCGTTGCAGATAGTCTTTGGGCAACTGCAGCCGGCCGGCCGAGTCCACCACAGTCAGCTCCTCGAACTCGTCCTCTGCTTTGGCCGGCGCGTTCTCCGCCGCTCCTTCACCACTGGTAGCCGTGCCGTTTGCCGGCGCCTGCCGGCGCGTCTCGCTCGATGTCCGTCCGTCCCGGATCGCCACCACGCGGTGCACCTGCCGGGCAATGGTGGGGTCATGGCTGACGATCAACGTCGTCAGCCCGAGCTCATTCGTCAGCCGTTGGAACGTCTGGTAAATCGTCAGCGCCGTCGCGGTATCGACTTCCCCCGTTGGCTCGTCGGCCAGCAGCAGGGGAGGATCGTTCGCCAGGGCCACGGCGATCGCCACCCGTTGCTGTTCGCCGCCCGACATCTGTTGCAGATAATGGTGCCGGCGATGGGCCAAACCCACCGCCTCCAGCAGTTCTTCGCCGTGGCGCCGCTTTTTGCGCCCGGTGCGCCCGGCCAGGGTCATGGGCAGGACCACGTTCTCCAGCGCGTTGAGGTAGGGCACCAGGTTTCGCCCGCCTTGCTGCCAGACGAAGCCCACCTTCGCCCTCCGGTAAGTGTCGAGGGCCGAGTCGGACATCTTGAGCAGATCATACCCGTCGACCCACACTCGTCCCGCCGACGGCCGGTCCAGCCCGCCCAGGATGTTCATTAGCGTTGTTTTGCCGCTGCCGCTTGCGCCGACGATGCCCAATAGCTCGCCGCGTTGCACCACCAGGTCTAACCCCTGCAGTGCGACCACTTCCAGGTTGGCGATCTTGTAGATTTTGACCAGGTTGTCGCAGACGATCAGCGCACCAGGCGCGCCGGCGTCCTCGGTCTCTGTCGCCGCGGCGCCGGCTGCCCGGGCTTGCGCTTGCGCCGCCTGGTCCGCCGGGTTAAGGGTTGCGTTAGCCTGTATGTTTTCCTGCACCATGTTATGCTGTCTCACCCAGTTTGATAGCCTGGAAGATCTTCATGCGCATCAGCAGGGCGGCCAGTATGCCCAGGGCGATGATGAACAACAGGCCGAACAGTGCGTAAATGCGGAAGATGGCCGGCCAGGCGATCTCCACCAGGAAGGGTGGTATATGCGCCGCCGGGCCGCTGCCCACTTGCAGGAACGGTATGAACTGTTGGCTGATCCAGCCGCCGAAAAGCGTGCCCGCGGCCAGGCCGGTCAGGATCAGGAAGGCCAGCTCCCAGGCCAGCAAGGAGGTCATCTGTATGGGCGAGAGCCCCATCGCGCGTAGGATGCCCAGCTCGATCGTCCGTTGGCGGAACGAGAAGAGCGCGTAGAGGAAGAAGCCCAGCACGGTGAGCAGCGCGGCCGCCACAAAGCCGACCGAGAGCAGCCCGAACAGGCCTTGCCGTTCCGGACGGCGTTGTTCCGCCATGATGGCCGGCACCGACGCGTCGCTCGTGATGACTTTTATGCCCAGTTTCTGCACGCCCTGCAGGACTTTAGGGTAATCCACGGCGACACAGCCTGTGTCTGTGCACGATTCGGTGCTTAGCCACACTTCGTAGGGGAACTGGCCGCCGGCCCTTTCGAAGATATAGTCCAGGTTGCCCACGAACAGCGGCCCCTTGTCCTCCGCGTACCAGGTCGGGAACAGATCGAAGCCGCCGACGATTTTCATGTCAATGTCCGTGCGCTGGCCGTAGGTGCCGACCGTCACCCGGATGGTGTCGCCCACATTGACCGCATATTGGCCCATCACACTGCGTGGGACCAGCACGCCGTCCGGCGTGGTCGCCAGCGCGTTCATCAAGGAGCCCAGCGAGCCCGGCGCGAAGTCTTCCCGCCAGAAGGCAACCCTGGGAAAGTCTACCCGGTCAACTCCCATGAAGACGCCGTCCTGGGTCTGTCCGCCCAGGCGGGTCGTCGCCTTGTAACGTCCGACGCGCGCGGCTGCATTTATACCGGGCACCTTCAGATATTCGCTCACCGGCAGGAACAACCAGCGCGGCCCCGTCTTTTCGGCTGTTGCGCTGCTTCCGCTTTGGCTCGCGGCGGTGTTACCAGTCTCTCCGATGGCGCCCATCGGGCCGGACGAAGTTTCGGTGCTCTCCCCCAGCTCGTCCACTTTCATGTCGGCGCCAACCTGGTAGTACGTCTGATCGTACAGGTGGTTATCCAGCGTTTGGGCCAGCGAGGCGGTGAAAGCCGACAGGCTGAGGGTCAGCACCAGCAGCACCAGCGGGGCAGTGTAGGAGCCGGGCGTGCGCGCCAGGTGGCGGGCAGCCATCAGCAAGCCCACGCTATGGGTGCGCGAGGCCGCCCACACCACCGCGCGCATGATCAGCGGCAGGATGCGCAGCAACACCAGAGTCAGTGCGAAGACGGCCAGGGCCGGCACCAGGAAGAGTAGCGGGTTCTGGAACGGATCGTTGGGTAGCTGCCCCGCCACGGGCAGAACGATGCTGCCCTGCTTGCGCAGAGTGTACAGGCCATACATGGCCGGGATGAGCAGGATGACGTCAAGCCAGGCTCTTTGCCACCATGGCTGTTTCATGGTGCGGGCCTGTTCCTGCTTGTAGGTGATAATCGTGTGGCGTGACGCGCCGAGCGTGGGCACCAATTGCGCCAGCAGGGCAATCACCGCCACCGCGATGCCGAAGCGCAGGATGGTCAGTGACATCTGCACCGGCAGGTTGCCTTTGGCGCTGAAATTGAGGAAGCTCTGCGTCCGGCCGATGGCCGCCGCAATCCACTCGCTCACCGGCCAGCCGAGCAACACCGCCAGCCCACCCAGCACCATCGCCTCCAGCGCCGCGATCCCCAGCACCTGGAGCGCCGTGCCGCCTCGGCTGCGCAGCACCGCAATCTCGTTACGTTGCTGCGCCACGGTCAGGCTGACGACCAGGCCGATGAAGGCCAGGATCAAGCCGATGATTGGCACGCTAAAAGCGTAGAGCAGCACGTTCAAGAGCCTGGCAGACTGCTCGTACTTGATGAGTGAGTCGGATGGTGATACGTCGAGACTGGTGTTTGCCAGCAACCCGGCTGCCTGGCTGCGTACTGACGCGATGCGCTGCAGTAACGGCAGGCTATCGGCCGAGCGGACTCCGTCACCGTTCATCACCATGTACCACAGGGCAACGTAGACCTCGCCGTTGAGGCGTGGCGCCACCCAATTCTTTAATGCTTCTTCCGGCACCAGCAGCACATCTGCCAGGGCCGAGGGGTTATAAAACCAGAAGTTCTCGCTGGGGTCCTTGGGTTTGTAAATGCCGGCGATACGGATGGGTATCTGCAGTGCCTTGCCGTTGATGCCCGCCTTGTCGCCGTAGAGGATGTAATGCTCTCCGGCGTGTAGGCCCAGCTCAGACGCCCGCTCCTCGCTCATCAGCGTGTCAATCGGGTTGTCGGCGGAGCCGCTGGGCATGGCCGGCAATTGCCCCTCGACGAGGGTGATATGCTTGTCAATGTCGCTGATGGTGCCCACGCTCAGCCAGCTCAGCGAGTGCTGAGTATCGTAGGTAGTTGTCTTTTCCTGCGCCGCAAACAGCGCCAGGTTGTCGGTCTTGAAAAAGCGCACCAGCAACTGCTGGGGAAGCCCCAGCGCCGGCCCGGCCGCATTGGACAGATACGTATCCACCGGCTGCACGTCCGACCACTTGACCGGGCCATACCAGGCGCCGATGTAGCGGAACATAAATGCGAAAGGTGGCCGCGCGGTGGGGTCGGTCTCCGTTAGCCCCGTGCCCAGGGCCTCGCGCAGGATGCGATAATAAACCGCGTCCGAGTAGAGTGGGATGCTCAGAGTCAACGCCACAGCCGCGGTCAGGCCCAACGCGGTCAGCAGCGCCAGCCTGCGCTGGGAGAAGAGCCGCTTGAGGGCCACGATGAAGATCGCGCCGAAGCGAAGCAATACGCCCATAGGATGCCTGACCTCTACTGACCGAGCACGGTCTGACCTTCCGCCAGGCCATCCAGGATCTCGCTGCGATCGTCGCCTTCGATGCCTAGCTTGACGTCGACGCGTGTCTGCACGCTGCCATCCTGCACCACGACGAACTTGCGCCCTTCGAAGGTCCGCACCGCCGCGGGAGGTAGCCAGAGGGTGTTGTCCTTCTGTTCCAAAGTAACCGCCACACGCGCCAGGTCGCCCAGTTGGTAGCCCGCGCTGGAGGTGTCGCCCACGAAAGACAGGTGGATCGACTTGTCAGCGTCCTGTCCCGCGCCGGCCGCCGCACCGGAGTAAGGGAGTTGGCGGATCTTGGCCGCCAATTCCACGCCCGGCTTGCCCACCAGCGTCACCACGGCAGCCTGCCCTTCGGCCAGGTCGGTGGTTGGGGTGCTGGTCGAATCCACCCGTATTTCCAGCGACGTTGGGTCGGAAATAGTTACGACCGGGTTGTAAGCCTCGGCAGCCCGGCCCTCGTACACACCGATGGATGTGACCAGCCCGTCGAAGGGCGCTATCAGTTCTGAATCGGTCAGCGCCGCTTCCAGTTTCTTCACATTGAGGTCCGCCCGTTCGACGTCGTTCTGCAACATCGGATCGACGCCTCGTTGGAGCGTGTCGAGCGCAAGCTGGGCAAGCTGGACCTGCTGTTGGGCGATGACTACCTCGTGAGCGTGAGTGGTCGGCGACTGCAGCGCCAGATCGTAATCCGCCTGGGCACTCTTGGCATTCAGTGTGGCTTGCTCCAGGGCCGCCGACTGGGGCAACATGCCCTTATCCGGGCGCCAGGAGATGGCGTCGTAGGCGGTCTGCGCGTGCGCGACCTCGATCTGCGCCTTGCGCAGTGCCACCTCCGCCTGGGTTTTGCGCGGTGTCGGGTCCTGCCCCTGGGCGATCGCGAGGCTCTGCCTGGCCATATCCAGTTGCACCTGCGCCCGTTTGATATTGTCCTGCTGGCCGATCTTGGCCTGTTCGAGCAGCGATTGAGCGCGTGCCAGGTCGAGCTTGCCGGAGGTCAGGTCGCGCTGGATATTGTCGTTTTCCAGGTCGCTCAGCAACTGTCCGGCTTTCACCGGGTCCTGCGTCTTGACCAGCACGCTGTGCACGCGACCGGCGGTACGGAAGAAGAGGTCCTTTTCTTTGATGGGCGCGATGCGGCCTGTAAACTGCAGCTTGCGCACCACCGTGCCTTTCTGGACCTTGTAGGTGGGTTTGTTGGGAACGATCGGCGTCGGGATGGGGGTTGGCGTGGCGTCTTTCTGCACGCCGGCGCGTGGCCGGGCGGTAGGCAAAATCGTGCAGCCGGCCAGGACTAGCACAGCCACAAACAGTGTAGGCAGGAGCGCAGCTTTGCGTGACATAGGGACCATGTACCTCTGTGCCAAGTTTTTTGGGATTGTGAATGGAAGACGGCGCGACAAACGTGAAATGTTTTACATTGAGCTTATTCTAAGCCCATTTCGGCAAAAGCGGAAATTGCGCCCAAGGGCCACCTCCTCATATTATGGGCGCCGCTTGTCGGCGCCGCTTGCCGCTTGTGCCGCCGGCTAGAGCAGCTTGCGTGCCTGCTCCCACTCCTCAGGGGTGTTGACATTGAGGAAAGATAAGAAATTGGGGTCCAGAGGGCTGATCTCAGCCGGTAAAACATCACGTACTCGCACATCCGGCAAAAAGCTGATCACCCGCCGCTGCCCCGCGGCCAGCCGTCCCTCGATCGCCGGCAAGCAGCTGCGCCGATAAAGTGCGTGCAATGGCTCCCTCGCCAATCCCCCGCGCCCCGCCTCCGCCTGCAACTGCCCGCGCCTTCGACCTTCCTCATCCTCCTCTTCGCCTCCCGCGCGGCGCGTCTCGACCTGCCCTCTGCCTGTTTCCTCATGCTTGTGCTTTGCTACCCAGGGCATCACCACCTCCACCCCCTCTGCCAGCCCGACCAGGTAGGCCAGCAGCGTCAGGTTAACCAGCGGCATGTCTGTCGCTAACACCAGCACCAGGTCGTGGCCGGCGGCCCTTAGCCCGGCGTGCAAACCGGCCAGCGGCCCGGCGCCGGGATAGACATCGCTTACCACCTGCGCCGGGATGGGCAGAGACGCCGCCAGGACACCGTAGCGTTCGGGCTGGTTGGCGCTAAACAGGATCTCCCCCGCCAGCGGCAGAACGCGGCGGGCCAGCCGCTCGACCAGTGGTCCTCCGCCGGCCGGCAGCCAGGCTTTGTCGGTGCCCAGGCGCGAGCTGTCGCCGCCGGCGAGGATCAGGACTGAGAGAACGTTATCAGGCATCGGATATCAGGTGTGGGTTACATCAACAAAAGGCCCATACTCCAACAAGCATGGGCCTTTGTACCTGTTAGCGGCCGGCTGCAGCCCGGGCTTCAGGCCGGTGGCAGCCGCTCAGGCGTTTGCCATCTGTTTGTCCAGGAAGGTGACGGCGTCGCCTACGGATTGAATCTTCTGGGCGTCTTCATCTGAAATGTTGCCGCCGAACTCTTCCTCGAATGCCATGATCAGCTCAACCAGATCCAGCGAATCCGCCTTCAGATCCTCACGGAAGCGGGCCCCTGGCGTGATCAGGCCCGGGTCGACGTTCAGCTTCTCGATGATGATCTGCGTGACTTTTTCGAAGGTATCCATTATGTCTCTCCTTTGGGAATATATCCAGCGAGTTTGGCGCCGGCTTGCGTGCCACTGCAGGGCCGCCCCGCGTGCGATGGCGCAATTTGGCCGGCATTGTAGCAGCCCGCCCGCGGCGTGTCAAAAGCCACTTATCTGTGGTAAGATCCATTGTGAAGAACACCAGCGTTCTGTGAAAGTTGCGTGCACTATGGAATCAGGAGTCGGTCGGCATGGCCCATGACACCCGCAAGGCGGACCACATCCGCATCAACCTGGAAGAAGACGTGCAGTTCCCGGACCTGACCAATGGGTTCGAACGTTATCGCCTGGTACACCAGGCGCTCCCCGAACTGAACCTCAAAGCGGTCGATATGGGCGTGGATCTGCTGGGCAGGCATCTGCGGGTCCCCTTGCTGATCTCGTCCATGACCGGCGGCACGGCTTCGGCGGCTGTCATCAACCGTAACCTGGCGGAGGGGGCGCAGGCACGCGGCCTGGCCATGGGCCTGGGCTCGCAGCGCACGGCTCTGGAGCAGCCGGACACGGCCGGCACTTTCCACGTGCGCGAGGTTGCTCCCAGCATCCTCCTTTTCGCCAACCTGGGAGCCGTGCAGCTCAACTACGGATATACCGTTGACCAGTGCCGGCGCGCGGTGGACATGATCGGCGCAGATGCCTTGATCCTGCACTTGAACCCGCTCCAAGAGGTGCTGCAGGCCGATGGTAACTGGGACTGGACGGGCCTGCTGGCCAAGATCGAGGCTGTCTGCCGCAATGTCGGCGTGCCGGTGGTGGCCAAAGAGGTCGGCTGGGGCATGAGCGAAGTCGCGGCCCGCCGGCTGGCTGAGGTGGGTATCGCGGCGATCGACGTGGCAGGTTCGGGCGGCACTTCCTGGAGCCAGGTCGAATCGCACCGGGCGCCCAACGAGGGTTTGCGAGCGCTGGCCCGGGCCTTCGCCGACTGGGGCATTCCGACGGCTGACACCTTGCAGATGGCCCAGCGCGCTGCGCCCGGGCTGCCGGTGATCGCCAGCGGCGGAATGCGTAATGGCATCGAGGCCGCCAAAGCCTTGGCCCTGGGCGCCCGCGCGGTGGGCATCGCTTCGCCGTTTCTAAAAGCTGCCGCCGCCTCGGCTGAGGAAGTCATCACGACCATCGACCAGTTTACCGCCGAGTTACGCATCGCTATGTTCTGCTCCGGCGCAGGCAACGTCGACGCGCTGCGCGAGCCGGGCCGCATCATGGCGGTGAATGGGTGAGAGCAATGAACCTGACCGAAGCTTACGCTGCCTACCTCCCCGCCGTCGAGGCGGAGATGCGTTCTCTGCTGAGCGCCGGCGATCCGGCCTTGACGCGCCACTACGCCCTGATGCAGTACCACATGGGCTGGCTCGATACAAACCTGGCCCCGGCGAACGCGCCTTCTGGTAAGCGCGTCCGGCCCATGCTCTGTCTGCTGGCCTGTGCCGCGGCCGGCGGCGACCCCCGGCGGGCGCTGCCTGCCGCCGCCGGGCTGGAGTTGCTGCACAACTTCTCTCTCATCCACGACGATATCGAAGACAACAGCCTGACGCGCCGCCACCGTCCCACCGTCTGGGCGCTCTTTGGCCTGCCTCTGGCCTGCAACGCCGGTGATGCCATGTTCAGCCTGGCTCACCTGGCCTTCTTCCGGCTGCCTGCGCACGACGTTCTGGCGGAAAGCGCCCTGCGGGCTCTGCAGGTGTTCGATGAGACCTGTACCGCGCTCACCGAAGGGCAGTTCCTGGACATGTCTTTCGAGACCCGGGTCGATGTGACGGTGGACGAGTATTTTGCCATGATCGCCGGCAAGACCGGGGCTTTATTAGGCGCGGCGCCGGAGATCGGCGCGCTGCTGGCGGGGGCGCCGCCGGAGATCGCGGCGGCCTACCGGCGCTTTGGTCGGGCGCTGGGGCGAGCATTTCAGCTCCAAGACGACGTGCTGGGTATCTGGGGGGACGAGACGCTGACCGGAAAATCGGCCGCGAGCGACATTCTCAGCAAGAAGAAATCCTTGCCGGTGGTCTACGCGCTCTCCGGCGAGACGGCGGGGCCCGAGTTGCAGCGTCTCTACGCCGGTCCGGCCTTCGGCGCGCCGGATGTCCCCGTCGTGCTCGGGTTGCTGGAGCGCGCCGGGGCGCAAGCCTACGTCGAAACGTGCGTTGGGGACGCCCTGCATGAAGCGCGGCAGGCCCTTGCTTCGGTAGAAGCAAGGGTTGGCCCTGCCGCGCAATTCCCTCTGTATGAATTACTGGCTGCCCTGTTGGGCCGCCGGTCCTGATGCGGGGGGGATATCTTCCTGGCTAAAGCCAGGCTAAAGTCGGGATTTAGCCCAGGATATCCTGGCGCATCGCGTCAAATTGCTCCTTACTGATCTCGCCGCGCGCGTAGCGCTCCCTCAGGATCTCCAACGCCCGGCCGGAGCCCGGCGCCACCGGCTGATCCGGCGTGCCCGGTCCTGCGCCACCCATCGGCCCTGTGCCGCCTATCGGCCCCGAGCCGCTCGCCGGCCCTGGGCCGGCCCAACGTCCTGCTGTTCCCCGGTTGTAGGCGCGCAGGGCCAACACGGCCAGCACGACAAGCGCGGCCAGCACGAGCAAGAACAGTAGCCCGCCACAGATAAGCGGAAAACCCGTCATCCTGTACATGCACTCCTCCATTTACCAGCTTCTGACAGCCCCATTATAGTCCCGCCAGGGGCATTATCAGTAAGCTTGCTCTGTGAAACCTCTCAGCAATCTGCGTCCTCATGGCGCCTCTCGGTTCAGGCTCTTCCGGATTTTCAGATGCGTAACCGGGAACGGGTACGCGCCCAGCTCGGCCGGCGCAACCCAGGCGACGGCCGCGTAGTAACTGGCCACGCCCGGCTGCCCGCCCAACCAGGCGCAGTGGTAGCTGTGCAGGGTGATGCGGAAGTGAGTGTAGGCATGGCTGATCTGGCCCAGCCGCGCCCCGGCTGCGATCTGTATGCCCAAGCGCTCGTCGACGGCGCGCACGAGGAAATCCGGCAGCGATTCCTGCGCCCTTTGTCCCGTGCCGCTCGCCTCCGCCGGTGTGCTGGGGAACTCCCAAAGGCCGCCGAGCAGTCCATGCGTGGGGCGGCGCGCGATCAGGTAGCGCCCGGCGTCGTCCAGGACCAGCGCCGCCGCAACCGTGTAGTGCGGCGTGGGTGCGCGCTTGGCAGTCACCGGCCGCTCCGCCTGGACGCCGCGCGCCTGCGCCAGGCATACTCCCGCCAGCGGGCAGGCGGAACAGGCCGGCTGGCCGGGCACGCAGACCAGGGCGCCGAGCTCCATCAAGGCCTCGTTCAGATCACCGGCCTGTCCCTCGGGCGCCGCCTGCACCAGGTTGCCGGCCAGCGACCATAATTCCCGTTCTGTCGCCGGCGCCGCCGGATCGCTCGCGATGTCGTAGACGCGGCAGAGCACCCGGCGCACGTTGCCGTCGAGCACGGGCTCGGCCTGGCCGAACGCCAGGCTCAGGATGGCTCCGGCTGTATAGCGGCCGATGCCGGGCAGTGCGAGCAGCGCCTCCCGCCGGGAGGGCAGCACGCCGCCATGTCGCGCCATCACTGCCTGGGCGGCGTGCTGCAGGTTGCGGGCGCGCGCGTAATAGCCCAGGCCCTCCCAGGCCTTCAGCAGCGTATCCTGCGAGGCAGCGGCCAGCGATGCGATATCGGGGAAGCGGGCCAACCAGCGCTCGAAATAGGGGATGACGGTTGCCACCTGCGTCTGTTGGAGCATGATCTCCGAAACCCAGACGGCGTACGGGTCGCGCCGCCGCCGCCAAGGCAGGTCGCGCCGGACGCGCGGCAGCCAGGCGAGGAGCGAGGCGACCACTTCGGTGGCTGCGGGTTGGCTGTGGGACGAGACAGGCATCGACATAACGGACGGGTTCGCCATAGAAAAAACGCCCGCTGAACGCGCGGGCGTTGGGTACTCGAGCGAAGGGTGCACCTAGCGGGCCAGCAGGGCCGCTCCGCCGAACTGGGTCACAAGAAAGAAGACCAGCATGATGGCAAGCATGACCCATGCCCAGGTCGGCAGGCCGAGAAAGATACGCGGCTTGCGTTTCTTTTTCTCCACCGGCTTTGGCATCTCAGCCTGACAGCGCCAGCAGACGAGTTTGTCATCCGGGTTCCAGGTTCCGCACTTGGGGCAGTCCATGCTGCCTCCTTTCGCTGAAGCAGCTAACACGATATATGCATGTTAGCACAAACGGATTAAGCGGGCAAAAACGTTCAAGCGGGTTCTGAATCGCCGCGTACCGTGAACAGAAACAACAGCGCGGCCAGGAATCGCCCACCTGCCGAAAAGAAGAAGCAGCCGCGAATGGTCAGCGCATCCGCCAGCAAACTGCCGATCAGCGGACCGGCGAAGGCCGCCGCAAACCCGACCACCTGGTAGATGGCCACGAAGCGCGCCCGCTGGCTCTCCGGCGATAGGCTGAGCACCAGGTTGAAGCTGGCCAGACCATAGCCCGCCCACAGGAACCCGCTCAGCGACACCTCTGGAAATAACCACCAGATGTTCGGCACCACGGCCCAGATCAACGGGATAGACGGTATCAGCAAGCCCGACACGCGCGTAACCCAGGCCGCGCCGCGCCGGTCGTTCAATCGCCCCCAGACGCGCTGGCCGAGGATGTTCCAGACGCTGAATGTCGCGGCCAGCAGGCCGAACTGAGCTGGTATCCGCGCGGCGGGCCGCCTAACTGTATGATGACGCCTGCCACGGGCGCAAACAACAGCGCTGCGGCGCCCATTGCGATGTTGCGCGAGGCGAAATAGCGGCCCCGCATCCGGGTGGGCACCAGTCGCGATGCCAGTGCCGACCGGGCCGGGAAGCCGAGTTGGTTAAAAAAGAAACGCAGCGCAACGAACGTGATGATCGCAAAGATGGCCGCCTGCGCGCCGAGCAGCAGCGGCACCGCTGCTACCAGGAGCAGGATCAGCCGCGCGGCTATGCCCCCCGACCAGACGACGATGCGCTTGGGTTGCCCGACGCGCTCCACCAGTCCGGCGCCGGGCATCTGGCCCAGTGCCGCACCGGCGTTCATCGCCGAGTTGAGAATGCCGATCTGAGCGTTAGTCGCACCGAAGGTCAGCAGGAATGGGCTGAGGAAGCTGGTGAAAAACGACTCGGAGATATTGGTAAACAGACCGTCCAACCACAGCAGGCGCCGTCCCTGGCGCGCCAGGGGTTCGCTGCCTGATTCTTCCTCAAGCGGCCCGGCGACGAACAGATCGGCGTGCTGCCAAAAGCGCTGCCATGACCGGTTGCCCCGGCGGGCCGGCACGATGGAAGGTAGTGGTAAAGCTGGCATGTGCCGCCGTTGCGCCCCCCAAAAGATCGGCGGCCACTCGCGGCCGCCGGAACGGGAGTATACTCACTTCGCTTATTCCAACTCGATCCCCAGCGCGACGGCTTCGCCGCCGCCCAGGCAGAGCGCGGCCGCGCCGGTTGACAATCCCCGGTCGCGCAGCGCGTACAGCAACGTCACCAGGATGCGCGCTCCGCTGGCGCCAATGGGGTGCCCCAGGGCGATTGCCCCGCCGTTCACGTTGACTTTCGCCATGTCCAGCCCAAGCTGCTGGATGTCCGCCACGGACTGGGCTGCGAAGGCCTCGTTCAGCTCCAATAAGTCAAAGTCGCCCGGCTGCATGCCCAGCTTCTCGGCCAGCTTGCGGACGGCGAAGATCGGCGCCAGGAAAAGCTCCAAGGGCTTGACCGCCGCCTGGGCATGACCGGTGATACGCGCCAGCGGCCGCGCACCCAGGTTCTCGGCCGTCGCACGCCGGGCGATCACCAGCGCGGCGGCTCCGTCGGTGATGCCGGGCGCATTGCCTGCCGTCACCGTTCCGCCTTCCTTGAAAGCGGGTTTCAGGCCGGCCAGCGCGCTCAGGCTGGTTTCCCGTCGTGGGTTCTCGTCGATGTGGACCTCTACCAGGGCCGGCGGCCCCTTGCGCTGCGCCACGGGCACCGGGGCGATCTCGGCGCGGAATTTGCCGGCGTCGATCGCCGCCAGCGCGCGCTGCTGGCTGGTCAGCGCAAATTCATCCTGCATCGCGCGCGTCACGCCGCACGCCTCGGCCACCCACTCGGCGGAAAGGCCTATGTGATGGTTCTCGAATGCGCACCACAGCCCGTCGTTCACCACCGCATCGACCATCTCCGCGTTGCCCAGCCTGTAGCCGAAGCGGGCCCG
>Ga0209226_10000559_pt1 | contig 19691 bp, 15 predicted proteins | sample BarGraNGADG00212_2_FD_184497 | JGI IMG/M metagenome (GOLD analysis project Ga0209226, IMG submission 184497) | Arctic peat soil microbial communities from Barrow, Alaska, USA - Barrow Graham LP Ref core NGADG0011-212 (SPAdes) (version 2) | ecosystem: Environmental > Terrestrial > Soil >...
TATACTTTCGGTATGATCCCTTAGAAAGGAGCCATCACTGATTTGAAGCGTATCATCGACCTTACTCATACGATATCCGCCGGAATGCCGGTGTGGCCCGGCGATCCGGGGGTGGAGTTTACGAGGACCGCCTCGATCCCAGAGGGCGGCTACAACGTTACCCGCGTGTCCATGGGAGCGCATACCGGCACGCACATCGACAGCCCCCGCCACGTGATGCACGATGACCGCGGCGTGGACAGCTACGCCCTCGACGCTCTCGTAGGCTGGGCGGAGGTGCTCGATCTGGGCGAGCTTGCGCCAGGCTCGGAGATAACATCGGCGGATTTGGATGTATTCGCCGGACGGGTAACCGATGGCGCGCGGCTATTGCTCAAAACCGGATGGGGCAAACGCTGGAGCGCTCCCGAGTTCTTCACCGAGTTCCCGGGGATCAGCGAGGGAGCGGCTGCGTGGCTCACTGCGAGGAAGCTCAAGCTTCTGGGAATCGAGCAGCCGTCCGTGCACGTGACGCTGCATATCCAGGTTCACAAGGCGCTGCTGGTCACCGGCATGGCGCTCATCGAGACAATGGCGAATATGCACGAGATCACGGCGGATCGGGTCTACATCGCCGCGCTGCCGGTGAAGCTCGCCGGCCTCGACGGCGCGCCGACGCGCGTGGTGGCAATCGAGGGCATGGAGGTAACACAGTGACGGACAAGGCGGTAATGAGACACGAGCTATACTCGCTTCTCGGCGATCTTCCGCCGCGCGACAGACCGATCTCCGCGGAGTTGGTGTCGGAAGAGGATCGGGGCGGCTACGTTCTTGAGAAGCTGACGCTTGATCTCAACGGCATCGAGCCGGTCCCGGCGTTCTTCGCCAAGCCCAAGGGCTGTAGGGGCGAAGCATTCGCGAACAGGCCTGTGGAGACCCCCAAGTTGGATTGCGAATGCTTCGCCCCTACCACACGTCCGACGATCCTCTACCACCACGCCCACGGCGGCAGATACGACATCGGCAAGAACGAACTTATCGAGTCGCGCCCGAAGATGCACAATCAGCCTTATGCCGAAGCGCTTACGGCGATGGGCTTTGGCGTGCTCTGCATCGACACGTGGAACTTCGGCGGGCGCGCCGGCCGCACGGAAAGCTCGCTTTTCAAAGGGATGCTGTGGCAAGGGCAAGTCCTGTGGGGGATGATGGTCTACGATTCTATTCGCTCCATGGACTACCTGTGCTCCCGGCCCGATGTGGACACCCAGCGCATCGGCACGATCGGCAAGTCGATGGGCTCCACGATGGCCTGGTGGCTTGCGGCGCTCGATGAGCGGGTCGCGGCCTGCGTGGACATCTGCTGCCTCACGGACTTCGATGCGCTCATCGAGGCCGACAACCTGGATGGGCACGGGCTTTACTACTACGTTCCCGGCTTGCTCAGGCAGTGGACTACGGGCAAGATCAACACGCTCATTGCGCCGCGACCACATCTCGCATTAGCCGGAGACCTCGATCCGCTTACCCCGCCCAAAGGCCTCGACCGCCTCGACGCCGAGCTAAAGCAGGCCTACTCAGAGGCAGGCGCCCCGGACGCATGGAAGCTGCTTCGCTATCCGGTCGAGCACGTGGAAACCGAGGGCATGCGCGCCGAAGCGCTGGAGTGGCTTGAGAGGTGGCTCAAGGCACGATAAGCACCGGCGTCATATCGACGTGATCCGCCGACACGAGGCGATAGTCGATGCCGTCGGTGTCGCCCTGAAGGTACACCCCCGTGTGGATGTGGCCGTAGACCAGAATGTCCACGCCGTATTCTTTGAGAACGCCCGCGAATGCGTTGGGTTCGAGACCGGCGTCAAACGGCGGATAGTGCAGCATCACGATCTTCTTCGAGACATCCGGCGGGATCTCGCGCAGGCCGCGTTCGAGATACGCAAGCTCCCGATTCATCACCTTCGAGTCCCCCGCGTCGGGGTCCTCCTCGAGTTCGATGCGCCACCCGCGCGTGCCGGTAATGCCGACATTCTCTACCACAAGCGCGTGGCCGTGCAGCAACGTAATGCTTTCGGGAAGCACTCTCTGCATGCGGTTCGTGGCCTCGCGCCGCCACCAGTAGTCGTGGTTTCCTCGGATCAGAATCTTTCTGCCGGGCCGCGCGGCGATGTAGTCGAGATCGGGCTTCGCCTCCTCGAATTTCAGCGCCCACGAGTGATCACCCGCCAGCAGCACCGTGTCGTTCGGCCCGACGATTGAGTCCCAGTTTTCGGCGATGCGTCGCGCGTGGTCGCGCCAAGCCTCACCGAATATGTCCATCGGCTTGTTGCCGGATAGCGAGAGATGCAGATCCGAGATTGCGTAGATCGACATGGACTACCTTTTGGGGAAGTTGGTGACTTCCACCTGCAGATGGGGTGGAGGGAAGCCGGGGAAAACTTCGCTGGGGTTCATCACCCGGACAGGCACGGCCGCCTCGCTTTCTTGTCTGCTGTTCGTGATCTCTACCGGCAGGCTGCCATGATAGGCCCTCCCTACAATGGTGACATTCAGGCTGCGCTGAACCGGCCCCAGTCCCACGATGTTCACATCCACCGGCGCGCCAGGGTTGATTGTGCTGTTTGGCGTGCCGCTGATCGTCGTGTCTGTCTTGACCGTGCCATCCACCTTAACTGTCGGCGTCCCGACGATCTGCACGGGCACCGGCTTCGTGGGCGCCGCGGCGGCGCCTTGCGTCGTGTAGCCGGCTTGCGCGACCGACGGAGGCGCGCCGAACTTGACGCACTGGTAGATCAGGCACACGGCGATCACCGTCAGCAAAATGTTTGTGTATCTCAGGGACTGCATTGTCTAGCCACCTCCAGAGGGGTAAATCCGCCCGTATTATAGCATGATGCACAAAGGTGCGCAGTGCTTGCCACCGACGCGTTGGCGAGGTATCATACTGAAGCACTAAGACGAGATGCAAGAGGATCGATTGCTCTCAGTGCTATCGTGTGTGCGCGGAGGCTTGATATGAACTCTCTTTGGCATATGTCTTTCCCGTACTGGCTGTTCATCATCCGGGCGGCGGTGGTGTATGTCGCCATCATCGTTCTGCTGAGGCTTGGGGGTAAACGGCAGGTCGGGCAGATGGGCGCGGGGGAATTCGTGGCGATTTTGCTTATCAGCAACGCCGTGCAGAACTCCATGAACGGCGGGGACAACTCCATCACTGGCGGGCTGATCCTCTCAATCGTCATAATCGCGCTCAGCCTGCTGGTGGCCTACGTTACGTTCAAGTCCAAGAAGGCAGAGTATCTCATACAGGGCACTCCCACGCTGCTGGTCCACAACGGCAAGCCTATCGAAAAGAACCTGGCGAAGGAGTTCCTCAGCATCCACGAGCTCAAGGCGGTTCTGCGGCGGCAGGGCATTGACGACCTCAAAGAGGTCCACATCGCAATACTCGAAAGCAGCGGCTTCATAAGCGTGGTCAAGCAAGGCGAGGCGAAGCAGGCGGGACAGGACAAGTCCACGACGTAACGCCGCGGGCGACACTGTTCATTCCTCAGGTCAATACTCAATACTCGATTATCTATGCGGCCAGTCTCTCAACTGCCGCTCCATCGAGTCCTCGAACTGCTCCCATTCCCACTCGCGCGCGGCCTGGGCCATGCGTCTGCGCCGGATGATGAACGCGACAACGGCCAAAGCGGCCATGATCGCTCCTCCGAACGCGCCGGCTATCTGCCAGGCTCTCAGGAGCCGGAACCGCCTTGCGAGGCTGTTGGTCCAATCGGCGACGAACGCCCTCTCATTCTCTCTCGTGGCCTTTGCGATGGCCTTATCGAAGGAGCCTGTGGCGGCAAGCTCGCCGAGCATGACCTTTGGCGCGTCCGCGCCGTGTCGCTTCACCAGGTAACGCATCGCGGAAGCTGACTCGGCGTAAGCCAGGTCGGAGCGGTCGCTTGGGAACTCGGTGGTGAGGTCGGGCAGGCCAATGAGGGTTCCGTGCGCGGCGGCGTCGGCAACGATTGTGTCGTCCACTTCGGTGTAGATTTCGGACTCGTATTTTGCCAGGCCCTCGTTGACCCACAGCGGCAGCGCTCGAGTCTGGGGGCCGAGGATTCGGAAGATCACCGCATGGGTTATCTCGTGGGCCATAACCTGCTTCATGGTGACAAACGCGCCGCTTGCATCGACGGAGATTCGCTCGTCACCGGTCCTCGCCGTGCCCACGGTAAACCGGTCGGCAAGCCCGCCTTCGTGGATGAAAGCGTAGTGCGACCGGTAGACCATCAGCGGGATCGGCCTGTTTGGCTCGATTGCGTAGCCGAGGTCTTTGGAGATCCGCGTCAGCTCCTCTTGGGAGGCGCTGGCGGTCGACTCCGCGAGAAAGTGGTCCGCGGGATCGTAGTGGACGGTGAAATGTGGCGTTTTCATCACCGCCGTGAGCTCTGTGGCAAACGCGGGCGAGGCAAGAATCAGCCAGGCAATAGGCAATAGGCAATAGGCAATAGTCCGGGACCATCCCTGTAACCTGTGACCTGTAACCTGTAACCTATCCCGTGACTTTGACCACCACGAGCGAAATATCATCATGCGGCTGCCCCGCGTAGTCGGAGACGGTTTGGATCACCTTGTCCGCAAGCGCGTCGGCGCTGAGCCGCGAGTTGCGGATCACCAGTTCCTTGAGGCGCTCGGTCCCGAACGGTTCCGTGATCCCCGCCTCGGTGATCCCGTCCGAGCCGAAGAAGACGATATCGTTCTCGGCAAGCTGGATATCGGTCTCGGTGTAGTCGGATTCGGTAACTCCGAGCACTGGCCCGGTTGGGTGGAAGTCTATGCACAGATCCTCCCGGCACATAAAGACCGGCTCGTGGCCGGCGTTGACTATGGTAAGCTGGCGGGTCTCGGGCCGCAGCCAGCCGTAGACCATCGATACTATAATATCATGCGGGGTCTCTTTCGCGAGCACCCGGTTGGTCTGCCGAATAACCTCCGATGGAGTCGTTGACCCCTTGTAGTAGCCTCCCGATATGAACTTCACCGCCGCGACCAGAGTCGCCGCCGCGACCCCGTGCCCGCTGATGTCGGCGAGCTTGAGCGTGACGATTCCGTCGTCCTTCCAATACTTGATGCTCCAGTAGTCTCCTCCAACCTCCTGGGCGGGCACTAGCCTGCCCGCGAACTGGAAACCGGGTATCTCTGGGATCACCCTCGGCAGCAGATGCCTTTGGATCGCCTTTGCAGCCCGCAGCTCGTTCGAGATGTTCTCGGCGCGGTTGTGGCGGATGGTTTTCTTGAGAGTGTCCGCGCGGGCCTCGCTGAATGCCGTGGAAATAAGATTCGCGAAATGAACGACCGTGCGGCAGTCACAGGGCGGGCCCTCGTCACTGGTGTCGATGATCGCGTCGAGCAGGCAATCGCGGTAGAAATCGGTCAGGTTGCCTTCGTCGAGGTGGCCCAGAACAATGCTCGCCAGCTCGTAGGCGGTCTTATAAATATCCTCGCGGGCGTCTTCGAAACCCCGCGCCGCCTCGCCGTAGCTCAGCAGCAGCTCCCACACCAGCCCGTCAGCCGTGGGCGAAGGCTTCTCGCCGCGCTTGACGACCTCACCCATCCACGCCTTGTGCGCGCGTCTCTGCTGGAAGACGAGGGTCTCGAACTTCTCGTTTGTCGCCACGGCGGTCCTCGAAGGGTACAACACCCAGTTGAATCATACCATGCTTGGCGAGGATGCTCAAACGCTTATAGCAAGACATCCGTCCTTGCCCTTGGTGTCTCCGCTCGCTTGCGGTATAATATGGCAAGCATGAACATCTGAGGAGGATATTATGTGCCGCATTCGCTATCCCGCAATCTGCACGCTCTGCCTGATCGCAGTTTCAATGCTACTGCCGTGCTTGGCCCACGCCGGCAGCTCGCCGGCGCAGAGTCCGCCGGATGAGGCCCATCGCCAAGCGGCAGATGTCCTGCTGCAGCAAATCTGGCCCGGCGGGCCAGGACACCCCGAGTACCCCAAGATAGATACGGTTGTCAAGGGATACAATCAAAGCGACGTGGCGACGCAAAACGCGATAGCCTGGCTGTGCGTGACCTACATGAAAGACCAAAGCCGCGAGGTTCCGGATCGCTGGCCGTGCTGTTACGTGATCGGCCGTAGCGGATACGAACAGGGAGTGCCCGATCTGATCGACGTGCTGCGTTACGATGAGGTGGAGGCCATGCGCGCGGTGGCGGCCGAGGCCCTGGGAGAGATGTACCAATCCACCGGCAATGCCACTATCCGTGACGCTCTGCTGCAGGCCGCGCAAACGGACAGCAGCAAGCGGGTACGTGCCGCGATTGCCAGACACTTGAGCCAAGGCGCAGTTGCTCCCGTTGTGCCGGTTGCTCCCGTTGTGCCAGTTGCTCCCGTCCCCAACCCTCCGGATGAGGCCCATCGCAAAGCCGCGGATGCCCTGCTGCAGCAGATTTGGAGCGCCGCGCCGGGTAAGCCCAAGTTCGAAGCGATAGATGCGGTCGTCAGGGTATACAAGGAAAGCGATGCCGCGACCCGACACGCGATAGTCTGGCTGTGCCTGACTTACATGAAAGACAAGAGCTGCGGGGTGCTGGATCGCTGGCCATGCATCTACGTGATCGGCCGTAGCGGCCACATGGATGGAGTCCCGGACATAATCGATGTGCTGCGTTACGATGAGGTGGAGGCCATGCGCTCGGTCGCAGCCGAAGCCCTGGGAGGCATGTACAAAGACACTGCCAGTACCGTTATCCATGATGCGCTGGTTCAGGCCGCGCGCACGGATACGAGCAAACGGGTGCGTGACACTATTGCCAAGTATTTGGGCAAGGACATGCCTGCCCCCAATCCAGGCTCTCCATCCTGAGGATTCCGCGCTTCAGCACAACCCGCCGCTCCTGCTTCGGTGCAAACCGCCTCCGAAGCAGGAGCTCAGCCGGCACCTCCCACGCCAGCCCGTCAGCCGTGGGCGAAGGCCTCTCGCCGCGCTTGATGACGGCACGGCCTGCCTTGGAGTGCGAGGGCGCGGCCTCGCTTTGGATTGGCCACCGGCCTTACGGAATCCAAAGCGGCCTCCAGCGGCCGCACTCCAAACCACCAACCCCACGGATCATTCGTCTCATTCGTCCCATGCGTCCCATTCCGTCATCCCCATTCAGCGTCTCAGCGATTCAACCCTACCCCGGCGACGGACAACATGTCCGGGGAACCCGCATCCGGGACAACATGTCCCCGGACGATCGCCTTCCCTCCCGGACTTTAGACTTTCGACTTTGGACTTTTGACTGTCCGCGATCAGTGAACAACATTTAACTGAAATATACCAGCAATTTCCCTGCAAAAGGGCCTAGTTGTCGTACTGTGTACATGAGGGACAAATATCATGCGCGCCCCCCTTTCCCCAATCTGAAATCTCAAATCTCAAATGGAGGAGTTGACTGCGGAAGTTATTAAACTCGCAAAACGAAATGCCGCCGCCCAAAATCTGAGCGTGGGCTGAGCGTGAGCCCCGCGGCATTTCGTTCGTACAAAAACCGTGAACTCCCTCGTGAAGTTTGCTCACCAAAAAGCGGCAGTGCCCCTTGACCTTTTCGCCGCGCAACGCGACAATTGGTGGGGGGTAACTACACAATGCATTCCATGATCGCAGCCGGAAGCCGCACGGCGGTTTTCGCAATCATACTTATGATTCTCGGAGGTGCAGCTATGAGCGCTGATACAGCCCGCGACTACCGGGCCATGTGGGTCTGGGCCAAAGTCGAGACAAAAGAGCCGTTCCAGTTCGTCAAGTTCCGAAAGACGTTCGATCTACCCGCCAACCCCGAGCGCGCCGTGGCATTCATCACGGCGGACACGCTATATCGCCTCTGGGTGAACGGGCGATATGTGATGTACGGCCCGGCCCGCAGCAGCGTCGGCAAGGCGACGATTGACCCCGTGGACATCTCGCGCTATCTCAAGCAGGGCGCCAACACGGTCCTTGTCGACGCGTTCTACGGCAATATAATGTTCGAGGCGCTCGCGCAGGCTCCGGGATTCCTCTGCGAGCTGGAGATAGAGGCAAACGGGCGAAGCGAAGTCATTGGGACGGATGCCTCGTGGGAAGCCTGCGAGGACAAGACATGGAACCGGGGCGCGCCCAAGTTCAGCTTCCAGCGCGGTTGGGTCGAGGACATCGACGCCCGGCTCGAATCGAGCGCCAAATGGCAGCCCGCGGTTGTTCTCGGCAAGGTCGGAATGGCCCCGTGGAAGGCCGTCGAGATGCGCGACGTGCCTCTTCCCGAGTCGGGTGACGTCAAGCCCGCGTCGGTCGCGTCGATGCAGCGCAGCGATGGCCCAGACCAGCAACCACTTGCCGAAAAATGGGTGGACAGGCTGAACTCAGAGCCGCTTTCGATAGTGGATCAGGCCGATGTGAACCCCGCCGGTGTTACCGCAAAGGGTAGGGGATCGGTCACGCTGCCGGGCAAGGGATTCTCCGTGACTTATGATATGGGCGTGGCCGAAGTCGGATTTGTCGGCTTCGAGGTCACCGGCAACGCCGGGGATGTGATCGAGCTTGTGTGGGGCGAACGATTGCGCGACAAGACCCTCGCGCCGCGCCCGAACCAGGGATTGAGCGCCGTCCAGTCGATGCGCTACGTGCTCAAGGATGGCAGGCAGACGTTCATGGGGTTTACCGCCCAACTCGTGCGCTACCTGAGAGTTGTCAACCGAAGCGAGGGCAGCGTCAAGCTCCACAAGCTGTGGATCACCCGTCACTGTTTCGGCGGGAGGTCAACAGGCGATTTTCAGTGTTCGGATGAGGCGATCAATCAGATCTACGCCGCCGCGCGATTGACCCTGAAGCTGAACACGCTCGATACGTTCATGGACTGCCCCTCCCGCGAGCGAGGAGGATGGTTCCACGACAGCTATTGGTCCGCTCTCGCCGCCTACACGATGTTTGGTGATGTGAGCGTCAGCAGGCGGATGGTCCGGCAGGGCGCCGACAGCCAGGATGATCCCGACCGAGTCGGCCCGCCCGGCACCGTTGCGATGGTCTACCCCGCGAACATACGCGACTGCCCCGATATGATCCCCGGCCAGGAGCTTTTCTGGTCGCTGCAGGTCGGCCTCGATTCCCGCCTCACGGGCGAGACCGAGTTCACGAAGTCGATGCTTCCGGCGGTCCGGCGGCTCTTTGAGGGGCTCGCGACCTGGCGCAACGCGGAGGGCTTGCTCGAAATACCCATTGGCCGGCCTGTTTGGAATTTCCTGGATTGGGCGGATATAAAGAACGGCCCGATCAGCGTCGGGACAAACACCATCTACGTCGCTTGCCTCGATGAAGCCGCGAGATTGGAGCGCCTGACCGGCGACAGCGCGATGGCCGCGCACTACGATAAGACCGCCAAAGAGGTGCGCGACGCGCTGAACCGCTGGTGCGGCGGCGATCTATACTACCCGGACGTGCTCGAACGCGACGAAAAGGGCCGGCTCGTGCCGTCCAAGGAAGCGAGCGAGACGATTCAGTACTATATCATGTGGGCAAACGTCTCCAGTGAGGCGCGCACCGCGCGAATGTGGCAGGCCATGCGCGATGACTTCGTGCCGACCCCGAACAACAAAGTCCAGCCGATCCAGGGTCTCAGCCGCGCGGGGCTTTTTCCCTATTTCGAGCGGTTCCAGTTGGCCGCTCGGTTCGGCGACTACCCGGCGTTTGTGCGGGACGTGAAGGCGATGTATATGCCGATGGTCACCAGCGCGCCCGGCACGTTCTGGGAAAGCCCATGGGCGGACTCCTCTCTGTGCCACTGCTTCGGCAGCACGGTCGCGGCGCAACTCACGGACGAGATACTCGGCATAAGGCACGGATTGCCCGTGCGCATCACTCCGCACGCCGGCGGGTCGGTGCGATGGTGCAAGGGCTCGGTAACGACGGTTCGGGGTAGAGTCGGAGTTGCCTGGGATTGGAAAGATGCCGAGTACTCGCTTCGGGTATCGATGCCCTCGGGCGTCAACGCCGAAGTGACCCTGCCCGAGGAGGCCAGAGCGATCTGGGCGAAATCGGCATCCAAAACCCCGTGGGCGGATTCGCTTACAATTAGGGGACGCAAGGAGATTGTGGTAACGCCTGGGAGCGTCGAGGTGCGCTGAATGCAGGAAGGAAACCCGCGGGCAGTCGAGCAATAGATGACTGAGGGGATCTGACTTCGGACCTCTAACTTCGGACATCTATTTTTCAAGGAGAACCTCAAATGAGACTCTGTATCTGCCTTCTACTAGGGCTTGGCTTGACGCTGAGCATTTCCGCCTTGGCGGCTCCGCCGCCGAGCTACCATTTGGTCAAGACAATCGCCGTGGGTGGGGACGGCGGTTGGGACTGCCTCACATTTGACAATGCGGCTAATCGCCTTTACATCGCGCGCTCCACTCGCGTGCAGGTCGTGGATGTCGAGAAGGGCGTCCTGGTTGGCGAGGTCGCCAACACGCAGGGAGTGCATGGTGTCGCGCTCGTGCCGAAGCTGAAGCGCGGCTACGCGAGCAACGGCCAGGACAATTCCGTCACGGTCTTCGACCTCGCCACCCTCAAGGAAGTCGAGCGGATCAAGGTCGGCACAAAGCCGGATGTGATCATCTTCGACCTGAAGGTGAAGCGCGTGTTCACCTCTAACGGCGGCAGCAATGACGCGACGGCAATCGACGTGGCAACCAACAAGGTTGTGGGCACGGTCGCGCTGGGCGGAAAGCCCGAGTTCGCCGTCGATGATGGCGACTCGATCTTCGTCAACATCGAGGACACCAGTGAGGTCGTCTCGTTCGACCCGAAGACGCTGGCGGTGAAGAACCGCTGGCCCCTGGCTCCGGGCGAAGGACCTTCCGGCCTCGCGCTGGACGCCGGTAACCGCTGGCTGCTCTCGGTGTGTTCCAATGAGAAGATGGTGGTTTTGGATGCCGACACGGGGAAAGTTGAGACCACCTTGCCGATTGGCAAAGGCCCGGACGGCGCGGCATGTGATTCGAAGACCGGCCTCGCGTTCAGCCCGAACGGTCAGGACGGCACGCTGACGGTCGTGAAAGAGGAGTCAGTTGCACGAGGCTCTTCGCTTAAGGCCAAGTTCAGCGTTCTTGCGACCGTCCCTACGCAGGTCAGCGCCCGCACGATGGCTTTGGACCCCAAGACCGGCAATATCTATCTTGGGGCGGCTAAGTTTGTCACGCCGCCCGCCGGGCAGCCGACCCAGGGTCGCCGCCGTCAGATCGAGCCGGGTTCGTTCGTGATTTTGGTGTTTGGCAAGTAGCTACCTGCGGCTGAGCTCTTCGTAGACCTCGTTGTAGTAAAGCGCGTTATCAACGGGCGTGTTCGGCGGGATGTGGTTTCCCACGGCCATGAAGAACCCCGGGCAGTGTTTGCCGATGGCCATGCAGCGCTCCACTTCCGCCCGAATCTGCTCTTTCGTGCCGTAGAGCAGGATGCGGGTATCGGCGTTACCCACGAACACGTGCGTCTTGCCATATCTCTCGGCGATATACGCCATGTCGGTGGTGGGCTCCATTACGAAGCCGTGAACGCCGCAGTCGGCTACATCGTCGATGAACTCCGTGTAGCTGCCGTCCGAGGTATATAACACGCGTTTGCCGCTCTCGATCACGGGCGCGAACTGCCGCTTGTAGTTGGGGAAGACGTATTCGCGATACCACTGAGGGTTGAAGATCGCCCCGGAGGTCCACACCATGTCATCGTGGATCATCACGACCGGCACATCCGCCTCGGCAAGCGCGTCGAAGTATTGCTGAATCCAGGCGGAGTAGCGGTTCGTAAGCTCGCCGAAGCCTTCGGGGTCCATCCCGGCGGCTGTGAGCAGTAGGTCCCAGCCGAAGAGATCGATCAGGCCGGAGACTAAGGTGATGTAGACCCCGGTCATGTTGACGCACTCGGGGAATGCGGCGCAGTTGGCCCTGTATTGCTCTTCGTAACTCCTGATCATCTCGCCGCGATCTCGCTGGCCGAGCGATTCTAGGGGGTCGAAGGCCAGCACTTGCTCGGGGGTCTCAAACGCGCTGCCGATCTTGTCGTCGTAGTCCACCCCACCGGCCGCGTAGACCGCGTGGCCCATCGAGGTATGATACTGCCCCAGCGCTTGACGGGCGATCAGCGTGGACCAGGCGAAGTCATAGTTCCACGCCAGCCTGAACGCTCGCGCCGCCGCTGTCTTGACCTCACCGGGGCTTTCGACACCCACGTCTATACCCGTCACGGCCTTGATGAGGTCCCAGTGGGACTCCGCCGAGTACTCCGTGCGAGGCACCCGCCCCGGCATTTCAAGGTTGATCGCCGCCCAACCGTCAGTGAATGACAATGTCGTACCTCCGTTACCACGGGCTTGGGCCGCCGTAGTACCAGCACTCAGAACGAGTCCAGTGCAGGCGCATCAGTTTCTGCCTCTGGTCGTCAGATGAAAGGGCATACCGGGCAATCTTGGTCATCGCGTAGCCTCTATCGGTCAGATCGGGTATCTGTTTCGCCAGCTCCATCGCGCGACCTACATCCACCACGCTCATCGCCACGGCCGCCTCCTGCAGCGCCCACGTTCCTCGCGACTGTCCAGGCTGCTTGCACTGCGCGAATGCTGTCTCCAGCATCAGTCTGCTCTGTGCCGGATCGGCGGCGGCATAGTGCATTGCATAAGCCGTGAGCTCCGAGCTTCTCTGTTCGGGATCGGCAAGAAGCTGGGCCTTTGCCGAGGCGAACATCTTGTCGCCTGCATTCGGGTCAACGGAGCGCGCCATCCACGCGATCCAGGACATGTCCTCCGCGACATAACTATAGTCGGCCCGGACGGCGTCAAATGCCTCTCGAAGGACTCCGATCTGTGCGTCTTGAGGCTGGAACGGCGCCGCGATGCCCAGCGCGAGTTTCCGGTAACGGTCATTGTGCACGCTGCGCGCCACCTCCAGCGCTGCCACCGGATCGTTCTTGCCCAGGGCCAGGATCACGTACAGCGCCGCCTCGCCATACGCCATGTGATTGATCTCATTGCCGCCGGCCTTCTCGATCTGTTCGAGCACGCGGCGGGCGGACGTGACGTCATAGTAGGAGGCCTCGACCGCGATGCCGGCCATCGCGCTGGTCGCGCTCTCGGTCATCTGCCCGGCCAGCTTCTCCGCCAATGGCACGCTGCCCATCGCAATGACATTGGTCCGAAACGACAGCGCGTCGCTGACATGGTCCTTATTCTGCTTCACGGCTTCGGATAGCTTCTCCAACATCGCATCGCCTTCGCCGTTAGCCAGCTTGCCGGCAAGAGCGGCCAGATGGGCGTAATCAATAAGGGTCTCGAAGGCCTCCTGGGTTGCAGACGACGCCTTTGCCGCTTTGCCGATGTTGTCCTTGGCGCGAGCGTAGAGCGACCCGGCAAGCCTGGTATCCAAGCCGGCCGCGGCAACGCCCAGGATGCACGCAGCGCGCAGCGCGTTACGGGGGTTCTTCATCGTACCAAGCAGCGGCAGGCCCCACTTTAGCGCACGTCCCGGCTCGCTCCGGACAAGCGCCGATATAGTTTCCAGGGCAGGCTCCTCATCCAGGCTGCCATCCGCCCTGTAGATCATCTTGAGGGCGAGGTCGGGGTTGGTCTGCATTACCAGAACCGGTATGCGGGTCCGCCACCAGTTGTCCTTCGGCTTCTTGGACGCCTCGTCCCAGCATGCTTGAAGGGCCGCATAGACTTGTCCGGCATCCACTTTCGGCGAATCCTCCAGCTTGATCTCTACCGGAGCGCCGCCTGCGCCGGCCTTCATGCTGCCATAAGACGAGCCGGTTCCCGCGATTAGTGTGACGTCTCCCTCTGGTATCGAACTCAGCAGAAACCTGCCGTCAGCGCCTGTTAGAGCAGAGCCGTCCGCGCCGGCCTCTAATGTGGCTACTCTGGCATTTGTCACCGGAGCGCCGGTGGAGTCCGTGACTCGACCGGCGAGCTTGCCGGTGAGGGGCGCTAGCACTATGTCGGATATCGACGCTTTCTTGTCCTTGGCCGTGAAGACTCCACCTGACCGGTAGGCGTAGCCGGGCCTTTTGGCGGACTTGAATGTGACCTTCATACCGGGCTTGAACCCATCGATCCGATACACGCCCTCGGCGTCCGTGCTCAGGCTCGGGGTCTTGAGCCAGGTCTCCGGCTCGGCTGCTATCACCCAGACAGTTACGGTGGCCCCGCTTACGGGCTTGCCCGCGGGGGTTACGGCCCGGCCTTCCAGCTTTCCAATAACGACCTTGCGAAGCACAAACGTGACCGGTCCCGGCGCGGGCAGCTTGAGGTCCTTCGGCTCGACGACTTCCCACGCCTGGACGCCGAACTCATCGCCGATGGTGAGCCTGACCTTGCCGGAGACGAGGTCGGTGACGCGAAACTTGCCGGCCTTGTCCGTGCAGGCGCGGCCTCCCATTTGCCGGTTGTGTTCCTCATCAGCCATCACCATCACGCTCATGCGCTGGTCGCCAAGCGGCTTGCCATTTGTGTCCACGAGCTTGCCGGAGAGGACGACCTGCCTCTGCACTTTGATGGGCACGGTTTTCTTCTCGCCGTTCTTCACTTCTACGCCGATCTGCGGCTCGGGGCGGCCGAAGCCGTCCGAGTTGAAAAGCTGGATGCGGTTCTTGCCGGGGCCGACCCGAACGCGGTAGTGGCCGTTCTTGTCGCTGGCCGTGCGAGCACCGCCCGCCGTCATCCACGATCCCTGCGGACCCCCAACCATGATCTCTATGCCGGGGCGAGGCTTTCCGGTGGCTTCATCCGTCACCGTGCCCTCGATGATTGCCCCCGCACTCAGGACGATGTTGGGAGCGTCAATGGTCTTGCCTTCTACAGTCGTCAGATCTCCCACGCTTGATGAGACCCACTTGCCGGAGCGGTCCATTGCCGTAACGGTAGCCTGCCCGGCGGAAAGGCTCTGCAGCACATACGAGCCGCCCGCTTTCGTGGCGGCGATGGCGTTGCCCGATCCACTGACGAACACCTCAACCAGTACGCCCACCGCCGGCTTGCCGTTTTCATAGACTACTTTGCCGGCGATCTGGGCCGCCGGCCGCGCAACTATGGGCGGAGCCGGAGGCGCCTTGGCTCCGAGTTGAGCGTTCACTGAGCCTTCCGCGAACCTGGGGTCTTCCAGCATCAGCCAGACTTCCCCCTCGGCCGGCACGCCGGGGACGACGTAACGTCCGTCCGCCGCGGTCTTGAACACAAACTCCCGGCTGAACGGCGAGCAGCTATAGGAAACCATAGAGCCGTCCGGCCTCGTAGCGCGGATCAGTTGTATGCTCGCGCCGGCAACGGGTTTGCCCTGCGTGTCCACGACGGTACCGGTCACCTGCGTCGCGGGTTCGAGCGTAAAGAGGTTTACGCCCTTGACCAGCACTCGTGACATTTCCACATAGCCGGGGGAGTTGACATAGCCGACCGCGCGCGCCTTGATGTCGGTCGTGTATATGCCGAGCCGATTTGTCTTGGGAGTCCGGGACTGGGGCGCGGGACAGCCCTTGAGGGCCTGGCACACCATGACCTGGACGCCCTGCACGGGCTTTCCGAGGGGATCGACTACCTTGATCGTAACCCTCTCCGCCAACACCGGCGATGCCGCGATTGCGCACAAGCACAATACCAGGCTGATCTTTCGCATCACGTTTGTCCTCCTCGAAGAGTAGAAGTCTGAAGTCAGAGGTCCGAAGTCCGACCCCCTCTCTCAACTCTCAACCCTAAACACTCAACTACGAGAGCATTTCCATCGCCTTCTCGCCAATATCCTCTGCCGTCAGCTTGAAGAGCTTCATCAGCTCCCACGGCATACCGGACTCGCCGAAGGTGTCCATAACGCCGATCTGCTCGATGCGCAGTACCTTGTCGGACTTCGCGCGCGTGGCGGCGACGCCGGCGATGATGTTGCCGAACCCGCCCACTTGGTGCTCCTCGGCGGTGATGATCGTTCCGATCTCCTCGGCGGCGGCGAGTATCGCGGCCTTGTCCAGAGGCTTGACGGTGTGGATGTTGATCACGCGGGTCTCGATGCCCTTTTCGCTCTTGAGAATCCACGCCGCTCGCATAGCCTCTGTGACCATCGGCCCGCAGGCTATGATTGCCAAAGATTCGCCCTCATTCTTATACTCAGTCGAGAGCTTATGCTCGAACGCGTCGATGAACTCGGGCTTCTCGCCACGGAATCGTATAACGTTTGCGATACCGAACTTATACGGAGTTGAACTCGTGGTCACTATCGGAGTCGCCTCGCGAGCGTAGCGGATATATGCCGGGCCGTCAACGCCTAGCACGCATGCCTCGGTGCTCTTGTCGGTTTCGACGCTGTCGCAGGGGACTGCCAGGTGCATATTCGGCAGCACATACATCAGCGAGATCTCTTCAAGAGCCTGATGCGTGGCCCCGTCCTGGCCGACGGAAACCCCGCCGTGCGCGCCCGCGATCTTGACGTTGAGGTTGCCGTAGCAGATCGTGGTCCGAATCTGATCCCACGGCCTGCCGGACGCGAACACGCCGTAGGTCCCGGTGATCGGAATCTTGCCGGTAATGGCGAGCCCCGCCGCAACCTGCATCATGTTCTGCTCGGCGATACCCACGCTGAACACTCGATTGAGGCGCTCGGGATTGTCGGCCTCGAAATCGGTTATACAGATCGACTTGGATATGTCCGCGTGCAGCGTGCAGATGCGCTCGTCGTCGCCGATGCGCTTCAAGGCCCGGCCAAAGCCCATTCGCGTCGGGTCCATCTTGACCTTCATATCCTCGCCGTCGTTCCACCAATAGGAGCGCGGGAATTGAGGATGCTTGGCGTCGATCTGGGCCTCCATGTCCCTGCCCCACTTATCAGCTGTCGCGAGAAGCTCATCGACCTTGGCCTTCGGCAGGGCAGGGGACGCGATATCCGCCAGCGCCGCGTCGAGCTGATCGCGATCCTTGGTGGCAACCCCGTGCCAGCCCGCGACGTTCTCCATGAACGAGACGCCCTTACCCTTGACTGTGTGGCCGATGATGACGGTCGGCTTGCCCTTGGTCGCGCGGGCCTCTTCAAGGGCGAGCAGGATCTGCTCCATATCATTTCCGTCGATCTCGATTGCGTGCCAGCCGAACGCGCGATACTTTTCCGCAAGCGGATCGATGTTCATCACGTCCTCAACCAGCCCGTCGATCTGCAGCCGGTTCTTGTCCACGAAAGCGCACAGGTTATCGAGCTTGAAGTTCGATGCAGACATCGCGGCTTCCCACACGCTGCCTTCCTGCTGCTCGCCATCGCCCATCACAACGTAGACCCGCGCGTCGCAGTCGTCGAGCCGCAGCGCAAGCCCCTGGCCCACGCCGATCCCGAGCCCTTGGCCCAGCGAGCCGGTGCTGACCTCGACTCCCGTGAGCTTCAGGCAGTGCGGGTGGCCCTGAAACGGGCTGCCGCACTTGCGCAGGGTGATGATGTCATCAATATTGTAATAACCTGCCGCCCCCAAGCCCACATAGAGCGCGGGGGCCTTGTGACCGCCCGAGTAGATCACTCGATCCCTGCGCGGCCACTTGGGATCCTTTGGATCAAGGTTCATCTCACTAAGGAAAAGCGCGGCGGTGTAGTCCATCACCGACAGGCTCCCGCCCGGGTGACCAGTTCCGGCCGCATGAATCGCCACCAGCGCGTAGGCTCTCATATCCCGCGCGGCGGCATTGAGTTCTTCAACGGACAACTTCTTCGCTGTATCGATAGGCGCCAAAGTAGGTTCCTCCCTTGGTTGGTGTAACATCGGTTAGTATAGCGAGGCAGGAGGCGGGGGTCAAGTCGAATGCGAAATGCGTGGCGGGAGCATGCCCTGGGTGCTAACTCTGTAATCGTCAAGAGTGAGCACATACTTTCGGTCGGGTAAACTCCTAAACAAGCTGCAAACCGGGTACCGGAGGCTGATCTCGGACCGGATTACCGAGCAGGTTCAACCGCCGGTCCCTTTGCGCACTATTAGCGGAGAGGGATTGTGGTGAGATGTCTGCGGCAAGAGGCCTTGCTCGAAGAAGTCGGTATCGATATCTTACAAACACTCACACTGTGAGTGGTACTAAGATCGGGGACAGGTCATCTTTATCAGGTGATTTCGTCAATTTGGCTGTCGTGATTCGCGCGGTCTCAGCGTGTTCACAGGCTCTGCACGGCTATGCGCGACTCTCCTTTGAGATTTGCATTCCACAATTTGTATTCCACACGATCCGTGAAAATGCTGGCAGGAACTTAATAGTGAGAGGCCGCAAATCGACGAAAACACTGGGTTTGGCGCCCCTTTTTGGGCCACCGCTGAGTGTGGCGAGGGGGCACGGACAAGTTTCGGCCGAGGAAAGTCCGGCAAACATGTCGAAGAGTGCCGGGAGTACGTTCCGAAGCCCGGCTGAGGGCATCGCAATTTGACAGGAGGCACGCCATGAGCAAACGCATCATTCTTGGGGTCAATATCAGCGCCAGAACGCAGACCGTTCCGGAGGTGCAGAAGATATTCACGGAATTCGGCTGCTACATCAAGACCAGACTCGGCCTGCACGAGGTGTCGGGAACATCCTGCTCGCCGGGCGGCCTCGTGATTCTCGATATGTTCTGCGAGGAGAAGGACATACTCGAGATGGAGTCCAAGCTTGCCGCACTGCCCGGCGTCGAGGTGCGGAAGATGGTGTTCGCGCAGTAGATGGTAGGGAGCAGCCGGCAACCGTAAATACACCGGGTTGTCGGCCCCCATGTCGCATGGTATATTCCAATCAGGAATAGGTCAGTTTCAATCTATTCCTGGTTCCCCAGCGCGCGGCAATCCTGATAGAACTGGCATTTCATGATTCCTGCGATATGGATGCGCTCAAACTGCAAGACAACTTCTTCCGGTCAACCGCCATGTGGGCCATATAGAAGGGCACATGTGACTACTTCGACACAGCACCGACGTGGGACTACTACTCCGACGAGTATGTGTCGGACACCATTCCCTCTTCGCTGCTTGCCGGGCAGAGCTGCAACGTCTCAGTTACATTCCGAAACAGGGGTGTATGCTGGCTTACGTCCCGAGGCTTCCGGTTGGGAGCGGTGGGCAGCAATCCGTTCGGGAGCTTCACACGGGTTGATATCGCCGGTACGATAAGGCCGGGCGATACATACACTTTCAACTTCACCTTGACTGCTCCCGGCACACCGGGGACTTATACGACTGATTGGCGGATGGTGCGCGACGGTTATGCATGGTTTGGCGCGACCGTGAGCAAGACGGTCGATGTCGGGAATGACACCGATACTGAGCCCCCGACTGTTCCGCAGAACCTGCGCGTCACTGGGGTCACCAAGTCGAGCGTTTCCCTTGCCTGGGATGCTTCCACCGACAACTTCAGCGTCCATGGCTACAGGGTCTATCGGGTTTTCGCCACCTGGGCACTGCAAGGCAAAGAACCAATCGCAGCCTGCGCACAGATGATAATCTCGGCGCAAATGCAGACCGCAATTGCCGTGCAGTAGTAGTACTCATCAAGAGCGAGTTCTTACATACGCTCAGGCGTATCAGTTCAGTTCTACGGGAGTTCCGGTCATAACCACCCCGCTAGCAGCCATCGGATAAAGTCGCATTTTTTGACGATGGATGAGGAGTAAGTGGTGTTGGCGTCGAATTCAGCATTAGTGATTGCTTGCTGGAGGCGATGCTTTGAGCCAGGGACGCAAAGAAGAC
>Ga0209226_10000560_pt1 | contig 19671 bp, 16 predicted proteins | sample BarGraNGADG00212_2_FD_184497 | JGI IMG/M metagenome (GOLD analysis project Ga0209226, IMG submission 184497) | Arctic peat soil microbial communities from Barrow, Alaska, USA - Barrow Graham LP Ref core NGADG0011-212 (SPAdes) (version 2) | ecosystem: Environmental > Terrestrial > Soil >...
GTAGTTCTGCACTTCGCGCACATCGCGCTCGCGGCTCGGGAAACGCCGGCCTTGTAGCACCGCCTGTTCCGCCTCGGCCAGGGTCAGGCGGTTGCCTTCGATGCGGGTGGAATAGTGGGTCGCGCGTAGCCGCGCGTTCTGACGCAGCGCTTCAGCCACTGCGGGTGGCAGCACGGTCAGTTGCACCGCCTGGCGGGCTGCTTCGATCTGCATCAGCTCGCGCACTATGGCCGAGGTGAAGGTGTAGCGCAGGTTCATCGCCCAATCTCCATCCGCACTGCATCTGGTATCGGCGCCGGGATTCGTCCAATCAGGGCTCAAAGAAGAGAAGTCGCCCCATGACGGTTTGGTCCTCGAGTTGAGTATAGCGCATCCGGCAGCGTGGAACAAGCGCGAAGACCGCGAAGAGTTCTGGCGGACGCGCCCTTCGTGGTCTTCGCGCTTCGCAAAGGCCGCCTGCGGCCCCTTCGTGCCGCTTCGCGCCTCGTGATCCAGATCCGATCACCCGATCACTCTGGCTCTTGCGTAAAACATCTGTTCTATGGTACAATAATGCTGTGAGGATCATGCCCGTGCCGTCCTGCTATGCGATCTGCGGATTGCCGCGATCCGCAGATCGCGGCAATCCGCCGCGATCCGCCGCGATCGTCGCTCGCACCTTCAGCGAATATCGCCATGCCGTAGCTACACTGTCGTTCTGTCGTACTGTCGTATCGTCATGGACCCCTCGTCGTTGCGGCTCTTAAGGTTGGCACAGAAACCAAAACAGGATGGACAAGATTTCCGGGATGCGCAGGACAAAAGCAATCGTCCTGTCTTTCCCGCCAATCCTGTTCATCCTGTTCGAATCCGGATCTGGTGCGGCTCAGTACTTCAGATCCACCTGCCGCTTACCCTGCGCGGACTCCAGTATCCCATCGGCCACCACCGCATTGCGGTAGCCGTCCTCAAACGTCGCCGCGAGGGGCGCCACGTCCTTGTTGTTTACGATGCAGTCGAAGAAGTGCGTCAGCTCGTGAACGAAGGTGTGCTCCCAACCGATAATGTGGCCCTGGGGCCACCAGTTGCTCATGAACGGATGGTAGCCCTCGGTCACGTTGATAGTGTGGAACCCTTGCGTTTCACGTGGCTCATCGCCCACCCAGAAGACTTCCAGCTCGTTCAGGCGTTCCAGGTCGAACCGGATTGATCCCCTCTCGCCGTTGACCTCGATCAGTGCATAGTTCTTGTGCCCGGCAGCAAACCGGCTGGCTTCGAGCGTGCCGATTGCGCCGTTCTCAAAGGCGATTGTGGCAGCAAAGGCGTCATCCACCTCCACCGGGACCATCTTGCCCGTGGCCGGGTCGCGGCGTTCGGGGATAAACGTGCGGGTCATGGCGCTGATGCTGCTCATCTCGCCGACCAGGAAGCGTCCCAGGTCTATGATGTGCGTCCCTAGATCGCCGATGGCTCCGCTGCCGGCTGCTTGCTTATCGGTGCGCCAGATCTGAGGCGTGGCGTAGTGCTCCATGATCCATTCCTGCAGGTACACGGCGCGGAAGTGGAAGATCCGCCCCAGCTTGCCGCTTTGGATCAGATCATACGCCAGCCGTATCGCCGGAACGAAGCGATAGTTGTGGCCCAGCATGTGTTTGACGCCTGCCTTGGTCACGGCATCCCACATGTGCTTGGCTTCTTCGGCCGTGCGCGCCAGGGGCTTTTCGCACACAACGTGCTTTCCCGCCTCGGCAGCCGCGATGCACGGTTCGGCGTGAGCGTCATTGGGGCCCAGGTTCTCGAAAACCTGGATACGGTCGTTCGCCAGCATCTCGCGCCAGTCGGTGTAGGCGTGCTCGTAACCATAGCGCCTGGCAGCCTCGGCTACCGCGGCTGCGTTGCGCCCCGCAATGCCAACCAGGCGGGGAATGGCCGGCGGAGGATACATCATGTAGGGGATCTTCTTCAGGGCGTTGGTGTGCGCTTTGCCCATGAATGCGTAACCCAACACGCCCACGCCGATCTCAGGCGCCTCGCCGGTCGCCGTTGGTCCAGCCATCTGGGTAAAGCCTTGCTCTGCCATAGGTTACACTTATCCCTTCGCTGCAAAGGCGGCGTCAAAGGCCTGCGTTGAAGCCGTGAAGTCCTGCTTGCGAACCATTGCCAGCGCCTCAGGCGCGCCCCACTCGCGATCCATGCCGCTATCTTCCCATTCGATCGACAACGGGCCTTGATAGCCGATGCGGTTCAGGGTGCGAATGATCGGATCCCACTTCACGTCGCCGTGCCCCGGCGATACGAAGTCCCAGCCGCGTCGCGGATCGCCGAAGTCCAGGTGCGAGCTCAAGATGCTGTTCCGGCCATTGAGTTGCAGCCGCGAGTCTTTAACGTGCACGTGGAAGATGCGGTCCGGGAACTCATCGAGGAAGAACACCGGGTTGATGAACTGATGGATGAAATGGCTCGGGTCGAAGTTGAATCCGAAGCTCGCGTGATTTCCCACCGCCTCCAGCGCCCGCTTTGCCGTGTAGATATCGTACGCGATCTCAGTCGGATGCACTTCGAGCGCATAGCGCACGCCCTCGGCCTTGTAAACATCCAGGATCGGCAGCCAACGGGCGGCAAAATCCTCGTAACCCTTCTGCACGTCGGCCTGGCCGGTCGGTGGGAAGAAGTAGAACATGCCCCAAACGCTGCTGCCGGTGAAGCCATTGACGGTATCGACGCCGAGAAGTTTGGCCGCCCTGGCCGTATTCTTGACCTCTTCCGCGCAACGCCGGCGCACCCCTTCGGGATCGCCGTCGCCCCACAATCGTGAGGGCAGGACGCTCTTGTGGCGGTTGTCGATGTTGTCGCAGACGCACTGACCCACGAGGTGGTTGCTGATGGCGAAGCACTTCAGACCGTACTTTGCGAGCAGATCGCGGCGGCCCCGTACGTAGCTATCGTCTTCCAGGGCCTTATCGACCTCAAAATGGTCGCCCCAGCAGGCCAGTTCGAGGCCATCGAAGCTCCAATCAGAAGCCTTCTTGGCCACGTCTTCGAGGGTCAGATCGGCCCATTGGCCGGTAAAGAGAGTGATGGGTCGAGACATGAGTATGTTCCTCCTTTAGTTGACTCACGATAACAAGCACCTTATTCGGCGCCGAGCGATTGCAGATACCTGTAACTCTGCATGACTGCGTCGTCACCCGCGATTTCAAGGGTGCTGTAGCCGTCATAGCCGCAGTCGACCAGCGCCTGGTAGACACCCTTGATGTCGACCACACCGGCGCCCAGCGCTGTGCCCGACATGCCGGCGCCGAATATCTTGCCACGATTGGCTTCCATGTCCGCGGGCCAATCTTTCCAGTGCACGTGCTCGATCTTGTCATGTAGCCGCAGCACCATCGCGACCGGGTCTGTGCCGCCAAGCCAGGAGTTGCCCGAATCGAAGTTCACGCCCAGCGCCGGCGAGTCGCAGAGTTCGAGTATCTTCTCCATATAGTCGATAGAGTCGGTGTATTTGCCATGCGGCTCGAGCAAGATCTTGACGCCGAAATCTTCGGCCATGCGGAGCGGCTCGTACAGCCGTTCGCGAATGAGGAACAAGGCTTCCTTGTCCGTCAGATTGTGGCCGAACTCGGTCATCGGGTCGCCTTCGGAGGTAATGATGTGCTTGACGCCGATCGCAGCCGCCGCGCGGACCGCTTTGATGATCTGCATCGTGCCGAAGTGCCAGGGCGCGCTGGGATCGAGCAGGTTCGCATGGGCGCAGTACGTTGTGATGGTCAGCCCGTACTTTTCGAACATGCGCTGGATGTCGAACGGATTGCCGTCGAGACTGGCGGCGGCGGCGAACCCATATTCAACGCCCACGCTGCCGCCATCAGTGCTGTCCGTGACGTCCGCATACTTGAAGCCCCAACCCCTGATACGTTCGAGTTGGTGCTCCAACCCTGAAAACGGATCGATCAACGCAAAGCAGCCTACTTTGATAGCCATCAGACAACCTCCTCATGATGTGTGTGCGGGACTAACGGCGGAGTCCATACTCCCTGGTGAAATCGAACATCGCCTTCAGGTTCTCGGGCTTCGCTTCGTCGAGCATGACCGCGGCGTCCATGATCAAACCGGGCTTGCCCTTGGTGTAGTCGATGATCCGCTTGCAGTATGCCTTCACGTCGTCCGGCGTACCACCCAGAAGCATGATATTCGGCACGTTACCCATCAAGCAGACCTGACCACCCAGCACATCCCAGGCTCGCTCGAAGTTGGTATTGGAGAGGTGGTAGACGATCTTCCCGCTCGGGATGTCAGCGATGTGTTCGAGCCGGCTTTCGAAGTCAGCTTCCCAGTAGACTACCGGGGTGATACCCTTGTCAATCAGGGCGCACAGGCCTTTGCGCAGGTACGGCCAGTAGAATTCCTTGAACTGCGCGTCGGACATGAACTCGCGCGTCGATTTGTGGACCCAGGTCCAGGTGAACGGCAGCGGCGCACCGGCTGCGCCCGACCCGTACTCGATGAAGATCTGGGTGGCGACCTCCAGCGCATCGTGCAGCTTGCCGGGGCGGCGGCGCATGTCGGCCAGGACATTGCGCGTGCCACGCAACGTGTCGCCGATGATGTCGAAAGGCGGCCAGTCCCAGGCTGCGAAGGCCAACGGATAGCCCTTGGCGCCAATCTCGCCCCAGTACTGCGCCTGGTGGCCCCACCATTCGTTGATGTCTGCTGAGAACTTGGTCAGCGCGCGAAACGTTTCCTGCATCTCGGGGGAAGCAAATGCGCCGATGTTCATCCAGCCCGTCCACATAAAGCGGCGCCATGGCGGAAGCTGAGCGAAGCCTTGCATAGAGGTAAACTGTCGCGGCGCCCACTTGCGCAGCATGAAATCGGAAGGATCGAAGATGAACTCGTCGTACTCCTCGGCGGTCATATACTCGCCGTCCACGTACTGGTACATGACATCGTCGTCCAGTCCGTGGCCCGGCCACTTGAATGCCTTCCACCCTATCGATTCCATAGCCCGCGCCGGGTAAGCGAAAATCGGACCGAAGTCCACGTCGGGCTGGAAGTAGTCCAGGAATTTGTGACAGGCGGCCCGCGCCGCAGCATAATCGTTCATGGCCTGTTTGAACGTGATGCCGCCAAACTGGTACGGATACTTCTGGAATGGCCCGAACACCGGGATCCGGTCGGGCTGCTGGCAACTAGCCGCAGCCTTGACGCGGGCAAGACGCTCGTCGTACAGTTCTTGAGGCGATTTCTCAGTCATTGGTTGCCCTCCTATCTCGCTAGCGCGGAACTACGCGGCCCAGCCTGCGCCACCCAGCCCTGGGCGAGCTTGACTGCGGCCGAAGCATCGGCACCAAAGGCATCGGCGCCGACGTATTCGGCAGCGCTCGCATCCATGATGGCGCCGCCGATCATGATCTTCACGTTGCCGCGCAACCCGGCCTCTTTGATGGCTTCGACCGTGCGCTTCATTTGATCGAACGCCATGGTTAGGAAGCCGCTCAGGCCGACGATGTCCGGTTGGATTTCCTGAATCTTGGCCACGAAAGTTGCCGCCGGTACGTCAACGCCGAGGTCATGGACCTCGAAGTTGTTGACGTCGAGCATGAAGGTGACAACGTCCTTACCGATATCGTGAATGTCACCGGCAACTGTGCCGATAACGACCTTGCCGGCGGTCTTCGTCGACCTGGCCTGCGCGCGCAGCTTCGGCTTGACAAGTTCGCCCACTGCCTTCATCATGTCGCCGGCGATGATGAGCTCAGGAAGGTAGTACTCCTTCTCATCGAAGCGCTTCCCCACGATGGTCATCGCCTCGCTGGCCGCGTCGAGAATAGATTGTGGATCCTCGCCTGCCTCCAGCATGGCGCGGACAAGCTGCATGGCCTCCTCTTCGTTCATGTCGGCTATGGCCGTGATTAGTTTATCCTTCATCATTGCTCTCCTGTTTGCATTATGCGTAAGCGGCGGTAGTTGCAGCGTTCCCGGATCGTGCAGAAGTCGCAGTTGCTGGCGCCTTCGACCCCAAGCGGCCCCGGACCCAGGCCTACAATCAGCGATAACGACTTGATGGGCGACATCACCAGCGATTCGGTCAGCACAACGCCAATGGGCTGCGTGTCGAGCAGACCAAAGATTACCGACTGCTCGCTGACAGACCATTCTGATTCGCCCGGCGAAAGCGACGCGCTGGCCCGCCAGCCGCGGCCCTTGGCGGCCGCCTCAATGCCACGGCATAGTTGTTGCCGCACCTGATCCACTGCCCACGAGCCCAGATCATCGAGGAACATGGCTCGCAGCCGTTGTCCCTCAGCCTGAAGCTCGGTGGCGCGGCTGCTGATCGCGCCGTCCACCGTGCACACGCCGACCGCCAGCTCGCTGGCTCCGGCCACGACAGAAGCCACCGGCCCGCCGCCGATTCTGGTCCCGTTAGCGAGCACCAGCCGCTCGTGCCGGAACTCCTTGATCGCGAACGTGTCCCAGGCGGCAGCCGGCCGGAGGAGTCTGCGCGCATCGTCCAGCGCGGCTACCCAGCTAGCGCGCACGTTGGGCCGAGCCAGAAGGTTGGAAAGACTACCGCCCACCTGGGCGATGTACTGTGTCTCGTCGAAACAAATCGTGAAGTCGTGTGTGACGTACATGTGTCACCTGAACGATAGACGACGGAGTGCTGTGGCGCTCCATCGTCTATCGCGAAAGGCATCAGGCCGATGGGCAGCCAACATGCTCGCAGAGGCCTATCGGCATCGCTGACCGGTTCATGCCATGAGTTGCTTGAGGAAGGCCAGGCCATCCACAGCCAGGCAGTCTTGATCGGCTGCCAGCGGCCGCCAGATAGCAGCCGCACGGGCGATCTCCTTCACTTCGGTCGTGAAGGTTTCGATCACCAGGGCGCCGCTGTAGTTGACCTTCTTCAGGGCTGCCGAAACTTCGGGCCAGGCCACATGCCCGCTGCCCGGCGTACCTCGGTCGTTCTCATTCGCATGGACGTGAACGAGGTTGGCGCCTGCCAGCTCGATCGCCGTGCCCAAATGCTTCTCTTCGATGTTGGCGTGGAAGGTATCGATCATGAGCTTGATGGCAGGGCTGTCCACCATGGCCATCAGCTCAACCGCCTGCTCCATGAGGTTGATGAAGCTCGTCTCAAAGCGATTGAGCGGTTCGATCGCCAGCACCACACCCTTGGCTTCGGCGTGGCGCGCGACTTCCTTGAGATTGGCGGCGCAGCGCTCCAGATCGCGCCGGCGCTGCTGCGGCGTGGCCTGCCATTGGCGGCCCACAGCCGCATAGATCGGCCCGCCAATCGTGGTGCCGCCCATCTTGGCCACGGCATCGATCAGGTGCTTGAGATACGCCACGCCGCCGGCCTGGATCGTCGGATCCTCGTGCGCCGGATCGCGGCTTGCACCCATGACCACACATATCGAGCAGTCCAGGCCTGTGCGCCGGAATGCTTCGGCGGCCGCCGCGTAGTCAACGTCGGTCTCGGCCTCGATCGGTATCTCCACCAGATCGTAGCCCATGGCCTTGGCCTTGTCTAACAGGTACAGGTCCTTGGTCCGAAAAGGCGAGACCCAGGCGAAAGTATTGATGCCGTACTTGATCATGGCACCACCTGCACCTTGAGCGGGTCGTTCTGGCGCGCGCGCAGCGCCTGGATAGCCGTGCTCGCTTCTTCCAGCGGGACGCAGTTGGTGACTAGCTTCTCCACATCGACCAGCCCTTCGCTGATGGCATGGATGGCGGTCGGCCAGACACCCGGGGCCAGCCAGGAGAAGCGGATCTCCTTATCCATGGTATGCGTGGAGAGCGCCGGCACGTGGATCACGTCGCCGCCATCCGGCAAGCCGAAATGGACGATGATGGCCGCATTGCCGGTCACGTCGATAGCCTGTTCGAAAGCCGCATTCGAGCTGGTGGGCACGATAGCGCGATCGGCGAGCAGTCCATGCGTCACGTCAGCGATGGCCGCCTTGAGATCCTTGGCATAGTAAGGCGAACGCGGATCAGCCGTATTGAACAAGTAGTCGGCGCCCCACTGCCGGCCTGCTTCCAGGCGATAGTCGCGAGTACCGATCAGGGCAACTTTGCCCGCACCCAGTGACTTGATGTATTGGACCATCATCAAGCCGATGGGGCCAGGACCAAAGACCGCCACAAACTGCCCGGGTTCGACGGCCAGCTTCTTAACGCCATAGACGGCACAGGCGAACGGCTCGATGAAGGCGCCGGACGCATAGCTAACGCTGTCGGGCAGCTTGAACAGGCCGGTGTAGCGCGACAAAGCATATTCGGCGAACGCGCCGTCGGCCGAGACGCCCGGCACGTAAAGGTTGCTGCACAGGTTGGTATGGCCGCTGGCGCAAGCATAGCAGGCGTTGCAGTGCTGCACGGGATTGACCACGACGCGATCGCCGACCTTGAAAAGCCCCATGCCCTTAGCAATCGAACCCACTTCTACAACTTCACCGGTGAACTCATGGCCCAGCACGATCGGGCCTTTGCCGGTGGCCGTACCGACTGGGCTCAATCCGTAGTAGTAGGAAACATCAGAGCCGCAGACACCGCAGTTCTTGACGCGCACCAGTACATCAATATCGGAAACCCGCGGGATCGGGCGGGTCTCCATTTCCATCTTCTCTGCCTCATAGAAGACCTGAGCCTTCATTGTCTCTGCCATTGTTTTGTCTCCTTGGCGCAGGTGCGGGCCAGGCCGCCAGCGTTCGCTGGCGGCGGCCCGTCACGGCAACTACTTGCTGAATTTGTCGACCAGGCGATCCATGAACTGCTTGGCAGGAGCGGTTGCTTCAAGGGCGCCGGGCCAGAAGCACAAGTCCATCGGCCACCACTCGTCATTGTAGCCCGCTTCGAACAGGGCGCAGACGATCTCATCGAAGTTGAGCACGCCCTGGCCGAACGGGGCATGGGTGCTGGTGTCGCCATCGTGCAGGGTGTTGTCTGAGTCAATGAAGTGAACGTGATTGATCTTGCCGGTCAACATATGGGCGAACTGCACGACGCCGCCGGGCAGCGTCTCCCGCTCACCAAGGTGGCGGGCCCCCACCACGGCGCACATGTGGGCATGGCACGAGTCGAAGAGCACGCCGAAGTTCGGATGATCTACGGCATACGCCATGCGCACGACCTCGCTGGGCTTGTTGAACAGAAACCCCGGCTCAAACTCCCACACGAACTTGACGCCCATCCGGGCGGCCACCTCGGCCGCCCGGTGCCACATCTGGGCCGTGCGCCAGAAGCAGGTCTCGTAGTCCATACCGCCCGGAACCTGGGTGGGTGGCACGATGGTGTCCGTGCGCATTTTATTGGTGCCCAGGTCAAGGCAGATCTCAGCGTGCCGCATCACGGTATCCAGATAGTCGGCAGGGTTGCAGAGCATCGGAGGGACCTTGCCGAAGTCAGCCGCGACGGCCGAGACCGCGAGCCCGTGATCATCGAGCAGCTTCTTGACGGCCAGGCGCTTGCTGCGCACCTGGGCGTCCTCGTAGGAGAGATGCGGCGCGAAAACGCCGAATTCGATGCCGTCGAACTTGTAGTCCTGGAGGCGGCTGACAACCTCTGTCAGTTCGATAGGTTTGTCGCTGTATCCGCCCCAGATATACGCCCAGTTGCCGACCGAAATCTTCTTCTTGCCCATGGAAACCTCCTTGTTTGCTGGTCCTGTGAATGGACAGATGTTTGGCGCCGCCGGCCCGGCCCTGTTCAGCGGCCCGGCTGTCTTCAGCCGCCATAGTGCGGAATCATCGGCACGTCGAGGTTGATGTCTGGACCGAAGAACTTGATGATCATCAGGTCCTCGCTGCCCGTGTTCTCGACGACGATCGGGACGGTAGCCCGAGCATGGGATACCAACAGCTCGTCCTTGCCGAAGTTGCCCGCCTCGATCTCAAAGCCGTCGTACAGGCCCTTGCCGTGCCAGACCAGAATGTTGTACACACCCCGGTCAATGCTGCTGAACCGGTAGCCAGGCCGCACGATCAGCTTCTTGCCGCTGAACTTGGTGGTGTTGTAGTAGATCCAGTACTCCTCGCCGCCCTCTTGCCGCGTCTCCTCGACGAGATGCGGGTAAGTGCGACGGTTCTCATAGAAGAATGGATCGCCGCAGATCTCCCAGTCGATCTGGCGCAGAATCGCTTCCTCGCCAAGGGTCTCCCGATCTTCGGGGCTCACGTCCTTGAACAGCAGATCTTTCGAGATGATCTTGCCGGCGTTCAGCGCCTGCAGCATCGCGAAGACGTCAGAGTCTTCTTGCAGCTCGATCGTCAACGCGGTGCCGGGCGCGTGCAGCACGCCCGCCGGCAGGTGGAAGCCCTCGCCGGCCACGTTCAGGTAGGCCCGGGAATGCTGCAGGATCATGTCGTCCTTCCACTCCCTCAGGTAGGGCAGAAGGATGTCAAACTTCTTCTCGCGCACAATGTACGGATGCACGCCGAAGTACGTCTCGGGATGCGGGCCCAGGTCTACCCCTTCGGGGAAGTAATAGGCTTCCTCTTTGGGGTTGCGGCCGACGCGCGCCATGTCCTCTTTGCGGCCATGGATATGGTAAGGGAGGCGCGCCCCGAAGTCGTAGATCTTCGCCAGCCGGCCCAGGCTCTTATGGGTAGCCGCATAATCGGCGCCCATGATCGCCGGTCTGGCAACTTCGACGGCTTCCTTGAGCGTCATCCGCCGGCCGTCACCCAGGCCGACGTGGCTCAACCCTTCGTCAGGCGGGCCCACCCGATTGTCGGCCTTTGTGGTCGACCCAATCCAGCGCTCCGAAATCCAGCCGCGCTTGCCGACGTCGTAGGCTTCCGCGGGCAGGCCGAGGCGCTTGCCCGGCGGCAGAAAATCCCGGGCCACCCAGGCTGGCTCCAGCCGGAGAATACCGTGTTGGCGCGCCAGGGCGCCTTCAACCAGTTGTCGCTTCTCTTCCGACATGCAGTTCCACCTCCTCAGGGGCGACGGGGGATGCACTGGCGTGTCCCCCCGTCTCAGGTTCGTGTTACTTGGCCAACTCGCCGAAACGGGCCAGGATGGCCAAGGCCGGATCCACCGGGACATGTGTGCGCTGCACGTCCGCCGGAATCACGATCGTAGGCGCAGGGTGGATCGTCTTGCCGGCGAACTGCGGTAGCCACTGGCTTTCCGCGTCCAACATGGCGCACGCCATGTCACGGATTTCCTTCAATGTCAGCCTGGCTGAGGTAAGCGGGTCGAGCGCGCAAGCGTGCACGATGTGCTCCGGGTCACCCGTCAGGCCGGCTTCCACAGCCAGGCGCTGCACGTTAATGTTGGTCAGGTTCAACGCCGCGCACTGCGGTGGGAGGTCGCCGACGATCGTTTTATGCAGGCCGAGGCGGTCGACGTAGATCGGGCCTTCGGCACAGCAGTCGGCCGGCAGGTTGGCAATCATGCCGTTATTGATTACGTTGCCATTGAGCTTAAACAGCTTGCCCATCTCTATGGCCTCGATGATGTACGAGCCGTACTCAATGGAGCGGCGGGGCAGCTCGGCCGATTCGTTGGCTAGGATGTCCTGCTGGTTGTACTTTTCGTCGACGCCCTGGCCCCAGCGCAAATAGGCGCCGGTCTCGCCGCCAAAGGCAGGCTCGTCGCAGTAAAGATCGAGCGCCGTCTGGTTCTTGCGGAAATAGGGCAGGTATTCCGACAGGTGGCCGGTCGACTCGGTCATGAAGTAGCCGAAATGGCGGAAAACCTCGCCCCTAACCTTTTCGTTGACGTAGTATTCGGGCTGCTCAAAGCGCTCGCGCAGGATAGGATACAGGTCGCGGCCCTGATGCTCCAGCTTCAGGAACCAGGCCATGTGGTTGATGCCCGCAGCCAGGAAGTCGATCTGGTCTTTGGGCACGCCGACGTAGCCTGAGATCAGATCCATGGTGGTCTGCACGCCATGGCAGAGGCCGACGAACTGCACCTTGGTCTTGCCCAGGGCCCAGCAGTTAGTGGCCATAGGGTTGACGTAGTTGAGGAGCAGGGCGTTCGGGCACAGCTCTTCCATGTCGTGTGCGAGATCCATCATGACAGGCAGGCTGCGCAGGGTGCGGAAGATGCCGCCGGGCCCCAGGGTGTCACCGATGCACTGGTCGACGCCAAACCTGAGCGGGATGTGGACATCCATCTCAAAGGCCTGCGTTCCGCCCACCTGGAACGTGGCAATCACGTAGTCAGCGCCCTTCAGCGCCTCGCGGCGGTCGGTGGTCTTCCAGACCTTGGCCGGCAGGCCGTTGGCTTTGATCACCCGATTGGCGAAGGCCTCCACCTGTAAGGTCCGGCGGGTGCTGGGGGCCATGAGGGCAAATTCAGTGCCTTCAAGGCCTGGAGTGGCGAGGATATCGAGCATCAAGGTCTTACAGAAGACGATGCTGCCAGCGCCGATGATCGCAACTTTTGCCATATTCTCGACTCCTTCTTTGCATGAATGGGACGCCGGCAACGCGATGAGCAAACCCGCCGGGGGGATGCGGGGCCGAATCACCCCATTGATAGCACGGCGCCATAGACTTGTCAAGCTGCACGGCCAAAAAGCGTCGGGCGCTCACTCCCTTAGTGACTCCGCGCACTTGACGAGCCATCACGCGAATGCTATACTCGCCCGCGAAACGATTTTACACTCGTTCCCTGCAACCCACAATATACACCGGCAGCAATTCCAAATGTGCTGATCCCTTTAAGGTTGGCGCGGCAGCTCTAACGTCGTCTATGCCACGAAGCCAGCCGAGAGGTCAAAAACGGCGCTGTTCCGGTGCACAATAAGGCCGCGGCGATTCAGATCTACCCTTCCACCCTGGCCGAGAGCGTCGAAATAGAGGCTCAGGACAGCTTCTCGAGCATTATGAGGGCTATTCCACAGCGGCGACTGTCGGGATGATTGCGGCAACCTTAAAGAAAAAACTACATTTGGAATTGCTGATCCCGGGGAAAACGTGTTGACAAAGTGTCTGAACCATGGTACCATTTGAACATTCATGTGAACGTTCACACGAGCATCGGTAACCTATTTCCCCGCATAATTTGTGTCTAACAATTAAACCCATCGCGATCCGTAGTTCTGGTCTGGCCGGACTCAGTGAGTAGGTTTCTATGGATGACCACAACGAACTTCTGCGCATGGAAAGCATCAGCAAGTCATTTCCAGGTGTGCTGGCGCTGGATAGTGTCAGCCTCGATGTCCGAAAGGGTGAGATCCTGGGCTTAATCGGCGAAAATGGCGCCGGTAAGTCGACGCTGATGAAGATCCTATCCGGCGTCTATGCCATGGACAGCGGCCAGCTTTACCTCGTAGGGCAACCCATTCACATCCTGAACCCCCACCATGCGCAGCAACTGGGCATCTCCATCATCTACCAGGAATTTAACCTGATGCCCAACCTCACGGTGATGGAGAATGTTTACGTTGGGCATGAACCGGGTCCTCCCGGTCTTGTAAGTCGCCGCCAGCTCTATCAGCGCACCCAGCAGTTGCTGGACCGGCTGGGCGTGAACCTATCGCCCACCGCGACTGTTCGCGACCTGGCTGTCGCGGAGCAGCAGATGGCTGAAATTGCCAAAGCGCTCTCGATGGAGGTGAAGGTGCTCGTGATGGACGAGCCGACCTCCGCATTGAGCGATACCGAGGTCCAGTCGCTGTTCAACATCATGCGTGATTTGCGACGGACCGGTATTAGCGTCATCTTCATCTCACATCGGATGAAGGAGATCAAGACGATTTGCGACCGGGTAACTGTGCTGCGCGATGGCAAAAACGTGGGGACCCTCGCCGCCGCTGAGGCTTCGGAAGAGGCCATCATCCGGTTGATGGTCGGGCGTTCACTGAACGAATTCTTTCATAAGGAGGAAAGCTCGCACCCGACATCTGAGACGGACCGTGGAACAGGATCAGGCGAAGATATCGCGCTTGAAGTGCGCGGCCTGACGCGCAGAGGCAGTAAGCGGGACCCCAGCGCAATCGTCCTGGACGACATCAGCTTCCAGTTGAAGCGCGGTGAGCTACTCGGCCTTGCGGGGTTGGTTGGCGCCGGCCGCACCGAGCTTGTACGGGCTGTTTTTGGCGCCGATCCGTGTGATGCCGGTGAGATTTACGTGGACGGCAAGCAGGTCGATATTGGCTCGCCGCTCGACGCAATTCACGTTGGCATGGGTCTCGTCCCTGAAGACCGCAAGGAACAGGGCCTGATCCTCCACCTGGCCGTTCGTGAGAATATGTCGCTGCCCAGCCTGAACCAATTAACACACTTCGGATTCGTTGACCGGGGTGAGGAGGTACGCCGCGTACGGGAATACGTGGCGCGTCTGCAGATCCGTACGCCGAGCCTCGAGCAGAAGGTCAACAACCTCAGCGGTGGCAACCAGCAGAAGGTAGTCATCTCCAAGTGGCTGATGCTGAAGCCTAAGATCCTGATTATGGACGAGCCAACGCGCGGAATCGACGTTGGCGCCAAGGCCGAAATCTACGCCCTGATGGATCAACTGACCAGGGAAGGCATCAGCGTGATTATGATTTCTTCCGAACTTCCTGAATTGCTCGCCATGAGCGATCGCATTGTCTGCATGGCTGAGGGGCGCGTGTCCGGTGTCGTCGATCGGCGCGACGCGACACCCGAACTGGTGATGCGATACCTGACCGCACAGCGCAGACAAACTACCCAGAAGGCGGCATGACCGTGACAACAGATGTTTCGCCTTCTCCAGCAAAAGGTGCCCGTAAAGCGGGCGGGTCGGATCTATTATCCGTTGCCAGCCGGTTTGGCGCGTTGATCTTCTTGATCGTAGTGTGCGCGATCTTGGCCATACTACAACCGGCCTTTATGACCTCTCTTAATCTCTTCAACGTCCTGCGGCAGGTGTCGATCTATGGTCTGCTGGCCATCGGCATGACGTGCGTGATTCTGACCGGTGGCATTGACCTGTCCATCGGTTCGTTGCTGGCATTGGCAGGCCTGGTGGGTGCTGCCCTCGAAAAGGGAGGAGCCGGGCTGCTTGTCGGCGCAGGCGCGGGCCAGGCAGGCCGGTATGGTATTCCGCTCGTTGTCCTGACTGCTGTGGCCGTGGGCATGGGAGGTGGTCTGTTGCAGGGCCTCGCCGTCGCCAAACTCAAGGTCCCGGTGTTCATCGTCACGCTCGGTGGGCTCTCGGTCTTCCGGGGCGCGGCTCTCGCCTTTTCGCACGGCCAGCCAATCAGCGCCTTCCGGCCGGAGTACGGCTTCTGGGGCAAAGGTATGGTGGGACCGGTGCCCGTGCCGGTCATCATCTTCCTGGCGTTCGCAGTCGTCGGTTATATCGTCTTGACCTATACGAAATTTGGTCGCCATATTTACGCCGTGGGAGGCAACCGGGAAGCAGCCAGGCTGTCTGGCCTGAACGTAGACGCCGTCTTGATCCGCGTTTATGTCATTATGGGCTTCTTCGCCGGTCTCTCCGGTTTCCTGCTCTCATCGCGCCTTAACTCGGCCGAGCAGGTGGCCGGAGTGGGATATGAGTTGATCGTGATCGCGGGTGTGGCCATCGGGGGGACCAGCATGACCATGGGCGGTACGGGGTCGATTCTCGGGAGCGTCGTCGGCATCGTGCTGATGGGTGTGCTCGCCAATGGGCTGACTCTGCTAAACGTTTCTGCCTATTACCAGCAGATGGTCACCGGTTTGCTGATCGTGTTCGCTGTGTGGTTCGATCAGGTGGTGAGAACCCGCCGTCGATAAAAGATGCTGCTTGAGAGGGGGTGATCGAGGGGAATGACCTGCTGCGTTGAACAACCGTCATCGCCGCCGGAGGTAACACGTATTAATGAAGATCTTGTGTGTGGTAACGGCAATGTACGCGCTATCCATACTGTTTTAGGAAAGGAGAGTAACCCCATGACCCGAAAGAACCTCGTTGTGCTCAATCTGCTCGTGATCCTGGCGCTTGCACTCGGCGCCTGTGTTGGCGCGGCGACGCCACAGGCGGCCTCGCCAACAACTGCCCCGGCGGCTCCTACACAGGCTGCCGTTGCGCCGCAGCCTACGCAGGCACCGGCGGCTGCAGCGGGCAGTGGCAAGAAACTGACGATTGCGTTGTCGATTCCGGGTTTGTCGTTCCCGTTCTTTGTCTTCATGGAGAAGGAAGTCAAGGACGAGGCGGCGAAGCTGGGCAACATCGAGATCATCACGTTGGATGGGCAGAACCAGGTGCCCAAGCAGACGGCTGACCTGGAAGCGGCGATCGCCAAGAAGGTGGACGCCGTGCTGGTGAGCCCGATCACGGCAGACGGCATGGCGCCGGCGGTCAAGGAAGTGGTGGATGCCGGGATTCCGGTGGCGACGGTCGACCGCACGGTGTACAACGTGAACACGTTGGCGCATGTGGGCGCCGACAACGTGCTGGGTGGCGAGCAGCAGGGCAAGGCGTTGCTGGCCATGTTCCCGAAGGGTGCGACGATCTTCGAGCTGCAGGGGACGCCTGGGGCGACCCCTGCCATCGACCGCTCGAAGGGCTTGCACAACATCATCGACAGCCACCCGGAGATCAAGGTGGCGTGCCAGCAGACCGGCGAGTTCACCCGCGACAAGGGTCTGACGGTGACCGAGAACTGCCTGGGTGCCACGCCGAAGCCGGATGCGATTGTGGCGGCGAACGACGACATGGCGCTGGGTGCGGTGGAAGCGCTGAAGAGCGCCAAAGTCAATGTGCCGGTGATTGGGTACGATGCGTTGCCCGAGACCCTGGGCATGATCCGCGATGGCTCAGTCTACGGCACGGTCGATCAGTTCCCGGGGCAACAGTCCCGCAAGGCGCTGAACGTGCTGGTTGACAGCCTGCGTAAGGGCGTAAAGCCTGCCACGCACGACATCTTCATCACGCCGAAGCTCATCACCAAGGACAACCTGAGCCAGGCCGAACGCGTCGCCGAGATGCCGAAATAGGCAAGGGATAAGCTCCTAACAGCCAATGGGGGCGTGGTTGGAAGACCACCACGCCCCCATTCCTGATAGGAAGTCGGGCACATACATCGTGTCGAGGAGTTGCCGCGTGCCCACCATGAGAGATGTCGCCCGGCTGGCCGGTGTCTCGGTCCAGACGGTATCCTGTGTAGTCAATGGCAGCGCCATGCCATACTTCACCGTGTACACCGGCAACCAGGTAAACGCGCTGATGGATTACCTTGACGCTCAATATGGCACGTTCCGCCGGCCAGATCCTGTAACCACGGCTGTGTCATCGGCTGCGGCGCGACAAGCTGCACAGACATTTGGCACAACCTGCGCAGCTTGCAATGGTCCGGACGGCAGCGGCGCTACCGCCACGTCGCGCGGGCTACTCCCACCGCCGCCCGACTTTCGCCAGTTCAGCCTGACGTCTGAACGGGCTTTCCAGGTCATAACGGCCGGTTATCCCGGCACCGCTATGGCGCCCAATAACGGACTTCCAGAAGACGTGCGCTGGGGCCTGGTTAAATATGTGGCAAGTCCGAGAAAAGACTGACGGGGCAAAGGTGGTTTTCGGGTGATAAGAAGGGGCGAGCCCCGGCGCATCACATGCCGGAGCTCGCCCCTTCTTATAGACAAATCACACCAAGTTCGTACAAATCGACGGGGCGACCACGGGGATCATTTGTACGAGTTTGTTTAGTTTTGCCTATTAGCTCGACTTTATCCATTTATGGCTGGCTCAAGTAGCGAAAGCCAGCGTGTCAGTAAGGCAATTCAGGAGCCCGCGTGGGATTTCCACGATGTCGGGCTTGTCAGCCGACCGCCAAATAATCCTGGCGGGCCATAGTTCCAAGCGCAAGAAGGCCAGGGCATCCGAGAAGGTTGGTGTCGCCTTCTGGTACCAGGCGGCCTGGCGGGTCGGCAGGTTTTTACCTTGCAGCAAACCCTGAACCAACAACGTGACCAGCGAGAACAGCCCCAACAAAGCGGGCGTGGTGCGCAGGATGGACAGGTCAGACCATTGGCGCTGCGTCTCGACGCCCAAGTGGCGGCGGACTTCCTCGAAGGTCACCTCGACGTGCCAGCGCAAAACGAACCAGGCTACGATTTGGGCGGGTGTCTCCGTGAGATCGGTGCACAGCAAGGCCTGCGCCTCGAACTGGCCCAAGGGATCGCGGATCAGCACCCAGCGAATGGGCACCACCGGCAGACCGCCGTGGTACCAAACTGCCGTCCCGCTTGCCAGTTCCACTTCCCGGGTGGTGCCCCCATACCAGCTTACCTGGCAACGCTGCCAAACGGTGGCAGGATCCGCCAAGCGGGAGGCCAACGTGGGCTGGCGGTCGCCTTTGATGCGTGGTCTGCCGCGGGCGCCGGGTGGCCGGGAGGGGGCCGGATCGTACAAGGCGGCATCGAGGCGCAAGCGCGTGATCATGACTACCGGATTGACCAAGCGCACACAAGCTGCCAGCAGCTCCAGCACGGCGTAACCGCTATCGGCCACCACGACCAGCTTGCGCCCAGGCAGCCAACGCCGCAGCTGCAAGATCATCTGCCGGGCCCAGTCCGTGAGCTTCTTGTGCCGCTGCTGGCGTTCCGCATGGTAGCGCTCGGAAGGTGCCAGGACGGTGAAGAAGGGCAGCGCCCAAACCCACCCGATCCAGGGGATAGGCGCCAGCAACATCAGGCAGATCCAGCGCAAACCGCTGGCCTTGACAAAGAACTCTTTGCTCGACCGCACGGCATCGCGATAGATGCCCCGGGCCGCAATCTTGGCGCCCCAGCGGCGCTCGAGGGTCTTATCGATGCCCACTACGATGGGCGCATCCGGCGGCACAAAGGCATCGAGCAGCAGGCACAGCAGAATCCGGCTCAGTTGCCGGCTCGCCCACACCGCCCGGCTGAGCACCCGGTGATAGTTCTGAAAGTGAGCTTCGTCGCTCAGACCCATCACCCGCAAGGCGGCGCTGACCGTGCGTTTGCCGGGCGTCAGGATCGCACCAACCAACAAGACCGTGGCCAACCGCCACACGCGCTTGCTGAAGACGGGCGCAAAACGATTCAGTACCTGTACAATCGACTCGGGCAGGATTAGCATCTTGCAACCTCACTCCGAAACTGGATTGCGAGCAGCTTATCCTGCCTCTTACCTCCGGTCTATTGTTAAATGGACAAAGTCCAGCTTAGGATCTGTCATGAAATAAGTGTGTCAACCTGTTTGGGTCGGAGCGAGATGACGTAGTTCCACCCGCCATGGAAGTCGTCGGGTTGTAGGTTAACTTGCGCCAGTTCGTCGTCCGAGACCACGGTACCCGTCGGATAAGACTGTGTATCCAATTGACAGCGTACTTTGAGCCCGGTTTGGGTGCTCGTCGCGGTAATCAGATTCACGATCACTTCGTGGCTGATGAGCGGTTTGCCGCGCCAATTCTGGCTGATATACGAGAACAGACGATGTTCGATCTTGTTCCACTTGCTGGTACCCGGCGGCAGGTGGCATACGGCGATCTCTAGACCAGTTTCATCGGCCAGTTTCTGGAGTTCGACTTTCCACAGTCGCAGGCGCGAGCCGTTGCTGCCGCCCCCATCCGCCGTGATGAGCAACTGTCGAGCGGCGGGGTAGAGGGGCTGGCCCATCAGCTGCCACCAGCGGCGAATGCTTTCGACCGCAAACGTCGCCGTGTCGTGATCGATCCTAACATTGACCCAGCCCAGATTGTGCGTAAGATCGTAGACACCATACGGGGTCGCCTTGCCGAGGTCCGGTGTCATG
>Ga0209226_10000562_pt1 | contig 19657 bp, 15 predicted proteins | sample BarGraNGADG00212_2_FD_184497 | JGI IMG/M metagenome (GOLD analysis project Ga0209226, IMG submission 184497) | Arctic peat soil microbial communities from Barrow, Alaska, USA - Barrow Graham LP Ref core NGADG0011-212 (SPAdes) (version 2) | ecosystem: Environmental > Terrestrial > Soil >...
CGAAGCATTTGCTCTGAAGCTTGCCGGATCGAAAGGCTTGACGGCAAATGCTTCGCCCCTACAGTTCGTGCGCGTGGAGAAAGGACTGACCCAACTTGGCCAACAGGAAGATCGGAGTCACATCAACATCGTTCTGCATGCCGTTTGATAAGATGCTGCCGCTGGCAAAGGAAATGGGCATCGTGGGAGTCCAGCTCTGGGGCGTCGGCGGAGAGCACGACGCGATGACGCTCTCCAGCGACGACCGCAGGCGGCTTCTGGACCAGATTCGCTCGCAGGGGATGGAAATCTCTGCCCTTTGCGCCGAGGTCGGTGGGTTTACGACCCCGGACACCGTAGAGGGCAATCTGGAGAAGGCCAGGGCCGTGGTCGATATGGCTATAGACATGGACGTGTGTGTCGTTTCCGGACACATAGGCGTGATCGCCGAAGACCGCAACGACCCCGGGCGCGTGTGCATGGCCGAAGCCATGACCGAGTTCGGCAAGTATTGCGAGGATCGGGGCAAGGTCTACGCGAGCGAGACCGGCCCGGAGAGCATCGAGCTGATGCGCGAGTTCATCGACGCGCTGCCGAACAAGGCGATCAAGCTGAACTACGACCCCGCGAACCTCGTGATGAACGGCTTCAACCCTGTGAAGGGGGTTCAGGTCGGAAGAGAGCTGATCGTGCATACGCACGTCAAGGACGGGGTTCGCTATATGAACGGCTCGTGCGAGGAAGTTCCCGTAGGCAAGGGGCAGGTGTCGTTCGGCGAGTACTTCGCGGCGCTTGACGCCATCGGCTACGACGGTTATCTCACCATCGAGCGCGAGGTCGGTGACAATCGCGTCGCCGACATCCAGGCGGCAATCGAGGTGATAAGATCGCTGTGAGCCATTATCGCAAGTTCAGAAACCAGCCCAGGCTGCCGGGAGTAGCGCCGCCGGATGTGCTCAGGGAGGATTTTGAGGCCCTCAACGCCAAAACGCTGCTCCGCGGCACTGCGGATGTCGAGGAGCTCATATTGATGCAGTCGATCGAGGGACACGCTCACGAGGGGCACGGCCTCTTCCACGGCAGGAGATTCCCCAACACCACCATCGACGACATAGCCCGCGCGCTGCGGCTCAATCCTGCTGACGTCAAAGAGGAGCGGCAGATACTCATCGACGAGGTTCGCGAGTTCGCTGAGCGCGCAATCGCCGGGGAGAACCTTCACTTCGCCTGCAACACGGAGGGTGAGCCGCTCATACGATGCGGCGCGCTTAGAAACGTGCAGATAGAAGCGGCGGGCGTATTGAGAGGGCTTTACACGGGCGGACTGCGCGACGGCGCGAAGGTGCGTACGCTTGCCAACCAGCGCTACGGGGTCGAGATGGGATATGGCGAGTGCCGCCTGGTTGACCAGGAAGCGCTTCACCGGCTTGGCCTGGACGGCTTCGAGCTTGCGCGCAAGGGCCACGAGCATGAGCTTGGGCGCTTTGCGGACGCGGGGATCTTTGCCAAGAGCGATAACGGCCACGTCGCCTACATGTATGTGCGCTACAAAGAGGGCCCCGGGGCTTCCGACGATGCAGCCGTGGTGATGGCCGGCAAGCTGTGGGGAATCTCTGCCGCGGTGGGGTGTTTTCTCGCGGATGCCGTGGACACGCTGGAGAAATACGTGCCCGACTACAGCGATCAGGACGACGAGATCAGCGAGCGCATCGAGGGTCACGTCGATCTAAAGATCGATGATGCCGTTGACCTTGCCTACCTCTGCGCGATCCCCAGAGACATGGTAGGCAGGCTGCCCGATGATTCGTTGCGGCACATGCTGCAGATCGACCGCAAGCTGGATCAATGCCCGCTTGAAAGCCATCTGGCTTATGTCGCGGGCCAGCCATATTCGGAGATGATCCTCGACCACGGCGAATGCACGAACGCGGAGTTCTACGAATACGTGGAAAAGAGGATGAGTGAGTTCACCAAGAAGCGATAGCCCGATTACTTGCGGCGCAGTTTTCTCGTTAGCCCCAGTCCCGCGATGCCGGCGAAGAGTGACAGCAAAGTGGCAGGCTCGGGAACAAGCGGGCCGGTGGTCTTGCCTGTAAGCGTATGCTCTGCATTCGGCCCCCAGCGCACTGTGGCGTTCATCTCACCATCGACTCCGACATTGCTCACCGCCCAAAATCCGCCGACCGTCTCGCCCGGCATTATCCCAGGGCTAGCGGAATCGGTCCACTTCCACGCCGGCTGTGGGCTGGGCGTGTCTACTGCCCAATAGGTCGGTGTTTGCCTGGACTTGGTGACGTATACGGGCGCCGGGGTCCAATTGACGGAGAAGTTGGTGATTCCCCTTTCATTGTCATCATCCAGATCGCCGACGTTGAGGTTGGACACGCTATATGCGTATAGGTAAACGGGCTGCGTATATGTGACGTTATCGCCGTTGCGCCGCAGAATTTGGAGCGTCTGGGCCGGATCGTATACAGTCTGCTGAACCTTCACTACTGCGGCGCTGTCCGCGTACCAGTAGGACACGTCCTCGCTAAGCACGAAGGCGTGTGAAGCAGAGGCCGTCATCAACAGTGATGCGACTAGGAGGCCGGTCACGCAGAGATTCCTCATCTTGCTGATCTCCTGTGCGGCGTGCTCATGTGTAATAGCATTGCCACGGTAGGCTTCAAGAAACTATCGTCAATGCTATAACTGCAATAATCGTGCCAACGGGAGGAGCGCCGATAATAGTTTTTTGGCTAGTGCCAAGTAGTATTCCCGGTTTGCGGCCTACAAAACACTTGACCCAGCGGCGCAAGCCCGTATAGAATAAATGGGCAGGGGCGGTATGCCCGATGCAGCCTCCAAAGCCCCATCTCAGACACAGGACAGAGCAAACAGCAGATGTTGACTTTTGCGCTTTTGGTCGTGATCATCGGGGTAGCGTTGATCTTCGACTTCCTTAACGGCTTTCACGATGCGGCAAATTCGATCGCCACCATCGTCGCGACAAGGGTACTAACGCCCTTCCGCGCGGTGATCTGGGCCGCGTTTTTCAATTTCATAGCATTCCTCTTCTTTGGCGTACCGGTAGCCAAGACAATCGGCAGTGGGATCGTCAAGCCCGAGCTGGTAACGCCTGTTATCGTGCTCGCGGGACTTGCCGGGGCAATTGCTTGGAACATTTTCACCTGGTACGTCGGGCTGCCCACAAGTTCCTCGCATGCGCTGATCGGCGGGCTGGCGGGGGCCGCGCTGACGAGTCAATTCCTAGCCACGCATACGCTGGGCGGCATACTGCTCTGGGACAAGATCCGCATTATCGCGTTGTTCATGATCCTTGCTCCGCTGATCGGCCTGATAATCGGGTACGCGAACATGGTTATCGTATCCTGGCTGTTCTACAGAAGCAGCCCAAGGAAGGTCGATGGCTTGTTCAGGTGGCTTCAATTGATCTCAGCCGCAGCCTACAGCCTTTCGCACGGCACAAACGACGCGCAGAAGACGATGGGCGTCATCACTATTCTGCTTTACACCTACAGTGGCGGGTTCAAGCCTGGAATGCAGTTCAGTGTTCCTCTGTGGGTGATCCTCACGTGTCACGCCGCGATTGCTCTCGGCACTCTTTCGGGAGGCTGGAGGATAGTCAAGACTATGGGCCTCGGCATCACGAAGCTTAAGCCCGTGGGAGGCTTCTGCGCGGAGACTGCGGGGGCGATTACCATAATGAGCGCCACCCATCTGGGCATTCCCGTCAGCACAACCCACACGATCACCGGCGCGATAGTCGGCGTCGGTTCGACCCAACGCGCATCCGCAGTGAAGTGGGGAGTGGCGGGCAGAATCGTCTGGGCATGGGTACTCACCATGCCGATGGCTGCTCTTGTTGCCGCCGGTGTTTGTTGGCTGATTCACGTTTGCAGATAGATGTCAGATCAAGAAAGGGAGGCCGAGAGTGGGCCTGAGACTCATACCTAGAGAAGAGAAGTTTTTCGAGTTGTTCGTCCAACAGGCCGAAAATGTGCTTGTGGGCGCGCACCAGCTCAAGGATTTGCTGGAGGACTATACCGATCTCGACCAGAAGCGGATGCTGATCGAGAAGACCGAGAGCCAGGGCGACGAGATCGCGCACTCGATCCTCGAAAAGCTCAACACCACATTCATCACGCCGATGGACCGCGAGGATATCCACGCGCTGACATCCGCCCTGGACGACATCCTGGACCTCATCCATGCGACGGCAATGAGGCTGCACCTCTACCGGGTGAGCACTGTGACGCCCGAAGCGGGGCAGTTGGCGAACATCATCCTGCGGGCGAGCGAGGAAACACTGGCGCTCATCCGCGACCTCGATAAGATGAAGAAGCCCAAGCACATGAAGGATCGCTGGATCGAGGTCAACAGGCTCGAAAACGAGGGCGACGTGATCAGCCGAGCCGCGATTGCCGGGCTGTTCGATAAAGAGATAAACCCCATCGAGGTGATCAAATGGAAGGAACTCTACGAGCACCTCGAAACCGCCATCGACAAGTGTGAGGACGCGGTCAATATCGTCGAAGCCGTCTGCCTCAAGAACGCTTAACCTATGAGGTAACCAGCGTGAAACTGCGCGGTGTATTCCAGTCGATTGCGGCATTTCTCATCGCCGTGGCCCTGGCAGGCTGCGGCGGAGGAGGGGGCGGTGGCGGTGTCGTGACCCCGCCCAGCCCCGTGATCCACACCAGGGCCGAAGCCCAAGGCGGCGCCCAGTGGACGGTGCTCGTCTACCTGGACGCCGACAACGACTTGGAGAGCGCCGGGATAAACAACTTCAACCAGATGGAGATGGTCGGCTCGACGCGGGACGTGCATGTGATTGTCCAGATGGACCGGATGAGCGGCACGGATCCCGACAACGATAGCTGGACCGACACGCGCCGCTATCTCATCATCCAGGACTCCGACCCAAAGAGGATGCAGTCGATCCGGCTGGACGATCCGCCGTTGGGCGAACTGGACATGGGATCCCCACTGACGCTGCGCAACTTCGTGGCCTGGGGCGTCAACGAGTTCCCGGCCGATCACTACCTCCTCGTCATCTGGGATCACGGGAGCGGGTGGCAGATCAGGTCTACGAGCATGCAGCTGGAGTATAAGTACGTGGCCGACGACGACACCAGCGGCACTCAGATCAACGTGACGGATATACCGGGGGCGCTGGCGGGACTGAACGTGGACGTGGTCGCGTTCGATGCGTGCTACATGCAGCAGCTTGAGGTAGCCTATGAGCTGCGAGGCAGCGCGCGCTATCTGGTCGGATCGGCTGCCGTGGAGCCTTCACCGGGCTACAACTACGCTCGCCTCTTGAGCCACATAGCCAGCGGGACTGATCCCGAACAGTTGTGTCGGATGATAGTGGCGCAATATGGGATGGAATACCCCGAGCCCAGCGGCAACATTACCCAGAGCGCGATCGATCTGCAGAGAATCGGTGACGTGGCCACTGCCGCAAGCACATTCGCGCGCGTGCTCGAATCAAATGCCGGGTCGGCAAACCTCGCGGCCGCCAGGTCTGATTCGCTCAACTACTCATCGAGCGGCAGCAATCCCAATAGTCGCGATCTTCTGGACTACGCTTACAAATGCGCGGATGTGATCGGACCCACCGCGAACGCAGCCTATACGGACCTTGCGAATGCCGTGAGCGCCGCCGTTATTGCGTCCACGCACAATGCAGATATGCCCAACGCCCACGGGCTTGCAGTCTACGTGCCTCCGCCACGCAGCTACGACTCACGCTACGGGCGATTGTCGCTCGCGCGGGACACGGACTGGGACGACTGGCTCCAGGCGCAAAAGCAGTAGAGACCCAGCGGCGCACTTTAAGAAGGACATCCAGCCCCGTGCGTTGTAGAGATTGTGGACGCTCAACTGCGTCTCATAGATACAGAACATCCGATATGGAGGAAGCAATGAGAAAACCCCAAACCATTATCGCAATCTTGATCGCCGTGCTGCTCATATCGAGCGCGGCGTTGGCTACGGCTGTCTGGTTCAAGCTCTTCAACGACACCTACAAGCCCAAGCCCGGCTCCGCAATCGCCAAGGCCAAGTGCCAGCTCTGCCACACCAAGGGCGTCGCGTTGAATCCCTACGGCATGAGCCTCAAGGGCAAGAAGATGGTGGCGGCTTCGCTCAAGGCCATCGAGAAGCTTGACTCCGACAAGGACAAGTTCTCCAACATAGCCGAGATCAAGGCCAGCACACTGCCCGGCGATCCCAAGAGCAAGCCGGCGGGCAAGCCGAAGAAGTAGGGTTTGAAAGTTGGAAGGTTGGAAAGTTTGAAGGTTGGGAGGTCCCCCCGTGCTGGGGCAACTCTCGGCACTGCGGCATTCCAACCTTTCAACCTTTTAACCTTCCAACCTTCCAACGAATAGGAGTTGTCTGATGCAGCTAGGGCCCAGCAAGATCAACAAGGGCATATTCAAGGCCTACGATATTCGAGGACTTTATCCCCAGGAGATCGACGACGACGCGGCGTATCGAATCGCGCGGGCATTCGTCGCGGCGCTAAAGTGCAAGCGGGTGGTGGTGGGCAACGACATGAGGGAGTCCGCCGATCAGTTCGCGGGCGCGACCATTCGAGGGCTCATCGACCAGGGCGCGGACGTGGTTCCCGTCGGTCTCACATCGACCCCGATGTATTACTTCGCCGTCAACTACCTCTCCGGCGACGCGGGAGTGATGTGCAGCGCATCGCACAACCCCGCCGAGTATAACGGCTACAAGATGACCGGCCCCGGCGCGATCCCCAGCATTGCGCTTGTGTCCAACGAAACGCTCTACCGGAATGCCTGCGCGGGCATCTTCGACGATCCCGACAAGAAGGGCACGCTTCTCGACAAGGTGGACGTGCTCGATGCATACACGGATGCGGTTCTCACCAACGCCGGCATACGGGACTTCAAGGGCCTCAAGATCGTGATCGACTGCGCCAACGGCATGGGCGGCTATATCCTCCCGGCGCTGTGCAGGAAAGTCGGCAGCGACCCGATCAGGCTCTATTGGCGGCTCGACGGCAGCTTCCCCAACCACGAGGCAAACCCGCTCAAGACCGAGACAATGCTTGCGCTGCGGGATCGCGTGGTCGATGAGCAGGCCGATTTGGGCGTGGCGTTCGACGGCGACGGCGACCGGGTCGCGTTCACCGACGAGAACGGCCGGATCATCCCGGGCGACTTCGTGACGGCGCTGATCGCGCGCGAGATGCTCAAGAAGAAGCCCGGCGCGCAGATTCTCTACGATCTCAGATCGAGCTGGGTCGTGCCGGAGGAGATCGAGAAGGCGGGCGGCAAGGCCATCGAGTGCCGCGTGGGCCACGGGCTTATCAAGCAGCAGATGCGCGAGCAGGGCGGCTACTTTGCCGGTGAGCTGAGTAGCCATTACTACTTCAGCGACTTCTACACGACCGACAACGGCGATCTCGCGATGCTTAATATCATCAAGCTTCTTCTCGCCGAAGCCAAGCCGATGTCGGAGATAGTGGCGCCTCTGCATCGTTACTTCCACTCGGGCGAAATCAACTCCGAAGTGCATGACATCCCGGCGGTGCTCGCGAGACTCAAGGCTAAGTACGGCCCATCCGCGAAACGCGTAACCGAGATCGACGGCTACAAGGCCGAGTTCGATGACTGGTGGTTCAACGTACGCGCGTCCAACACCGAGCCGCTGATCCGACTCAACCTCGAAGCCAAGACCAGGGAGAAGATGGACGAGAAGGTAGCCGAGCTACTGAAGGAGATAAGGAGCTAAGCTCGCCTGCCGGAACTGCCATGAGTGGATCATACACGAAAACGCTTCGGTGCTTCGCCGTATTCCTCATGGCCTCGGGATTGGTGGGTCTTTTCGCGCCGGCAATTGTCCTGCTTCTTCCGATCCAGGCCGCAGCGCGTGCCGCGCTCCGCAATTCCCCCGAGCCGCCCGTCATCCCCGTCGGCCTCGACGCCTATCGAATGTGGGACCAATGGCCCGTGCTGCGCATCGGCCAGCGGACGTATATGCGCAGCACCTACGACCGCAAGGGCGGCAACGAGGGCGCGGACGCGAGCCATTTCCTGTATCAGCTTGCGGATGATCGCAGCGTGTCGCTCGATGTCACCGGTCCCGGCGTGCTCTACTTCGTCCGCACGAACCACTGGCACGGCAGCCCCTGGCACTACATCGTGGACGGGCGGGACAACGTCGTTGCGGAGACGTCCACCGCCGATCCGACGCGGCCCGCAGCGAACTCCGTGTTCATACCGGAGAAGCAGTTCCCGAACCCGCTGACCTGGACCTGGTCGCTCACGAAGGGCGCTGATCTGATGTGGGCGCCGATACCATTCGAGAAGTCGTTTGCGATGGCCTACGGCCGCACGCACTACGGCACCGGCTACTACATCTTCGCCAAGTTCGCTCCGGGCGCAAGGAACCTCAGCCGCCCCATCAAGAGCTGGACGATGAACGATACGCCCTCAAAGGACGTGCTCGAACTGATCGCTCGCAGCGGCGAGGACATCGCGCCCCAGGGCATTCCCGCCGTCAGCGGCGTCGCGGATCTAAAGCCAGGCGAGACCAAGACCCTGGCTGCCATCTCGAAAGCTCCCTCGGTCATCCGCGCGATCAAGTTCAGCATCCTAACTGCATCCGCCGAGGCGTTCTCCAATGCCCGCATCCGCATCTACTGGGACAACGGTCGATATGCTTCCGTGGACGCGCCGGTGGGTCTGCTGTTTGGCGCGGGGTCGATCTTCAACCGCGAGAACAAGCGCGACCTCGTCAAGGCATTTCCCGTCAATATCCGATTCGACCCCGGCTTCGTGCGATTCTCGATGTACTTCCCGATGCCGTTTTTGCACAGCGCAAGAATCGAGCTTACCGAGACATGCAATGCGCCGGTCAAGGGCCTGGCGTGGAGCATCCGATACGAGCCCTACACCGGCCCGGCGAACTGGGTCTGCAACCTCCACGCGACCTACCGCGACCACGGTGTCCCAACCCCGGGCGAGGACCTGGTTCTGCTCGACACGACAAAGACCGAGGGCGGGGGCGACTGGTGCGGGCATTTCGTCGGCACGTCGTTCATCTTCTCCGATCAAGCCGTGCCGGGCACGCTGGAGGGTGACCCAAGGTTCTTCTTCGACGACAGCCAAACCCCTCAGGCACAGGGCACCGGCACCGAAGAATGGGGTGGGGGAGGCGACTACTGGGGCGGACTCAACATGACGCTGCCGTTCGCGGGCCACCCGGTCGGCTGCAAGTCGTCAAAGGAGGCGAAGTCGGAGGATGACAAGATCGAATCGGCATATCGTTTCCTGCTCGCCGATCTTATGCCGTTCGGCAAGAACGCCCGCATCCAGTTCGAACACGGTGGCACGAACAACTCGACGGAGCGCTACCGCACCGTAACTTACTGGTATGGCATTCACCAGGCCTGCCTCAAGCTGACCGACTCCCTGCACGTGAGCGATGTCAAGGACGAGGCCAAACACCACTACTCATCGCCGAACGCCTCGCCCGTCCAGACCTTGACTTCGCGCTACGAGTGGGGGGTGGATCACGTCGGCGACCGCGAAGTCTACCCGGAAACCACCGACACCGGGCGATACACCACCGGCGCGTCCACATTCACGCTCAAGCTCAATCCGAATAACCTCGGCGTGCTCCTCCGCCGCAAGCTCGATTACGCCTTCCCGAACCAGTGCGCGAAGGTCTCTGTCGCCGACAATCGGCCCAACGCTCTTTGGCATGAGGTCGGGCTCTGGTATACGGCGGGGTCGAACACATGCGTCTACAGCAATCCCAAAGGCGAACTCGGTGCCACCGAACATAACGTTCAAAGCTCCAACCGCCGCTGGCGCGACGACGAGTTTTTGCTGCCTCGCAAGCTGACCGAGGGCCGCTCGGCCATGCGGGTCAAGATCGAGTTTGTGCCGAGGAATATCCCGCTCTTCCCCGGCCAACCGCTGCCCCAGCAGGCCTACAGCGAGTTCAGGTATTGGGCATATTGCTACGTAATGCCGAATGTCACATAGCACCGCCATCGGTGCCGGCTGCTCCTCAGGCAAGCGGGCAAATGGCGGGGAATGCGGTCTATCGCAACGGCCTCGATCCCCGTGTTGCCTCACGAGAGATATCACTCAAGCGATGTGTCATAAAGTTCTTTGGACAAGTTGTTGATGGACCTCAAGAGCGCTACGGGGTTGATCTTGCGGAAGGTGTCTCGGAGTCTGTTGTTGGTGTCCCGAGGTGTGTCTTTACGTGCCAGTAGGCGCTGCGCCGGAGTGGCTGCGGTGTCATAGTGCTTGGTCACTGTGGCGGCGATCCGCTTCTTCGATATCAGCTTACGCGAGGGTTGGAAATAGTTCTGGTAGAACGCCAGTAGTCTGTGGACGCGATTGATGATGTCGAGCTGCTCGTAAGTGTCGAAGCGGCCGTAGCCGATCATCTTACGCACGACGTCCCAGTTCTTTTGCTCAATGTGAGCAGAATCGTTCTTCTTGTAGGGACGGCTCCTGGTAAATGAGATACAGTTGTTCTCGCAATAGCGCTTGAGGTGGGCGTTGATGAACTCGGCCCCGTTGTCGGAATCTATGCCGAGGACGGCAAATGGCAGCGAGGGCTTCATCTCTTCTATGGCGGCGACGCAGAATTGCTGACTGCGGCCCATAAAGGCTGTGCACACGGTCCAGCCGGTGGCGATGTCGGTCATATTGAGCGTGTTGACGTATTCACTTGGAGTCACCGCAGTGAGCGACCAGGTCTATCTCCAAAAATCCTTGTCTGTGATCATCCCAGTCGGCAAAAGTGCGGATAGGAATCTGATGTTTGAGAAGTGTGCCCGGCTTCGTGGTGGCACGTCCTTTGATACGGATTTCTCTTCTTGCTGGCCCGAGAAGTCTATCGATTGTGGAGGCACTGGCAGTGAGCAGCAAAGCCTCGTCTTCTTTAGAGAGCTTTATTTCCTTGTGCCGCTTGAGGCTCTTCACAAGATCGGGCAGGAATGGCTGGAGGCGTTTGCCGCACAGGAAGTTTGATGCGGCCCAGACCCGCTTAAGGGTTTTGTAGAGGTGGGCATAGCGCGAATGGCGCGTGCGAGTTATCTTCTTGCGGACTTGCAGGTCTTTGCCAAATGCTCTGATAATATGCGCCCGGCAATAACCAGTAGCATCTGCGATCTGGGTTATGATCTGAGTCTTCTCTTTCTTGTACGCGCGTTCGTAGCGCTTGCGATAGCTATTGATGAGTTCTGCCTTGGAATGTTGGTCCATTTGCACTCCTCCTGACAGAGAAGCGCATCGGCTGTTTCAGTGACTTTCTTATATGAGGCATCGATACGATTTCAATGACATCTATCGGGGGCAACGCGTGGCCTTGTAATCCCTGCCGCTGGATAGTACCATGAATGTGAGCGAGCTGGGTGATCGCGCTGAGAGATCAGCGAGGAAAGTCCGGGCTCCACAGGGCAAGGTGGTTGCTAGCGGCAACTGTCCCTTCGGGGATAAGGAAAGTGCCACAGAAAAGAAAACCCCGCTCCCTCGGGGGCGGGAGAGCTGAAACGGTGGTGTAAGAGACCACCAGCTCCGTCGTGAGGCGGAGGCTTGGTAAACCCCACCTGGAGCAAGGCCGAATAGGGGAGGGCTGACGCTGCCCGCTGACCTCCCGGGTGTCGCCGCTTGAGCCGCGTGGCAACGCGCGGCCTAGATAGATGATCACCCTCGACAGGACCCGGCTTACAGGCTCGCTCATTTAGAAGTTAGAGGTTAGAGGGGGCGATGCCTACTCGTATGGCACGCCCTGTCTGGCCCAGTTCGCCCCCACAGGTAAGAAGGTTATTGCCCTCCGTTTGCCCAAGAATTACGCAATGCACATGGTTGGCGTTAACGTTGACGCCGCATGGATGACTTTTGGGAGAGGAAAACTCAATGAAGCGACTGTTCATCACCCTCGAGGACGGCGCGGTGTTCGAGGGGCGGAGCGTCAATGGCGCGCTCGATGCGGCCGGGCTCTTGTCCTTCTATACAGGCGTGGTGGGTTACCAGGAAGTTGTGACCGACCCCTCGAATCTCGGTAAAATCGTTTTGTTCACGTATCCGCTGATCGGCAACTACGGAGTGAACCCGCACGATGCGGAATCGGCCTCGATTACTGTTAACGGTTTGGTGACGAAGGAATACCCCCCGTACTACTCCAATTTCCGCGCGACAGGAAACCTTGCCGACTATCTTGGTTCACAAGCGGCCTTCGGAACCGCGTTCGACACTCGCGCGATCCTGCTGCATCTGCGCGATCACGGAGAGATGATGGCGGCGATGTCCGGCGAGCCGCTCAAAGCGCAAGCCGTGTTGGAGCGCGCCGGCGGATTGGCCGCCGACGAGCGCGCGTCCGGGAACGCCCCGGTAGCGTGCGCGCAGGCCCGCCCGATTATTCGGGCGTATGTGCTTGACCTTGGCGCGTCCAAGAGCTTCTACAAGCACCTCGCCGGGCTTGGCGTTGATGCCTGCTGCAGATCCGAGGATGCCGATCTGATGATTGTCAGCGATGCTCCCTACTACCTGGTCGAGTCAGCGTCCGCAATCGAGCGCGTGAAGTCAGCCGTCAAGGGAAAACCTGCCGTTGGGTTCGGCCACGGCTCGGCAATCCTGGCGCGGGCGTGTGGAGGCCGGGCCAAGCGCCTGAGCTTCGGTGACCACGGCGTCAACGTGCCTGTCGCGTATGTTGGCGGAGGACGAAACGAGATCACGGTCCAGAACCACAACTACGAGGTTGTGGCCGGAGACGGCGTGGAGACTCTGTTTACAAACGTCCACGACGGAACGTGTGAGGGTTTCAAGCTATCGTCCGCGCCTGTCGCGGGAGCGAATTTCGCGCCGACCGCGGATTGGTTCGACGTGATGCTGAGATCGGTGGGGGTTAAGTAGGATGCCTAAGAGAACTGACATACATAAGATACTGGTTATAGGCAGCGGGCCGGTGGTGATCGGCCAGGCCTGCGAGTTCGACTATTCCGGCTCTCAGGCGTGCAAGGCTTTTCACGAAGAGGGCTACGAGGTCGTGCTCGTCAACTCGAATCCCGCGACGATCATGACCGACCCCGGGATGGCCGACCATACTTACATCGAGCCCCTTACACTGGCGTCAGTGACCAAGATCATTGAGAAAGAGCGTCCGGATGCGCTGCTGCCGACTCTGGGCGGCCAGACAGGGCTGAACCTTGGCACGTTCCTGGAGCGCGAGGGTGTGCTGAAGCGCTTCGGCGTGGAGATGATCGGCGCCAATGAGCGCGCAATCGCGAAAGCAGAGGATAGAAGACTCTTCAAGGAGACGATGCAGAGCATCGGCATTCGCGTTCCCAAGAGCGGCATCGCGGACTCAATCGAGGAAGGGATGCAGATCATCACCGAAATCGGCTTTCCGGTGATTCTCAGACCGGCCTATACCATGGGCGGCGCGGGCGGCGCGACCGCGTATAACATGGAAGAGTATGAGCGGATGCTCGCCTTCGCACTGGAGACCAGCCCGGTTCACCAGACCCTTGTCGAGGAGTCCGTGCTCGGCTGGAAAGAGATCGAGTTCGAGGTCATGCGTGACTGCAAAGACAACGTCATCATGATCACGAGCATGGAGAACATCGACCCGATGGGCGTGCACACAGGTGACTCGATCGTGGTCGCTCCCGCGCAGACGCTCACAACCCCGGAGATGGTCCACCTGATCGCTCTTTCGAAGAAAGTCATCAGGGCGATTGACATCACCGGCGGCGGCACAAACATACAATACGGCGTCAATCCCGACAACGGTGACGTCGTAATCATCGAGATCAACCCGCGCGTGAGCCGCAGCTCCGCGCTGGCGTCGAAGGCTACGGGATTCCCAATCGCCCGCGTGGCAGCCAAGCTTGCCGTGGGCCTGACATTCGACGAGATCAAGAACGATATTACCGGCCAGACCTACTCGGACTTCGAGCCTACGGTGGACTACTGCGTAATGAAGGTCTGCCGGTTTACATTCGAGAAGTTCCCCGGTGCCGACGAGACGCTCAACACGTCCATGAAGGCGGTTGGGGAAGCCATGTCCATAGGCCGCAACTTCAAGGAAGCCCTTCAGAAAGGCATCAGATCGCTTGAGATCGGCCGCTACGGGCTCGGTTCCGACGGCAAGGACCTGCCGGAGAAGCAGCGGCGGGATATGGACCTGATCCGCCAGAAGCTGTCACAGCCGAACGCGAACCGCCTCTTCTATCTCCGCTATGCCCTGGAAAACGGCATGAGCACGCAGGAGATCTACGATCTGTCCAAGATCGACCACTGGTTCATAGAGAACATCCGCGAGCTGGTGATCTTCGAGCGCAAGCTCGCCGGCCAGTCGATAGTGAGCGTGCCCGCGGCGACCCTGCGTGAGGCCAAGGAGCTTGGCTATTCGGATATCCAACTTGCGCATCTGCTCGAAACAAAGGAAGAACTCGTGCGGCAGCGGCGCAAGGTGCTGGGCATAGAGAGCACATTCTACCTGGTTGACACTTGCGCCGGGGAGTTCAACGCGAAGCGGCCCTACTTCTATTCGACCTATGAGACACTTGACGAGAGCCGCGGCTCGGCGAACCCCAAGAAGGTCATCATCCTGGGCGGCGGGCCGAACCGCATCGGCCAAGGGATAGAGTTCGACTACTGCTGTGTGCATGCCGCGTATGCCCTTAAGGAAGAAGGCTACGAGGGCATCATCATAAATTGCAACCCGGAGACGGTTTCCACCGACTTCGACACCTCGGACAAGCTCTACTTCGAACCGCTGACCCGCGAAGACGTGCTCGGCATCATCGACCGCGAGAAGCCGATGGGTGTGATAGTGCAGTTGGGCGGCCAGACACCCCTCAACCTGAGCCTGCCGCTCAAGGCGGCGGGGGTGACGATTCTGGGGACTTCTCCCGAGAGTATCGATCGCGCCGAGGACCGCAAGCTCTTCAGCGAACTCGTGCGCAAACTCGGTCTTCTTCAGACCGATAACGATACCGCGACATCGGTAGAAGAGGCGATGAAGAATGCGGCGAAGATCGGCTACCCGGTGCTGGTGAGGCCGAGTTACGTCCTTGGTGGCCGCGCGATGGAGATCGTCTACGATGAGGACGATCTGGCCGGATTCATGGAGAAAGCAACCGAGGCCTCGCCCGAGCGTCCGGTGCTGATCGACAAGTTCCTCGAGGACGCGGTGGAAGTCGATGTGGACGCGATCTCGGACGGTAAGCTGACACTGGTCTGCGGAGTTATGGAGCACATCGAGCAGGCGGGGGTGCATTCCGGCGATAGCGCGTGCTCGCTGCCGCCGTTCAGCTTGTCTGATGAGATCGTCGCGGAGATTCGACGTCAAGCTTATGTGCTGGCCGAGGAGCTCCAAGTCCTCGGGCTTATGAACATCCAATTCGCCGTTAAGGATGAAAGGGTCTACATACTCGAGGTGAACCCCCGCGCCTCCCGGACGGTGCCGTTCGTCAGCAAAGCGACGGGAGTTCCGTGGGCGAAGGTCGCCACGAAGATCATGCTGGGCATGTCGCTCGAAGCCCAGGGGATCACGAAAGAGATCATCCCCAAGCACGTGTCAGTCAAGGAAGCCGTGTTCCCGTTCGTGCGCTTCCCCGGCGTGGATGTTGTGCTGGGGCCGGAGATGAAGTCCACGGGCGAGGTGATGGGCATTGACATGGACTTCGGCAACGCGTATCTCAAGGCGCAGATAGCGGCGGGCCAAAACCTTCCCGAAAGTGGGATGGTGTTCCTGAGCGTTGCGGACCGGGACAAGGCCCAAATCGGCGACATCGCGCGGGACCTCAGGGACCTTGGGTTTACCATCGCCGCGACGCGAGGGACGGCCGATGCGATCGGAAAGGCCGGTGTCAAGGCGAGAGTCATCTCCAAGATCGGCGAAGGCAGGCCTGATGCCACCGACCTTATCAAGAACAACGAGGTCGCGCTGATCATCAACACTCCCAGTGGCAAGAAGCCGCGCATCCACGAGATCAGCATCCGCAGCTCCATTGTGGCCGGCGGCATACCGATCATCACTACCATCGCCGGCGCAAAGGCGACCATTCACGGTCTCAGGGTGACCAGGGACCACGGTCCCACCGTCCGCAGCATTCAGGAATACAACCAGGACGAGTAGGGGCCGGGCCTCTGTCCCGGCCCTCCGTCCCGTCCCGACGATTGGCAATCGGACAAAAGAGGAGGATTCCGTTATGGAAAGCAAACTCACTCGGCGCGAATTTCTGGGCAAGTCAGCCGTGGCGGCCGGCGGGATTGTGCTGCTCGGTGCCAGCGCGGCTGCTCCGGCGAGCGGCCAGAGCGCGGCCCGCAAGGGAGCCAATGATCGCATCGGTATTGGGCTCATCGGCTGCGGAGGCATGGGCAACGCCCACATGGGCGCGCTGATGAACCTGAAAAACAGCGGCTACCCGGTGGACATCGTGGCCGTCTGCGACGTGTATAAGCCACGCCTGGACGCTGCGGCAGCCCGCACGGGCGGCAAGCCGTATTCCAACTTCCATGACTTGCTCGCCGCGAAGGATGTCGATATTGTCGGCATCGCTTGCCCCGATCACTGGCACGCTCCGTTGACCATTGCCGCAGCCGATGCGGGCAAGGACGTTTACTGCGAAAAGCCCATGACCTACTGGGGGGACATGGACATGACCAAGAAGGTCGTGGAGGCTATCGCGCGCAATAAGCGCGTGATGCAGGTCGGCACCCAGGGAATGAGCGACAGCATCTGGGAGCAGACGGCCGAGCGGATCAAGGCCGGCGCGGTGGGCAAACTCATCCACGCTCAGGCCAGCGACATGCGCAACGGCGACCTGGGCGTCTACAGCCCAAAGTCCAACGATGGACAGGCCAAGCCGGGCGTGAACCTGGACTGGGACATGTGGCTCGGCTCGGCGAAGAAGCGGCCCTGGGAACCGGGGCGGTTCTTCGCGTTCCGCTCGTTTTGGGACTACTCCGGCGGCGTCGGGACCGATTTCTTCCCGCACATACTCACGCCGCTCGTACGCACGATGGAACTGGGCGTGCCCAAGCGCGTGGTGGCCTCCGGCGGCCTTTACAGTTGGGCGGACGGGCGCGAGGTTCCGGACATCTACAACCTGGTGATCGAGTACCCCAACGGGCCGTCGCTGCTGCTCGTGGGATCGGTGGCCAACGACAGTGGCATACCGATGCTTATCCGCGGCCACGAAGCGACAGTGTACTTCGAGGACCCCGGCGCTATCATCCGCCCACAGGGCGCGGTGACGCACGACCGCGCGGAAGAGAAGCTGGAGCGCAAGCGCGGCGGCTCACTCGAGGAGCACTACAAGGACCTGATGGAGTGCGCCCGCAGCCGGACCAGAAAGCCGCGCAGCAATGAGGAACTCGGCTACCGGGTGATGGCAGCGCTGAGCATGGGCATCATGTCCTACCGCGAGGGCAAGGCGGCGGAGTTTGACGAGGCGAGCGGCAAGATTCGCATGCGCTAGCCCAGGCGACGCTGTTCAGTTCTACGGGTATTCCAACCCCGCTAGCCCTGAGTAGCAAGCGCAGCGCGGCGTATCGAAGGGCGGTCAGGCGTCCACCGCGCTTCGATACGGTCGCCATCCTGAGTAGCGAGGAACTCGCGTATCGAAGGGGCGACCTACTCAGCGCTAGCGGGGTTATGGCGTGTCGCGATATTGCCTGATGCAGATGCAATTGGAGGAAAGCTCTTATGCGAGGTTTTGGAAAGAGAGACATGGAGCTTCTGGGCGAAGTGATCGGCGCCGGGGAGTTGGGTGCGCTCGGTGGCCCGATGACTCCCAGGTTCGAGGAGAACTTTGCAGGAAAGATGGGTGCTAAGTACGCTGTCGCGATGAACTGTGCGATGAGCGTCCTGCACACGGCAGTTGTATGCGCGGACGCGGGAGCGGGCTGTGAAGTCATCTGCGATCCGATGTTCATATTCGGCCCGCTCGCCGTGCTCTACAATAACGCCGTGCCGAAATTCGCCGACATCGATCCGGACTCCTTGACGCTGGATCCCGAGAAGCTGGAGGCGGCCATTACCCAGCGAACGAAGGCCGTTATCGTCACTCACTCCTGGGGTCTGCCCGCGAAGATGGACCGAATAGTGGAGATCGCCCACAAACACGGGCTTCTCGTCGTTGAGGACATCGCTCACGCCATACTTGCGACCTACAAGGGCCGATACACGGGAAGTTGGGGAGACATCGGCTCCTTCAGCTTCCAGGCCAGCAAGCAGATGTCGCTTGGTGATGGCGGCATGGCGACGACCAGCAGCGAGGAGATCTGGAAGAAGCTCGACCTCAACGCGGGCGCGCCGACCTTTATGGCGGTGGCCCACGGGCTGCACTACAACTACCGGATGAATGAGCTGACCGCCGCCGTGGGCATCGCTCAGTTGGAGAGGCTGCCGGGGTTCATCGCGAAGCTCACCACGAACGCCATGCACTACAACGATGCCGTGGCGGAGTGCAAGTGGCTGCCACTCCAGTCCGCACCCGATGCGGTCAGCACCTACCATTTCTGGGCCGCCAACTTCAGAGGAGAAGAGCACGGGATCAGCCTCGGCGATTTCCAGAAGGCGCTTACCGAGACCGAGGCGGGCCTGCCGATGGGGTACACCGGCGTCGCTGCTTACCAGCAGCCGGTCATCCGGGACAAGATGGCTCACGCGTTTCACTGCAAGGAAAACGAGGGGCTGATGGACTATCCCGACGGTCTGTGCCCCGTGGCTGAGTGGGCGATCCCGCGCATGCTTCTGGCGTACACACTGCAGGCCGAGGACGACGCGAAACGCCAGGCCGACAAACTGCGCAAGGCAATCGCATTGTTGGAGAACTAGGCGGATGCGCAGACTCAGAGCGGGCTACACATTCGACGAATCCGCCAAACGGCAGGTCAACGCCGAGGGATCGAACTACTGGTGGGCATACATCGAGGAGATTCTGGAACGCCTGGGCCTGTGCGCTGACAAAATCTCCGTCAGGGATCTGCCGCATCAGTTGGACAGCCTCTCTCTGCTCTTCCTCGGAGGCACGGATGTCGCGCCAATAGTCGCCGATCTTGAACGTTGGGTGGAGTCCGGAGGCGTCCTGATCGCCTGCAATCAGAGCGGGTTGGATGGCCTCGCGGGCAACCGTTTTGCCGAGTCCGTCCCGCAGCGCAATGGCGAGTTCTCGATCGGCGGCGAATTGACGTTGGCGGATACCGAGTTTAGCAGCGGGATTCATACGCCGATGCATCCCGACAAGCTGCTGTTGGCCGCATCCGCCCTTCGGCTGGTGGACCCGATCGACTCGCTTGTCGTTGCCGAGTCCGGGGGCCACGCGGTTGTCACGGCCAGGAAGCTCGGCGGCGGTTGGGTGTTCTACATCGGGTTCGACATCGCGCAGACATTCTGGGTCATCCAGCAGGGCAGACCTATCGACCGGGACCACGACGGGGACGGCTATTGGCGCACGCCGGATGCAGTGGTCATCGGGCAATATGAGGCGGAGGTCGCCTACACCGATGAACTCCTCTTTCTTCTTCAGAACATGGTGTCAGTCCAGCCGTTCCCGCTCATACACCGGCTTCCCCCCTCCGGGGAGTGCATTCCCGATGCGCTCTTGTTCTACGGCGGGGACGATGAAGGGCTGCTCGGCGACCAACTGCCCGCGGCT
>Ga0209226_10000563_pt1 | contig 19653 bp, 14 predicted proteins | sample BarGraNGADG00212_2_FD_184497 | JGI IMG/M metagenome (GOLD analysis project Ga0209226, IMG submission 184497) | Arctic peat soil microbial communities from Barrow, Alaska, USA - Barrow Graham LP Ref core NGADG0011-212 (SPAdes) (version 2) | ecosystem: Environmental > Terrestrial > Soil >...
CGATCTAGGACAGGGACGACCTGGTGGCGGTCTACTTGTTCGGCTCCGTCGCCGCGGGGCGGGCGCACACGTTGAGCGATGTCGACGTGGCGGTGCTGTTCCGGGACGGGATAGCTGAGGAGTCTACGTTCGGGCGCGTGCTCGCAATCGGCACGGCGTTGGAATCTGCGTTGTCCGGGTTGGTGGACGTGGTGGCATTGAACCAGGCGGGACCGGCCCTGTGCTTCCAGGTGTTGAGAAACGGCCGGCTGGTGATCGAACGGGACCGCGATGCGCGGTCGCTTTTTGTGATGCGGGCGCTGGGCCGCTATTACGATGCCAGGCCGTACCTCGATTATCAGAACGCCCAGCTGGTGGCCAGGCTGCGCCGGGAGGGACTGGGTCGTGGATACCATGGTGATCGTGACGCGCTTTCGGAAGCTAGACGGCTATCTGCGAAGCTTGCGGCAAATGCAAGACGTCCCGCTGGATGAATACCTGGACGACGACAATATCCAGACGATCGTAGAGCGGAAGCTGCAACTGGCAATCCAGGTGTGCATGGACGTGGCGAATTACCTGATCGGCCAGTTAGGGCTCGCGGCGCCGGATGCTCCCGAGAACGTGTTCCAGGCCCTGGGGCGCGAGGGGATCATCGACAAGGAACTGGCCTCGCAAATGGCAGCCATGGTGCGTTTTCGCAATATCCTGGTGCACGACTACCTGGAGATCGACGCGCGCATCGTCTACAGCAATCTGGCAGAGGACCTGAAGGATTTCGATGAGTATGCCCGGCAGATTGCAGGGCGCTTCCTGGAGCAGTGAGCGGCAGAACGTCTGACTCTGGATCAGATAGTCGGGGTTCGAGTCCCTGTCCCGAGCCTGAGAGGTCCACTACCGTGCGTGGTGGGCCTTTTTCGTTGTCCGGCCGGACGCCCCTCAGGCGGCGGCGCTGGGCCAGCGCCGGACGGGCTCGCCGATCTGCTGCATCTCGTGCAAATGGCGGAGAACCAGCGCGCCGAGCAACGTGGCGGAGCGCGGCAGGTTGATGGCGCTGACGTGGTAGCGCAATCCGCAGGCGCAAGTGGCCTCGGCTACGCGCAGCACGCATGGGGGGCAATCTTATGTTTCTGCATGATGCTCCCCGTGGCGCTGGCAGAGCATTACGGATAGCTGGATAGCAGGTTGGGACTAGCAGGAGAACGGAGGTGTTGCACCTGGGACCGTGGCACCTACCTGATATATAGCATTTACTGGTCAGGCTGTGAAACGTATAAGACTGCGGTTGTCGGCCGGAATTTCTGCAGGGAACTGCGGACCAGACTCAGTAGTTTACACGGATGCAGCGCCGGGGGAGGTCGTTACCAGCGTTCGAGAGTTTGCAGGCCGCCCGGCACAAAGGCTATAATCCAGCCGGGTCAGCGTTGCACCATGACCCAGTTGAGGCGCAGAGGATGGGAGGAGGATAGTGAGCGACGAACAAGACCTTGCGGCGCGCGCCTCCGAGGAGGCTGAGCTGCGGGCCCAGCTTGTCCAATGCCAGTCGGTGATTGCGCTTCTTAAAGAGCAGACCAGCCACCTGGAGGCGGAGCTGTTCCAGCTCCGCGCTGCGTCCGGCCGCCAGAGGCCGCCGGACCTGAGCCAGATGATCATCGAGCATTCGCCGATCGGGATGGCGGTGGTGAACGGCCGAGACCTGCGTGTGAAGTGGGCCAATGCCGCCTGCCGCCGTTTCCTGGACGAGCCGTACCGGGCCCAGGTTGAAGTTGCCGGGTTGCGCGTCGAGGACTTTATCCCCCAGGCCGCCGAGACCGGCGCCGTCAGGTCGCTGCGGCACGTCGTGCGGACGGGCGCGCCCCTGCTGAACTTACAGCTCACCTACGATGGCTTCGAGCGAAGCCGCACCTACTGGCAGTTTGGCCTGCTGCCCCTGCCGGCCGGCGAGGCGGGGCCGAGGGACGTGTTGGTCTTCGCGACCGAAGTCACCGAGCAAGTGCTGAAAGCCAATGCCGAGTTACAGATCAGCCGGGAGCAGTTGCAGGCGTTATCCCGGCGGCTGGTGGAATCGCTCGAGAAGGAGCGGCGCACGATCGCGCGCGAGCTCCACGATGAGAGCGGCCAGGCGCTGACGGTGCTGAAACTGGGCCTGGGCCAACTGCGCCGCTCGGCGCCTGCCGGGGAAGAGACACGCCAGTGGGTGGAGGAACTGGAACGGATCGTCGCGGGCGTGATGGAGAACCTGCACCGCCTGTCGGTGAACCTCCGGCCGGCCAGCCTGGACCGCTATGGGTTGGTGGCGGCGCTTGAACAGTTTACAGAGGACTTCCAGCGTCAGAGCAGCCTGCACATCGATCTCGTTACCGCCGGATTGGATCTGGAACGCCTGCCCAGCGCCGTCGAGACCGCGCTCTACCGCATCGTGCAGGAGGCGGTGACGAATGCCGTCCGGAATGCGCAGGCGACACACGTCGGGGTGATCCTGGAAAAGCGTGGTGAACGCGCGGTGGCGATCATCGAGGACAACGGGCACGGGTTCGACGTCGACGAGGCGCTGCACCGCGGCCGCCTGGGGCTGCTGGGCATGCGCGAACGGGCGGAGATGCTGGGCGGCACGCTGAGCATCGAGAGCGCGCCGGGGACGGGGACGGCACTGTTCGTCGAGGTGCCCTGCGGGAGCGCAGCGGATCCAGGCGGCGATCATCGAACGACATCGCCGCCTGAATTCGCAGGAGACCGGCCATCTGGCTGAGAAGAAACGTCAGTCCGGCTGGTTGGCTTTGCCGGCCTTCTCCACTTTGGCCCAGGTGTCGCGCAGGCCGACCGCGCGGTTGAAGACGTGGGTCCCACCGGCAGAGTCGGGATCGCAGCAGAAGTAACCCACGCGCATAAACTGGTAGAGGTCACCGGGTTGAGCCTCGGCGAGGCCCGGTTCCACCTTGCAGCCGCGCACGATCTCCAGCGAGTGCGGGTTGATATTGTCGCGCCAGTCGCGCCCCTCGGGCACGTCGTCAGGGTTCGGCTTGACGAACAGGCTGTCATACAGGCGCGCTTCGGCGTCCAGGGCATGCGCCGCCGAAACCCACTGCAGGGTGCCCTTGACCATGCGGCCATCGGGGGTGACGCCGCTGCGCGAGGCGGGGTCGTAGGTGCAGCGCAACTCGATCACTTGCCCCGCGGCGTCCTTGACCGCTTCCTTGCAGGTGATGTAATAGGCGTGCTTCAGGCGCACCTCGCGTCCGGGGGCCAGCCGGAACCACTTGGGCGGCGCTTCCTCACGGAAGTCATCCCGGTCGACGTACAGCTCGCGCGCGAACGGCATCTGGCGGGCGCCGGCGCTCTCATCCTCGGGGTTATTGGTCGCCTCGACCCACTCGACCTGGCCCGCGGGGTAGTTCTCGATGACCACCTTTAACGGGTTGATGACCGCCATCACACGTTGGCAGCGCTTGTTCAGGTTCTCGCGCAGGCAGTGCTCGAGCAGCGCGACCTCGACCGTGGTGTTGGCCTTCGAGACGCCGATACGCTGGCAGAAATCGCGGATCGCCTCGGCCGTGTAGCCCCGGCGGCGCAGGCCTGAGATGGTGGGCATGCGCGGGTCGTCCCAGCCGCTCACCAGCCCCTCACGCACCAGCGTGATCAGCTTGCGCTTGCTCAACACGGTGTAAGTCAGCGCGAGGCGTGCGAACTCGACCTGGCGCGGGTGATAGGCGCCCAGCGTATCCAGGCACCAGTTATACAGCGGCCGATGGTCCTCGAATTCGAGGGTGCAGATCGAATGCGTGATGCCCTCGATCGAGTCCGACTGCCCGTGCGCCCAATCGTACATCGGGTAGATGCACCACCTGTCGGCGGTGCGGTGGTGGGTGGCATGCAAAATGCGGTACATGACCGGGTCGCGCATATTCATGTTGGGCGACGCCATGTCGATTTTGGCGCGCAGCACCTTGCTGCCGTCCGGGAACTCACCCCGGCGCATGCGCTCGAACAGGTCGAGGTTCTCTTCGACCGCACGGTTGCGGCAGGCGCTGTCCTTGCCCGGCTCGGACAGTGTGCCACGGTACTGGCGGATCTCATCGGCGGTCAGATCGTCGACGTACGCCTTGCCGGCCTTGATCAGCTGTCCGGCCCACTCGTACAACTGCTCGAAGTAATCGGAGGCGAAAAAGAGGCGATCTTCCCAATCGGCGCCCAGCCAGCGCACGTCCTGCATGATCGATTCGACGTACTCCGTCTCCTCTTTGGTGGGGTTGGTGTCGTCGAAACGCAGGTTGAACTTGCCGCCGGAGTCCCGGGCGATGCCGAAATTGAGGAGGATCGACTTGGCGTGGCCGATGTGCAGGTAGCCGTTCGGCTCGGGCGGGAAACGCGTTTGGACGCGGCCACCAAACCTGCCGGTCCGAATGTCTTCCTCGACGATCGCCCGTACAAAGTCGGTCGGGGAAGTCGTGTCAGGTGTGGGCATAAGGTACTCCTGTCTCCATTATCCGTGCCGCCGGCCGGCGCAAAACACGCCAGAAGGGGCCGGCAGGCCGCCAATAAGTAAACATTCTAGCACGAATGACAGGGTGACTGCAAGTCGTTGCGCTAGTTTCTCGGTGATATACTTGCGGCATGGGGCATGATCACGCACACGTGATTAAGCAGAAAGGATGTGGAGCGAGCATGGATGCCGATCTAGTGCTCTTCAACGGCAAGTTCTACACGCTGGATCCGGGCCGGCCGCGCGTGACGGCGCTGGCGATGCGGGATGGTAAGATCATCTTCGCGGGGGATGACTCGACCGCCCGGGCGATGCTGGGAGCCGGGCCGGGCGCGGAGGCGGTCGACCTCAAAGGCAGTTGTGCGCTCCCCGGTCTGACGGACGCGCACCTGCATTTCGAGTGGCTGTCGCTGGGCTGGCAGCGGGTCAATGCGGAAACCCCCTCATTGGATGAGGCGCTGGCCCGCGTAGCCGAACGGGCGGCCCGCACGCCGGAGGGCGGCTGGGTGCTGGGATATGGCTGGAATCACAATGCCTGGGGTGAACAGTTGCCGTCCGCGGCCGACCTGGACCGCGTCGCGCCCGGCCACCCGGTATCGCTGGGCGCCAAGAGCGGCCACGCTCTGTGGGTCAACACGCGTGCGCTGGCTCTGGCCGGCATCAGCGCCCAAACTGCCGATCCACCAGGAGGGCGGATCGTGCGCGACGCGGCCGGCCGGCCGACGGGCATTCTTTTGGAGGACGCGCAGCAACTGGTGGAGGCAGTGATCCCCACGCCCGCGCCCGACGAGCTGGCAGAAGCCATGCGCCAGGCCATCCCGATCGTCCAGCGGGCCGGGCTGACCGGCGTGCACGACATGGACGGCCCACAGGCGTTTGTGGCCGAACAGATCCTGCACGAGCGCGGCGAACTGACTCTGCGCATCGTCAAGAGCATCCCGCTGGATCACCTGGACGAGGCCATCGGGCTCGGGCTGCGCTCGGGCTTCGGCGACGACTGGCTGCGCCTCGGGCACATCAAAATGTTTGCCGACGGCGCGCTGGGGCCGCAGACGGCGCTGATGCTGCAGGGCTACGAAACGGCGCGGGGCAACACCGGCATCGCCACGACGCCGATCGAGAAGATCAATGCCGCCGTCCACCGGGCCAATGCCGCCGGGCTGGCCTGCGCCATCCACGCCATCGGTGATCGGGCTAACCGGCAGGTGCTCGACGTCTTTGAGGAAGTGCTTCCGCTGGCCGGGCGGTTGCGCATGCGCAACCGGATCGAGCACGTCCAACTGCTGGACCCGGCCGATCAACCCCGGCTGGGGAAGCTGGGCGTGGTGGCGTCGATGCAGCCCAGCCATGCGACATCGGACATGCTGATGGCCGACCGTCACTGGGGGCCGCGCAGCGCGGGCGCGTATGCGCTGAAGACCCAACTGAACCACGGCGCCGTGTTGGCATTGGGCTCGGATTGCCCGGTAGAGGCGATCCAGCCGTTGCCCGGCATCTACGCGGCAGTGACGCGCCGGCGCGCCGACGGCTCGCCGGGTCCGCAGGGCTGGTATCCCGAGCAGCGACTGAGCGTTGAGGAGGCAGTGCGCGGCTTCACCTGGGGAGCAGCCTACGCGGCGGGGCTGGAGGACCGCCTGGGCACGTTGGCGCCGGGCAAGCTGGCGGACGTGACGATCCTTGACCAGGATATCTTTGCGATCGAGCCGCTGGAGATACTGAAGGTCCAGGTACTGGGGACAGTGGTGGGTGGGAAGTTTGTGTGGAGGGCCGCTGCGCTCGCGTGAGACGGAGCGACTGCAGTCGCGACTACGTAGTAACGACTTCAGTCGTTTCCAGCGCGCGCGGGGCAACGGAGCGACTGAAGTCGCGACTACGTAGTGGCGAACCGCGGTCAGCCGCGCCAGGTCTCGAGGTCGAACTCGACCAGGAACGCCAGGTGATCGGAGAGGCGGATCGTGCCGGTCTCTTCGGCCTGGCCAATGACCGCGATGGCAGTCGCGTGCTGGGCCAGGACGCGGTTGGCCCAGGCGTAGTCAATGCGGATGGCGGGCAGGTCGGCCTCGAAGGTGGGACCCGGCTCGCCAGGCTGCAGCGCACACCAGACATCGGTCCAGCCGGCGGCGGCGAACTGCTGCAAAAGGTCGACCTCCGGCGTCTGGTTGAGATCGCCGACGAGCAGGCCCGCGCCCGAAAACGCGTCGACGTAAGGAACGATTTGGTCAAGGTTGCCACGCGCCTGGTCGTAGACCCAGGAGACATGGGCATTGAACAGGTGCAGCGGCCCGCCGGGGAGGTCAAAGCGGGCGTGCAAGACGACGCGCTGGTTAGTGTCCTCAAGGCCGGGCAGCAACGTTAGCTCAAGGTAATCAGTCTCGGCAATCTCGATGCGCGAGAGAAAGGCCGAGCCCTGGGTGATGCCGCCGTCGCGGCTATCCGCCGGTTGGTAGACCACGTATTGGTATTCGGGCAGGGCCAAGGCGAGCTGCGCGGCCTGATCGAGGCCGTCCTCGACCACCGGCGCACTGCGGACGGCCTGGAGCGCGATGACATCCACATCGCTCGAGACAATCAGATCACGAATCAGCGCGCGCCGGGCCGGCCAGGCGCCATGCTTCGTGCCATAGTAATTGAGGTTGAGGCTCATGACTTTGAGCATGGTTGCGATCCCCTCCTGACGTCAAGCAGGCCCGGACGGCCCGGCGCAAAACCGCACGACGCGTGCGCGGCCGGACCCTGACCCGATCCGTGCGTGAGCAGTATGGCACAAGCGAGAGGGAATTATCGGTAATAACAGACACATCTCCAGGGCCGGGTTAAGAGTACAATTCCGCAAACTAGAGAGGACGTGAAAACTATGCACGGTGGAGGATGGTGGTCGTACCTGTACCATGATGAGAAAGAGAAGCCGCCCGAGATCGGCTGGCCGCTGATCCGGCGTGTCGCCAATTACGGGCGGCCCTATGCGCGCGGAATCGCCGTCATGCTGCTGATCATCGTCGTGACCACGTTGTTAAGCTTGATCCCGCCCCTGTTGACGCGCTCGCTGATCGACCAGGTGCTGCCGCAGCGCAACTTCCGCGGCCTGTATCTGCTGGCCCTGGGGATGATCGCCATCCCCGTGGTGACGGGCGTGCTGGGCGTGGGGCAGCGCTATCTGAGCGCCAACATCGGCGAGGGGGTGATCTACGATCTGCGCGTGGCGCTGTTCAACCACATGCAGAAGATGTCGCTGCGCTTCTTCACCAACACCAAGACGGGCGAGCTGATCTCGCGCCTGAACAACGACATCATCGGCGCCCAGCAGGCGATCAACGGGACGATCATCGACATACTGACGAACATCATCACCCTGGCGGGTACCCTGGCGATCATGCTGAGGCTGGAATGGCGTCTGACCATCCTGGCTTTCGCGGTGTTGCCATTATTTCTCATCCCGGCCCGGCTGCTCGGCAGGCGCCTGCGCGCGGTGGTGCGCGAGCAGATGGTAATGAACGCCGAGATGAACGCGATGATGGACGAGACGCTCAACGTGAGCGGAGCGCTGTTGGTCAAACTGTTCGGGCGCGTGCCGATGGAAGTCGAGCGTTTCGGAACGCGCGCGGCGAGGGTGCGCCAGGCCGGTATCCGGCAGGCCTTTCTGCTGCGTTGGTTCTTCCTGATTGTCAGCCTGGACAGCGCAGTCGGCACCGCGGTGGTCTTCCTGGTGGGCGGCCTCCTGGTGCTGCGCAACGCCGGCTTCACCACGGGCACCATCATCGCCTTCTCCGCCTACCTGGGCATGCTCTACGGTCCGCTCTCCGCGCTGACCAACGCGCGCGTGAACTTCGCGCAATCGGTGGTCAGCTTCGAGCGCGTGTTCGAGGTCCTGGACCTGCCGGTGGAGATCCAGGAGAAACCGGACGCGCGGCACCTGGAGACGGTACGTGGCGAAGTGCATTTCGACCGGGTGTCATTCAGCTACCGGCCGGGAGAGCACGAACCGGGGGCGGCGATGGCCCTGAGCGAAGTCGAGCGCTGGGGAGGGATGCCGCCCCTGTCGCAGGAGGGCGGCAAGCGATCGGCCGGCCGGCGGGTGGGCGGCGGAGGCTCCGCTGCCGAGCGCGCTGCCGGCAAGACGGCAGGCGCTGAAACAGCGCGGGCCGATGCGGCGAGCGGGAACGGACATGAGGCGGTCGACGCGGCCGACGAGCAGGCGCCGGATGCGGCGTTGCGGGCGGCTCCCGAGACACGCTACGCCCTCTGCGACGTGAGCTTCCGGGTCAAGCCGGGCCAACTCGCGGCGCTCGTGGGGCCCAGTGGCGCAGGCAAGACAACGATCACGTACCTGCTGCCGCGGTTGTACGACCCGACCAGCGGCACGATCTCGATCGACGGCTATGACATTAAGGATTTGACCCTGAACACGCTGTCCGAGCAGATCGGCATGGTGACGCAGGAAACCTATCTGTTCAACGACACGATCCGGGCCAACCTGCTCTACGCGCGACCGGACGCCAGCGAGGCGCAGATCGAAGCCGCCTGCCGGGCCGCCAACATTCACGAGTTCATTGTGGACCTGCCCGAAGGCTACGAGACCGTGGTCGGCAACCGCGGCTACCGGCTATCGGGCGGCGAGAAGCAGCGCCTGGCGATCGCACGCGTGATCCTGAAGGACCCGCGCTTGCTCGTGCTGGACGAAGCGACCTCGTCACTGGACAGCCAATCGGAGGCCATGATCCAACAGGCGTTGGAGCGGATCATGGTGAGCCGCACGAGCCTGGTCATCGCGCACCGCCTAAGCACGATCCTGGCCGCCGACACGATCCTGGTGATGGATCACGGGCAACTGGTGGAGCAGGGCACGCATGCCGAGTTACTCGCGCTGGATGGGTTGTACGCGCGTCTTTATGATACGCAGTTCCGCCACGGGCGGATCGATCTCCCGGCGGCAGTCGAGGAAACGGTCTAGCGCGCCCAGGACCGCCTGAAGCGCAAGTAGTTAAACCAAAAGTCGGCCTGTTGGGCGAAACTGCCGCTTAACAGGCCGGCTTGTTATCGATTAACGCAGCCTACACTCACAGAGCTGGACGGTAGTCGCGTCACATCGGACTGAGAGCGACAGCCGGCAGATCATTCAAAGCGGGAACGCCGTCCGGCTCCCCGGCCACCCGTTTGAGTAGTTCCCAATCGCGGGCGGTCAACGGAAACTGGCGCACAAGACCACCGACCACATCCCATTCAACGTTATGGTTGTACCCCAGGAATGGAATGGGCAAGTGGAGCCAGTTGAGGAGCTCCGCCAGCCGATCCAACTCATCGTTGGACATCTTGAGCAAGGCCACGGTTGTTTTAGCCTCAGCTTGCAGCGCCGGCAGAATCTGCGCACGCAAGAACCGGTCATAGGCCAGCAGGTAATCCGTCGTAGTGTCGTCCCCGTCCAACGCTTCAGCGGCCACCAGGGCAGCCTGGCGGCCGAGGTAGATGGCAGGCAAAATACCCAGCTGCCCGGCAGGCGTCGCCGCGTCGCCGACGGCGATGAAGCCCTCGGCAACCAGGCTCGCCGGAGCCTCGTGTAGCGGCATGAGGTAGGAAGAACGGGCAGCCACCGTTGGGGTGGCTCCAGCCAGCAGACCCTGGAAGCGCGGGTCCTGTTCGGACTGGCTAAAACGGCGGGCAGCCGATTCGGCTGCGGCGCAGTCGGGCTGACCGATGAGCGTGGCGAGCGACAGAGTCGCCCGGCCGGGCGCCGGCATCGAGAGCGTGGCGAATCCGGCCTCTCCGTCGGGGCCGCCCAGGGCCACGATGCGGCCCACGTCGATTGGGCCTACCGCGGGCGCCTCATATTCCTGGCTGACGAACAGGACATGCTGCGAAGCCGGCGCGCAGTACAGGCCGGCGTCCTCACACAGTTCACGTGACGCCCCTTCGGCAGCCATCACGATGGTAGCATGAATATCGCCCGAGCTGGTCCGCACTCCGACGATCTTGTCTCCCTCACGCACAAGCCCCGTCACCTCTGTGCCGAAGCGCAGCTCAACGCCCTTCGCCGCGGCCTGCTCGGCCATCAAGCGCAGGAGGCCCGCCTTATCCACAATTGCCGGGGTGGAACCGGCCGCGTCGGCGAAGATGGTCTGGTACTCCAGTCCGCCCGGACTATAGCAGTGTTGGGTGCTGTCATGGACGGTGATAATGGACTCAGGGATCCACAGGTCGACCTGGGGGAAGAAGAGACCGCCGAACATCGACCGGCCGGACACAAGGCCCGGGGCCGGAACGAGCACGGCGCTGCACTGATGGCCTGTTATGCCTGGTGCAGCCAGCCGGTCTACCACCAGGGTACGGAACCCCAGGCGGGCAGCAGTGCGAGCAGCGCTCAGTCCCGCGGGCCCCGCACCGACGATCAACAGGTCATATCGCTCATTGTCGCTCATGCATTCAACTCCTCTCGTGCCACGATTATACGAGCGAAGTCGCCAGAGTGAAACGGTAGAAGGATGGGATTTTGAGCGCCAATTCCGTGTGGTAAAGTACTTACCTTTCCTTAGCCAGCCGATGCGCCATTGCGTAGCGCACCAGCTCGGCCCGGTTATGCAAACCGAGCTTGCCCATAATGTTCGCCCGATGGCTTTCGACCGTGCGCACGCTGAGCATCAGGGTGTCTGCGATCTGTACGTTGGTATAACCCCTGGCGATCAGACCCAATACCTGGAGCTCGCGCGGGGTCAGTTGTTCGCCAGGCCCGTCAGTGGAGGAGGCGGCGCGGTTGGAGAGATCGGCGACCAGGGCGCGCGTCATGACCGGATGGACGTAGAGATCGCCCCGCATCACAGCCGCGATGGCGTTGAGGAGCTCCGATTCGAGGGCGCGCTTTACCACATAGCCGCTGGCCCCGGCGCGCATCGCCTCGCGCAGCAACTCCTCATCCTCGTGTACGGTGAGTATGAGCACCTGGGCCTCGGGCCGCATTTGCTTCAGCTCGCGAGTGGTCTCGATCCCGCCCCGGCCGGGCATGCTGATATCCATCAATACCAGGTCGGGACGCAACTCACCGGTCAGGCGCAGGACCTCGTTGCCGTCGCCCGCCTCTCCGACCACCTCCAGTTCCGAGCGCCCGTTAAGTAGGGCCCGCAGCGCGGCACGCAGCACGCCGTGATCATCGGCGATCAGGGTTCGAATCACAAGGCACCTCCACGTACAAAGTTGTTCCTGATCCCGGCGCGCTCTCGACGGTCAGCTTGCCGCCCACCGCCACCGCCCGCTCGCGCATGCCAAATAGTCCAACTCGGTTCCGTTGTGTGACGATAGTCAGATCGAAGCCGATGCCGTTGTCCACGATGATCGCGAGGATGTGACTGGGCGTCACCGGCTCGGCGGGTTCCTTCCTGTGCGTCCAGGGGACGGGGCGTTGCTGCTGCTACGCCGGCGGAGCCACAATCCGGACCGCGGCACTCGAGCACGACTCCCACATTGGTCGCCTGGGCGTGGCAGGCCACGTTAGTCAACGACTGGCGATCTGGCGCGCAGTGCGCTCGTCTTCAGAGGCAAAGGCCTCAGGGGCCGCGGCGCCCAGATCCAGCATGCCAATCAATTGGCCATCCGCCCTGAGCGGAATGCGCAAGTACGAGCGGATGCCTTCGGCCAACAACAAGTCGTCCAGGAGGTTGCGCTGCGGCAGCGCGAGAAGATCTTCGACCCGCCCGGCGTCATCGGGCCAATACGCAAAGGAACACCCATAAGCCAAATCATATCACAAACAAGAGCATTATGCTACTTTGCCACCGGCCGCAACGGCCACATAGACGACAATGTCCGGCGCCCGTGCGCTAGTTCGTCCCTGCCGTAGTCCATGATATACTGATCGTGAAGCAATGCTATAGCGCTTGTTGCCAGTCAATCTAATCATGCGGAGTGTAAACCGCTAAATGGGAAAAGCGGACCTACATATTCATACGGCCCTTAGCGACGGCATGGGCACCGTCTCGGCCGTGCTGGAAGCAGCCAGCCGCACCGACCTCGACATCATTGCCATCACAGATCATGACCGGGTCGACGGGGCCCTGGAGGCAGTCGACCTGGCCCCCCGCTACGGAATCTCGGTGATCCCGGGAGCGGAAATCACAACTGCCGAAGGGCACCTGGTGGCGCTCTACATCAACCGGCCCATACCACCCCGGCTGCCATTGCACGATACAGTGCTGCGGGTCGCGGAGCAGGGAGGGCTGTGCATTGTGGCCCATCCCATGGCGCCATTTCTCAACAGCATCAAGGCGCCGAACCTGATCTGGGCCCTGGCCGACCCGCTCGTGGCCGGCACCCTAGTGGGTCTGGAAGTGTACAACGGAGGTTTGCCGCAGTTGGCGAACAACCGGCGTGCGCTGGTGCTCGGGGAGAAAACCGGCCTGGCGCAGGTAGCGAGCAGTGACTCGCACCTGCTCTGGACAATCGGCATGTGGGCCACGGAGTTCCCCGGCTCGAGCCCCGCGGACCTGCGCCTCGCGCTCGAGCTGCGGCTGACCCAGCCCGTGATCGCGGACCGGCCGTTCCGCTTCTTCACCAGTTGGGCGCGCGGCCTGCTGCTTCGCCGGGCGGGCATCGCCTACTGGTCACCGGAGCCGAGGGGCGGCGTGATCCTGAGGAGACTGAGCAGCATTTGATTTCTAATCTTAACAAGAGGGGCTGTCCGTTATCTTCGGACAGCCCCTCAGCTCGCTTCAGGTCAGACGCCGGTCGTTATTGGTAGAGCAACGGCTGGATGGTCGGATCGTCGACGTTGGTCTTGTCGTACCAGTGGAAGCCAGTGTCGATCGTCTTGGGCAAAGTCTCGCCCTTGATCGCCTTGACGGCGGACTCGATGCACTTGTAGCCGATACCGATCGGGTCCTGCGTGATGGCGCCGAGGACGACTCCGCTGCGGATCTCATCGATCAGCTGCTTGCCGGAGTCATAGCCAACCATCACGATCTTGCCTTCCTTGTTCATTTCCTTGACGCCGTTCATGACGCCGATCATCGAGCCTTCATTGGCGCCGAACATGCCCTTGAGGTTCGGATGAGCTTGGATCATCGCCTTGGCGATGTCCGTCGACTTGAGCTGGTCGCCGGAGCCGTACTGCACGTCCACGATGTTGACGTTCGGGTGCTTGGTCTTCATCTGGTTGAGGAAGCCATCGCGGCGGTCAATGCCGGTGCGGCTGGTCTGGTCGTGTACGATGACGGCAACTTCGCCTGAATCACCGATCGCGGCGGCCATCTTGTCGGCGGCCACGGAGGCAGCGGCCACGTTGTCCGTTGCGGCGGTGGTCACGGGGATGTCGCTGTCGACACCAGAGTCAAAGCCGATGATGGGGATATTTGCGGCCTTGGCCTTTTCGAGCAGCGGCGTCATAGCCTTGCTGTCCAGCGCGGCCAGGCAGATGGCGGCCGGCTTCTTGTCGAGTGCGGTCTGCAGCATCTCGACTTGCTTGTCGACCATGGCTTCCGTCTCCGGGCCTTCGAAGGTCATGTCCACGTTCATCTCGGTGGCGGCCTTCTGAGCGCCGGCCTTGACTGCCTGCCAGAACTGGTGCTGGAAGCCCTTCGAAATCACCGGGATGTAGGGCTTGGCGCCGGTCGCGGCGGCTGGGGCGGTGGTGGCAGCCGAGGCAGCGGCTGGGGCGGTGGTGGCGGCCGGAGCGGCTGGGGCGGCAGCCGGGGCGGGGGCAGGCGCTACACACCCGGCAAGGATGCCGAGCAGCATTGCGCAGAGCAGTAGGACACTAAACTTCTTCATTGCAGACTCCCTCCTAAAGGATTTATTGTCAAGCTCTCTATTGGAGCTTACAACCAAGGTAAAGGAATTACTTCTGGCGTCGTCGTGCGATGTCCGCGTACACTGCCAATACGACGATGACGCCGGTGACCACCGTCTGCCACTCCTGCGGAACGGAGAGGATGCGCAGACCGTTGGTCAGTGTGCTGATGATAAACGCGCCGATGATAGTGCCGAGTATCGTGCCCTCGCCGCCGCTCAGGGACGTGCCACCGATGACGGCCGCCGCAATGGCATCCAGCTCGTAACCCGAACCCAGGGCCGGCTGCGCCGAGTTGAGGCGGGCAGCAATGACGATGCCGGCCAGGCCGCTAAAAATGCCGGCGACGGCGTAGATGGCGGTTTTCCAGGTATTCACGTTGATGCCCGAGAGCCGGGCCGCTTCTTCGTTACTGCCGAGCGCAAAGGTATACCGGCCCAACACGGTCCGGCCCAGGACGATGCTGGCAACGATGGCCGCCGCAAACAAGATCAGCACGGCGTTGGGAATATCGAATCCATGGGCAATGGAACCCAATACCGAATTCATGGCAATGCCGCGGAAGGCGGCTATATCGTTGAAATAGATGGGCTTCAGGCCAGAAATGATGAGCGAGAGCCCCTTGGCGACATACAACATGCCCAGAGTAGCGATAAAGGGGGGGACCTTCATGCGGGACACCACCGTGCCGTTGATGAAACCGCACAGCCCGCCGGTGGCCAATCCGCCCAGGACCCCTACGGCAATCGGCAGCTTCCAGTAGGTGAGGAACACGCCGGTCATGACCGCTGACAGGGTCATGACCGTGCCGACGGACAGATCGATCCCGCCGGTGATGATGACGAACGTGACACCCAATGCCAACACCCCGTTAACCGCCGTGGCCAGCAAGATGCCGACGAGGTTATCGAACTGGAAGAAGTTGCTAGATGCCAGCGAAAAAACGATGATCAGAACAATCAAGCCCGCGAACGCCAGGATTCTCTGCGTCGCATCCGAACGCAAGAAAGGAGTTCTTTCCGGAGCAGTAGTGGTTGTTTGCATCTTTAGGCTTGCCTGACTTGTGGGGTTGGGTTGGTCTCGGCAACAGTCCGATCGGATTCGATGATGCCACCGCGCTGGGTGGCCAGTCGCATGATTTTCTCCTGGGTGGCTTCAGCGCTGCTCAGCTCGCCCGTGATCCGGCCCTCACACATGACGATGATCCGATGGCTCATGCGGAGGATCTCCGGAAGCTCGGAGGAGATCATGATGATTGATTTGCCCTGTTGAACCAGTTCGTTGAGCAAGCGGTAGATCTCGCTCTTGGCGCCCACATCGATACCGCGGGTCGGCTCGTCGAAGATCAGGATATGGCTATCGCCGGCAAGCCATTTGGCGATGATCACCTTCTGTTGATTCCCACCCGAAAGGTTCTTAACCTTCTGCTGCAAGCTCGGCGTACGGATGGTCAGGGCTTCGACGAAATTCCGCGCAACAGCGCGCGTGCGGGAGGTGTTTACCCAGCCGGCAGGGCCGACGAACTTCTTGAACGATGCCAGGACGACGTTGGTCTCGACGTCCATTCCCAGCGCCAGGCCATAGCGCTTGCGATCCTCCGACAAATAGGCGATGCCGTGCTGGACGGCGTCATTGGGGCTCTTGATCTGGACCCTTTTGCCGCCCACATAGACCTCACCCGACTCGACTGGATCCGCTCCGAAGACGGCCCGCGCCACCTCAGTTCGCCCGGCGCCCATCAGCCCGGCAAAGCCCAAAATCTCGCCCTTCTTGAGACTGAAGCTGACATCCTTGATCGTGGCGCCGCGGTTGAGGTGTCTCGCCTCGAGCACGATCTCTGAGCTGGCATTCTCGGGAACCTCAGGGGCGGTCTCATAAATGGTGCGACCGACCATCATGCCGATAATCTTATCGATCGTGCTATTCTGGGTAAGGACCGTGTCGACGTAGTGGCCGTCGCGCATGACCGTGATGCGCTCGGAGATCTGCGCGAGCTCCTCCAAGCGGTGAGAGATGTAAACGACCCCCACGCCGCGGTCTCTAAGCTGGCGGATGAGGCGGAAGAGCTCTTCGATCTCCGATTCGGTCAGGGCCGCTGTCGGCTCGTCCATGATCATGACTTGCGAATTGAAGGACAACGCCTTGGCAATCTCTACCATCTGCTGTTTGGCGACGGTCAGGTCCGCAACCTTGGTGCGCGGGTCGAGCTTCAGGCGCATCTCCTCGAAAAGTTGGCGCACCTTAGCGTTGATCGCCCTGTCGTCCAGCAGGAACCTGGCGCTTCGGCGTGGCTCACGACCAATGAAGATATTCTGGGCCACGGTGAGATGGGGCATCAGGTTGAGTTCCTGATGGATCATGCTGATGCCCAGGTCGAGAGCCGCGCGCGGGGTGGGGATGTCGACCTCATGGCCTTTGTAGAGGATATGGCCGTGGTCCTTGGCGTAGACGCCGGCCAGCACCTTCATCAAGGTGGACTTGCCGGCTCCGTTCTCGCCGACCAACGCATGTACTTCGCCGGCGCGCAACTCGAATCGGCACTGGCTGAGCGCGTGGACACCGGGGAAGGTCTTTTCGATTCCTTCCATCGAGACCAGCACTTCACCCATGGACTAATTCCTGCGCAATCAAGACACGCGTCTCTCTAGAAAAAGAAGGGGTTGAAGAAAAGTCGAGCACGAACGGGGAAACTGAGGCTGCTTGCCGCGCCTACCCGCCATCCCGGCGGCATCTTGTACGGACATCCCCGCCCGCCTGCCTACGTCGTTGCTGGTTGGCAATGGCCACCTCGACCGAGTCTATGCCAGGATCGCGTGCTTGTCAAGTGCGCGAATTGCCTCACCCAAAATCTTACTTTGGGTGGACTCGCCGGGTTTTTTGAGATACAGAGTTTCCTGAGAAACAGAGTTTCTCGCTTTGCCAGCAAACCTGTCTTGATGTACCATAAGCCAGCCGGAGTGCGCCGGCGGTTTATGATCAGGCGCCCGACAGAATTTCACAGAGAGGTGACGTATGCACAAGAAACTGTTTATCCCTGGCCCCACCGAGGTAACGGACGAGATCCTGCAGGCCATGGCAACGCCGATGATCGGCCACCGGACCTCAGGCTATGCCACCTTGCAAGGCGACTGCGAGAGCAAGGTCAAGAAGCTGCTCTTCACGCAGGCGCGGGTCTTCCTGTTCACATCGTCGTCGACAGGCGTGATGGAAGGCGCGATCCGTAACTGCGTCGCCAAGAAAGCGCTCAGCACCATCAACGGCGAGTTCTCACGCCGCTGGAACGAGATCGTCCGCTCGTGCGGCGTCCAGGCCGAGACGCTGGAAGTCGAAGCGGGGCAGGCGATCACCCCGGAATTGGTCGACGCCGCTCTGAGCAAAGGCGGGTTCGACGCGCTCTGCCTGACCCACAACGAAACCTCCACCGGCATCATGAACCCGGTCCGCGAGATCGCGGCCATGGTGCGCGCCAAGTACCCGGACGTGCTGATCCTGGTGGACGCGGTCAGCTCGATGGCCGGCGTCGAGATCCGCTTCGACGACTGGGGCCTGGACGTCTGCCTGGCCGGCGTGCAGAAGTGCTTCGCCCTGCCCCCCGGTTTGGCGGTGTGCGCGGTGAGCAGCCGGGCCATGGAACGGGCCAAGAGCATCCCCTACCGCGGCTACTACTTCGACTTCATCGAGAACGACAAGTTCGCCCAGAAGAACAACACCCCGGCGACGCCGAGCGTCAGCCATCTGTTCGCCCTGAACAAGCAGATGGACTGCATGCTGGCCGAAGGGATTGAGAACCGCTTCGCCCGCCACCTGGCGATGGCCGAATACACGCGCGCCTGGGCGCGCAAGCACTTCGCCATGTTCGGTGACCAGCGCTACCTCTCGAATACGGTGAGCAACATCCAGAACACGCGCGGCATCGACGTGTCGGCGCTGAACAAGGCGCTGGGCGAGCGCGGCGCGATGATCTCCGATGGCTATGGGCCCTTCAAGGGAAAGTGCTTCCGCATCGCCCACATGGGCGACCTGACGATGGAAGACATAAAGTGGATCACGGCACAAATCGACGACATCCTGGGCCTGAAGTAGGAGCACTACGATGATGAAGGTACTGGTCTGCGATCCAATCTCCTCTTGCGCCTGCGATTCGATGCGCAATGCCGGGTTGCAGGTAGACGTCATGGACACGATCACGCCCGAGAAGCTGCTCGAGGTGATCCCCGAGTACCACGCGATGGTGGTGCGCAGCCGGACGAAGGTCAAGAAACCCGTGCTCGACGCGGGCTCTAACCTGCAGGTGGTCGTGCGTGGCGGGGTGGGCGTGGACAACATCGACGTGGGGTACGCCGACAAGAAGGGCGTGCGGGTGCTGAACACGCCGGCGGCGAGCACCGAGTCCGTAGCCGAGCTGGCGCTGGCCTACGTCTTCGCGCTGGCCCGCCCGATCGTCCAGGCAAGCGAGTCGATCAAGGCCGGCAAGTGGGAGAAAAGCAAGTTCCACGGCACTGAAATCCAGGGCAAGACGCTGGGGATCATCGGGGTCGGCCGGATCGGCTCGGTGGTCGCGCAGCGGGCGGCGGCCCTGGGCATGATCGTGCTGGGCTACGACGCCTGCGCAGTCGGCGCGGTGCCGTTCATGATGCTCACCTCGCTGGATGAGTTGCTGGCACGGGCCGACTATATCACCATCCACATCCCGCTCACCCCCGAATCGCACCACATGATCAATGTCGAGAGCATCGCGGCCATGAAGAACGGCGTGCGCATCATCGACTGTGCGCGCGGCGGCGTGATCGACGAAGACGCGTTGTACGAGGCGATCGTCGCCGGCAAGGTGGCGGGCGCAGCGCTGGACGTGTTCGAGACCGAACCGCTGCCGGCCGATTATAAGCTGGTGCAGTTGCCGCAAGTGATCTGCTCGCCCCACATGGGCGCGATGACCGCCGAAGCCACGGAGCGCATCGGCGACGAAGTGGCCGAGCTGCTCAAGAAGTACCAGAAAGAGTCGTTCTGATAGGGCAGGTATGACGATGACAAGTGCGCCCATGGCCAGCGTTCAGATACCCAGGATCTTGCTTCCCAGGCCCGAGGTTGAGCTGCACAAGTGGGCAGTCATCGCCTGCGACCAGTTCACCTCGGAGCCGGAATACTGGCAACAGGTGGCGGAGCTGGTCAGCGATGCCCCTTCCACCTATCACATCACCCTGCCGGAAGTCTATCTTGGTACGCCGGATGAAGCCGAGCGCGTCGAGATGATCCGCCGCACGATGCAAGATTACCTGGCGCGTGACCTGTTCGTCGAACGCGAGGGGCTGGTACTCGTCGAGCGGACGGCCGGCGGCAGAACGCGGCACGGTCTCATGCTGGCCCTGGATCTGGAACAGTACGACTTCAGCCGGGGCGCCGGCAGCCTGATCCGCGCGACGGAAGGGAC
>Ga0209226_10000565_pt1 | contig 19624 bp, 19 predicted proteins | sample BarGraNGADG00212_2_FD_184497 | JGI IMG/M metagenome (GOLD analysis project Ga0209226, IMG submission 184497) | Arctic peat soil microbial communities from Barrow, Alaska, USA - Barrow Graham LP Ref core NGADG0011-212 (SPAdes) (version 2) | ecosystem: Environmental > Terrestrial > Soil >...
TGAACTTCCCCTGCATCTCGATCCAGAAAGGTGCGCTGTCGGCTTTCCCCGATTTGAAATCGCTCAGGATCTGTTCCACCACATGAACGCTGGAAGGTGGATGGCACATGCGCACATCGCGGCCGAGAATCGCCCGGTTACGGTCGAAGACACGTTCTTTGCCCTGAGTGAAATATTTTACCTTATCCTCCTTATCAACAAAGGTAAGATCGAACGGTACTGTGTTCAGTATACACATGAGTTCTTCAACGGAAAGTTTTCCACTGGGTAGATGAATGGTGTTATCTTCCGCCGATCTGTTTTCCGCCAGGTGGATTCCCTGCGGTTTCCATTCAATTTTCGGATCATAAAGGCAATAACCGATCTCGTTTGTCTGCCGGTAGATATCGTACCAGTTCTCATCCGTCAGCTTATCCATGGTCATGGGAAAAAGGATCTCCTCTTCCTTCATGATCATATCGACAACGGCCTTTATTGCCGGCCGCAGCTGCATCTCAATTGTATTTTTTATCAGTTCGGGGTTGCCGCTACCCGGCGCCAGGAGGGACTCCATCGCACTTTTCAGCAATCCCCGGGTTTCATTGTGTTTCCCCCACATCACCGTTGGCGGACCGGTGATCCCGTATTTCTCAAGAAATGGAAAAAGCAGGTTTTCTTTCCGGCGATAGTGTTTGTCGACATCCATCAGGCTATTGAAAAGCAATCTCAGGTTGTTCCTGTATGCCTCATCACCGATCGAAGAAACCAGTTCGTCGCTCTTTTCAAAAAGTTCACCCAGCTTCTTCATCACCGCTTCCAGTTCCCGGTTCTCTTTTTGAAATGTGTCAACAGGATGCCCCGGCGGAACAATCTTTGCCCCGGTCAGGTCGATGCTTCCTTCCAATGCCTCCGTATGAATATCGCAAAGGCGAAGAACCTCTGTTTCCGGCAATCCTTCATTGATCAGCTCTTGTTCCACTTCAACCACTTCCCCGTAAGGTATTTTCTGCATCAGCTCAGCCAGCCGCTTTCGGATCTCCTGCGGTGCAATGCCTTCGTGCAGCTGAAGGATCATGTGCTTCAGTAACTCCTTTCGTTGTTCCGGATTATTAATCAATTCACTCATGGTAGTTTATTTTAGAAATTTTTAATGCCCGTATTCCTTTCCGGATCTTATCCCTTGATCATGGTTAATACCATTTTAAACTTTTCGATGGCATTTACAGCATGGGGGATATTTGCCGGCATAATGATCGTTTCACCGGTACCAAGCTGATGCGAAACTTTGTTTATGATCACCTCGCCGTTACCTTCCACTACCTGCAGCATGGCATCAAATGGGGCCGAATGTTCACTCAGCCGTTGGCCTTTATCGAAAGCAAACAACGTTACATTTCCCACGGTGCGATCAAGCACCCTTTTGCTTACAATTCCATCGGTGGAATAATTCACGCTTTCATTGAACCTGAATTTATTGCCGGGTTCGAAAATACTTTTTTCCATTTTTTTCTTATTAAGATATGATTTTTTACTTTTGAGTTGTTTTTTTCTCTTTTATCATATGAAGGATTGTTAGAACCGGATGCTTATACACCATCGCAGGTCCTGAAAACTGCATCACCGTCTTTATCTCTTCCCTTCTTTTCGGACTGTAACAATGAACGGGGCATTTTTTACAGGCCGGTTTCCCGGGGCCAAATATGCAACGGTCGATCCGTTGGACTGCATATTCCCTGAGTTCCCTGCATTCATCACACAATAATTTCCCTCCATGCACGGATTCACAATAGATGTTGATCATCGCGATGAGCGTTTTCTTTTCAAAATATAGTGAATCTTTCATCATCATGAATCCGTGGATAACGGGGAATTGATTAATTCGTTTTCTTTATTGACCATCCGCCTTTCAATCCGAAGATGAACCAGGCTAGTGCCAGCGCTCCGAGTGCAAACACCATATCTCCGATGACCCTTAGCCAACGGAAGAACGCGATGGTGGGATCCTGCAGAAATTCAGCAGAACGGGCATACCACATACCGTTTTTCACGCTAACCCATGTTTGTGCAAGTCCAATCGGAAGAACGCTGATCAGCACCATCAATGCAAGCCCGATATTGATTGCCCAGAATGCAAACCGGATCCATTTCTGGTTCCACTCCTTGCCCGGATCCATACTCTTCATTACAAATAACATCAACCCGATGCCGAGCATCCCATAAACCCCGAACAGGGCGGTATGACCGTGAACCGGTGTGGTGTTTAATCCCTGCATATAATAAAGTGCTATTGGAGGATTGATAAGGAAGCCGAAGATGCCGGCGCCAACCAAGTTCCAGAATGAAACAGAGAGGAAAAACCAGATCGGCCATTTATATCCCTGTATCCACTCGCTTCCCCGGGAAATCCGCAGATTTCCATATCCTTCAAAGCCCATCAGCACGAGGGGAACTACTTCAAGTGCGCTGAAGGTCGCCCCAAGCGCCAGGATCGCTACCGGCGTTCCTGAAAAGTAGAGATGATGGAATGTCCCGATGATACCCCCGGAAAGGAAGACAATAGTCGATAAAAGTACACTGCCTGTTGCCGTTGAAAGGCGTATCAGTCCCAACCTTACAAAAAGAAACGCAATGGCAACCGTGGCGAATACTTCAAAAAATCCTTCCACCCAGAGGTGAACCACCCACCAGCGCCAGTACTCAGCGATGACCAGGTGTGTTTGCCTGCCCCACATCAATCCTGCTCCATAAAAGGCTGCGATGGCGATGGAGGCGATCAGGAACATGGTAAGCAGACTACGGTTTTCCGCCTTGTTCTTAAATGCCGGCATCAGTGCTCTTCCCATCAGGAATAACCAGATCACCAACCCAATGAAAAGGAATAATTGCCAGAACCTTCCCAGGTCAACATATTCGTATCCCTGGTGTCCAAACCAGAAGTTCTGTACCAGACCGAGGCGTTGCATAACACCAAACCATTGACCAATCAATGATCCGACAACAATAACCAGGAGCGCTATGAACAGGAAATTAACCCCGAGCGCCTGGTATTTTGGTTCTTTTCCGGAAACGGCAGGCGCCAGGTAAAGTCCGGTAGCCAGCCAGGATGTAGCGATCCAGAATATTGCAAGTTGGATATGCCAGGTGCGGGAGATGGAATAAGGCAAGAGTCCGGATAGTGGGATTCCATAGAATGCCTGGCCCTCCACCGCATAATGCGCCGTAATGGCACCCATGAGTACCTGAACAAGGATCAGTGCTGTGACAACCCAGAAATATTTTAATGTGGCTTTCATGGAAGCCGTCATGATACCCCCGAGGAGGGGATCTTTTCCAGGCATCTCATGTGGCGCAAGTAATTCGTCTTTGCGGGAGGCATAAAACCACACCATCAGCCCGATCCCTGCAATCAACATGATCACGCTGAACCCGGTCCATAGGATCAGGGAACTCGTGGCATGATTCCCTACAAGTTCGTCGGAAGGCCAGTTGTTTGTATAACTGATATCGCTTCCCGGACGGTTGGTCACGCATGACCAGGCGGTCCAGAAGAAAAATGCATTCATCTTGGCCATCCTTGCAGAATCCTTGATGGTATTGGGGGGAATGGCATAATTGTCGCGCAATTTAACCAGATTGGGATCATTCATGAACAGTGAGGCATAATGCCCGGAAACAAACCTGATCGCCTGTGCCCTGAGCGGAGAAACCAGTGTCTGTTTCGTGGCAGGATCATAAGTGTTGGCTCGCATTTCGGTTTGCAACCTTATCTTCAGCATGGCCTGGTCTTCAGCCGGAATATCTTTGAATTGTTTGTGGAACGATGTATCCGCCAGGTAATCGAGCATATAAACAGCTTCGCGGTGCAGCCAGTCGGCCGACCAATCCGGAGCCACATAGGAACCATGCCCCCAGATGGTTCCGACTTCCTGTCCACCGATCGATTGCCAGATGTTTTGCCCGTCGCGGATATCGGCGCCGGTAAAGAGTACCGTGTTCCCGGTCGTTACAACTTCATCGGGGATGGGTGGTTTTTCACGGTAGATCTGCCTTCCGAAGAACAACAGCACCGAAAAACTGATGACCATTACGGCGATAAAGCCGATCCAGAGTTTACGTGTTTTCATAATTTTTTGTTTTGTTTAACTTTTCTTTATCCTGATTTTTAAAGCATTTTCGTTATTCGCTGTTCGCCATTTGTTGTTTTGCTATTTCGCTATTTATTTAAACCCAGTCTTCTTCAAGTACTTCTCCCTGTATGCTGATAACTGATAGCTTTAGCGGGATATTCCGGCCGGCATTTTCCCGTGCTGTTTTTGCCATCTGGAGAAGGCCTCCGCAACAGGGAACTTCCATGATAACGACCTGGAGCGAATTGATCTTCGTGTCGGCTATCATAGAGGTGAGTTTCTGCAGGTAGGATTCCTTGTTGGTATCCAGTTTCGGGCAGGCAATGGCGATGGATTTCCCTTTCAGGTAACGTGAATGAAAATTGCCCATGGCAAAAGCAGCGCAATCTGCTGCCAAAACCACATCCGCATTCTTGAAATACGATGCCTGTGGATTCAGCAGGTGCAGCTGTACCGGCCATTGCCGGAGTTCAGAAGGTGTGTCCACAGGGGCGGAAACCTTTGCCTTACCTGCATTTTCAATCTGTTCGGTGTCAATCCTGAAATCCTTGGCGGCTGCTCCGGGGCATCCACAGGCACTGGCCTGCTGTGTGTTCATTTCATTTTCACTCATGTCAATGTTGTTTTCTTTAATGTAAAATATGGCTTCATTTAAAAATCCCTGTTCATTGTGGCTGCGGAGATGATCCAGGTGGGCAAGGATCGTATTTCTTCCTTTTGTCGAAAGTGTTTCCATTACTTTTCGTTCATTGTAAGGCTTGGCTTCCCTTTCTTCGATCTCTATGGCGCCTTCAGGACAATGACCGATACAAGCGCCCAGCCCGTCACAGAATAAGTCGCTGATCAGCCGGGCTTTACCGTCGATGACCTGCAATGCACCTTCCTGACAATTGGGGATACACAGTCCGCATCCGTTGCATTTTCCTTCATCAATCCGGATAATGTTTCTTTTCATTTTTTATCTTATTGTTATATTGTGGTATGATAATACCTTTTTAAAATAAAAAAAATCAAATGTATTTCTTCAACGTTTGTTCCTTCAGAAACCGTTTAAATTCGATCGCCATTTTATTGACGACATTTCCCATCAGGCATTGATCGAAATGGCAGATTTCATTGGCAAGCGGACAATCTGTAATTTCCAGAGGGCCCTCGATCGACTGATAAATATCGAGCAAGGTAATATCCGCAGGTTGTTTTTTCAACGTGAAGCCTCCCGAAGGACCACGAACAGATTTCAACAGGTCATCTTTGACCAGCCGTTGAGCAACTTTTGAAATATGATTTTTAGAAAACCCGGTCTGTTCTGCAATCTTAACTGCATTGATCCCGCCTTCATTGCGGGCAATCAGTACCATACTGTGAATGGCAATCGAAGCAGCCTCGGACATAGAAAAGATTTTTGCCATAACAGGTATTTAAGTATTTGAATGCGCAAATATAAAACTAATTTTTATTCTGCAAGGGAAAAACGAAAAAAAAAATTATTTTTGGTCTCGTTAGTTAGTTTTTGGGATTGACTAAAAAGAAAATATAAAATTTCTCGCGGATTTTCGCAAATTAGACGCTGATTCACGCAGAAGACTATGTGACCTTTTATATCAGATAATGTTATTAAAAAAGATACAAATCTCATCTGCGAAAATTTGCGGGAAATCTGCGTAAATCTGCGAGAACGATTTTAATGTCATCCTTTATGGTCAAATTGATAGCCAGTCTGCAGAACCCCCTGATCAAGAACCTTCTGCTTCTCCAGGAGAAACCGCGGGAAAGGAAGGAGCAAAACCTTATTATCATTGAAGGGATCCGTGAGATAAGGCTGGCCCTGATGGCCGGGTTTACAATCACCAATCTCATTTATTGTAAGGAACTAGTCCCCGAAGATGCTCTTAATGAATTGCCTTCAGTATCGATCACTCCAATGGATCTGGCTGAGGTTCCGGTGGAAATCTATAACCGGATCGCCTATCGCAAAGACCATGAAGGAGCCATCGCCCTGGCAAATCCCAAAAGGATACAATTCCAAGATCTGAAACCAGGCATTTCGCCGCTTTTTCTCGTCCTGGAATCGGTTGAAAAACCAGGTAACCTGGGTGCCCTGCTTCGAACTGCAGATGCAGCAACCCTGGATGCAGTGATCATTTGTGACCCGCAAACGGACATTTATAATCCCAACGCCATTCGTTCCAGTATCGGTTGCATTTTCACCATCCCGGTGGTGACAAGTACAACACCGGAGGCCATTTCCTGGTTGCGGTCAAATCATATCAGGATGTTTGGCACTGCATTGACTGCAACCAGGTTTTACCACGAAACCGACCTCCGCGGTCCTGCCGCCATTATCATGGGATCGGAAGCATCTGGATTAAGCAAGTCGTGGCTGGATGAGGCGGATGAACTGATCAAAATCCCCATGAATGGGAAGATCGATTCGATGAATGTTTCAACCTCCGCGGCAGTAGTGGTGTTCGAAGCATTAAGACAACGGAATTTCAAGAAATAGCGAAATAATTATCAATTCCCCAATGCCCAATGGCTAATGGCTAAATCCTTAACTAACTCTTTTTCTTAGACTTTTTCTCTATTTTTTCAGCCCGCTTTTCTTTTGGTGTTTTTGCAGGTGCTTTTTTAACATCCTTTTTAACATTTTTTCCTTTTGACATGATTTAAAATTTTAGTTGTTAATGTTCCGTTTTATCTGATTGATAAAGTTAGTGATTGTACAAAGGTATGGATATCCTTTTTAAAGTTTTTTTCCAAAACCTAATACCTAACACCCAATACCTAATACCAAAAATTCGTAATTCGCCGCCGGTAGGCAGGTAATTCGTAATTATTTGAACTACCATTTATAGTGTTCGTCGTTCTCCCCAAGGGTCAGAAATCCTTTGGGCATCTGGGTTTTGAATTCAAGCGGTTGGCGTGTGACAGGATGATTGAATGAGAAATAATAGGCATGCAACCGTATCCTTCTTTTGACCTTATTATCCGCGCCATATTTAAAATCACCTACAATCGGGCAGCCCATTTCCGCCATGTGAACGCGGATCTGGTGTTTCCTGCCGGTTTCCAGCCGGACCTCGACCAGGGTGGTGTTTTTCAACTCTTTCAGTACTTTGTAATGGGTGATGGCCATCTTTGCGCCGGGCCGTTCCTGTTTTATGGTAAACACCTTCTGATCCCATCCTTCAAGCATCCAGTTCTCAAGAACCCCTTGGCTGTTTTCTGGTTTCCCCTCAACCAAAGCATAATAGCGTTTTTCCGTTTCTTTCCAGTGTTCCTTTATCATCTCCTGGATCTTTTCCGATTTCGCAAATACCAGGATTCCCGAGACTTCCCGGTCGAGCCGGTGAACAACAAAGATCTTTTCCCTGCCTTTTGAGCGGTCACGTACATAATCCGTCAGTTCTTTATACAGTGAAGTTCCATGTGTTCCTTTTTCACCATAGGTAAGGATTCCGGCGGTCTTAACCACAATGATCAGGTCGTCATCTTCAAAAAGAACGGGAAACGGGCAATCCTGAGAATCCACCGGTGCTTTGTATTTCACATATTCAACCACATCGCCGGGTTTGACCATGAAATGCTGTTGCATAACAGCCTTTCCGTTCACGCTCACGCTGCCGTGAACTATGATCTTCTTGACCATGGATCTTGATCCGGTTTTGAATTCTTTGATCAGAAGATCGGCCAAAGATATCTCTACTTCCGGCTTGATTATCATTTTCTTGATTTGATGCAAAGATCGGAAAGAAAAAGGACAGGGCTCTATTTTAGAGTAATTTTCATCACTACCGGCTGGTGATCGGAAAAATTGAATCCTGTTGCAACGGTATGAACCGATTCAACTTCCACATTGGGTGATACCACATAGAAATCAATAATGGTGGTTTTGGTTTTCCCTTTTTGATATGGCATATCAACATCCCTGTTTGAAGGGGCCAAAGGATCGAAGGCAAATCTCCATCCCGGCAGGAACGTGGAATCCAATACTGGATCGATTGCTTTTGCCAGGTCTCCTGAAATCACAGATTCCGGCCGGAACCCCCTGGGATTGGTGTTCCAGTCACCGCCGGTGATCACATAATTACCTTTTGTGTATTCCGAAAGCACATAGGAATGCAGTTTCTTTAATTCTCTTTTTCGTAATGTTCCACCTTTATCGTAAGTGGAATTGTGAAGGTTGACGATGACAAGTTCTTTCCCGGAAGACAGTTGGTACCTAAGCACCATAATACAGCGTTTCAACAACACTAGTTGTTTCGGCCAGGAAAACCGTGTTCCGAAATCGATTCGTTCTGCTGCTATGGGTTTATACTTTGGATAACAGGCGATCCCCGAAACGACACGACCCATAGGGTTATTCAATGGTACAGGAACAAACCGGCTATCATAATTCTTCGCAAAAAGTGAACATCGCCCAGGGAATATCTTGCCAATTTCCACTACTTCATCTGTAAAATAACTTCTTTTGGAATGGATATCCGTTTCCTGGAGGAGAATGAAATCTACCGAATCCATAGATGAAAGACATTGATATATCCCTTCCTGGTATCCCGTGAATTCATTTTTCTCCGGCCTTACCCTTGTCCCTCCTTCATAAAAGAAATCCATCTTTTTCCCAAGGCCGCTGTAACCAATGTTCCAGGTAAGAAAGGTAAAATCAGTTTTTAAAGGAGGTAGTATCATCCCATTTCCCCGGATCACAATCGATTCCTTGCCTGCCGGATGAAAATCTGTCACCGTCAGGAACAACAAAAACCCCAGGATGATTCCTGCAGGAATTAACAGGATCCCAGCGAGTACTTTGATCAGCTTTACGCTTCTTTTCATCCTCCCGGTATATGGTGGCCGAAATGTACCATTTTTTTCATAATTTTACTGCGCTAATCTAATCCGGCGTCCTTTTCATGCCCATCCTTGGATCTATCATCAAGACTGCCTATACACTCCGTCAGATTCCCATTGACATTAAAAAGAATTTTAACCCGGTAATCGCCCAGCGAAAGGAATTGAAAAAACTTCTGAACCGTTCGCAGGATACCGCATTCGGAGAACATTACCGGTTTGCAGACATTCTTTCGCAAAAGGATGTCGTAAAGGCTTTCCAGGAAACCGTACCGGTGCACGATTACAATTCCATGTTCAAGAACTGGTGGTACCGCAGCCTGAACGGGGAACCCTGGGTTACCTGGCCGGGAAAAGTCAAGTACTTTGCATTGACCTCCGGAACTTCTGAATCATCCTCCAAACACATCCCCGTTACTTCCGCAATGCTTCGGGCTATACAGAAAGCAAGCATCCGGCAGTTAGTGATGACCACCAAATATAATTTCCCGGATGAGTTTTACGAGAAAGGGATCCTGATGATCGGTGGTAGTACGCACCTTCAGTATAACGGCACCTATTACAAAGGCGATCTTTCAGGGATCACGGCAAGTAATATTCCTTTCTGGTTTCAGCATTTCTACAAACCCGGCCCGCTAATCTCCCGGGAAGAAAACTGGGCGTTGAAACTGAATGAGATTGTGAGGAAGGCAAAGAACTGGGACATCGGCGTGATCGTGGGTGTGCCGGCCTGGATCCAGATCATTCTGGAACGGATCATTGCACATTATGGTCTTCGGAATATCCATGAAATCTGGCCTAATTTCTCCGCTTATGTGCACAGCGGGGTTTCCTTTGAACCTTATATCAATAGTTTTGAGAAACTGCTCGGAAAACCCATCGTATACAACGAATCCTATCTTGCATCGGAAGGTTACATCGCCTACCAGCAGGCAGGCACACGAAAATCACTGACCATGATCCTTGATAACGGCCTGTTCTATGAATTCATCCCATACAACAGTGTCAATTTTGATTCTGAAGGCAATCTCCTCCCTAAACCGGAAACGCTGACCATTGCGGATGTGGAGATCGATAAAGAATATGCCTTGTTGCTTTCATCCTGCGCTGGGGCATGGCGGTATCTTATTGGCGACATCGTTAAATTTACCAGCAAGGAGGCCTGCGAGATCCTGCTCACAGGGCGTACGAAACACTTCCTCAGCCTCTGCGGTGAACATCTTTCCCAAGATAACATGAACCGTGCGGTTAAGATGCTCCAGGATGAATTCAACATCAAGATCAATGAGTTTACGGTCATGGGGATCCGCTATGGAAGCCTGTTTGCACACAAATGGTACCTGGGCACCGACGACTCTGTCGATCCGTTAATAGCTGCTGCAAAGCTGGATGAATACCTTTCTATCCTGAATGACGACTACCGGGTCGAACGCACGGAGGCCATCTGTGAAGTGTATGTGGAAATATTACCTTTGCAGGTGTTTTATGACTGGATGAAAACGAAAGGAAAGGAAGGTGGCGCCTTTAAATTTCCACGCGTACTTAAGGAAACGCAACGGATTGAATGGGAAGCTCACATTGCAAAACTGATACCGCAGGAGATGCGGAACCAAACAAAATAAAAGTAAGATGTTCGTCAAACTCCTACATCCGCTTTTCGAAGGACTGATCCTCGGCATCACCGTTGCAATAACGCTGGGGCCAGCCCTTGTTGCACTTCTGCAAACCAGTCTCAAGCATGGTATAAAAACCGGGATATTCCTTGCGTTCGGAATTTTTACCAGCGACCTTTTTCTCGTTGTTCTTGCCTTTTTCGGTGTTTCCGAGTTCATTACTGCACCGAAATTTCACCTGGCATTCGGAATCTTAGGCGGAATCCTGATGATCTCTTATGGCATCTATACGGTTTTCCGCAAAGTGCCGCAAAACGAGCAGGTGGAACCCATCAGTGAGATCCACGTGAAAAGACCGGGAGTCCTGCCCTATTATTTCAAAGGTTTTCTCCTCAATGTGGCAAATCCCTCTCTCTGGTTTTTCTGGATCTTCTGGGTCGTTTCGATCAACTCAACCTATGGCGGCGACCGGAAGTCTGTTTCTATGTTCTTTGCAGGGGCTTTGGGAATGATTCTCGCAACTGATATCCTGAAATGCATTCTTGCCAACAAGATCAAGGTGCTGGGCAATCCGAAAGTCAAACTCTGGATCAACCGAATCGTGGGTATCCTCTTTTTCATCTTCGGCGCTTTTATCATTACCGGAACATTACTGGAATACCTGGGAATACATTTCAGGGTTTCTTAACATTCATTCATCATAAAAAAAATTCCATGGAAACAAAATCTTATAAATACCGGTGGTTTCTGGCAGTCAACGGGGTCATTGCGATTTTGTTCGGTTTGCTGCTTCTTCTCTTCACCGAAAAAATTATCCTGAGTATCGTCTTTTTTTCAGGATTGGCGATAGCGCTGGGAGGATTGTGCTTCCTTTTGGTGGCCATCTATTATTTGAAGAAGAACAGAAATGTAGGGATGCTGATCCTTCAATCCATATTCAGCTTTGTTATTGGTTTAGGGATCATGATCTTTCAAAAAGAATCCCTGCAACTATTTTTTCTCCTCCTTGGGGTATGGGCAATCATCGTGGGGATTTTTCAGCTCGTGATCCTGTTGAATATCAAACGGAATCTCTCCAACAAGAATTTCATCCTTTTCAATGGCCTTCTTACCATTGCACTGGGTATCGTGATGATCCTTCAAAAAGAGGAGGTTCCTGTTTTCCTCACTAAACTCCTGGGAGCATTCGCAACTCTCTTCGGGATCGTGATGATCTACCTTTCAATTATCATCCGGAAAACCGCGATAATGACAGAGAATGAAACGGATTCTCGTCCCCGGTAGGAATAGTTCAGATCGTGCGGATCAGTTTTTCGAATTCGGCCTTGAAGTTGGTTCCAATGGGAATGTAGCGGTCTCTCAGCTTGACCTGGTTTCCTTCAATAAGTTCGATCTTGGAGAGCGACACGATAAAGGATTTATGGATCCTGGGAAATTGTTTTGGGGATAACAGGTTTTCCAGGTTTTTCATCGAATGATAACTGATGACCATCCGGTCGGTCGTATAGATCTTTACATAATCCCCGAGGGCTTCTATATAGAGGATATCGTTAAGGCTGATGCGATAGGTTTTTTTGCTTGATTTTACAAAGATGTACTGATCTTCCTGGGATTCACCGGAAGTTTTTGCCGACAAGGAATGTTCCCATGGTTTGAGAATGTCCTGAACTTTTTGAATGGCCTTCAGAAACCGTTCCATTCCAAACGGCTTCATCAGGTAATCCACCACATCCAACTCATATCCCTGGATGGCAAATTCGGCATAGGCAGTTGTGATGATGACCAGCGGGGGATTTTTCAGGATGCGGAGAAATTCCAATCCTGTGAGTTTGGGCATATTGATGTCAAGAAAGATCAGGTCAATTTTTTTTTCTTTCAGGATTTCCATTGCATCCAGCGCATTGTCGCATTTCTGTATCAGTTCAAGGGCTGGAATATCCTGTATATACCTCTCAAGAACCCGCTGTGCAAGTGGTTCATCATCAATAACCAGGCATTTGATCTTCATGACAACTCCAGGGTTAGTTCTACTTCGAATACATCACCGGTATCGGAAATTTTCAATTCATGCTTTGAGGGATAAAGGAGGTTGAGGCGCTTTCTTACATTTGCCAGTCCAATTCCTTCACTATTCCCGTTGACCTGTCCGGGAAAATTATATTTTTTGTTTTTTATGGAGAACGAGATTTTATCCTGATGAGACAGGTCGAACAATATCCGGATAAATGATGGATTATCTTTTTCTTTAACCACATGTTTGAATGCATTTTCGACAAAGGGGATAAATAGCAAAGGTGCAATCATAAGTTCCGTATGTTTTCCCTTTATTTCCATTTCGATCTTTATTTTCTCATCGGTCCTCAGCTGTTCCAGATAAATATAATTCTGAAGAAAGTCCAGCTGCCTTTCCATGGATACATAATCATCGCGTGTCTCATAAAGAATGTACCGCATTAATTCCGATAGTTTGAGGATCAGCTCAGGTGCTTTTTCCGACCTGTCCAGGCTTAGCGAGTAAATGCTGTTCAGGGTATTAAAGAAAAAATGAGGGTTGATCTGTGCTTTCAATGCCCGCAATTCGGATTCCACATTCTCACGCTCAATTTCCTTGATCCTTAGGTTTGCATCTTGCAGATCAATGGAATCACGGGTAAATTTGATCAGGGTAGTAATGACCAGGAACACCAGTACCAGGATGAATTCCGCGACCATCTCGTTCAGGAAATTCGGGTGTTTTCCTTCGAATGCCATGGAGATAAAGTAATTCAGGCAGATGAAAAGCGAAATGTTTAACATCTCAAGCAAAGAAAAGAGAAGATATCGGCGCTTTTTAAAGAAAAGAGGTAATAAAATGAGAAGGTTAATATAAACCGAAACAGCAAGAAACAGCAACGTAATAATAATGTTAATGGCCGTCTGGAAATCCATGGCCTGTAACCTGAAATGCCGTGTAAGAAATATCAACACGACAAAGAGTACCAGGCTTAATACCCAGAAGAGGAGATGCATCAGGATGCTGCCAAAACGTACCTTACGCGGAATTTCTTGAATCATCATAGCAGGGTTCAGTTTTATTTTCAAATATCCAAAAAATCTCAACGAATTCAAAGAAATTTTGATGTTTTTGCTGTTTTCACTGATCAACATCCGTTTTCGTTCGTTAAACCAAAAAAGGAGTTAAGCAGGGAAAAGTACCAACTTATCGACTTTTAACCGTATTAATCTAAAAAAATTGCCTGGTTTTTTTCTTCTGCGTAATATTGCAAAAAAATATTCTGAGTAATAATCGTTATAAAATCGGATAAAATGAAGAACAAAATTGTTTTCCTGGCCATCCTCCTGGTTTTTTCTGCAGGAGCCAAACTGTTTGCAGAGAACCCGCCCGATGAAGGAATGTGGCTTCCTATTCTCGTTGAACGCCTGAATTATGTGGACATGGAAAAAATGGGATTGCACCTTACCGTCCAGGAATTATACGACATCAACCACTCCAGCCTGAAAGATGCCATTGTCGGGCTGTCGGGTAGCGGCGCTGCTTCAGGGGGTTTCTTTTGTACAGCAGAAGTTGTTTCGGGCGAAGGCTTGCTGTTTACCAACCACCACTGTGGATTCAATGCAGTGCAGAACCATAGCTCTCCCGAACACGATTATCTTACCGATGGATTCTGGGCCATGTCGAAAAAAGAAGAACTGTCAAATGAAAATCTCTGTGCTTCATTCCTCGTACGCATGGAAAATGTTACAGACTCCATTATCCCCTTTCTTTCGGATACGCTGAAAGAATCGACCCGTTCGGATAAGGTTAAAGAACTCACAGCAAAAATGAAAAAGAGGGCTGCTGAAAACGGAAAATACGAAGTCAGTGTAAAGGCCTTCTATGGTGGCAATGAATATTATCTCTTTGTCTTTAAAACTTACAAAGACGTACGGCTGGTAGGTGCACCTCCTTCTTCCATTGGTAAATTCGGCGGTGACACTGACAACTGGATGTGGCCCAGGCATACCTGCGATTTCACCGTATTCCGGATCTATGCTGATTCAACTGGAGATCCCTCCGCCTACAACGAAAAAAATGTTCCACTGAAACCCAAATATCACTTGCCTATCAGCCTGAAAGGGGTAAAGAAAAACGATTTTGCCATGATCTGGGGATATCCGGGAGGTACAACCCGTTACCTTACTTCCTACGGAATGGAATTCAACGTGAATACGTTCTATCCCACCCTAATCAAGATTTTCGGGAAAGAACTGGAAGTCATGAAAGAACGGATGGACGTGGACAAGAAAGTTAAAATTGATTATGCAGGAAACTATGCCGGGATTGCCAATACCTGGAAGAATTTTATCGGGCAATCAAAAATGCTGGTTAAAAATAAAGTGGAGGACAAAAAGAAAGCCATTGAATCTGAATTTACCAATTGGTACAGCAAGTCGCCCGAATTGCAGAAAAAATATGGGACGGTTCTTGACAACATAAAAAACGGGTACAGCAAGATGAACAAAGTCGTCATTCCTTTCTTTTATTCAAATATCGCGGGGATGGGATTGGATGCGGTTCAGTTCGTGGGTCAGTTCGGCAGCCTGAAATCAGCCCTGGAAAAAAAGAACAAAGCCGCTATTAAAGAATCGGTTGAAGGGTTGAAAACTACAACCAAAGAACATTTCAAAGACATCGATCCGGTTGTTTCTCAAAAAACCATGGCCGAGCTCTTAAAGCTTTACGCACAAAATGTTCCAAAAGACCAGTTGCCTTCGGTCTTCGCGCTGATCGAAAAAGATTATCATAATGATTTCAATGCTTTCGCCGACGCTGTTTTCAAGACATCTGTCTTTGTTACCGAAGCAAATGCTATGGCGTTTCTCAATAAGCCGGGTATGAAAGTCTTTAAGAAAGACCTGGTTTCAATTATGGCTCAATCGTTCCAGGATGCAACCGGAAAATATGCTGCTGCCTATGGCGAAGCAAGAACGTCCATTTCGGCCGGGAATCGTCATTTTATTGCCGGCCTTCGCGAAATGAATCCGAAACTGGTGGCCTACCCTGATGCCAATTCAACCTTGCGTATGTCCTATGGGCAGGTTCTGGATTATTTCCCTGCAGATGCCGTACATTATGAATATTTTACAACCATGAAAGGCGTGATGCAGAAAGAAGACCCGAACAACGATGAATTTATCGTGCCTGATAAGCTGAAGGAACTTTATAAAGCAAAGGATTTCGGACAATATAGTGAGAATGGGGAAATGATTACCTGCTTCCTTACTAACAACGATATTACCGGCGGAAACTCCGGAAGCCCTGTCATTAACGGAAACGGACAGTTAATCGGGCTGGCGTTCGATGGTAACTGGGAGGCAATGAGCGGAGATATTTCGTTTGAACCCGATCTGCAGCGAACTATCAATGTGGATATTCGGTATGTCCTTTTCATCATCGATAAATTTGCCGGTGATACCAACATCATCAAAGAACTTACCCTGGTAAAATAAAACAAAACTTCTCCGCCGGGCGTATTGTTGATTATTAATTTACAACGCTGAGCGGAATTTGCAATTCCGCTCGACTTGCAGCTTGTTTAGACAGCTCCATTTATAGCTGTTGCCTGTACAACATTTTATTATCCGGATCGCCAAGGACATCATACATGTAATAAACCCGGTCTTTATAAATTCTGATCTTTTGTGGATAAGGATGCATGAGGGTGAGTATCTTATGAAGATCCCCTGTGTTAAGGTCAATCCGGTAGATGCCGGTCCCGGTACTTTTCAGGAATGTTGTATAAACTTTCGACTGGTTTTCATCCAGGAAAATATCACCCGACCATCTTCCATCATGGATCAACTCTATATTGATTTGAAGCTTATAGGAAAAATTTCCTTCTGTATCAAAGAATTCCAACTTTTTAGCCGGTATATCGAATATGCAGATGAAATTGCCGATTTTATAAAGGGCGGTTTTCAGCGGACGGTATAAAACCTTATGGGTAAAGTTCCATTCATTGAATTCTTTTCTATACAGGGTTAGTTCGTCCCGGCTCATAACCGCCTCCCTTTCTATATTGTTTAACTGAGCAAGATAATCGGGTTGACTACTGATCAGGGACCATGTATCTTCGGGGTTTCTCCTCAGCATTTTCATCTTTTGTTCATCAACCACCTGTGTTAGTTCTTGTCTCTTTTTAGTGACCTTGTCAATTCCGTAATACTGTACACCCTGCCCAAGACTGATCATTTTTTTAAAGAAAAGGACCTGGTTTGTCGATGCCACGCAATTGGCAAGCACATCATTGAATTTGGCCATACCCACCGCATGGATCATCCGGAGAGCTTTATCCTTCCTGTATACTTGGAATACAGAATCCCTCCCAACAACATGAAGATAACCAAGACAATCCTTCAGTAGGGAAGTGGGCGTGAAGAACAGTATTCCAGATCGTGCTACCGTATCTCCCTCCAGGTTCCTGCAGATCAATTCTTCCCTTGAGGCACGGTTCCTGTAAACAAGTAAATACACTAACCCACTGTCAATCTCATAATCCCTAAGGGTAAAATGCTCATCCTTGAAAAAGGGTTCAATCCTGTTTGCCCTGATCTCCACTTCTTTCAGTTCACGGATTTCTCTATCCATGTATAGAGTCATGGAATTTGCTGTTCCGTCGAGAAGGATCCGCTTGGTTTTAAATCCAAGATGACTAACAATCATGAAGATGGGAATCGTATCGATGTAGAAGGAAAAGGATCCTTTCTGATCTGTGACAGACCCCAGTTTCGACCCTTCAAAGGAAATATTGACATTTGCGAGAGGTTGCCTGCTGTCGGACATTAAAACTTTGCCGTAATAAAAACGATAATGTACCTGGCCATCAGCAGGCTTCCATGATAAAAATAGTGCAAGAAGAATAAGCGGAAAAAAAGGAAACAGTTTCATAAGATCCTTCATGATCATCCGGTAACCAAGTCCCGATTTCTTTATTTCACCTCCGAAAGTTAAGAAAAAGAGTTCTGGTAGTGTGAAAAACACCGGATATTTTAACGGTTATATCGGATAAACCCAGCATTCAGTAGATTATCCGGCAAAGGCACTTTATTTCAGCCTGAATTATCAGTATCTTCGTGAGGTTTTTTACGTTGTATGAATGAGAACAGGCTGTTGAGATGAAGAGAAGAATCAAAATTCTGATCCATATTATCTACTGGTTTTACATGATTAACCAGTTTTTGTATCCATGGTATATCAATAAAACGGATAGTTATTTCTGGACAGATACCGCGTTGAATTTTGGCTTAAGCCTGATCAACTTTTATGCTTTCTATTTTATTCTTCCCTTTCTGATCAAGAACAGGAACATCTTCCTGAGCATTTTTACGGGAGCACTCCTTTTGTTTATTATTGCAATCGTCCGGTATTATATCGAGGTAATTTTCTGGAAAGAAATTATCCATCTTCCACCAAAGGAGATGATGAACATCCACGAATGGTTCTATTCCGGGTTGCGTCTTTCCATTATTTCCGGAGCCTACGCCATCCTGATAAAATTCGCGATCGATTGGTTTGATACCCAGAAACTGAAGGTTGAGATGGTGAATCAGTCCCAGGCGAGCGAGTTGGCATTATTGCGTTCACAGGTGAATCCTCATTTTCTCTTTAATACACTGAACAACATTTATTCCCTGGTTTGTAAAAAATCGCCCGATGCCCCTGAGGCCATCATGAAATTATCTTCCATTATGCGGTATATGCTCTATGATGCTAATACCGACTTTGTATTGCTGGAAAAAGAGATCGAGTACCTCGGGAGTTTTATTGAACTCCAGAAACTGCGTATCCGGCATACGGATTTTGTGGAACTTCGGATTGAAGGAGAAGTGGGTAACAAAACAATCGCACCCATGCTGCTGATCCCATTTGTTGAAAATGCCTTCAAACATGGGAGTAAAACAGGGCCCTTTCCGGGGATCCGGATCCACCTGGTTGCCGCACCGAATCAGGTGCTCTTCGAGGTTACAAACCATCTGAAGAAAAATTTCCTCGGACCGAAAGACACCATCGGCGGTATCGGCTTACAAAATATAAAAAGACGGCTGGAAATTCTCTATCCCGGGAAACACTCCCTTGAAACAACGCAAGACAATGATCTATACAAGGTTAAACTATTAATACAAACATAATGAAGATAAATTGTATTGCGATCGACGATGAACCTTTGGCGCTGGATATCATACGTGATTATTGCTCAAGGCTCCCTTTTCTGAACCTGGAAAAAACCTTTGAAAATGCATTGGATTCGATCGAATATATACGGGATCATCCCCTCGATCTTCTTTTTCTTGATATTCAGATGGAGGAACTCTCGGGGATTCAGCTGCTGAATTCATTGAGCCACCGGCCTTACGTGATCTTCACCACCGCTTACGATTCCTATGCGTTGCAAGGGTTTGAACTGGACGTGATGGACTACCTGTTAAAACCCATTTCCTTCGAGCGGTTTGTTAAAGGAGTGAACAAGGTATATGAAAAGGTAAAGGCCGACCAGAAAATTAACAGTTCTTCTGAAAATATTCTGACGATCACCTCGGGTGATCCTTTCTTTTTTGTAAAAACGGAAACACGGATCGAAAAGATCCGCTATGCTGATGTTCTTTTTATTGAAGGAATGGGGGATTACTGGCGCATCATTACCTCTTCGAAAAAGATCATGAGCCTTCTGAACTATAAAAAACTGGAGGAGATCCTTCCCAAAAATCAGTTTGTCAGGGTTCACAAGTCATTTATCGTTGCCCTCGATAAAATCGACAGCGTGGAGCGGAACCGTATCAAAATCGGCGACCGGCTGATCCCCATCAGTGAAACATACCGGAAAACCTTCTTCGACCGGATTGAAAAGAAAACATAATACAGGCAGGAAAATTCAAGCCCCCCAGAAGTAAAATAATCTATTCACACAGATCCAATGTGAAGGGATCATTAATTTACAAGCACAAAATCCATCTGTTTTCTTGGCAGGTCAACTTTTTTTACCTTTATTTTTACTTTACCCCCAAGTTTGTATTGCTGCC
>Ga0209226_10000568_pt1 | contig 19565 bp, 17 predicted proteins | sample BarGraNGADG00212_2_FD_184497 | JGI IMG/M metagenome (GOLD analysis project Ga0209226, IMG submission 184497) | Arctic peat soil microbial communities from Barrow, Alaska, USA - Barrow Graham LP Ref core NGADG0011-212 (SPAdes) (version 2) | ecosystem: Environmental > Terrestrial > Soil >...
CTTCAAGGTCGAACCTTCGATACTGGCCAACTGATCGCGCGTTCCAACGTCCCGAACCAACGTCGCCCCATCCCGCAACACGTCCGCCGCCGCGTCGAAGGCCAGTGGCTTGCTCTTGCCACTTTCCAACCACCCCGCTTTGCCGTCCAAACCCGCAAGACATGACACCTTCGAGAACTCCGAGAGCCAAAGCAAGACCGCATGCCCATGATTGTTGCGCTCAACCAACACCTCGCAGCCATTGTAGAACTCGGCCAGCTGGGCCAGGTGGCCGGCGAAGACGCTAGGATCAAACCTGCCGCCCAGCACCGCCACCTGCTCGCCGCTCAAGGCGTCGACGACCGAAGCCGCCGATTCGTCGCTCTGCGGGTTCCCTTCCGCAGGATCAGCCCCGATGACGTAGACCCGATCCGCCGCAGGCCCCACGAAGACCTGGCAGCCGGGGATGGCCGGCCCCACCGACCCCAACCGTAGAGCCGGGAGATCCGAACCGTCGCACGCGTCAACCCAGACCGGCGCAAAACGCTTGTCCAACGACCGCCCCGCCAACGCCTCGAAGTCACTGGCCGGATACTCCTGCCACAGATCGTCCAGGCTGCCCGTTCTGGCCAGCACGTCTCTCGTCTGCCTCGCGTACCATTCGGCAGTCCGGTCGGTCCGCGCCGACCACGGCAGAAAAACGGACGACCACTCCCCGCCTTCCCGCCCGGCCCGGTAGATGCGCTTGAATGCCGATTGCGGCCGGGACTTGTCCGCCGTCGAGATCAGCACCAGCCGCCCGCCGGCATCGACCGTCGGCTTGACGGCATTCATCAGCGCTTCCAGGTTGGGAACGAAATCGGCCTCGTCCACCAGCACCAGCGAGGCGGTGTAACTGCGCCCGCCGGTGGTCGGAAACGCCAGCGCCGCCGAACCGTTCGAGAGGCGTATCTCGTGCTCGTTGTCTTTCAGGCACGCCCTGCAGCGCATCCAGTCGGGCAGGCGCGCATACATGCCCTTCAGACGGAACGCGAGCAGGTGCACCGCCTCGTCATCGCGCTTTGAGAACAACAGCACTGTGGACGCCGGGCGGAAGATCATCAGCCAGAGTGCAAAGCCGGTCACCAGCCAGGAAAGCCCGAGCTGGCGCGCTTTCAGCACCACCACCAGGCGCCGGCATTGCAGCGTGCGGCATATCCGCCTCTGGGCCGGCCACAGGCGGAAGGGCGCCCACCCTGCCGGCCCGGCGCTAAGATCGCCGCCCGCCCCTGGCGTGGCGTCGTAAACCTGGCCATAGGTGTCGAGGAAGTAGCCCGGCGAGCGGCGGCATTTCAGCCATTCAACCCGCTGCTTCTGCGTGCAACCCCGCGGGACCGCCGGTACGCGGCGCGGCTGGGGCGTCGAGCGGAGCGGGTTGGGCGCCCTCGCCGCCGGCCTCGGATCCTGGCCGGCCATCTTCCACCTCCGCCTCCCAGGCAGCCAGCTCGCGAGTCGCCCTCTCCAGATCGTCCGCGCTGATCGCCAGCCGCGCCCCCGCGGCCTTGCCCTCAGCCAACGCCGGCGCCGGCCGGCCCTCGCAATACTCCATAATCAGCCGGATGGCAATGCGGTCTTTCTGTTCCAGCGCCAGCTCCCACAACCGCTCGGCCAGTTTCTCAAAACGCGTCTTCTGCTCGCCATCCGGCTTGCGCCGGCCCAGCCGGCACAACGCCTGTGTCACCGGCCGGTTGCGCGCCCGCGCATTCAGGCGATCCGTCGGCATACCCTCCCTCCCTCCCTCGCACCTATCCAGAACGCAGCGAGCGCAGCGCAGACGCAGCGGCGCAGAGGTGGCTCGATCTTAACCGAATGTGGCTTGATGCTGGGCGACCCTAGGATCGCCGCTGATCCTGTGATCCTTCGCGCCTCTGCGTCCGCTCCGGTCTTACATTTTCAATCTATCATAGAACTTCTGTTCTGTCAATGGGATCTTTACTTTCGGTACTGCATTTATCCACAACACGTAACAGTGACAAAAGTCGCTGACCGGGCGCCTCTGGCCATGGTACCCTGAGCGCGTACGATAGATCTGCGGGTACGCCTGCGCGGCGGAAGTTAAGCGCCGAACCAGGCCAGTCCGCTCTCTCGGATAGGAGGATCACCATGCAAGCGACCGATATCCTGATGTCAGAACACCGCGTCATCGAGCGCGTGATAACATCCCTCGAAACCGCCGCCGCGCGCCTCGAACGTGGCGAAAACGTGCCTCCGGGCTTCTTCCTCGACGCAGCCGGCTTCGTTACGGGCTTCGCCGACGGCTGCCACCATAAGAAAGAAGAGGGCGTCTTCTTCCCCACCCTGGTCGCGAACGGCCTGCCCCAGCGCACTGGCCCCATCGCCGTCATGCTCGCCGAGCACGAGCAGGGCCGCGTCTACATCCGCGGGCTGCGCGAGGCCGCCTTGAGCCTGGAAGCCCTCGGCCCGGCTGCCGGCCCGGCTGCCGCCCGCCAGGCCGTGGTCGCCAACGCCCAGGGTTACGCGCGCCTGCTCCGCGCGCATATCGCCAAGGAGGACGGCGTCCTCTTCCCGATGGCCGCCGAAGTCATTCCCGCCGCCAAACAAGCGGCTGTGGTCGAAGAGTTCGAGCGCGTGGAGCACGAGGAGACCGGGGAAGGCGTGCACGAGAAGTACCTCGCGCTCGCCGACAGGCTGGAACAAGAAGTGCGCACGATCTGAGCGCGCGTAACAATTCCCAAACTCTCACGGAGGAAGAACCTACACCATGTTGGACAATACCATGTTCTGCTATCAGTGCGAGCAGACCTTGCGCGGCGCGGGTTGCACCGCCCTGGGCGTCTGCGGCAAGGACTCAACCGTGTCCGCGCTGCAGGACCTGCTCGTCTACCAGCTTGAGGACATCGCCCTCTACGGCAACGCCATCCTGGCGGCCGGCGGCGCGCTGCGGCCCGAGGTCGACTACTTCCTGCTCGACGCCCTGTTCAGCACCCTCACCAACGTCAACTTCGACCCGCCCCGCTTCCTGGCCTATCTGAAGGAATCCCGCCAGGTGAAGGTCGCTCTGCACTCCCAGGCCGGCGCACTGCCCACCGGGCCGATCCCGGCCGCTGCGACCTATATGCTGCCGGAAGACGACGCCGCCATCCAGTCCGCCGCTTATAAGGTCGACATCCGGCCCGACGCCGAGCGGTCGCCCGATCTGCAGTCCCTCAAAGACACCTTGCTTTACGGCGCGAAGGGCATGGCCGCGTATGCGCACCACGCCGGCGTGCTGGGCGCGCGTGATGCGGCGGTCAACGCCTTCCTCTATAAAGCCCTCGCCGCCCTGGTGCAAGACGAGCCGGCGGACAGCGATGCCGTCGCCGGCAGCGATCGCATCGCCGCCCTCCTGGGCCTGGTGCTCGAGCTGGGCCAGGTCAATCTCAAGTGCATGGAGATGCTCGACCGCGCCAACACCACCGCCTTCGGCCATCCCGAGCCGACGCGTGTGCCGGTGACGGTCAAGCGCGGCCCCTTCATCGTCGTCTCCGGCCACGACCTGGCCGACCTGGGGCAGTTGCTTCAACAGACTGCCGGCAAGGGCATCAACGTCTACACCCACGGCGAGATGCTCCCGGCGAACAGCTATCCGGGTCTCAAGAAATACCCGCATCTGCGCGGCAACTACGGCGGCGCCTGGCAGGTGCAGCAGCGTGAGTTCGGCGACCTCGACGCCGGCGGCTCGGGCTTACCCGGCGCCATCCTGATGACCACCAACTGTATCCTCGAGCCTCGCCCGAGCTATGCCGACCGCATCTTCACCACCGGCGCCGTCGGCTGGCCCGACGTGCCGCACATCAGCGCGCGCAACGGCGTCAAGGACTTCAGCAAGGACTTCAGTCCCGTGATCGAGCGCGCCCTGGCGCTGGGCGGCTGGCAGGCCGACGAGCCCGAGCAGACGATCATCGCCGGCTTCGGCCACAACGCCCTGCTGAGCAACGCCGGCGCGATCGTCGAGGCGGTCAAGAGCGGGCAGATCAAGCGCTTCTTCCTGGTCGGCGGCTGCGACGGCGCCAAAACCGGGCGCAACTACTACACGCGTTTCGCCGAGCTGACGCCGCCGGATAGCATCATGCTCACCCTCGGTTGCGGCAAATACCGCTTCAACAAGCAGGACTTCGGCACGGTCGCCGGCTTCCCCCGTCTGCTGGACGTCGGCCAGTGCAACGACGCCTATAGCGCCATTCGCGTCGCTGCCGCCCTGGCCGAGGCCTTAAATTGCGGCCTGAACGACCTGCCGTTGAGCATGGTCGTCTCCTGGTTCGAGCAAAAAGCCGTCTGCATCCTCCTGACGCTGCTCTCGCTGGGGGTGAAGAACATCTATCTCGGGCCGACGCTGCCCGCCTTCCTCTCGCCCAACGTGCTGAAGCTGCTGGTCGAGCAATACGACCTCCATCCCATCAGCACGCCCGAGGCCGACCTGGCAGCGATGCTGAACTAGCCAACGAACGGAGGTTCAAGGGTAAAGAAACCGGCCTTGCGGAGCCCCACCCGGCCGGACTGAGACATCAAGAGGGCGGACCGGCCTTTGCCGGTCCGCCCTTCCGTTTATTTTGCCACAAGACCCCCGTCCAAGCGCACGTGGAGTACGATGAGGCAGTGGAGGAAGCGCTGTGCTTCGGCTGGATCGATAGCAAGCCGAACAAGCTGGATGAAGAACGCTCCATGCTCTGGTTCGCGCCGCGCAAACCAGGGAGTACTTCGATACATTTCCCCGCTCGGTCAAGCGAGCAATCCTGGAGTGGATCAGCCACGCCAAACGGCCCGAAACGAGAGTGAGCCGCATTGAGGAGACGGTCAGGCTGCCGGCTCAAAACATCCGTGCCAATCAGTGGCGGTAGTAGGCGGCTTAACCTTATGCTGGCTTGCTTGCCACTTGTCTTCCTCTGGAAGTCAGAAACCGGCCGAAGACGTTGCGTCGCAACGGACCCTCGCTATACCCTGGCCCAGGTTAAGCGCATCGTTGATGCCGCTGACCCCAAAGTCGATCGGATGCTTGCTGAATGCGCCGCTCAGTCCCACTTGCATGCATGTCGCCGGCGGCGCGTGAAGGGCATAAGCCGTCACATTTCTCAGATCCGCAGAGTCGTGACGGCATTGCTGGAAGGACAGCTCGCGGGCTGGTGGCAGAGCCGGCCCGTAACCGCTGTAATTGCCGTTGGACGCCACCACCAGCACGCGTCCCAAGGTCCTCAGACTGCGGACAACGCCCCACAGCCCTGGCCGCAATTCCATTTTTCCATTAACCGCGCGTTGCTTTGCGGTTAAGATCACGCAAAGCCTGCATTAACGTGTCCTAACGCACGGCGTTCTAGCGCTGCACCATAACTGAACGGCGCAGATGAAGAGATCTTAACGAGAGATTTACACTTCGTTAAGCGCGGCATAACACTCGGTTAAGGCTGGTCCGCTACAGTGACATCGGTTGCTGCAAGTTCTCTGAGATCGATAGGCATCCCGAGACATCCAGCACGAACAGAAAAAATGGAGGAGCAGTTCTATGCGTCGGTTTTCTGTGTTTGCGGTTCTGACCATCATGATCCTCATCCTGTCGGCCTGCGGGCCGGCCGCTACCACTGCGCCGGCTGCCACGCCTGTCCCGCAGGTCGTCAAAGAAACCGTTGTGGTGCAAGGACCGACCGCTGTAGTCAAAGAGACGGTCGTGGTCACTGCCGAGGCGCCCAAGGTTGCAGCGGACGCCATCGCCATGAACGGCGCGGGCGCCACGTTCCCCTTCCCGCTTTACTCGCGCTGGTTTTACGACTATGCCTTCGTCGACCCGAGCGTGAAGTTCAACTACCAGTCCATCGGATCGGGTGGCGGTATCAAGCAGATCACCGCTAAGACGGTGGACTTCGGCGCTTCCGATGCCATCCTGAACGACGCTCAGTATCAAGCTGCGCCCGGCATTCAGATGCTGCCGACGGTGGCCGGCGCCGTGGTGCCTGTGTACAACGTCAAGGAACTCAACGGCATCAAGGACGGCATCGTGCTGGACGGGTTAACTCTGGCCGACATCTTCCTTGGCAAAATCAAGAAGTGGAATGACCCCGCTATCGTCAAGCTCAACTCGGCCTTGACCGTGACGCTGCCGGCAAAGGACATCGTCGTAGTGCATCGCTCCGACGGATCGGGCACGAGCTTCATCTTCACCGATTACCTGTCGTCGGTCAACGCCGAGTGGAAGACCAAAGTCGGCACGAACACCTCTGTACAATGGCCGGCCGGCCTGGGCGGCAAGGGCAACGAGGGCGTGGCAGGCACGGTGAGCCAGAATGACGGGGCCATGGGCTACGTGGAACTGGCCTACGCAAATCAGAACAAGATGGCAACGGTTCAGATGGTCAACGCTGCCGGCACGACCGTGAAGGCCGCCGGCGCCAGTACACAGAAGGCCATGTCCGACTTCAGCGACATGCCCGACAAACTGGCCCGCTCGATCGTTAATGCGCCCGGCAAGGATTCCTGGCCGATCGCCGGTTACACCTACCTCCTGGTCTACACGGATCAGCAGGATTGCGCAAAGGCCCAGAAACTGGTGGCATTCATCGCCTGGGCGTTGAAAGATGGCACGAAATCCGCCACCGATCTGGACTACGTGCCCCTGCCCGACAGCGTGCGCACAAAGGTGCTCGACAAAGTCAGCACGATCATTTGTCAAGGCAAGCCGCTGGCCAAGTAAGCTGACGGAGCTCAGTCGAAGTGGTTTACTCCACAGAGGGGTAAACCACTTTCCGTTGAAAGGTATGCTCATGGCCGTGCATTCGCGCGCCGGCGCCCTGCCACCCCTATCGCTGCTCAAACGTCTGCATTACGCCTGGCAGCACGGCGACCGGGTGTTCCGGTTGCTTACTGGCGCCGCCGCACTGGCCGTGCTGGCGCTCGTCCTGGCCATCGGTCTCAAGCTGTGGCAACAATCGGCGCTTTCGCGCCAGGCATTCGGCTTGACCTTCCTGGTCACGAGCAGCTGGGATCCGGCGGTGGACCAGTCCTTCGGCGCGCTGCCCTTCATCGCTGGGACGTTGGTGACATCGCTGGTAGCGCTTGTGGTGGCCGTGCCTCTCAGTCTCGGCGTCGCCATCTTTCTGGCAGAGCTGGCTCCGAGCTGGTTGCGCCAGCCGTTGGGCTTTCTGGTGGAGCTGCTGGCAGCCGTGCCTAGCGTCGTTTATGGGCTTTGGGGCCTGTTCGCCTTCATCCCTGGCTTCGTGCGCCCACTAGCCACGGGGCTCAACAGTGGCCTCGGCTTCCTGCCGATCTTCGAGGGTCCAGTGCTCAGCCCCAGTCGCCTGGCCGCCTCGCTGGTGCTGGCCATCATGATCTTACCGACCATTTCGGCCGTCAGCCGGGATGTCTTCCGGGCCATCCCCGGCGCACAACGCGAGGCGGCCCTGGCCCTGGGCGCCACCCACTGGGAGATGATCTGGCAGGTGCTCGTGCCGGCCGGCCTGTCCGGCTTGCTCGGCGCGACCATCCTCGGCCTGGGACGTGCGCTAGGTGAGACTATCGCCGTTACGATGGTGATCGGCAATAACCTGGACGCCTCGGCATCGCTGTTACGCCCGGGTTACACCATGGCATCGATCATCGCCAATGAGTTCGCCGAGGCCACTTACGACCTATATCAGAATGCTCTGATTGAGATTGGCCTCGTCCTGTTCGTCCTAACCCTGATCATCAACCTGGTCGCCCGGCTGCTCATCTGGCGCGTAGCGAGGACTCATGGTAACCCAACCTCATAGTCGGTCACAGCGTATCCTGCTTCGGAAGAGCGTGAGCGCCGTGATGCTAGCGCTGACCGGGGTCGCGACAGCGCTGGCGATCCTGCCCTTGCTGTGGATCCTGTCCTATGTCTTGCGCCAGGGCGCGCCGGCCATCTCGATCGGCTTCCTGACGCACCTGCCGACGCCGGTAGGCGTACCTGGTGGTGGAATTGCCAACGCCCTCGTCGGCTCGGCCATCACCGTCGGGCTGGGTGTACTGATCGCCGTGCCGGTCGGCGTGTTGGTGGCCTTCTACGTTGCGACCCATCCACAGGCGCCGCTTGGTCTGGCCGTGCGCTTCGGCACAGACGTGATCGCCGGCGTGCCGTCGATCGTCATGGGCATCTTCGCCTACACCCTGATTGTGGTGCCACAGCGCCACTTTTCGGCCCTGGCCGGTGGGGCGGTGCTGGCCTTCATCATGCTGCCCATCATCATCCGTACCACCGAGGAGATGCTGCGTCTGGTGCCGGCCTCGCTGCGCGAGGCCTCGCTGGCCTTGGGCGCGTCCGAATGGCGCACCGCGCTTAGCGTGCTCCTGCCTGCGGCCGCAAGCGGGGTGATCACAGGCGTCATGCTGGCCGTCGCGCGTGGGGCCGGCGAGGCGGCGCCGATGCTCTTCACCGCCTTTGGCAACCCGTTCATGAACGTGGCGCTTGACCAGCCCATCGCGACGTTGCCGCATACCATCTTTGTCTACGCAATCTCACCCTACGAAGACTGGCGTGCCAAGGCCTGGGCCACGGCCCTGGTACTGATCGCACTGGTGCTCGTCTTCAACGTAGCGGCCCGGCTGTTCTCCTGGTGGCGCGTACGCAAGCTTGGCAGCGTTACTCGTTGAGTGACGTCTCGGAGCAAGAGAAGAGAAAGATGAGCAATTCTATAGAGACGAAGGCGAGGGAAGCCTTGCCTGCTACGCCTGCACTCCTACCCGTGCCTGGGCGAAATGGGCGAGGACCAATGACTGAAACCAAGGTCAGCGTGAAGGATGTTTCGGTCTACTATCGCAGCTTCCAGGCCATCGCGGGCGTCACGCTCGATATCCCGGCCAACTGCATCACGGCCATCATTGGGCCGTCAGGCTGTGGTAAGTCCACCCTGTTGCGCAGCCTCAACCGCATGACTGACCTGGTGCCCGGTGCGCGCGTTACCGGCGAGGTGTGCCTGGATGGGCAAGATATCTTCGCTCCCGGTATGGATGTGATCGATATCCGGCGGCGGGTCGGCATGGTCTTCCAGCGGCCCAACCCGTTCCCCAAGTCCATCTTCGACAATGTAGCCTATGGCCCCCGCCTGCAAGGCGTGCGGGGCAGCGCCCTGGCGGAGCGCGTGGAGAAAAGCCTGCAAGCATCGGCGCTCTGGGACGAAGTCAAGGACAAGCTACAGCAGTCCGGCCTCGCGCTGTCCGGCGGACAACAGCAGCGCCTGTGCATTGCGCGCGCATTGGCCGTCGATCCCGAGGTGATTCTTATGGACGAGCCCTGCTCGGCCCTGGATCCTATCGCGACGCTCAAGATCGAGGACCTGATGCGCCAACTGATTGCCGACTACACCATCGTCATCGTTACCCACAATATGCAGCAGGCGGGACGAATCGCCGACTACACCGCTTTCTTCACCGTCACCCCGCAGCGCACCGGCTACCTGGAGGAGTTCGGCGCCACCAGGCAGCTTTTCGCGCTGCCCAAGAGCAAGATCACCGAAGACTATGTTACGGGCCGCTTTGGCTGATCTGTCACCGGGGAGAGGATTCTGATGAGCCGCAGGCTTTTCGAGGAATGGTTGGCGAAACTTCAAGAAAACGTCCTGACGTTGGGCGTGCTGGCCGAGCAGTCCATCGGCCAATCCGTCGCTTTGCTGCAGCAGCGCGACTTCGAAGGCGCTCATGAGCTGATCCAGCAGGACCGTGCGATCGATGCCCGGCGCTATGCGATCGAGGCCGAGGCGCTGACCTTGATCGTCACGCAACAGCCGATTGCACGGGACATGCGGACGATCGCCGCTGCCATCTTCATCGCCAACGAGCTGGAGCGTATCGCGGATTATGCCAAGGGTATCGCGCGGGTCAACATTCGCATCGGGGACGAGCCCCTGCTCAAGCCGCTCGTTGACATCCCCGCCATGGCAACCGCCGGGCAAAAGATGCTGCACCGGTCACTGCAGGCTTACGTGCAGTGTGACGCGGCCCTCGCGCGGGCGATCATCCCGGAGGATGACACGGTCGACGCGCTGTATGACCAGATCTACGCGGAGCTGATGATCCGCATCATGGAGACGCCCACAAGGATGCGCCAGGCGAACCTCTTGTTGATGGCAGGCCACAACCTCGAGCGCACTGCCGACCGCGCCACCAACATCTGCGAGCGCGTGATCTACGTCGCAACGGGAGAATTGCAGGATACCGGTTCGGAGGATAACGCCCTTTAGGGCGACCCAGGTGGCGAGCGCTGCAGGATCGGGAGGCTCGGATAAGACGATGAGGCAATTGCGTGGTCATTTCGGGCAGGAGTTGGAGTTGATGGCGGAAGCGGTGCAGAAACTGGGGCGCGCGGCGCAAAGTGCGGTGGAACAGGCATACGGCGCTGGTGCACGATGACCGCGAGTTGGCCCGCTCAGTGATCGCCGAGGATGTGGCCATCAACCAGATGCGTTTTGACATCGAGCGCGCTTGTTACGACCTGATCGCCACCGAGGGGCCCGTAGCCAGCGACCTGCGCGCGATCGTCGCTACACTCAGTATCACGGCTGACCTGGAGCGCATTGCCGATCACGGCAAGAAGGTTGCCAACATCGCCTTACGCATGGCAGGCGTACCTCGCCCGGCGTCCATGAATGACATCCAGCACATGGGCCAGCTCTCGCTGGTCATGCTGGAACGGGCGTTACATTCCATCGCGGCCCGTGATCTCGCAGAGGCTCATCTGGTCTGCCAGGCTGACGACGAGGTGGACGGTCTCTACAAGCAGACTTTCAATGTGTTGCTCTCTAACATGCTCGAAAACCCGCGCACCGTCGGCGCCGGGACGTACCTGATCCAGGCTGCCCAGGAGTTGGAGCGGGTGGGCGACCGGGCTACCAATATCGCCGAGCGGGTCATCTACACGGTCACTGGGGACCTGGTCGAGCTGAACCTGTAGGCGAGCCGCACCCAAAGGCACTGCTGTGAAGGCGAACGGCGAACAGCAACTGGCCCAGATCGAGGAGGAAGTGACACGACTGGGAGAGACGGCTCGCCGGGCGCTGGCCGACGCGGTCAGAGCGCTGGTCGACGGCGATGCCGGGGTCGCCATGCGGGTGCTAGCCGGACAGCCGGACCTGATCGCTGTCTGGCACAGCGCCGAACTGCAGGGCCAGGCTCTGCTGGCAGAAACGAGGCAGTCGATCGAGGTTCAGTCGCGCATTGTCCTGGCTCTCGAAGTAGGCCTGATAGCCGGCATTGCGCAGGTTCAACGCCAATGTATCTGCCAAGGTAACATCGTCCTCGACCAGCAAGACGGATCTCCTCACTTCTCTCCGCGGATCAGCCCCATCGTGCCCACCATGAAGGGCAGTTTCAGCGCCCTGGGGATGAAGGGGGCATCACACGTCTTGACGAATTCCACCCTGCCGATCCCCCAACTTCGGATGGTGGCCAGGAGATCCTCGACTGCGCCTATTCGCGCTCTAGCAGAAACAGGTCCTGAAAGGCGAACTTGCCGCCTGGCCTGACCACGCGCAGCGCTTCGCGAATGACTTCCCGCTTGTCCCTGGCATCGCTCACCTCATGGAAACACAGGTTGCTTACCGCAGCATCAAAATCGCAGTCGTCGAAGGGCAGGGCGGCCGCGCTGGCCTTCTGGAAGGATAGCCGGTCGGCGACCCCGGCCAACCTGGCATTGTTCTCGCAAACCCCCTTCGAATACTCCCAGTTGCCTCCCCAATAGTCGCTGCCGATAACCCGCGCGGCCGGATACTTGCCGGCAACCGCGATCGTCAGCGCAGCGTTGCCGCAGCCAATGTCCAATGCCTGCCCTTGGCCGTCCCAGTCCAGATGAGCCAGGAGAAGATCCCAAACCCGCTGCTGGACGTTGCCGCCCTGCGGTGAGAACAGGCGGCGCGCATACACAAAGTAGGCCGCAACCAGCAAGAATACGGCGGCAATGATGATCGAAGGCGGAAACAAGAAAGCGAGTGCGAGGAAAACCAGACTGGAGACAGCGGGGGCGTAGATAAGCCTGGTCGATACCCAATTGCCATAATCCGGTTGTGCATTAGTTGGCTGGTTCATCTTTGTTACTCCTGAACGGCGTATTGGGAATATCCGTCACGAACGGCTTGCCATCACGAGCGTAAAGGATCTGGATCAAGTCGCGGGCCACTGGAGCAACTCCGGGCAGGCCTCCGCCCGGCTGCGCCCACTGGCCGACCATGTGGAAATCCTCTAACCCCGGCAACGTACTGGTCATCCCCGGCCGTAGCTCGGCGATCTGGGGGCTCCAGGAATTCCAGCCCATGATCGAGCCTTGCCAGTTGCCGGTGTAACGCTCGGTCGTGAGCGGCGTCGCCACGTCAACCATTTCGAATTCGCCCGTGATGCCGGGGTAGCAAGTTTCCAACTGATCGATGAACGCCGTTGCCGCCTGCTGCTTCTCGGCCTCGCAGCGCTCCCTGTCCTCGGCCGCATCCTTCCAGTAACGGTAGTCTGTGCTCAGCTAACGGTAGTCTGTGCTCAGCAACGTCTGCACCACTGAATGGCCGGCCGGCGCCAGGCTTGGGTCGTAACAGAAATGGCGCACAGGCAGCAGGGTCCGCGGCCGCCCACCGATCGTTACCGGCCGGTCGAGCAGGCGTACGGCCCAGTGCGGCTCGGCCGCTAAGTCGCGCCTGACCCCGAGCGGACCTGTACCACCGGATCCCACACCGGCAGCTTCTCGTATGCGCCCTGCCACCCGTCCGTCACGAATCGCCCTTCCAGCATCTCGAACAGTGTCGTATGCCCGTCGGCCGCAGACACGACCGTGTTGGCGTGATACTCGCGGCCGTGTGCGAGCCGAATCCCGACCGCGCGGCCGCAGGCAGGGTCGCCGGCACTACCCGTCGGCTCGATCAGGATCTTCGCCACCCGGCAGCCGTAATGTACCTGGCCTCCGAGTTGCAGGTAGCGCTGCTCGATCGCGCGTGCGAACTCCAGCGAGCCGCCCTCAGGCACGCCGCAATCGCCATGCTCGAGGCCGGGCAGGAAGAAGAAAAACGAACTCATCGCCGCATCCGGGGCAAAGATGCTTGGCAAGGCCCGGCGCAGGAACGGATCCTGGAACGGGCCGGCGAACTCGGCGATACTGATCTTCGCCCAGCGGGCCATGGCCGCCGCGTAGGGCAGCATCCCAGCGCCAAGTTGGGCCAGTTCCTCCGGACCCATCAGGTTGCGCGGCTTGCTAAGCGGGACGGTGCGCTCGCTGAAAAACCGCATGTCGTGAATGAACTCGTCGATCAACGGTCCGTCGGCCGGGCTGAGTTCCTTGAGATGTTGCTCCAGCCGGTCGATCTTGCTGTAAAAGATCAGGGCTTTGCCATTGGGCTCGACAACCCGCAGGAACTCGTCGTGGGCGATCATGCGCCGGCTGCGCATCACCCCAAGCTCGCTCCATAACTGGTAGAAGCCGGAGCCAGGAGAAGTGCCCATCAGCCAGTGGATGCAGCCGTCAACCGTGTAGCCATTACGCTTTCAGGCGGTGCACAGGCCGCCCGGGAGGTTGTGCATTTCGAAGATTTGCGTCTGATAGCCGTTCATCAGAGCGTAGCAGCCGGCGGACAGGCCGGCGATGCCGGCCCCAATGATGATCAAGGACTTGTCTTTCATCTAAATTATCCTCTCAAGCCCAAGGCGGTCAGGGTCGAACCGCCAGGCAGAATACGAACAATGACAGGATCACCAGCGCAAACGCGCGCGGGAAGCGGCCAATCACCCAGCGGCTGAGAGCGAAGCTCAACAAGAGAGCCACGAGGAAAACAATCACGACCTTGGCCAGAACCGGGCCGCCTATCCAGGTGAGCAGCGCCGCCTGGATGGCAAGAACCAACCAGAAGTGTGTGAGGTAGATGTTGTAGGAGGTCGCGGCAAGTTGCCGGTCGAACCAGCGCGAACGGTTCCAATAGGAGATGCCGATCGAGACGAGCAGCATCAGGAGCGACAGCAGCAGGAGCGAACGGACGACCGCGAAAGCCAGCAGAAGCCCGGCCGCCAGGTGAGCTGTTCCCGCCGTGTCGGCAAACACCGGCTGGCCGATAACCAGATAGGCGATCGCCAGGGCCCCGCTGAGCGCGCCCCAGATGCCGAGGCTACCCGGCGCTTTCCCGTCGGCAAACCACCCATGCGACTGCGCGTACACACCGAAAGCGAAATAGCCGGCGAACAGCACAAGCCTCGTTACCTGAAACTCCAAGAGCATATGCAACGTGAACCAGCTTGAATCCGGGAAGAGTAGCAGGCTGCCGAAATATCCCGCGCAGGTCAGTAGACCGAACACTGTGAGCGTCACGAGAGCCGAGCTGCCCGTCGTCTTGCGCAGCGTGCCGGGCGACGACCTGCTCCACCACCGCCGCGTCAGTGTATGAACAAGCGCGAATAGGACAAAGAAGACAAACAGCAAGGAGATGAACCAGTAGATCGCCTGGGTCGTCGGGCCCTGGGCTGCCTGGCTGAATCGGAGCCGGACCTGAAAGCTCCCCAAGTACCAGAAGTAGAAGTTCCGGAACGGACTGACGTGGCCGGGCGTATCGTACATGACGATCGGCAGGAAGATCAACACGGCCAGAGCCCAGGGCGTCAATAGGCGCTTGACCTTGTCCTTGAAGAACTCCCATGCCCCATTTTTCTCGAGTGAGGGTAGTGCGAAGTAGCCCGCGACAAAAAAGAGCACCGGCATCATAAACACGTCGAGCAGTTCGCGCGTGATATTCGCCGCAACGGACACGGTGTCGTGGACCACCCAGTGTGGAGCGACGCTCGCGTAAGCAGCGACGGCGTGATAGAACAGCACCAACACCACCATCAGGTAGCGGAGGTGGTCGAGAAAAGCCACGCGCAGCGCAGTGCTGGATATCGCTGAGACGCGTGGTTGAGCGATATCCCGCCGGGCGGTATCCGCCAGTTTGCCAGTGCCTGAGAGGCTCATGTCACCCTCCAAAGGGTATCTTCCGTTTGATCTTGCATAGGGAAATCGATCAGCCGATCTTCTCTACCCGGATCAGTTCCAGGTTCAGGTCGCGAATCTTCAAGAGGATGCCGAACAGGGCCGGCTGGTCCGGTACATTGCCGCATAACCGGGTGGCCGCGTGGCCGTCAGGCTGGCTGACCGGCTCAACCACCATGCCGAACCAGTCCGACCAGCCTTCGTCCAGGGTCCCCCCCACCAAGATCTGGTAAACTGCAGATCGGTTCATACACCCTGTCTCCCTATCTCTTACCGTATGGCAAATATAGAAGAGGAGCGGTATAGTTGTCACTGGACCGTGGTATAGTAGAGGGTTCAGTCTTGAGGGGCAGGCCTCAAGACGATCAAGCTGCCCGAGATTTGGTCAGGATAGCGTCCCGGGGGAGAGAATACCCAGTTCTTGTGCGCGGGCCACGGCCTGCAGCCGGTTCTGGACGCCCAACTTGCCGTAGATGTTGCCCGCGTGGAACTTCACCGTCTGGACTTCGACGTGCAGGCGCCGGCCAATCTCCCGATTCGGCAGGCCGGCAGCAATCAGGCGCAGCACTTCCAGCTCTCGTTCGCTGAGACGTTCCACCGGCGCCCTGTCTGTCCGAACCGACCTGGCGACGATTGGTGACGGGAGTGCACCCGGCGCCTGCGTGATCAGCCGCCAGACTGCCTCGGGAACCTCACGCGGGCTGGCAATTTGCAGGAACAGCGGGAGGAGCTTGTCGTCGAGGTACTGGAAATCCTGGTACCGCCCCAGGGAACCGGCGAGCGCCCAGGCCGACCTCAAAGCGTCCTCCACCTCGGCGGACTGGCCTTGCGCCAGGTAGATGTGGGCGCGTAACGGATACACGGGGATCAGCCAGACCTGCATGTCGCTGGCCACACAGTATTGCTCCAGCCGGTCGAGCACCCGCCAGGCGGCCTCCCAGCGGCGCCGCTGGATGAGGAGAGACGCCAGAGACAGGTATTCGTTCTGGTGCGGGTATGCGACCTGTCCATCGGGAGTGACCTGGCGTGCGTACAGGTACCTCTCGGCTTCCTGCAGCCTGCCCTGCCGGACCAGCACCGTGGCTCTGATGCCTGCCAGGGTGCACCGGGTCCAGAACGGGTAGTCGTGATCCTTGAGTGCCAGATCGGCGCGGTCGAGCGTCTCTACCGCTCCCTGCCAATCGCGATGGCTGAGCCTGCATATGACCAGGCCCAGGAAGGCCAGGGCGACCATGGCGAAATCCTCCACCGAGGTGGCCATCTTCAGGCCCTGGTCGGTCAGCGCTTCAGCGTCGTCGAGCAACCCCTGTTCCATCAACAGGATGCCCTGGACCACCGAGATGCCACTGGCGGCCGGCATGCCTTCCAGGTCGTTGGCCCGCAGATAGGCACGTGCTTCCCGGACAATCCGCTGCGCTTCATCCGCGTGTCCCTGGGTCCACGCCAACAGGCAGAGCATGGTGGCTGGGTACAGGTAAACCAACGCGCTGTTGCTATCTCTGCCTGCCTGCATGGCACGGGCCATCTCCTCCCGCCTCTCGTTGTAACGGCCGGCCATCAACAGCACATTGCCGGCGGCGACTGTAAAACGGTTCCTCCATACGGTCTCTCCCCGCGGCAGCAATTCCCTGGAAGCGCGCGCAAACGCCAGCGCGGCTTCTGCATTGCCTCGATAAGCGGCGATCAGCACGCGCACGGCAGCGGCTCGCCCCTTGAGCAGATTGGCTTCGGAACGGTCCCGATGCGTCGCGGCCATCTGCCCTTCGGCATCAGCCAGACGTCGCTCCGCTTCGTCGAGATGGCCGGTGGAAACACAAGACGCGGCTTCGTAGATTGCCAGGCGTGGGTCAGCCGGCCGGTAGGTGTCGGGCAGCGCGTGGATAAGGCGCAACAGCGTGGCATGTTCGCCACGGTTCCACAGTGCATCGGCGCCCTGGCTGAGCAGGCCGGCGCCGCGCTCGTAGTCCTTGGCCAGCAGGGCATGCTGGATCGCCTGCTCCAACATGCCATGTTGCTCCAGCCAGGTGCTGGCGCGCGCGTGCAGGGGGCGTACGCTTTCGGGGTGAGCCAGCGCCAGCTGACGGCGCAGCAGGTCGGCAAAGAGGTGGTGATAACGGAAGGAGAGATATTCCTCGTCCAGGGAGATGACGAATAGATTGGCTCGTCGCAGGTATTCCAGGACCGACTGCGCATCAGGACACGCCGCTGCTCCGGCCGGCTGCGGAGGCGCCTCACAGAGCGTCTGACAAAGCGGCGCGGACAGCGTTTCCAGGATGGAAGTGCGCAGCAGAAACTCCCGCACGCCCGGTTCCTGACATTCCAGAACCTCGCCGACCAGGTAATCCAGGATGTAGCGGTTGGTGCCGGTGAAAGAGCGGATGAACTGTCCGCGATCGGTCTGCCCCTGCAGCGAGACGGCAGCCAACTGTAACCCGCTCGCCCAACCCTCAGCCTTGGCATTGAGAAGCTGTATCTCAGCAGCCGATAGGCGCAGGCCCAGGCAATCTACCAATAGAGCTGCCGCCTCCTCATCGCGGAAGCAGAGATCGTCCTGCCGCATTTCCAGAAGTTGGTTGCGCCCGCGTAGCAGCGCTGTTGGCAAAGGGGGATCAGAGCGCGCCAGGATCAGGAAATGGCAGCCTCCAGGCAGCCGCTCGAGCACATAAGCCAGGGCGCGATGGATCGCCGATTCGACGATAAGATGGTAGTCATCGAGCACCAACACCCAATCCGATGCGGATTCGGCCAGGCTGTTCAGCAGAATGATCAAGAAGAGCTCTTGAGGGAAATCAGCGGGCGATCCAAGCAGCGCCAACGCTTCCCGTCCGATCTGGCTCTCCTGGCGCTGGAAGGCCGCGGCCACGTAGGACCAGAAGCGGACGGGGTCGTTGTCGCCGGCATCTAACGACAGCCAGGCGGCGCCCAGAGCAGGCCTGCGCTCCGCCTGCTGCCTGATCCACGAACTGACCAGGACAGTTTTGCCATATCCAGCCGGAGCAGAGAGGATCGTGAGACGCTTGTCAGGAGCCAGGCTTTGATCGAGCTTCTGCAAGAGGCGCGAGCGATCGACCAGCTTTTCACCCGGGTTGGGGACTGTGAGCTTCGTTGTAAGGAAGGCAGATGGCAAGCGACCCTCCTCCTTCGGTCACCAAGCTGATTATACACCCGGAACCCACAGGCGTATTCCATCGATCCTCCAAACATGACCCCTGGCTCGCTTCTGCTGTATAATAGGTGTGGCAAGTCTGCGGAACACCAGGCCGGCTGCCGGCGTTCTATACGCGACAACCCGGTATCGAGGTGCCATTCATGGCCAGCGCGCTCGTCGATCTCAATCCAACCACCGCCCGGAAGACCCGGCCCAGCGCCGCGCAGTCTGCTGCGCCGTACATGCCCGCGCTAGACGGCCTGCGCGCGCTCGCCGTCCTGGCGGTGATCTTCTACCACGCCAACCTGCCGCCCTGGCTGCCCGGTGGCTTCCTGGGCGTAGAGTGCTTCTTTGTCATCAGCGGGTTCCTGATCACCTCGCTCTTGCTCGCAGAATGGGAGCGCAATGGCCGGCTGAACTTCAAAGCCTTCTGGCTGCGGCGCGCCCGCCGCCTCCTGCCGGCCCTCTTCCTGCTGCTGATCGGCCTACTCACATATAGCGTGCTCTTCCTGCCCGGCGAAGTCGCCGCCCTGCGTCGAGACGCCGCCGCGGCCGCGGTCTACGTCAGTAACTGGTACCTGATCTTCAGCCACCAGTCGTATTTCGAGGCGGTAGGCCGTCCTCCTCTCCTGCGCCACCTCTGGTCGCTGGCCATCGAAGAGCAGTTCTACCTGCTGTGGCCCTTGATTTTCAGCGGGCTCATGTTGCTCAACCGCGCGGCAAGCGCCGAGAAACGCCGCCGCGTCGCCCTCCTCCTGATCGCCGCCGGCGCCGTCGGCTCCAGCGTCCTGATGGCTGCGCTCTACCAGCCCCTGGCCGATCCCTCACGCCCCTATTACGGCACCGACACGCGCGCCGCCGGCCTGCTGATCGGCGCCGCCCTGGCCCTGCTCTGGGCGCCCGCGCGCGCCCGTCTCGGCCGTGAGAGCGCCGCGACCGCCCCTGCGCCGTCGCTCGCACTGCCGGCCGCCGGGGCGGGCCCTTCGGCCGCGACTCCTCAGCGGCCGCAGACGCCTCTCAACGCAGAGGCGTCGCCGGCAACGTCTGCCACCGCCGATCTGTCGCTTACAACGTCTCCTGCCGCAGACACTCCGTCTGCAACGTCTGCCGCCGGGGACCCTGTGCTCGCAGTGTCTGCCGTCGTGGCTGCTGCATCGCCGGCCGAGATCGCCACCGCCGGCCTTTCGCTGGCGCCATCGCCCGCCGTGGAAGCTGCGCCCTCTGTGGAGCCTTCCTCCCCCGATCAAGCGCCTTCGCCGGCCCGCCCCTTCCATCTCCGCGCTTCATTGCCGCTGCTTCTCGACGTTGTTGGGCTGCTCGCCCTGGCCGGCCTGTTCGCCGCCTTCTTCGGCCTGAACGAGTTCCAGTCCTTCCTCTACCTGGGCGGCTTCTCGCTGGTCTCGCTGGCCACCGCCGTAGTCATCGCGGCTTCCGTGGATGCCCGCGCCCGCGTTCTCCCGCGCCTGCTCG
>Ga0209226_10000569_pt1 | contig 19523 bp, 15 predicted proteins | sample BarGraNGADG00212_2_FD_184497 | JGI IMG/M metagenome (GOLD analysis project Ga0209226, IMG submission 184497) | Arctic peat soil microbial communities from Barrow, Alaska, USA - Barrow Graham LP Ref core NGADG0011-212 (SPAdes) (version 2) | ecosystem: Environmental > Terrestrial > Soil >...
GGCAGCCCGGCGCCTGAGACGATGAAATCCACGCCCTCGTGGACCGCGATGCGGACCAGTTCGTTGTAGTCGGTCAGCGCGACCATCACGTTTGCGCCGATTACGCCGCTGCTAAGGCTTTTTGCCTTGCGAACTTCCAGGCGCAGGGCTTCGCGGTTCGCTTCGGTCGCGCGTTCTCCCGCGAGGTCCACGAAGTCACCGAGCCCGACGCTCGCGATCACCCCGGCACAGCCTTCATTGGCCACCGCGGACGCGAGACGCGCTCCTGATACTCTTACACCCATGCCCCCCTGGATGATAGGCGGGTTAATCGTAAGGCCCCGAATGCGGAGCGAAGGCAGTTCCATCAAGTGTTTTCCTTTAGGAAGGAACGGCGGTTTGGGATTCACGAGCCAGGCATTCCCGGCGATGTCCCGCCAAATCACAGATAAGTTTACCACTTTGCGCGCTCAAGCGCTAGCCCCTAATGGCAATTGTGGTCAGAAATCGGGGGATCATCGGCGAAAGGCGATCACAGCTTGCCTTAGCGACGGTGCTGGTGGCCGCAAATGCGAGAATGGCTGCGAGCAAGGCTAGTTTCACCTGGATTCCTTTCTTTTTTGAAGGAACAAACTCAAGCTCGGATGCCGGTCGATCCACGCTCAGAACGGAGGCTGATTGAGTTTGTTTTCCGTGTTTACATATTTCGCCCGGTTTGGGGCGTGTTCGGTTACATACCAGACAGTATAGCATGTTCACTGGGGGTTGTCAACAGGGGGAGTTGAAAGTTGAAAGTTGAAAGTTGGGAAGGGAGGGGGTGGTCACGCTCAAACGGGCCGTAATTGGACGAAGTTGGCCGGAATTGGCCGAAACGATCCCAAACGGTCTTAAGTTGGCTTAAGTGCTCTTAAGTGGGCTAGAAGTGGTTCCAAATTGGCCTTTGAATCGCGAATGGCGCGAATCTGGCCGAATTGCGCGAATGGGAGGGGAAGGCGATCACAGATCGCGGGATTCTGTTTCGGGCTGGATTTCAAATCCAGCCCGATCAGCGCCGGGTTTGATATAATGGGTGCTGGCACCAAAACAACGGCTACCAATGGGATGACGGAGGCTGACTGATGAGTAACGGAGATATAGAAGATGCCATACTCAAGAGGCTCTATGCCTGTTGGTTCGAACCGAACGTCCAACAGGATGTGAATCTCAGCGACTTCGCAACAGAACTTGGCATCGGCCGAGATCATATCTGGGATGTCTTCTACCAGCTCCAGGAGCTTGATTTGGCAAGAGCTAGGTACGTGGGGCCACTTGCGGCTATTAGTTCGCGTGGCATTTTGCATTGCGAGGAGGGTGGTCTCGCTGATCCGGGTTTGGCTGCAGAACAGAGAAAAGCAAGAGATGGCATCTTAGCAGTCGCGGCGACGTATCGCGAAAGCCACGGCGTACACGCCATGATTCCGTACGAAATGCTGTGCTCAGACGCGGGCATTGAGGAAGAGAGTTTCATAAACAATCTGGAGGTCTTGCTGGACTTCGACTTGCTGGAGCGCGTGACTTCCGCAACATTTCGTATCACCTCTCGGGGTGTGGAGAGAGTGAGAGATTCGCAGACCCGCAGTGCAAGGCTAGAGGAATTCGAGAGACTGAGGAGGCTGGATGGAGTTACACCTCAACAGCGCGGACATCGGCTTGAGGACCTCCTTGATGAAGTCGCGATAAGTGAAAACTGGCAGGCAGAAAAACGTGTTCGGGCGCAGGGAACAGAGAATGACTTGGTCGTGCACAAGGGGCTGCATTACTTTCTTGTATCCTGCAAGTGGGAGAAAGATCCTATTGAAGCGAACGAACTGGAACTACTTGAGTCCCGCGTACGCAGTCGGGCGATGACGAATGGCGGACTGTTGGTATCAATGTCAGAGTTCACTGACAACTGCATAGAAGAAGCGCGATTCAAGATCAACTCTGCGCAGATCCTGCTATTTGGTCCTTCGGATACTGAAGCCGTTTTGGCCTGCCAAGTTACATTGACGGAATTGATTGACAATAAGCTTGAGGAAGCAATGTACCACCGGAAGATTCTCGTGGATGGAGTTGCGCACTAAGGTCCAACCCACAAATCCCTGCACACATGAGCATCAGTGTACCGATGGCCAAGCACCGTACTTTCTCAGTGGCTTGCATCATAGCAGCCGCGGCATATGCAAACGACCAGGAATATGGCGCCCAGTGCAGTCCAGATAAGCACTGAGCGCCAGTTGCCCGGAGCCGGCTCGCCGGGGGTTCTTGCGGAGCGGCAATGGGGACAGATAGAGGCACCTGGATCGAGCCAGGATCGACACGCTTCGCACTGCGTTCGGTTGCCGCGCGACACGAACGCGAGCAGTATACCAAGAGGCCCAAAGAGAATGCCCAGAACTACGCCGTAGATCGCTTCTCCCTTTGTTGAGCCTATGTAGCCCCCAATCACGCCGCACACAATAGATGATACAACTAACACTGGCATTAGATCCATTGCGTTCCTATGCTCCCTGTGAATGCCCCCGCAATCTTCAGTGTCCGGGCGCTTCGCACAATTCCGTTCACCAGCTTCATCGTACTTCATTCTTCAGCGCCGCGTTCGGTGTGTCTGGAGTACGGTGCGCCGTGTCCCAATACTCAATAATCAATACTCAATCGTCTTCTTCCAGCTTATCCCTCAGATACCTCTTCACTCCCTCAATCGGCATGCGAATCTGCTGCATTGTGTCGCGATCTCGGATCGTGACCTGGTTGTCCTCCTCGACGGTCTGCACATCCACGGTGATGCACCAGAGAGTGCCGATCTCGTCCTGGCGGCGGTAGAGGCGGCCGATGCCGGCGGTGTCGTCATACATCGTCGGGAACGCCTTCTGAAGATCGTGCGCGAGCTTTTTCGCGGTTTCCACGATCTCCGGGCGGTTGCGCAGCAGCGGCAATACGGCCGCTTTCACCGGCGCGAGGGCCTTGTGGAATCGCAGCACCGTGCGCTTGTCGTTCTTCCCGCCGGGTTTCGTGAGGTCCTCCTCGTCATACGCGTCGATCAGGAACGCGAGCGCCGCGCGGTCGGCTCCGGCGGCAGGCTCGATGACGAACGGAACTATGTGCTCGCCGGTGGCCTCATCGAAATAGCTGAGCTCCTTGCCGGAGCCCTCGGCGTGCTTGGTGAGGTCGTAGTTCGTTCTATTGGCGATGCCTTCAAGCTCGCCCCAGCCGAACGGGAACTGATACTCGATATCGGTCGTGCCCTTGGAGTAGAATGCCAGTTCTTTCTGCTCGTGCGGCCGCAGGCGCATGTTCTCTTCGCGCATGCCGTATTTGTGATACCAGTTCCAGCGCGCCTTGACCCAATACTCGAACCACTCGTCGTCGGTGCCGGGCACGCAGAAGTACTCCATCTCCATCTGCTCGAACTCGCGCGTGCGGAAGGTGAAGTTGCCGGGGGTGATCTCGTTTCGGAAGCTCTTGCCGATCTGGCCGATGCCGAACGGCAGCTTCTTGCGCGTTGCCTGCTGGACGTTGACGAAGTTGACGAAGATGCCCTGCGCGGTCTCGGGCCGCATGTAGATTGTCAAGCCCGATTCCTCCACGGGGCCCATAAACGTTTTGAACATGCAGTTGAACTGCCTGGATTCGGTCAACTCCCCGCCGCACTCCGGGCACTTATCACCCGTGAGGTCGTCGGCACGAAATCTCTGCTTGCAGGACTTGCAGTCCACCAGCGGGTCGGTGAAGTTCTGCACGTGGCCGGATACTTCCCACACCCTCGGGTGCATGAGTATGGCCGCGTCGAGCCCGACTATGTCGTCGCGCGTCGCGACAATATCGCGCCACCACGCGTCCTTCACGTTGCGCTTGAGCTCGACCCCGAGCGGGCCATAGTCCCAAGTGCTCGCCAGCCCGCCGTAGATCTCGGACGACTGAAAAACAAACCCGCGCTTTTTGCACAGGTTTACGATAGTCTCCATATCAACCATTTGCTGCCTCTTTCTAATGCAATCGCGAAAGCGCGAAAACGCGAAAGGGGATTCAGACGTTCCACGCCGACGTGTAATTCTAGCGGTTTCGCACGCGCGTGGTCAAGTCAGGCGGCCACGGCGCACCGATACAAGTTCGGCAACAATACTCAATGCGATCTCCTCAACTGTCTCGGCGCCGATGTCAATGCCTATAGGAGCGTGGATGCGGGCAATATCAGCCTCGCCGAAGCCGCGATCACGGAGTAGTTGGCGGATTGTCGCCACTTTGCGTTTGCTGCCGATCATTCCGATATACTTCGCGGGAGTCCGCAGGGCATGCGCGACTACCTCTTCATCCAGAGCAGGGCCGCGCGTGATGGCGACTACGTATGCTCCCGCATCGATGACAAGCTTACCAAACGCTTCGTCCACGGTCGCGGTCAACACCTGGTGAGCCTGCGGGAACCGCTGGGCGTTGGCGAACTCGGGCCGATCATCTATGATGGCGGTTCGGAAGCCAACAAGTTCGGCAAGGTGCGCGACGGGTATCGCGATGTGTCCGGCTCCGAAGATGAAAAGAGGCGGAAGAGGAAGAACCGACTGAACGCAGATGGGGAATGGCTCGCTTGCATAGCAGGGCTCTTCGTGGACTCCGCGCCGTTGGGCCATCTCGCGCAGCAGCCTATCGGTAATGGCGTCTCCGGTGGACCCCAAGAACGTGCCGTCTGCCAAAAGCGCGAGTTTGTGGAAAGAGTCCTGATCGGGCAGAGCGGTGATGAGAGTAATACATGTCCCGTCGGCCTCGGATTGCGCGGCGGCGGCGTAGACCTCCGTCGCGCGGTCGGGGATGATGGGCTCGATGAGCACCGTGCATGCGCCTCCACAGATCATCCCTGCGTCAGGGGTGTCATTCTGACTGAGGTCGAACTCAAGAAGCAGGGGCCGATCGGACTCGATTACTTCCGGGGCCTGTCGAAGCACTTCCGCTTCCAGCAGACCCCCGCCGACGGTGCCAAGAATGGAGCCGTCTTCGGCGATCAGAAGCTTTGATTGATTGCAGCAGGGCGCCGAGCCACTGATCCGAACAGGTGTGGCAAGCGCGGCGCGTTGCCCGGTCTGCTGCAGCCTGACGATCTCACGATAGACCCTTTGGCTGCCGCTCGGCGTGCCATCGGCGCAATTCATGCTCATACTCCTCCCTGGTGTCGATGTCGCGCACATAGGCATCGGAGTCGCAATCCACGTCTATGCTGTCGTCCCGGTGAGCATCGATCAGATCGCGTAGAGTTTGCTGGTCGGTGAGAGCAAGGATCTCGCGGCGGTAGCCCGAACTGAAGATGACCGGATGCCCGCGCCTGCCCTGGTAGATGGGTAGGGCGATTCCCTTTCCACTCTTGACCAGTTCGTCGATGAGGTGAGAAATGCCTTCCGCGCGAATCCGAGGTTGGTCACCAAGGGCGACCAGGAAGCGATCCATCGCTTCAATCCCTCCAGGCCCTCCAGGTAAGGATACCTGGAGGGATGCCACACCGACGCGAATCGACGAAACCATGCCGCTCGCCGGATTCGGGTTGCAGACGACTTGGGCATGGGTGTCCGCGAGCGATTCGGTAATGGCCTGGGCGTTCGCGCCCGCGACGACGACTATCGGAGCGATGCCTATCGACTCAAGCGCATGGATAACCGATCCGAGGACCGTCGAGTCACCGAAGGGCATCAGCAGCTTCGGAGAGCCAAACCGACGCGCCTCCCCGGCGGCAAGCACGACCGCGCCGCATCCGTCGCCCGCTATGTCTCTCTCAACTGGCATTGTCACCGCTTCTTCAGCGCTTCCAGAACCCGCGTCGGAGTCATTGGCAACTGGAGCAGCCGCGCGCCCGTGGCGGAGAAGATCGCATTGGCGACTACAGCGCCCATGTTGATAATCGCCGGTTCGCCGCCGCCTTGCGCCGGGGCGTTGGGGTCTTCGACCAGAACCGTCTCGATCTTAGGCAGCCATGAGAATCGGGGGATCTGATACGTGTTGAAGTTCCGGTCGAGGATGTCTCCGCCCTTGAAGTGAATCTCCTCCGTCAGAGCATAGCCCAGCCCCATCGTGATACAGCCCTCCATCTGGATCGCCGCCCCTTCAGGGTTAATCACCAGGCCCATGTTCTGAGCGCACACGACCCGCTTGACCGCAACCTCGCCCGTTTTCGAGTCAACTTCCACCTCGGCCATCGTCGCGACGTAGGTCCCGGAGTCGATCCCAAGCGCGACGCCGCAACCCAGGCCGCCTGACGGCTTGGCCGACGTCCACCCGAACTTCTTAGCGGCGGCGTTTAGCACTCCCCGCATCTTCTCGTCTTGCAAGTGCTTGAGTCGAAATTCCACGGGGTCGATTCCGGCCTTCGCGGCCATGACGTCGATCTGCGACTCGCGCGCGAACGTATTGGTGTTGTTGCCGGGCGCGCGCCAGGCTCCCGTGGCAAAGGGATGCGATCCTGGGGAACCTCCCCAGCCCGATCCATGGGAAACCGTGGCGTGGTCGGGGATGTTGTAGAATTGTTCCGAGCCGCGCGTGCCGGCGAAGTAGACGTGATAGTCCCAGAAAGTGATGTCGCCGCCGCCCGTAATGCCGGATCTGATCTTGACCACGGCCGCCGGCCGGAAGCTGTCGTCAAAGAACTCCTCCGATCGGGTCCAGGCAACCTGGACGGGTTTTCCGGCCAGCTTTGCGAGCCGCGCGGCCTCGACCACCTGCAGGTTTCTTCCCTTGCCGCCGAAGCCTCCGCCAACGAACGGCGTGATCACCCGGACATCTTCCGGCGGACAGCCAAGCGCCTTCGCAACCTCGTCTCTGGCGCCGAATGGGCCTTGGGTCGATGCCCATACCGTGGTCTTCTTGCCGACGATCTGGGCAACCGCCGTGTGCGGCTCCATTGGCGCGTGCGCCACGTAGCTGTTGAGGTACGTAGTGTCGAACACCGTCGCCGCGCGAGCCTCGCCTTTTTTGAGATCGCCGCCCTCCGACACCGTCTCTCCCTGGGGCGCGACTTTGAGCAGGTGATCGAAGATGGTCACGTCATCCACGGCAACTTCAGGCGTCGAATACTCCGCCTTGATCTTCGACAGCGCCAGTTCGGCGATGTCCGGATGCTCGTGGACTACGGCGACGAGGTCTCCATCTCTTAGGATACGCGCGCCCTTTACTGCCTCCCCCCCGGACACATCGACGGTCTTCAGAGTCGCGCCGTGTGCCGGCGGTCGCAGGATCTTCGCGTAAAGCATGCCCTCGGGCCGGATATCACCGGCATACTTCGCCTTGCCGGTCACCTTATCCAGCGCATCTCGTCTCGTAGTCGGCTTGCCTACGACTTTGAACGATGCCGGCGTCTTGACGACCGCGGGCGTCTTCAGTTGCCTTACGATCTGCTTCCCTTTTGTCAGTTGGGCATACGACACTCGTTTGTTCTTGTCGGTGGAATCGAACACGACCCCGTCCTCGACCGCCAATTGCCCGATGGGGCGTCCAAGACTTTCCGCGGCCAACTCCAACGCAACACCCCTGGCTTGGGCCCCGGCGGCCCTGAGCGCGGGACCGAAAAAGCGCGTGGTCATGGACCCGTGCGTGCCACCATCCCAGGGACACAGGTCCGTATCTCCCATCACCATGTCCACGGAGTCGAGCGACACATCCAACTCGTCGGCCAGCATCTGGGCGAGCGAGGTAACGATCCCCTGGCCCATCTCGATCTTCCCCGTGAAACACGTCACCCTGCCATCTTCTCCAATACGCAGGAACGCATTGAAGTCCTCGGGTAATCTTGACCGCCCTCCCGGACGCTGCGCCAGTACGTCGCCTCCAATGAACAGGATGATGATTCCACCCCCCAGCGTCTGGAGGAAAGATCGGCGGTTCATCTTGAGGCCGGGTGCTCTGTCAGTGAAATCCAGTTCCAGCTCTTTGTTGATGTCCATTTCAGGCTCCTCCCGCCATTTCCTTCGCGGCCGCCTGGATGGCCTCGATGATCCGTTTGTGGGCGCCACATCGGCACAGGTTGTGTTCCATTCCTTTGACGATGTCTGCGTAAGAGGGCCGAGGATTCTGCTTGAGCAGGTTGTACGCCGTCAGGATCATGCCTGGGGTGCAGTAGCCGCATTGCAGGCCGTCATGTTCCATAAACGCCTTCTGCAGGGGGTGAAGCTTACCGTTCTTGGCAAGCCCCTCGATCGTGGTTACTTGCGCGTTTTTGACCTGCGATACCGGCAGCACGCAAGACCGAACCGCCTTGCCGTCGACCAAGACCGTACAGGCTCCGCAAATTCCCGCGCCGCACCCATACTTCGTCCCGGTCAGACCGAGATCGGTACGCAGTACCCATAGCAGCTTTCGGTCACTGTCAACAGTCACCGTGACGGGTTTTCCATTGAGCGTAAATCGGACAGTCTCTTCCATTGCAGGCTCCCCTTTCTCTCGGCACAAACACCCATGCGATCATAAATGGTATACTCCTTCCCCCACCGCCCCGTCAAGACCTTCGCCTCAAGCAGTTCGTGATCAAAGAGGCTCTATGGTTGAGCTCCGCCGCTTTCTGGGTAAGAACGTCTTCGGGCGAGGAGGTAGAAGAATGCATCGAAGCGAAATGCTTACCATTATTCTACTCATCACGATGGCCGTCGGCATTGTTGTGTCTGCCGGCGCGCAAACGAACACAACCGGCAATAAGATAAACGGAGGTAAGACAATGAAACACGAACTGCCACCGCTGCCATACGACTACAATGCTCTGGAACCTTACTACGACGAACAGACCGTAAGGCTTCACCACGACAAGCACCACGCGGCATACGTCGCGGGCCAGAACAAAGCCGAAGAGATGCTCGATGAAGCCCGGAAGACGGGTGACTTCGCGCTAATCCAGTATTGGGAGAAGCAGCTCGCATTCCACGCGTCCGGCAACTTTTTGCACACTATGTTCTGGGAGAACATGGCCCCTAACGCGGGCGGAGACCCCACGGGCGCTCTCGTGAAGCAGATCGAGACCGACTTCGGAAGCATCGACGCGTTCAAGAAGCAGTTTTCTGCCGCCGCCGCGGCTGTTGAGGGCAGCGGATGGGTGATGCTGGGTTGGATGCCGGACTGGGGCAAGCTCTACATCGTTCAGATCGAGAACCATCAGAAGCTCATTATCCCGAGCATCGAGCCGCTGCTGGTCCTGGATGTGTGGGAGCACGCCTACTATCTCAAGTATCAGAACCGCAGGCCGGAGTGGGTCGAGGCCTGGTGGCATCTGGTCAACTGGCAGGACGTGGGCAAGCGCTTTGAGGCCGTGAAGAAGAGCGCGCCCCAACTCATCGAATCCCACTCCTCTTCGATGTAGCTTTGCGAGATCTGCAGTCTCCTCAACGCGTGTCTCCTAATGAGCGACCGGTGAGACTGCCGATAATATCTGACTGGATGGTAATGGCTTGGCCGAGAAATAGCAGTTGACATCGTCTCGCCGTCATGGTACACCTATAGTAGCTGAATCTGTGAATCACGGCCCGTGGAGCCGGCCCGGCCGGAGTACGGTTCGACGGGTCTTGTCGGCTCCGCTCTTGGATGCCTGTTGATTAACCTTTTAAGTGAGCAAAGCAATGAGGAAGAGCGCTAGACGCAGCATACGGCACTCATACATCCTGTTGCTTCTGCTCGCGTTGCTTGCCTGCAACAACCCCTCCTGGGCGGGAGTCGCCGCCTACCAACTGGACGGCGGCACCACGCTGCCCGCGCCGGTCAGCTACTGGCTGAGCGCCGACGCCACAAGCGTTACGATCGACGTGATCGATGCAATCACGAGTGCGGTTATCTTCACATTCCCCACGATCACCGGCGTCAACGCGACCAGAGGCTTCCATTCAGATGTGGTGACGTGGGACGGCGAAGCCAACGTCGGTGGCGCCGCGCCGCCGGGCAACTACAAGCTCAGGGCCACTGTGCGCAGTGACATGAGCGGGACCGACCTGAAGCCACTTTGGGAAAGCTGCTCACCCGACGGAGACGACTCGAGAGGCTGGGTCATTTATGGGATCGGCATGAACAACAATCCCAACAGCCCGTTCTATGGCCGAGTCTACGTAGGCAACTACCAACCCCCCGTTGACCCGACAAGAAAGGGCGTGTGGGAGTTCAACCCGGACGGCACGGAGATTGGCCGGCTTCCTCTGCCTCCGGGCGGGGTGCCTCCCTGGCCCTATGGAGGCTTCGGTCCAAGCGGCCCGTGGGGGCTTTGCGTCGACGCCGACGACCATGTTTATGTGTCGAACAGGTCGTATGCGAGCAGTGGTGGAGCGGGACCAGCCGTGTGGCAGTATCAATGGGACGGCACTCAATGGATCTGCGGTCCGAAGATCGGCGGTCTTCAGAGTGACCGCTACCTTGGCTGCAACTACGCCAGTGGTTCCGCGCTCAGACTTGTGGATACCTACTTCCCCAGCAACGGATCGGGCGTGATAAGCCGTATGTACCCCGGTATCGGCGACCCCCCGGCCACATTTGCGTCCAGTGGCGACAAGACGACCGGCGATTGCTTTATGCAGCCGGCCATCGAAGCCACCGAGGCTGGCTGCAAGGTTTTCGTGGCGGGCATCAACTGGCCGAACCTGGTTGGATGCCTCACGCAGTGGGACTTGTCGGGCAATCCGGTCAACGACCCCAACAATCCGGGACCCGTCAAGAACCGCAATGAGCAGCTTACCCAGGCTACCGGGCTCGCCATAACCACGGACGATACCACCATTTGGATGGCCCGCCAAGCCGCCCAGGCCACGTACTCGGACACCGAGACATCGCCTTTCTATAAGTTCCCGAAGTCCATGGCAATGACCATTACGCGGGATGATACCACCAACCTCAAGAAATACGGATGGGGCACGATTTACAATCACGCTACTACTCACCAGTATCCGCGCTTTATCGCAGTTGACGGCCAATCGAATCTCGCGGTCGCCGGTGTGGACAGCGCCATAACTAATCCGGGATCAGTCTTCGGCCTCTATGCAGAGCCGACTGGCCCGAACACCAGCGAGGTCCGCGTCGGACGCAACATCATCGTCAAGGAAAACTTTGCCTCGGCCGTTACGGGCACGATTACCGAAGGCAGCAGCGGCAAGCTTGCCGACGGTGTCACGGTTAGAGCGACCAAGGGCAGCTACTACCGCGAAGCCGTTACCGATGCAGCCGGCGTCTACCTCATTGACGTTGTGCCCGATACGGGTTACACCGTCGCGCCCGTCACGAATATCTACGGTAACACCTTGCCGACCGAGTATAATCTCCAATCCAATTGGCCGTCTGATCCCGGCGCGACGGACTGGCCCAAGACCGCGAACGCCCCCCCGGGCGTCACTGCAACGGTCAATGGCCGCGTGTGGCCTCTTGCCGTGACACAGGCGACCTATGACTGGGCGGCGGCTCTCTACAGAAGTGGCGGACGGACTGTTTGCGTTACCGGAACAGTCCTGCGCCAGGCGGCTGATTCCACGGTCACTCCCCATCAGAAGGGCTATGACGGCTACTACTTCCTCGCCGATATGCTGGGCGCCCCGACCCACGACACCGAGCAGGGTGTGAAAGTGAAGGTCTTCCTGAAGGGCTCTGAGTGCAAGAAAGGCGACAAGGTCGTGGTTGTCGGAACGTTCGATCCTCCAGCGGGCTACAACCAGGGCGTGATCACTCCGACCTCCGCTCCGACCGTCCTGTCAAGCAGCAATCCGCTCCCGGAGCCCCGGGATGCAACCAGCCTTACCCACGCCAATCTCTATGGCAACCTGATAGGTGGCTGGTACGTGATGAGGAACAAGACCGTTACCAGAGTCGGCACAAGCGGGGAGTTCTACGTGCAGGTCCCGAACAGCGCGATCGACCCGACGCTGGTCGAGTTCAGAATCGACATGGATACCATGGCTACTACGGGTATCGCCTACCCGACTGTCTCCCAGGTGATGGACATCTATGGAGTGCTGGACGAACTGGCGCCGTCGAACGGTTTGCGAGCGCTTCGACCCGGTGTGGCGGGCGATGCCGGCTTGCAGGGCCTGGTTGCCGACATAGCGGGGGCTAAGGCTAAGTCTAATGGCGCCGATGTGGCTTTCGCGAGCGCGCAGGTCACGGCGATAGCCGGCGGCGGCGTTCCGGCTGACACTGCATATATCGAGCAGCCGAACAGGATTGCCGGGCTTCGTGTCCACATGGTCGGACTTGGCTCCGACATCGGTCCGGGCGATCTGGTCGTCATCCAGGGGCAGATGGGCACGACCGCTGACGGTGAGCGGTTTATCGAGGCCACGAGGTTCAACCGGATACTCGGAGCTGCGAGCGCGCGGCCCGTCGATCCAATCGGCATGAACAACCGCGCCGCCGCATCCGATAAGGCTCGGGGCATGCTCATAAAGACCTGGGGCACGGTTGGCACGGTCGGCGCTGACAGCTTTGTGATCAGCGATGGCTCCCCTACACCGATCAAGGTATTGTGCGGCTCTTTGGCAAAGCCGGATACCGGCAGGCTGGTTCGCTTGCGTGGGATCATGTCCATAGACCCCTCCGGGATCGTATTGTATATGAGAAACGAGCAAGTGGACTGGCAGTATGGTGAGGAGTTGTACCAGCCGATACCGTTCCCCGGCGCCTATAAGTATCCAAGAGACTTCCTCGTGGCCGGGCCGTTCGCGGATGAAAACTCTGAGCCAGGGGCGGATCCCTTGGTGGCCCAATCTTACCGGCTGAACCACGATTTCATCCATGATGCCACTGGCGGGTCCTTTGCCGAATGGTCCGTGACGCCCAGCCTTGGCGGCTCAGTCGGAACGAAGACCTGGCTCCGCAGCCAGGCCACGGGCGACAACGTGAACTTCGCGGCTGTCTTCCCGACCGGCAACACGAACTGCACCTTCTACGCGCATATCTGGTTGTATTCCCCGGGGGAGAGGTTTATCGGCCTGCGAGTGGGCAGTTGCGACTCGGCGAAGGTCTTCGTGAACGGCGCCTCGGTATATGCGACCTCCCCGCTGGCTGTTCGGGCGGAGTTGCAGGGCCAGGACTCCGTTTACTGCAGCGTGTTCCCGGGCTTCAACAGCGTGCTGCTGAAGGTCGAGCACGGGACTACCAACACGCCGGGCATCGACATCCAGTTCGTGGATTCTGAGCAGATGGGTGGTCCCGGCTGGGGCAATGCTATACCGCTTCAGGGCTACGGCTATCTGCTGAGCGCGCCGCCGTTGCCGTAAAAGCCCGCCGAACTAATGCGAGGCGGCCCTCTATGACGGCAATCCGTGCTTGCCTCGTATGAACCCGTCTATCCCCTCGGCGGCGACTTTGCCCGCGCCCATTGCGCTGATCACGGTCGCCTCCCCGGTCACGGCGTCACCGCCCGCGAACACGCCGGGGATGGATGTCATGCCGGTCTCGGGGCTGATGATGATCCCGCCCCAGCTCTCGGTTGCCAGTCCCTCGGTGGTGGTGCGGATGAGCGGATTCGGGTTCTGGCCCAGAGCCACGATAGCGGTATCAGCCTCGATGATGAACTCGGAGCCCTCGATGGTGACCGGTCGCCTTCTGCCGGACGAATCCGGCTCGCCGAGTTCCATCCGCAGGCACTCGATGGCCTTCACCGCGCCTTTCTCGTTGCCGATGAACTGCTTGGGGTTGGTGAGAAGCATGAGCTTGATGCCCTCGTTCTCCGCGTTTTCGATCTCCTCGGCGCGCGCGGGCATCTCGGTGCGGCTTCGGCGGTAGACTATCGTCACTTCCTGAGAGCCGATTCGCATAGCCGTTCGAGCGCAGTCCATGGCCGTATTGCCGGCGCCGACGATGCAGGCTTTCTTGGGAACCTTGATCGGCGTCGCGTAGTCCGCGTGGTGCGCTCTCATGAGATTGATGCGAGTGAGCCATTCGTTGCCGGAGTAGACCCCGCTGAGGTTCTCGCCGGGGATTCCCATCAGCTTCGGAGCGCCCGCGCCGGTTCCGACAAAGACCGCGTCGAAGCCGTTGTTGAGCAGGTCCTCGACCCGGAAAGTGCGCCCGACGATCATGTTCGTGATGATCTTCACACCCAGCGACTCCACGTAGCTGACTTCTCGATCGAGAATGTCGCGCGGCAGGCGGAACTCGGGAATGCCATAGCGGAGGACGCCGCCGGTCTTGTGGAGGGCCTCGAAGATCGTGACGGAGTAGCCCTTCTTCGCCAGATCGCCCGCGACCGTCAGCCCAGCCGGCCCGCTGCCCACCACGGCGACATGGTAATTCGCCAGTTCGGGGTTCTCCGGCTTCGGAGCTTCTGATCCGCTGGAATGCGCGGCCTCGTAGTCGGCCGCGAACCGCTCCAGCCTTCCGACCGCCACCGGCTCGCCCTTGATCCCCAGCACGCACAGCTTCTCGCACTGCTCTTCCTGCGGGCACACTCGGCCGCAGATGGCGGGCAATGAGTTGGTTTTCTTGAGCTCCGCCGCCGCACCCATATAGTCCTTAGCCTTGATAAGCTCAACGAACGCCGGAATGTCTATGTTCACGGGGCAGCCGGCGACACACGGCTTCTTTTTGCAGCTCAGGCAGCGCTCGGCCTCGTCGATAGCCTGCGCTTCGGTGTAGCCCAGGGCCACCTCGCTAAAGTTCTTTTTCCTGGCTGCCGCGTCTTGCTGCGGCATTGGATTGCGCTTTCCACCCTTGGACATTATTCTGCTCCCATCGAGATTTATGATTTGCGATTTATGATTTGAGATTGGCCCGTGTCCCCATCTCGCTTTGGTCCATATCTCGCAGCCTACTCCCGCAATCTGAAATCTGAAATCTCAAATCTCAAATCCTGAGCTCGTCTTTCGCTTTTTGTTCTTCATCGAAGTAGAACGCCTTGCGAGCCCTCAGCTCGTCCCAGTCTACCTGATGCGCGTCGAAATCCGGCCCATCGACACACGTGAACATAGTCTTTCCGCCCACCGTCACCCGGCACCCGCCGCACATTCCCGTGCCGTCGATCATGATCGGGTCCAGGCTCACGATGGTTTTCACGCCGTAGGGCTTCGTGGTCTTCGCCACCGCCCGCATCATCGGCATCGGGCCGATTGCGAACACGATGTCGATTTTGCGCGAGTCCAGCAGTTCCTTGAGTGGCTCCGTCACCAGGCCCTTGCGCCCGTAGGAGCCGTCGTCCGTCGTGACTATCAACTGATCCGAGAACGCCCTCATCTCGTCTTCAAGGATAATGAGCGATTGCTCTCTCGCGCCGATGATCGCGATAAGCTCGTTACCGGCATTTTTGAGCGCCTGGGCAACGGGCCGCGCGATAGCGGTCCCAATGCCTCCGCCGATCACCACAGCCGTGCCGTAGTTCTCGATCTCCGTGGGCTTGCCGAGCGGACCGGCCAGGCTGGGTATGTCCTGGCCTTCCTCGAATCGGCCAAGCTCGATGGTGCCTCGTCCGACTTCCTGGAAGATCAGGGTGATCGTGCCCTTCGCGGCGTCCCAGTCCGAGATCGTGAGCGGCAGCCGTTCGCCGTGCTCTCCGGTCCACACGATGACGAACTGGCCGGCCTTCGCGGACGCCGCGATCAGAGGCGCGCGAATCTCGAAAAGGGTCAGTACGGGTGATAGCTTCTCCTTGCGGACTATGGTGTTCTTCACCGAATCGGGGGTCAGCTCCGCAAGGTTGCACATTTCCCCGTGCAATTTACTACACATTGTCTCCTCCGGTCTAGAAGTTAGAGGTTAGAGGTTAGAAGTTAGAACCTCCGGTCATCACTCATCTATGGTCGTCCGGGGTATCCACCTCGGACCCGTCGGTCGGCTCCGTTTGCGATTGGTAAGCCTCGATCAGTTCCCGGCTTCTGAGGGCATCTTCCTCGGGCACGAGAACGTCGCCCCAATAGCCAACATCCACCTTGAATACGCCGTCCATCCATGGTACCATTCGAGACTGAATCCGAGCGGGTATGGCTTCTCCGACGAGCAGTCCGCACACCATATTGGCGGTGAACTCGTCCGGCGCTCGGAAGATTACTACGAGGTCCTCGCCCTGTCCGTGCGTCTCGACATTCATGCTAACTCACCCTTACCATCTTCCCTGTCGCCTCGGCGATCACGGTTCCATCCTCGTCGGTCGCGCGTGCGCTGCACAGTATCAGGCGCGAGTTCTCTTGCTCTATACGCCCCGCGAACCTCAGCTTCTGTCCGACCCGCGCGGGCCGCTTGAACCGCAGGGTCATCTCGCCTGTAACCGCGCTATGCCCGAGCACGTGAACGTATCTTGCCATTACTTCATCGAGGATCGTGCTTACGATCCCGCCATGCACGATTCCGACATAGCCCTGATGCCGTTTCTGGGCAGTGAAGTAGGTGACGTATTCGTCACCCTCCCGGTCGAACTCCAACTTAAGCCCGAACGGGTTAGACTTCCCGCACGCAAAACATCCGTCGTCATCGCCCAGTTCGAGATGGCTTGGCACAATCATGCTCCTATCCCGACCCACACCGCCAGTCCTGAGTAGCGAGGAACGAGCGTATCGAAGGACGGTCGGTTACCCACCGCGCTTCGATACGACCCTCGTCCCTCCGGTCTACTCAGCGCTAGCGGTTTCTCATTTCATAGAAATCACAAAGATCTTTGAGGCCGCAGCACGGGCACTCCGGCCCGCGCGCGTGGCACACCCGCCTGCCGTGAGCGACCATGTTGACGTGGAACGAGTAGACTCGATCCCGAGGCACGATCTCTTGCAGTAGGTCGTGCGCGGCATCCGCGCTCACGCGGCCTATCAAGCCCAGCCGCATCGCCACTCGATGCACGTGCGTATCCACCGGCAGCACGGGTCTCCCCAGGCCGAACATGAGCACGCACGCCGCCGTCTTCCTGCCCACTCCATCGAATCCCAGCAGGTAGTCTATCGCCTCGGAGTCCGGCGCGTCCGCGATCCATTCGAGGTCGAGATTCCCCTGACGCTCGAATACGTGCTCCAGGATCTGCTTGATCCGAGGCGCCTTGCGATTCGCCAGCCCGCCGGTCCGTATGGCCGCAACGAGGTCCTCGGTGCGCGCCGTCATGACATCCGCCCACGTAGGAAAGCGTTCCGATAGTTCCCGGAACGCTTCATCGCAGTTCTTGGCACTAGTGTTCTGTGAGAGGATGGTGTATATCAGTTCATCGAGAACGGGCTTTCCGCGCTCCCATTCCCGGCGGCCGTAGCACTCGTCCAATCCGTCGCAGATACGCTCAATCCGGCTCATTTCCACTAATGAGATTATAGCACACCCGCGCTCATCAGGGAAGCTCATCGCGAAGCGCGAACAGACGTCCCGCCGACGATTCTGACCTCGGACTTCTGACCTCGGACTTCCGACTTCTAACCTCTAACTTCTAACCTCTAAATCACGCCCCGGGAGAGGGGGTTCAGTCCCGGGGCGTTTAGGTCAGGCAGGGCGAGCCCTGTTTTCGGGGGTAGGTATCAGGTTGCACCGGCTCTGTAGATCTCTTCGAAACTCCTCCCCCTCTCTTCCCGGCACGGGGCTCACCTCCATCGTTCGCTTCACATTAAATGTATACCCTGCCTCGAAAGTATGAAACGCCTGCGACTACGAGGCGCGCTGGGCGGGGAAATGCGATCACGAAAACACGAAAGGACGGAAGAGACCCAGATCGCCTAGCCTTTTGACTTCTCTTCCTTGCGGTCCTGGATCGACTGCTTGATCATCTCCGGCGTGCCCGAGGGTTCTCCGCCCTGCATTATTCGGTCGATGTGCATTGGTGGAATGGGGTCGCTTGGATCAGCCGCTTCCGCTTCGAGCCAGGTTTCGAGTGAATCGCCGATATCGCCGTTTTTCTCGTAGGCATGCGCGAGCTGATGCCGGACGAATGGCGGGGTGTCCGCGAAAGTCATGCAGGCGGTGTAGAGGGGAATAGCTTCCTCGTAACGGGTGCGGAAGTAGAGGAATGCGCCTAGCTCGAAATACAGGTCGTAGACAACGGGGTTGTTGGCGAGCCCTTCACGAAGAAACGCCTCGGCATCTTCCTCGCGCACGTCGCTGTCCATAAGCCAGGCTCCACCCTCGTAGGCCTCGGTATCGTGCGGGTCCATGCTCGTAATCAGGCGCATCGTCGCTATGCAGCGGTTGAACTCGCCGCGGTGCCAGAACTCGTCGTTGCGCGTCCAAAGCAGGTCCCTCACGTCGCCGAACACGTTCTGCAGTTGAGTCAGCGATTGCTGGGGTATCTGCTGCTGAGCGAACCCGGCCCCGCACAAGACCAGACTGAGCATCAATGCCGTGACAATCCAACGCATACAAACAGTATGGCGCAAAACGCCTTGATTGCGCAAGTGGCTGTGCGCTATCTCTTGCGCCAGGCAAAAGACCGCCGCACCAGATCGTCCGCTTCATCGGGTGAAGAGGCCCACGTGATGATGTGGAGGCCCTCCGGGCCGAACTCCTCGACCAGATTTTGTGCCTCTTGCGGCGTGACGCCAAGCAGCAGCAGCGACTTTCCGGCGGCCCTGGCACGTCGATGGAGCGGGTACCACATGCGGTCGCCCACCGATGGCTGGCCCGCGCCCGGGGTCCACTGTATGGCCTGGAGGCTCGGCATAGCAAGCAGCGGTCCCTCGTGCTGCAGCGCGCATGGCCCATCCCAGTGGTAGACGGTGTGATCGAGCATTTTGCACTGCGGTTCCATATAGGGGACGACGAACTCCTCAAACATCCGCGCGGAGATCATTGCGCTGAAATCACACTGCAGTTTGGCGATGCGCCCTTTCCCGTAGATATGAAACGCGCAGAAGCACGAGCCGCCGATGTCGTCCTTGATGATCTCATAGAGCCTGCGGTGATACTCCATATACAGCGGCAGAATCGCGCGCTGGAACTCGTGAACCTTCTCGGGATAGTCCAGCAGAGCCAGCAGCAGTTCGCGGTTGCCGAAAAGTGAGGAGATCGTGTCCAGATTCTCGATCATATCCGGGAATGCGACCAACGCCCGGCCATCGAAGCGCTCCACGCCCTTTCGAGACAGCTCCTGGACTAGTTGCCAGTATCGGTTGCCCTCGCTGAATGCGGGGGGCTTTGCGTTGGGAATATCATCCACGCAGGGATGATACCAGACCGTATTGTTCGCGAACTCAGGCCTGGCCCCTATGAAAGTCGAAAACGTTCCCGGCCCCAATTGGGTGTCGAAGTATGGGAACGCGTCACCCGCGTAGTAGCTGCGGTTCAAGTGCCACTCGAAAGATCGCAGGCGGAACTCAGGGTCCAGCCACTGCTGCTCCGGGTCGCGAGGCGGGGGCGGCGGCTCCGGGGACACGTCCTTCTTCGGCGCCGTAACCTGCAGCAGTACGCGATCGACTACCTCGCCGTGCCACCAGGCTTCGTGTCGTTCGCGCGATTTGGCCCAGTCCACGTTATCTATGTGCAGCATATCGTCTCCTCCAACAGCCAAGTATACCGAATCATGCGCGGAAACGGCAACCTGTAGGGGCGAAGCGGGTGCGTCGCACATTGAAGGTAAACTCATGCTGCCCTGGCAAAGCGTGAAATATCGGCTGAACGGTCGCTGAGAAGAAAGGACCGCAGATGCA
>Ga0209226_10000574_pt1 | contig 19363 bp, 10 predicted proteins | sample BarGraNGADG00212_2_FD_184497 | JGI IMG/M metagenome (GOLD analysis project Ga0209226, IMG submission 184497) | Arctic peat soil microbial communities from Barrow, Alaska, USA - Barrow Graham LP Ref core NGADG0011-212 (SPAdes) (version 2) | ecosystem: Environmental > Terrestrial > Soil >...
GTAAAGAGGAAGTTAGACAGCATTTTCTTGCCGGATTGTGTATGGACAACTTCCGGATGAAATTGCAGACCGTAAAAATTCCGCTTAATGTCTTCTGCTGCGGCCACGGGAGTATTGGATGTAGAAGCCGTAATGACAAATCCAGCAGGCAGTGTACCAATCGAATCACCGTGGCTCATCCAGCATTGTGTCTTTTTATTAATTCCGTTGAAAATACCTTTTTGGTTTTTGACTAAAAGCTCGGCAAATCCGTATTCGCGCTTGGTTGAACCGAGGACTTTCCCGCCCAGAGAATCAACCATATACTGGAGGCCATAACATATACCTAAAATAGGAATGCCCAGTTTAAGAATGCCGCGATCGACCCGCGGCGCGCCTTTGCTATAGACGCTTGCCGGGCCACCGGATAAAATTATTCCTTCGGGTTTAAGCGCTTTGATGGTGGCAATGGAGATGTCCGGTGGTTCTATCTGGCAGTAAACATGATTTTCTCTTACACGACGGGCGATCAACTGGTTATACTGTGAACCGAAATCAATGATCAGGATCAATTTGTTTTCTCCTTTTCTTTTTTCATTAATTCGACAAACTGTGAAAATAAATATTCTGTATCGTGTGGACCGGGGGCTGCTTCCGGGTGGTACTGCACGCTCATGGTCATAGGCATCTGCATTCCTTCGGAAGTCGCGTCATTCAAGTTGTGATAGGTATTTTTCGCTTTAGAGCCGACTGACGCGGGCACAACAACAAAGCCGTGATTTTGAGAGGTAATTTCGACGCGTCCTGTAACCACATTTTTTACCGGCTGGTTAATCCCGTGATGGCCGAACTTTAACTTCTCTGTATAACCGCCAATAGCCTGACCGATAATTTGATGTCCGAGACAGATACCAAAAACGGGAATCTGGTCGATGACGGCGCGGGCCGCATTAACTATATAAGGCAGAGCCGCCGGATCACCCGGGCCATTGGAGAGCAATACTCCATCGGGCTTGTGGGCAAGGATGTCTTTACCGGAAGAAATAGCAGGCAGCACCAGCACTTCACAGCCGTTATTTTCCAGGAGGCGTAAAATATTATATTTGACGCCGCAATCGAGGACAACAACCCGCAATTTGTTAGCAGATTTTTTGGAAGGAAGCTTGCCCGCATACGGCGCGCCGTTTTTCCATATGTATGGCGTGGAACAACTTACTTCGCGGACTAAATCGAGGCCGACAAGACCTGGATATTGCCGCACTTTCTCCAGCAGCATGTTAACATCTTTAGTCTCGGTGGAAATGATTCCCTTCATGGAACCGGAAAGTCTTAAGCGGCGGGTCAGCGCACGGGTATCGATTCCTTCGATGCCGATTTTTCCGTAATCTTCCAGAAATGATTTTAAACTCTGCTTCATCCGCCAGTTGCTCGGATTGCGCTGATATTCTTTTACAATAAAACCTTCCAGATGGATACCGGACGATTCCATATCCTCGTCATTGATACCGTAATTGCCGACAAGAGGATAAGTCATGGTGACAATCTGGCCTTTGTACGAAGGGTCGGTAATAACTTCCTGATAGCCGGTCATCCCTGTGTTAAAAACAACTTCACCCATAGTTTCGCCGCTGTTGGCAAAGGCAGTGCCCTCAAAAACACCGCCGTCTTCCAAAACCAGCAAAGCTCGTCTATCTTTATTTAACAGGGGCATATTTAATTATTTTCTCCCAACAAAACGGCATACGGTGGCTTTTTCCGACCAATAAAGCTTTTACCAGAGCGCGAATGGGAGCAAATTATAGGATGCTCTCCTTCTTGAGTCTTGTACGTGGGGAGTGTCTAGCCTTTTTCCCCCTACCTCGTCAATCATTAAAGATGCAGGGAACGGTTAGCCTGCATAGGCAGGGAGCCCCGGCGAATGCCCGGGTTTGCCTGGACGATCATTCCCTACTCCCGGTACCATTTAGCTGATGAACAGCATTTCCCAGAACTTAGGCATTGGCCATAATTCGTCATCGACAAGATTTTCCAGTTCGTCAACATATTCACGAAGTTCATCCATTTTTGGTTTAACTTTACTGCATAGTGTGTCAGCTTTTTTCGCTTCGTCGTGAACAGCATTAGCCGCATCAACCTTGGCCAGAATTTCCTTGTTCAAATTATAGATATTGTTAACAAGATCGACGACCTTTTTTAAGATTTCTGTTTGGGCAGAAACAACCGCAGCAGTTCCGAGCACCTCTTTGGTGGCGATGATCGCTTTCGCAATCGTTTTCTGGTAAGCAGTAGCTGCCGGAATTACTTGACTCATACAAATATTATTCAAACATTTAACTTCAATTTCCAAGTCTTTAATATACTTTTCCAGATAAATAACATATCGGGACTGGAGTTCGATTTTGGAAAGGACCTTATATTTATCAAAAAGATTTAGAGCCCTGTCGGTAACCAGCGCTTTTAAGGCCACTGGAGTTGTTTTATAATTCGGCAATCCTCTTTTGCCTGCTTCCACTTCCCATTCTTTGGCATAGTTGTCTCCATTGAATAATATGGGTCTTATGTCTTTGATCTCGCTTTTCAAAACTTCAAAAACAGCCTGATTAATATTCTTGGTATCTTTTGCTTTAATCTTTTCGGCTAGATGATCGAGACTTTCAGCAACGATTGTATTAAGTACTGCAGCGGGGAAAGAAATAGACTGCGATGAACCAACGGCCCTGAACTCAAATTTATTGCCGGTAAAAGCAAACGGCGATGTCCTGTTGCGATCAGTATTATCTTTGCTTACTATCGGCAGCGATGAAATGCCCAAGTCAATAATTTCAGCGTTTGTGGCTTTTGTAACTATTCCTTTTTCAATGTTTGTCAGAATCTTGGTGAGCTGATCGCCAAGAAATACGGAGATTATGGCCGGCGGAGCTTCGTTTGCGCCAAGTCTGTGATCATTGGCATAAGTCGCGACAGCGACAGATGCCCGGAGGATGTCAGCATTCTTATAGACGGCACGAACTGCAGCAACCAGGAATACCAAAAAAATAATGTTTTCATGAGGGGTCTTTCCGGGATTCAAAAGATTGTTTCCGTTGTTATCGGAAAGTGACCAGTTAACATGTTTCCCGGAACCATTAATTTTAGCAAAGGGCTTTTCGTGGAGTAAGCAGGCAAGGTTATGTTTTTTAGCTACTGATTGCATGGTATCCATAACGATTTGGTTATGATCGACTGCCAGGTTGGCTTCTTCAAATACAGGAGCCAGCTCGAACTGTGAAGGCGCTACTTCATTATGTCTGGTTTTAGCCGGAACACCTAGTTTAAAGAGCTCCTCTTCCATATCGTGCATATAAGAAGACATTCTTTCCTTGATGCTGCCGAAATACTGATCTTCCAACTCCTGACCTTTAGCAGGAGGCGCGCCTACAATAGTCCGGCCGCCAAGCACGAGATCCTGCCGTTTAAAGAAATAATCCATGTCAATTAAAAAATACTCTTGTTCCGGTCCCAGAGTAGCATAAACTTTTTTAACATTTTTGCTGCCCAGAAGCTTCAGCATATTCAATGCGCTAATGTTTACTGCTCTATTCGATCTAAGTAGAGGTGTCTTCTTGTCCAGCGCCTCACCGGTATAGGAAATGAAAGCGGTAGGTATGCAAAGTGTTGTCGAAATGCCGTTTCTTCTGATAAAGGCAGGTGAAGACATATCCCAGGCTGTGTAACCTCTCGCTTCAAATGTCGAGCGAATACCACCTGACGGGAAACTGGACGCATCCGGCTCGCCCTGAACAAGTTGTTTACCGGAAAATCTCTCCACAACTTCTCCAATCCCTGACGGATCGGCAAACGCATCGTGTTTCTCGGCAGTAATGCCGGTCATCGGCTGGAACCAGTGGGCAAAATGAGTTGCTCCTTTTTCCAGTGCCCATTCCTTCATGGCGTGAGCCACGATATCTGCCGTTGCAATATCAAGAATCTTATCTTCATTGATCGCTTCCATAAGTTTTTTATATGTATCTTTCGGCAGTTTCTCTTTCATTACCTTATTATTAAAGGTGTCTTCACCATAGTATTCAGATACGGGAACGAATTTCTCTTTTTCGATTATGTAATTTCTTTCCGATGCGATTACTGGTCTTGTTTTTTTCATAATTCCTCCATTTATCTTTTAAAATATTTTTTAATATTTTTTCAACAAGGTATTTTCTATCAAATCTTTTAGAGACAGGCTCAATACATAAAAAAAGAGCAAGTTTAACTGATGAGCTTAGTGCGAAAAATATGCCACGGATATATATTGTTCTTACATTATAACAATTCGCAGCTATTCGTCCACTTTAATATTGGTGACATACAGACTCATTATAGTGTTCAATCATTATATTCAACTGCATACGCTTCACCCTAAACTTGATATATCAAAACACAAAAAAGAACAATTATGTATTAGGAATTTTGGCAAAACAGCAATATTGTAACATTATGGTTGTTAATATTTTACGGATTCTCTTTCCAGAATTTAATTTTCCATAGATTAATTCACTTTTTTGTTCCATTATAAGTCACTCATTCATTTAAAGTTAGCCGGTGGCATTCATTTTGCTATTAAATAACGTTCGCTCTACTTATACATAAAGTCTCAATGGTTTATCATTAATATAGTAACGGAAGAGATATACAAAACATGAAACTGGTAGAAGAATTCAAAAAAATCGCGGGCGATATTAAAATTATCGACAAAGAAGAAGAAAAAGAAACGTACAGCCATGATATAGGTGATGTTCCTACAATCATGACCAAAATATTTTTTAAAATACAACCAGATTTTGTCGTCCAGCCCAAGAGCGCCGAAGAGATAAAAAAAGTACTGGAATTTGCTAATGAGAGAAAAGTGCCGGTTATTCCCAGAGGCGCTGCATCATGGGGATTTGGGGGAGTAATCCCGACAAACGCGGGAATAGTTATTGATTTATCACCTTTTCGAAAAATCCTCTATCTGAACAAAGCGCAAAAGACCATAATTGTGGAAGCAGGAGCAAGATGGAGCGATATTGACATTCTGGCCAAAAAAGAGGGTTTATGTCTAATGACATATCCATCGAGCAAGTTCTCCACAGTTGCCGGTTGGATTGCAACAGGCGGTTACGGCATTAACAGTTTCCGCTATGGCCACTTATCCAACCAGATTGTATCAATGACAGTTATAACGCCATCAGGTGAATTTAAAAAGATTACCCCCCATGATCCTGAGTTTGCGTACTTCGTTTCTACGGAAGGTGAGTTTGGAATCATTGTTGAAATAAACCTCAAATTACGTGACGCCCCTGCGGCCTCTTATCCACATCTGTTCTATTTTGGAAGTGACAAAGAAGCTTTCCTGTTCATTGACAAATTCATCAAAACAGGACAGGCAGATGAACTGAAACCTAATGTAATCCGTTTTCTTGATGAAAATCACCTCAGTGACATCAATGAAATCATGCATTCGAAGGTATTTAAAAAGAGCGCCGGAGTTCTGATTGAATTTGCCAACGCTGAAGAAGATAAAAAGTTTTTAACGGTTATAGAGCAAAACGATAAAGTTGAAGAAGCGCCTCGCTATGTTGCCAGTTATTTATGGAATGAGCGGCTTTTCGGTATGAAAACAAAACGCCTTGGACCAACAATTCTTGCCAGTGAAAGTATTATTCCCATAGAGTCGGCTGCGCGATTTATTGAAAAAGCAAAAAAACTGGGAGCCAATTTCGGCGTGGAAATATTCATGGATTCTTATATCATTGATGCCAAAATGGCCCTGATCATGACCAATTTTCTTTGCGATTCCAGAAAGTTTAAATATTATATTGACCTACCATTGACGATGATGCTTACTCAAACAGCTGTTTCTATGGGAGCAGAACCGTATGGATTGGGTATTTGGAACGCGGGTTTTATTAATTATCTATACAACAGTGAAAAGAAACAAAAGCTTCTGGCATACAAAGCCCAGGTTGATCCGAATAATGTCATGAATCCGGGCAAGTTTTTCGGTATTCAATCAAAGTTCTTCAATATTCCGGCGGTCGTTTTTCGTCCGTTCATTTTTAGTTTTTCCATAAAGATGTTGATTGTGCTGTCACCTGTTATCGGGAAACTGGCGACACTGCTTATGGGCAAGGATAAGAAAATCGACAGTCTCGATTTTGAACTGACCACTCATGCCTGTGCCAAATGTGGCAACTGTATTGCGGTATGTCCGGCATATCTTGTCACCGGGAATGAAGAAGTGACCGCGAAAGGTAAAATTGCTCTGGCTATAAAGCTGATTTCCGGCAGACCAGTGACAAAAGAGGAAGCTGAAAGTGTATTTATGTGCATGCATTGCAAAGCCTGTGAGGAGATATGTCAAACCAATCTTGAACTGATGATGCTCTGGGATGCACTGGAAAAAAGGATAGAGGGGAAATTCGGTCGGCCCGAAGCTAAAATAGCTGAATTTCTTCAGAAAGTTGATAATAGCAAGGATTACTGGGAAATGGTGGATCGGAATAACTGAACGAAAAGTAAGACAGGTGAATAGCCTGAAGGTTAATAGGCTGAAGGAAAAGATAGGATAGTAATGTTTCTGGCCTTCAGTCTTCAGCCTTCCTCCTTCAGCCTTCTTTAGAAAGATGAATTAACAACTATGCCAAAGAAATATCACATTCACACAAAAGTAAAGCAGCTTAATCTGGATTATGTATACAAATTCAAAATTGAGCGGGGAGAAAACTGCATCAATTGCGGTAAGTGCACCAAAGTGTGCATTTATGAAGCGCATAAACGGGGAAAGGGCGGTGATCCGCGTAAAATGGCCGACCCGAACACAGTAGTTTGCAGAAACTGCTTTCGGTGCATTCAGGAATGTCCACGGGGAGCGCTGGAAAAATCTCTGGATAAGGACTTTTTAAATATCGGCGGGTCGTACTGGAAGTCCGATATGCTTCTTACTTTATGGAAGCAGGCAGAGGATGGTAAAGTTCCGGTTACCGGCGCTGGTTATAGAGGACCATTTACCGGGCCGGGGTTTGACAGCATGTGGACAGATATGTCGGAAATTGTCCGCCCGACACGCGACGGAATTCATGGACGGGAATATATCAGTACATCCGTTGAGCTGGGCAGGAAGCTCAATCACTTGGTCTTTGATGAAAAAGGCAAATTACTGTCGAAAATTCATGATACAATTGATATTCCGATTCCCATCATCTTTGATTTTCCCAAGGAGAATTTGAGTCCGAATGTAAAAGTTGCAATAGTGAGAGCGGCTGCGGAACTCAAAACCTTTATCGTATTATCTGCGGATGATATTACGGCGGATATAAAAAAATACATAAAAAACATCATTCCATTAATTTCGCATAAAGAAATTGATCAACATTCGGCGTTGATCAAAAGTGTAAGAATGGTGGCGCTTGATTATAACGAAGAAATATTAAGTACTTTATCTATACTGCAAGATAAAATTAAAAAAATAAATAACGGACTTACCATAATTCGCGTTCCCGCGACGAAGTCTGTGGAAAGCATTGTTTCCAAACTGGCACAAAGCGGCGCGGAGATCATCCATGTCGTGGCTGATTATCGCGGGATGGAGAATAATGTTTCATCTGACACAAACCGGCGGTTGGCCAAGGATATTATCCGTGCCGCGCATCTGAAGCTCGTTGAGGACAGAATCCGCGATGAAGTTACAATTATTTTCTCCGGCGGAATAGCCATGGCCGAGCACGTGCCGAAGGCAATGCTCTGTGGTGCGGATTTAACCGCAATTGATTTGCCTCTGCTTATTGCGCTTGGTGCCAGGTTGTATGAAGAGCCGGAGAAGATCATAGTGTTCCCCGAAGGACTGGAAAAAATTGCAGTGCGAACTGTAATGCAGAGGATTATTAACCTCATGGGTGCCTGGCATTCGCAGCTTCTTGAGGTAATGGGCGCCATGGGTATCCGTGAAGCACGACGGCTGCGCGGTGAAACCGGAAGGGCTATCTTCTTTGAAGAAATCGATAATGATACTTTTGGAAAACTATTTAAAAAAAGAGAAACAGCAAACGTATGAAACCATCAACTGTAAAAATTAAAAAAATGCCTTCGCGATTTAAGCATCAGGTGCCGAAATATAAAGTTACTCGATCCGGCGCCTGCATCAACTGCGGTACTTGCGCAAAATCATGCCCCTACGGAGTTCATGAAAGAATTGAAGGGCACAACAGGATGAGTGTGCCGATAGACTATAAATGTATCGGGTTTGAATGCCAGAACAACAGTTTTTATTGTGTGGCAAAATGTCCTCGCAACGCTTTAAGCGTCACACTCAATCCGATGTATGAAACGCTGGGTGATTATCGCTGGACAGCGGATATGATTACTGCAACTTGGATAATGGCGGAGACCGGATATCCGCCCGAACGAACAGATCTGGAATATAATATAGGTAATTCCGGCGGAGGGTTCGACAAGCTGCGCCTCAAGTTTCCTGCCGGGCGGCCGAAAATTGACAAGTTTGAAATATCAACAGAGATTCCCTTAAATCGGAGAAATGATGGACGCGCCAATGTTATTATTTCCACACCTGTCTATGGCGGCGGCATGTCCTTCGGGTCGGTAAGTCTGCCTACAATGGTTTCCAAGGCGCGCAACGCGACGGCCTGGAATACATTTACCTGTACTGGTGAGGGAGGATACCCGGAACTGCTTCAACCTTATAACGACCATGTGATCACCCAGGTGGCGACAGGTTTGTTTGGAGTGCGCGAAGAAACAATACAGCGGGTAAAAATAGTGGAATTCAAGTATGCACAGGGCGCCAAACCTGGTCTTGGGGGGCATCTTCTTGGTGAAAAAAATACAGAAAGCGTTGCCCGGATGCGTGAAGCTGTCAAAGGCACCTCGTTGTTTTCTCCTTTTCCATTTCATTCGGTGTATTCCATCGAAGATCACAAGAAGCATATTGATTGGATCAAAGAAATCAATCCTAACGCATTGGTTTCCGTTAAGGTTTCGACACCCAATGATGTGGATATGGTTGCTGTCGGTTCATACTATGCCGGTGCTCATATAATTCACATCGACGGCGGATATGGCGGTACAGGCGCGGCGCCCGACATTGCCAAAAAGAACATTGCCATGCCGATAGAATATGCCATCATGAAGGTTCATGATTTTTTAAAGGAAGAGGGCGTGCGGGATGCGATAACACTCATTGCCTCCGGTGGCATAAGGACTGCTCATGATTTGGCCAAAGCAATTTGCCTTGGCGCCGACGGAGCGGTTATTGGCACGGCGGAACTGGTTTCTCTGGAATGTGTAAGATGCGGAAACTGCGAATCAGGCCGAGGCTGTGCCCGGGGCATTGCCTCCACAGATTCGGAACTTGCCGATCTGTTTAACGAGGAATGGGCAACGCAGCGTCTGGTTAATATGTATCATGCCTGGAATGTCCAGCTTGTGGAAATATTACAGAAGTTCGGTATGAAGAGCGTAAGAGAGCTTGTTGGCCGGACTGATTTGCTAGAGCATATAGATTACAGTAAATAATAAAAGTATTTAGACTAAAGGTGGATAGACTAAAGGAAAAGACATACGATGATGATTCTTACCCTTCAGTCTTCAGCCTCTTCACGGAGCAATTAATAATGGACAATGTTGAAAAAATAACTATCTCCCGCGCTGAAATTTGCAGCCAGGTGCCGCCGTTGGTCCTAAACACTGAAGAAGAAGGAGGCTGCGGCGTAACAGGGTTTATCTGCTCGATTCCTGTAACGGGGAAGAACATCTTCGAGCCATCCGTGCAGATGCACAACAGAGGCAATGGAAAAGGCGGAGGTATTGGAGCTGTCGGGTTTATTCCCGAAGCGATGGGTGTATCCAAACAGGTGCTTCAAGATGATTATATGTTGCACATTGCTCTTCTGGATGGAAGCGTATGTGCTGAAATTGAAGATACATTCGTTAAACCGTACTTTAAAATTGATAAATCGGAGAAGCTGGCCACAATTGATGATCACCGCAGTATCGGATTGGATGTGAGGCCTCCTGATGTTATGCGTTATTTTGTGCGCGTTAAGGATGATGTCCTCGATAAATTCATTGCGGATAACAAATTTTCATCTATGGAAAGGCGTGATGCCGAGGATGAGTTTGTCTATCAAAACAGCTTTAAGATTAATACGCACTATTACGCGTCCCTTGGTGAAAAAAAGGCTTTTGTCCTGTCGCACGGCAGGGACATGATGATCCTGAAAATCGTGGGATATGCGGAAAATGTTGTCAAATACTATAAACTCGATGACTTCAAAGCGCATGCCTGGCTGGCTCATCAGCGCTATCCGACTCGCGGACGTGTTTGGCATCCTGGTGGCTGCCATCCGTTTAGCGCGCTCAATGAAGCGCTGGTGCATAACGGTGACTTTGCTAATTATCAGGCAGTGAATGAATATCTTAAACAACGCAACTATTATCCTCTGTTTCTGACAGATACTGAAGAAGCCGCGTTGCTTTTGGATTTGTGGAGCAGGGTATATAAATATCCGCTGGAATACCTGATTGAGGCCATGGCGCCGACTTCGGAAATGGACTTTGATATGTTGCCTGCGGAAAAGCAGGAGCTGTATAAAGCTATCCAGACCCATCATGTAGGCGCATCACCCGATGGACCGTGGTTCTTTATCATTGCGCGCAATGACGTTAAAAATGATCAATTCCAGCTGATTGGAATTACTGATACCGCGATGTTGCGCCCTCAGGTTTTTGCCCTGCAGGAGGGGGAAGTTCAGATCGGTCTGATTTGTTCGGAAAAGCAGGCCATTGACGCGACACTGATCTCTTTGGAAAGGGAAGATCCGCGTTTCGGCCCCATTGCCGATAAATATTGGAATGCCCGCGGTGGCAGCTATACCGATGGCGGATCATTTATCTTCAGCCTTAAAGATACCGCAGATGGTAAAATGCTCATTTGTACCGACAAGTTCGGGAAGGTAATCAAAACACCAAAAGGCAAAGCCACCTGTGATGTAGCCAAAAAGATAACAGTTACGGAAGACTACAAGCCCATAGAAGAAAAGATTGGTGCTTTATTTGCCGAAAACGATTATTCAGCAGCAGCCGATAAATTATTCACATATGTAAAGGATAGCATTGGCAGTTTTAATCCTGACAAGCTCAGATTCTGTATTGAGGTGATCAAGGGTTATGCTCTGAAAAGTGATGACTGTAAGCAAGCGGCCATCGGCGCGTTGACTCTTTTGAATGATCGTAGATTTAATACGGGCTCAATAAAAAGAAGTTCCTTGCTGCATGTCCTGAAAATATCGCAAGATGAGATTTTCGATGTAACGCCGCTGATCACGGAAATGTCGAATTCACGGTTCAGCCGGATTAATTTTGCCAGTCGCGAGCAGCTTCGCGCGCCGAAAAACAATGAGAAATTTCTGATTATTGATGCCGAACAGTTTGAACCGGAAGGCGACAAGTGCGATGCCGTGATGATTGTTAAAGCTTTTAAACTGGGCTGGAAACATTTCATTGTTTACAAATATCGTGGTCAGCGGTTTACCGGTTGCGGTTTCGGCCCGGCCACCAAGGATGTGAGGATCGATGTTTACGGTGCTTCCGGTGATTATCTGGCCTCAGGTATTGACGGCATGGAAATTTATGTTCATGGCAATGCCCAAGATCAGCTCTGCCAGATTATGAAAGAGGGGAAACTTGTTGTGTTTGGTGATGTCGGCCAGACATTTATGTATGGGGCCAAAGGTGGCAATGTTTATATAATGGGCAACGCGGCGGGTAGGCCTTTAATTAACGCCGTCGGCAGGCCGCGGGTGGTGATTAATGGCACCGCTCTGGATTACCTTGCTGAATCTTTTATGGCCGGTGATCCGCTCAATGGTGGCGGTTTTGTCATTCTCAACGGTATTGGCTTTGACGATGAGGACGGTTCGATTTGTGAATACGATTCGCCCTACCCCGGTTCTAATATTTTTTCTCTTGCTTCCGGCGGCGCGATTTATGTCCGGGATCCGCATAAGAAACTAGTTGATGAGCAGTTAAACGGTGGAGAGTTTGCTGAAATTACCGATGCGGACTGGAACCTGATCGAGCCTTATTTGGAGGAGAATGAAAAGCTTTTCGGCATTACTATAGAAAGACTTCTCACGGTTGCCGGGAATAAAAGGACTCCGCAGGCAGTTTACCGAAAGATCAAACCTCAAAAAGCGGCAGCTGTCAAAAAAGACGATGATGGGTTGGAGGAGTAATATTGTGATCTCGATATCCAGCGTCAGTACAGGCATTAAAGGATTGGATAAAACTCTTAATTACCTGCAAATGGGTGATAATGTTGTTTTTCAGGTTGAAAATATTGAAGACTACAAAGTATTTGTAAATCCTTATGTAAAAACAGCTTTAGAAAAAGGACGACGCATTGTTTATATGCGTTTTGCTAAACACCCGCCGATTTTAGAGCCAACCGGGAAAGTTACTATTTATAAACTTAACGCCGATATCGGTTTTGAATCTTTCTCTACGCAGGTTCATTATATCATCCGGCAGGAAGGACGCGATGTTTTTTATGTATTTGATTGTCTATCAGATCTGCTTTTAGCCTGGGCGACTGACCTGATGATCGGCAACTTTTTTGTGATTACTTGTCCCTATCTTTTTGAGTTAAACACTGTCGCCTATTTTTCTATCCTTCGGAACAGGCATTCTTTTAAAACCATTGCCCGCATTAGAGAAACTACCCAGGTACTGCTGGATATTTATAACTATCAGGGCAAACTTTGTGTCCACCCCATTAAAGCATGGCAGCGTTATTCACCGACGATGTTTCTTCCGCATATTATGGAAAAAGATGAATTTGTTCCCATTACGAATAGCGCCGATGCCTCGAATTTATTTTCCTATCTTCATCAGGCGAGTACCGCCGGTGCCGAAAGAAATCTGGACTATTGGGATCGCATATTCATGCAGGCAAAGGATATGCTGGAAAATCCAAAGGACATAAAAGAAAAGCAGAAAATGGTAGAGCAGCTTTCCCGTGTGTTGGTCGGAAGGGAGAAAAGAATGCTGGCTCTGATAAAAGAATATTTTACGCTGGAAGATCTTATCGATATTAAAGAGCGGCTCATTGGAACAGGTTTCATCGGAGGTAAATCTGCAGGGATGTTGTTGGCGCGCAACATTTTGCGAAAAGACTCTTCTGTAAACTGGTCAGAGCATCTGGAAATGCACGATTCGTTTTATATCGGCTCTGATGTCTTTTATTCTTATATGGTTCAAAACGGCTGGTGGAGAGCCCTCATGTCCCATAAAACCAAAGAAAACTATTTGGAGAGCGCCCTGGAATTGAGAGGTAAAATGCTGAAAGGCGTTTTTCCAGAAGAAGTCCGGGAACGGTTTCTATTAATGCTGGAATATTACGGGCAATCACCGATTATTGTGCGCTCCAGTAGTCTTCTGGAAGATGCTTTCGGTAATGCTTTTGCCGGAAAATATGAAAGTTATTTTTGCGCCAATCAAGGAACACCGGAAGAACGTTATGAGAAATTTGAGGAGGCAGTGAGGAAAATCTTTGCCAGTACAATGAATATAGATGCCCTCACTTATCGTTTGCAGAGGGGCTTGGATCAACAAGATGAGCAGATGGCTTTGCTTGTGCAGCGGGTTTCCGGTTCTTCCCGTAAACATTATTTCTTCCCCGAATTGGCCGGTGTCGGTTTGTCTTATAACACCTTTGTCTGGCAAAAAGGCATGGACCCCAAGGCGGGAATGCTAAGGCTTGTTTTTGGACTGGGGACAAGGGCGGTAAACCGCATGGAAAATGATTATCCCCGAATTGTTGCTTTGGATGCGCCGCTTATCAAACCCTACGCGAAACCAGAAGATGCGGGGCGTTTTTCCCAGCATAGTGTTGATGTCTTAAATTTGGAAGAAAATCGTTTTCAATCCTTATCTGTGGCAGAGGTGCTCAGTGATGAAATAGATGCACGCTTAGACCTTATTGGCACTCGCGATATTGAGGCCAGTGAGCGGATGAAAGCTTTAGGCAAACGCAGGGAAGTGTGGATACTTACATTTGATGAGCTGCTTTCCTCAACGGACTTTCCGGATATTATGTCCAAGATGCTTAAACGATTGGAAGAGATATATGATTATCCGGTGGATATTGAATTTACCGCTAACTTTAACGCGGAGGGGAAAATTCAAATTAATCTCCTTCAGTGCCGGCCGTTTCAGACGAAAGGCCACCAGAGCCGTGTGGAAATTCCTGATAAGATTAATAAGAGTAAAATATTGCTGCGACAGGAAGGTAACTTCATGGGCGGCAGCGTTTACGAGAATATTTCGCGAATCATTTATATTGACCCTCAAGGTTACGTAAAACTTCCGCTTTCTGAAAAATACAATATTGCCCGATTGGTGGGTAAAATCAACAAGACTATTAATAATCGCGACGAAATGCCGACGATACTTTTCGGACCCGGCCGCTGGGGGACAACGACACCGGCCATGGGTGTACCGGTTACTTTTTCCGAAATAAATAATATCGCGGCGATTGCGGAAATAGCATATCAGGAAGGAAGTTTGATACCCGATCTATCTTTCGGCACCCATTTTTTTCAGGATATGGTGGAGATGAATATCTTTTATATGGCTATTTATCCGGAACAGGAAAAAGTTATCTTCAACACGGCCTGGATGCAATCAATGTCCAATATTCTGGAAGAGCTTGTGCCGGAGGATCGCCAGTATGCTGATGTCGTTCGAGTCATTGATGTTAGAGAGAGAAAATTAAAGTTGCTTTCCGATATTGTGGCGCAGAAAATGATCTGTTTCTTCGATTAAATATCTACTCAGCTTCATTAACGTTTTTGTTGTTTTTGCGGAAAAGCTTTGGATTAATTCCCAGTTTGGTAATTTTATATTGAATGACACGCTTTGTTGTCCCCAAAACTTTTGCGGCCTTTGTTTGATTTCCTCCGGTTGCTTCCAACGTATCAATAATTAATGATCTTTCCTGAGCCTGTACAACAGAAGATAGTTTACCGTGTTCCTTCTTTTCCACTTTATTTTTTCCTACATGTAAAGAAGGCGGGAGATGGACACAATCGATTGTATCAGTATTGGATAAGAGAACGGCTCGCTCAATACAGTTTTCCAACTCGCGCACATTACCGGGCCATTTGTGAGATAGAAATTCTTCTATTGCCGCGGTGGAAATTTTTTTAACATTTTTCCCCATTTCCTTGCTGTATTTCAAAATAAAATGATCCGCTAAAAGTATAATATCGCTGCCTCTTTCGCGCAGAGCTGGTAAATATATGGGAAAAACATTTATGCGGTAAAACAAATCAGCACGAAAACGTTCCGCCAGAATGTCTTGTTCTAAGTTTCTGTTGGTCGCCGCGATAATGCGGACATTGACATTAATAACTCGCGAAGAGCCCAGCGGTTGAAACCTTTTTTCCTGCAAAACGCGCAAAAGCTTTACCTGTGCGGCAGCGGAAAGCTCACCAACTTCATCTAAGAAAATTGTGCCACCGTTGGCCTCTTCAAAACGTCCCCGGCGCTGCTGCAGTGCTCCGGTAAAGGCGCCTCTTTCATGACCAAAAAGTTCGCTTTCAATCAGCGTATCCGGGATAGCGGCGCAATTAACCTGCACCATTGGCCCCTTGTGCCGTGGAGAGTTCATGTGGATTGCCCGGGCGATTAGTTCCTTGCCGGTTCCTGTTTCACCGGTGATTAAGACTGTCGTATTGGAATCGGCTACCTGGGCGACTAAACCAAATACTTCCTGCATTGGTTTAGAATGGCCTATAATATCTACCGAAGGCGCTCGCTCACTGCCGACAATTTTTTTCAGCCGTCTGTTTTCCTCTTCTAAAGCTATGATGTGCACAGCTTTGGCCATAAGCTCAGCTACGGCGGAAAGCATGGCCATTTCCTGATCCAGATTTTCCACTTCGAGAGCTACTTTATCGGCGGACAAAACGCCCACAACTTGATCATCATAAATAATGGGAACACAAAGAAAAGCCAGTTCCGATCTGTTTAAATGACGCCGCGCGCCGGTGCGGTCTAAAAAGTGGGTAGAATGTCCCAAATTGGCCACAGCCATAGGACGTCCTGTCTGGGCGACCTCACCGGTAATACCTTCTCCGGGTTTGTATGTTACATCCATTCCTTCAATATTAATATCATGAGCAATGTCTAGCCAGACCTCTTTTTTTTCGCGGTCAAAGAGAGATATCATTCCCCTCTTCATGCCTAAACGAGAACTCATTTCCTGCAGGACCAGCTCCAGTTGATCGCGTAGGTCTTGAGGCTGTGCCAAGATTTTAGCTATAGCGTGCAATGTGGCCAGTTCTTCATAACTATGAATACTCAAATTGCGCTCTTTTTCCGGAAAAGATTTTTTTGTAGTCTTGTTCATAAAAGGTTCGGCAAACCTGGAAGTATTTTGTAACAAAATTGTACCAATAGCAACGTTTTTTTCGCCTTTCTAGATAAATCTGCAAAGAGCAAGCCAACATAGTTACAATGTTATGAAAAAGTTATAGCAAGAATGAAATTATTTTGTGGACTCTTAATTATTCACGGGAACAAATTTGTCTTTCTCTTTAATGTATTTTTTCTGATGCTGTAACCGAAGTTTTCATTTCCATATTTCCTCCACATCAATTTAGAATTAGAAACTTAAGATAACCTCTCCATATGGGCAATCTGCAAAACGGCTTCGCTAAATCGGCACAATTGTGTTTTATCTTTTTTAAAAGCTGCACAAATATGCGCTCTCCCGCCTTTTTATAAATTCTATAACATATTGTATTTAATAAACAATATATTATGGCAGGATAATTGCTGTTATGTCATCCCATTATATAGATGGGAGGGATATGATGGTTGCTCAAATCAGTGCAGGCGATACGGCCTGGATATTAGTGTGTTGTTCTCTTGTTCTTTTGATGACGCCGGCCTTGGCGTTTTTTTATGGCGGCATGGTGCGGAGGAAAAATGTTCTCTCCACTTTAACTTTGAGCTATATTTTCATGTCCCTGATAGGAGTTCAGTGGGTGCTTTACGGGTATTCTCTTTCCTTCGGTTCGGACATCAGCGGCTTGATCGGCGGTTTGAATTTCCTGGGTTTTCAGGGAGTTGGCGCCGAACCGAACGCCGCCTACGCTAAAACCATCCCTCATGAACTTTTTGCCTCTTTTCAAATGATGTTTGCCGTAATTACGCCCGCGTTGATTACGGGCGCTTTCGTGGAACGGGTTAAATTCAAGAGCTTTCTGCTTTTCAGTCTTCTCTGGGCGACTCTGGTATATGACCCTCTTTGCCACTGGGTCTGGGGACAAGGAGGTTGGCTGAAGGAGATGGGTGTCCTTGATTTTGCCGGCGGAACGGTTGTGCATATCGCCGCAGGTTTTTCGGCTTTGGCGTTTGCTCTAGTTATCGGTCCGCGCAAAGGTCACGGCAACGTTCCGATGGAACCGAACAATATTCCGCTTACGGTTTTAGGAACGGGATTGCTTTGGGTTGGTTGGTTCGGCTTTAACGCGGGCAGTGCTCTTGCGGCAAACGGCGTGGCGGTAAACGCTCTGGTGACGACCAATACTTCGGCAGCCACCGCCGGTCTGGTCTGGATGTTGCTCTCCTGGCTGGACGGCAGGCCCAGCACCCTGGGGATTGCAACAGGAATGGTTGTCGGTCTGGCAGCGGTGACCCCGGCTTGTGGTTATGTTACGCCTTTGGGTGCTATGCTTATCGGAGCTGTGGCCGCGCCTCTTTCTTATTATGCGATGCGTTTCCGGGATCGGCGCAAACTGGATGAATCGCTCGATGTCTGGGCTTGTCACGGAATGGCCAGTTCCTGGGGCACCATAGCCACCGGTTTATTCGCTACAGTGGCCGTTAACGCCGATGGGGCCAACGGTTTGTTTTTCGGCAATCCCGGCCAACTTGGCATTCAGATACTGGCTGTGATTGTCACCATCGCTTTTTCCTTCGGGATGACCTATGTGTTAGCCAAGGCACTAAATATGAGTATCGGATTGCGGGTAAGCCCGATGGAAGAAGAAGTGGGGCTGGATATCAGTTCCCATGGAGAAAGATCATACTCATAGACATCTGGTTTTATGTCCAGCCTAAAAATATATAGCATTTTTTCGTTTTATACATTGGAGGTTTTACCATGCTGAAAAAAATCGAGGCGATTATTCGCGAAGATAAAGTAAATGATGTCAGGGAAGCTCTTAATGAAATAGGAATTGTGGGCATGAATATGTTTGAGGTGCGGGGTCATGGCCGCCAGGGAGGAATTCAACTGGTTGGACGCGCCGGAACCTATCAGGTCAACATGCTTCCAAAAATACAAATCAATATCGTTTTGAACAAACGCAACCTTGACGCTGCTGTGGAAGCGATTCTCAAATCGGCTTACACGGGCGAGACGGGCGACGGCATTATTTTTGTTACGCCTGTAGAGGATGTCATTCGCGTCCGCACAGGCGAGCGGGGTCCGTCGGCCATGATGTATCCGGGGGATATTGACGAAAAGAAAAAAAAGTGACGGGTCTAGTCACTTTGCAGAAGGAGAATGGTAACGAAATGAATAGAACCGTCACAAATATAACTCTCCCATAAAAAGCCGCTGCAATTTATTCGCAACAAATTGCAACGGCGGCAATACAAACACCATCTCTTAGAAAGCGTAACTTAAAGTTACTCCGCCATAAAGGTATGCGCTATCCCTATCGGATGGATTGCCCAGCCCTTGCAAGCCACGCCCTCTCATTTCATACTTGGCATCATCGCAAAGCGGAAAAGTGTAGGATATAGTTGGCGTAACCGATAATGTCTTATAAACTGCTATGGGCAGCGAAATGGAAACAATCCCATCGTGGAAATTATTGTACTTATCCGTCGTGGGTAAAGAATCGCTGTCATATTTTATATAATAAGAGTTATCATCTGTAGCCAGCAGGTAACTTGCCGAAGCCGCCAGTTTTAAACCGATCTTCTCATGTAAGGCAAATGTATGAGAAACCCCCAGCAAGAAATACCACTGATGGTAATGATCAATTTCCTTATAGACGGTCACTGTCGGCGATAAAATCGTATCTAAACCAACTGTAAGAAAAAGTTCCTGAGCATCAAGTGGTTCCGTGCCGCTGGCATAAGGAGCACCTAGGGCATAATAAATATAGCCGGGGGTCACCTGTACAATACCAAATTTTCGTGAATAGGAAATGGTCCAGTCGGTTTCCGTGGATTTAGCACCATAATTGGCGTTAGAGGTGGAATAAGGCTTTGTATCCAGATTCCCCCAGACATTCACTGAAAATCCTTTATAGCTTACCGTTGCCGCCGG